>Ga0209943_1000022_pt1 | contig 87355 bp, 85 predicted proteins | sample SalPonR1_B_D2_MG_FD_185698 | JGI IMG/M metagenome (GOLD analysis project Ga0209943, IMG submission 185698) | Salt pond soil microbial communities from South San Francisco under conditions of wetland restoration - Salt Pond MetaG R1_B_D2_MG... ... | reverse complement strand
ATCGTCACGAGTTTTGCGATTGAAATACATACGATGAACAATGATGCGTTTGAGTTTTTCAATTTCGTAATTTTCAAATCCTTGATGGTCGCCCCACACACTGCTAGCTGCATGACTGGACATGTAGTCCAATGTTGGTATCATATAACGCTCTACCATGTCTGCATCACAATACTGAGCATCCAAATACTCTGGATGACGTAGATATGGTATATCAATACCCGCTATGACGTGGTGTTGGGGATTGGCCTCGCGCCGTGCGCCATAGCTGCCAGGAACCAATTCAAAGCCTGTGTTTTCTTCTAGATGAACACTAGAGTTATTGGGATTATACTGGACTTTCATTTCATGCAACCATTCCAACATCTCCTTCATGCTGGTAACACTAAAGATGTTGTATGCTGCCATGACCACGCATCGCACATTGCCTAGCTGTAGTATTTGCTCGTAACGTCTGCGTAGCAATTCAAAGTCCAAGCCTGTCCTCGCGTATTCTGCACGCTCTCCCCAGCCCTCAATGCTGGTATAGATTGTGATTTTTTTGACGCGGTTACCAGTTCGCAACACGCTGAGACGCTCGATGAAGCGGTCCCACAATTTTTCCGGCACACTGAAGTTTGAGTTGATTGAAAACTCCATCTCAGGGTTTGGGTTTTCAATCAACCAGTCCATGCTCTTGAATGTTTCCTTGCTCATGAGTGGCTCACCACCAGTAATACGGTAGTGCTTGAGATGGGGCAATGCATCTGGAAACCATCTCCAAAATGCGTCAATGTAGGGATTAAACTCTCTATGCTTGTAATTGAGGGTGTCTAAATCCTGATATCCTTGCGCCCATTGTTCTTTATCCGTTCCTTCTAGCAGTTTGACTGGTCCTTGTGACTTGAGTTCTTCAACCCATTTACTGCTAAACTCTGGACCGCAATAGGTGCACTTCATATTGCATACATTGCTAAAGCTTACTTCCAGGTAGCTGGGGTAGATATCTTCATCACCAGTGCTTGCTGCTACTGTATCATGATCTGGCAACGCCCAGGGCTCAAGACTTTTGAAATAGCGATCACTCATGCCGCCATCGTCTTCAACGCGCCAACAATAATCACACTCGCTGGGTTTTTCATCATTGAGCATTTGTCGTCGAGCAGTTTTGAGTTCTGGTGTATTGAATAACTGATTGGGATCAGCTTGAACTGCTTCGGGATCAATGCGATGTGGAGTAGGGTGATGACAACTGTGTGTCATACCCGTGCCCAAATGAAGCGTTACCTGTTTGAACTTGGCAAGGCAGAATCCACAACCTGTTTTGTTTAGCAAGTTGCGAACGTTATCAATGTTATTTTCGTTGTTAGCAATTAGGCCGCTAGGTTCACGTTCCCAATTGACATCATTTATCTTTGTCATTAATCGCCAATTTCATTTCGAACTACTGTCTCTCGTGTCATGGGTGCGACACGAGCAGGATTTACATATACAGTCTTGAAAAAGCGACTTGATTGTTTATCCATGTCAGCAATCTCAATCCCAAGATCGTCTCGTAAACGTTGTCCTAGGCTCATTGTTTCTGTCAGCAGTTGGCGCGAATCATGTTTATATCCGGTCCGGTCACAAATAACAATATCTTTTGTCATGTCTGTTGCTGCAAAACGTGGGGCAACTGATTCTCGCCAAAAATTGTTTAACCATTCAAAGTCACGAACGGCGCGCCAATCCCATTCGTCGCGTTGTAAATTGGTCATTACTGTGCCAAGTCGTGCACCATAAATGGCCCAAAGCCCGTTGTGCGCATCAGCACCCACTGTTTGCCAGACTAGTAGCCGCTGATAGTTCTTGCGATGCCCGCGCTTGACTTGTGCACGGTCAACAACATCTCCGTTGTCCAGTGTCATTTTTACTCCCTCACGGAAGCCTGCTCGCCATGCCTGTAATGGACTGGCATTATTATAGACGTGACTGTAAACATTATTCATTTGAACATAGTTGATGTTCCAGCAAAAGTCAACCTGTGCTCGCTTGTCATTTTCTGGTGCTGCTTCGTGCGTTCTCATGTTGTTAATAACATGGCGGGGCCAGCATTTGATGCCGCCATTTCCGTAAACTAGCCCGTTGATTTCGTTTTTTGCTGCCCAGCTGATAACATCGCTGCGATCAACTTCATCCAAATCTATTTCGAGATTGAAGAACTCTGGATCTACAATGTTATCAGCATCAACGGTGATGATGCGATCTGTCTCGCACATGGCTGCGGCTGCTTTGTGTGCTGCGTCGCTTCCATACACTCCGTGACTGCGCAAGGCCCATGGACATTTTTCTAGCAAATCATTATAATTGTCATCAGCATTTGGTTCATCGTAGCTAATAAAAACGATATCGAATTGATTAATTGGCGTGAGATTCATTCGATTTTCCTTTTCTAACTTTTAGTAGCGGATTGTGATACATTATCTGCACTTTATCCAAGTCAAATTCTACTTGGAATCGTTCCGCTTGACCCATTCTCAATTCACTTATGTCCACTTCGAATTGATCATAGTATTGGTCTGGTGTATTTCCAACCACATAGAAATTCATCATGCGTTGCCATAACTGCACATCATCCAGTTGTTCAGAACTGACATTGCTGGTTACTGTGACTATATCGTCCTCTTGTTCAAACACAATGTGAGCATCTGATGTTGAGGATGCAACCTGCCAGCGGCGGGCGGTAGCTGCGAGGCGATCTTCGTCAAGGACTTCTACGTATGTATCATCTAAAATCTTATAGTAGTAATTACGAAACACACGCCGCGTCATTATATCAATGTCACGTATATCTGTATGAGGCAATAGATGTTCTATATTAAACGCTAATAGGCGATCATTGATTAAAGTCGCAGCGTCGATTTCAATTACTTCAAGAAGGTAATCAGGACGATTGCGCTTGACAAGATAAAACTCAAAAGTAACAGGCCTATTGAGATGTATCTCTCGTTGCATATTGTGCGCAACCATCTTGCGAATTTTTTCACGGTTGATATCAAATACCAAACGTTTATTTTGCATGTAGAGACGGGCGCGTATATCCCATTCTCTCATGCGTTGATGCGGTAAAAGAAAGAGGTCGTTTTCTTTTTCACGCAGGCGCAGTATTTCACTTTTGCTGATTAGTTTTCTGTCATCACTACTATCCAAACTAACCACGTAATGACTTTCACTGGCGCGGCCACGAATAATTTCTCTTACAGTTTCTTCACGGGTAACAACAAATGGCTGCGGATTGTCAGGCTGTGGACTGCAACCCAAAGTATAGATCTCTCCTGTCCAGTCGTTGTAATAGACATAGTAGTTAGGAGTTGATCTTTTTCTTGGTTTTGCGGTAACGGGCATCTAGTGCTTCAATTGTTTCTTGTTTTAAGAAGTCCGGATCACCATAGTGAAACAAACCGTGTTGATTGTGGTTATTAATTTTAATAGTAGGATCATCAGTAACCCATACGTCTAGACGATCTAACCAAATATTTTCATCACTATCCGGATCAAATAGGAAATTGATTTCGAGATCTGTATAATCAAATTGATTGGACCAAAAATATTGCTCACCTATTAAGTGTGCAACGATATTTACCATGAGAGTGTAATCAAAATCATCAACACGATAATCTTTAATGTATTCACGATAGATATCGCGCCATCCCTTGAATACAGGGTCAGCCATTTTAAAAAATTCACTGGAACGAAGATCTTTACTGAAATAAATGAGATCCGCCTTAAATGCGGGTAATTCACTTCGTGTTTGTGCAACAAATCTTTCACTATCAAAAGCAAGGTCACCACGAAAATCTCGTGCTGTGCCAAATACAATGTCCTCGTTCCGGTCACTGACCGACCAGAGACTTGACATATTATCAAGAGCAAGACTGCATCTATCTATGTATATGGTTTGTTCAAACGGAGTGCAATAAAAAACCTGCCAAAAATCAATCAAAATGTCATGGTGATTGGGTTCGCTGCGACCGAACGGCAACTCAACAATGTAGTCAAATCCGTTTTCAAGTCTCTTTGGCACTTGGTTAAAGTCAGCAACCACAACGCAAGTTTCACGTTCAGGATCTGCTAACTTGAGGCTGAGGCTGAGAGCATATGCGCACTCAAGATTATCGCTCTTGTCCTCATCATCCACTCCCATGAAGATATAACCCTTCACTGTGAAACCTCACAATAGACGTTTGGACCAGTTAATCCACCGATGCAGCCATCACGTGCATCGTATATATAAAACCCCAACGCAATAATTAGACCCAGAACTATACCAGTAAGAAAATTATTCATCAAGTGCCTCCATTATATCGTCAAAATTTCTCTCAATTGCTCGTTTATTCATGACATGGACATTTTCACCTTTAATCAAAGTCGGTGTATCTTCCCAGTTCTGTTCTCGATCATTTATCAAATAAACCCATTCATCAGCACCGTTGATTTTGACAATATTATCTTTCTGACTCATGTTGATCAGGGGCATGGAAAAGTCTTCGATCAACTCACCCTGTCCCATTCCATTCATTATGTGCGTTGCGATACTAACTGCATAATCTGTGCGATACATACTTCCTGTAAAACCATAAAGGAACCGATAGAAATCATAATTGTCAGCGACATGTCCCCAAATATCAAAAAACATTTGGCTTGTCGAGCTGTTTTTATCAAAATAAACCGCCGTGCTCCACAACTGCGGTATTCCCAAGCTGTTTAGCTCTTGATGACTGTGTGGTGGTGGCTGCCTGTCCAAACTTTCAGCACGATGAAAAAGTGTTACAGCACTGTCAGTGTCGAACACATAATCCAGACTAGAGTTTTGAATTACGTAGTCAATATCAATTAGCAATGTGCGATCATAAGGTGTATAATCAATGACACGATGCTTGTTGCCATTTTTAAACTCACTGACAAATTTATAATAAGGCGAATCGTAGTGAGTGCGTTCGTTCCAACGTTCGCTGGGCTCTATCAATACAATATCATCAAATGCATGTTCATATTGACTAAAGGGACTGCGACGGAACCAATCCCAAGTGCCTGTGTTTGTAATTAAACACACTTCACGATTGGGCATATGCCGCTTGACATATCTGCCAGCGACTGTCGCTAATTTTAGGTAATCAATTTGCTCAGTGTTGTATGCAAAGAACGCGACGCCTGTGGTCTCGGTCATTACCACTCCATGGCTTTTTTAACGTCACGCGCCTTTGCAAGTTTTTGATATTCAGTTTGGTATTCGTTTGTAGCTTCAAAGTATGTATTGAAGAGTTTGTCACGAAATGCTGAAAGATCGTTGATTTGAATCGGGCGTGATTTTTGATCTATGAGGACAGCATCTTTGTGTCCTTGTGAGATCAGTGCCTCAACAAAACTAATAGTGGCCTGATCAGCAAGAAACATGCCATTGTCTTGGTGAACAACTTGCATGGTTTCAAAACGGCGCAGCAACGCCTTGCGACGATTTTCGATTGTCGCACGATATTTCGAGAAGGCGAGCGCCTTTTCTAAACGTTCGTCCATGTGGGATCCTTTATATACTGTCTCAGTATAACAAGATTTTCTTAGATGTCAATGGGTTATAGCGAGATTGTGTCGTAGTAGACTTCGCTGATCCAAACCGCGCCGCCGCCGTTGTTACGTATGCTGCCATATTTGACAATAACGCGATTAACAGGCACAGTAACACTGATTAGCAAGCTATTGCTTGCGTTGCTTGCGTTTGAACTAAAGTTTGTATTTGATGTCGCAACATTATCAACAATTGTGAGGTTACTGCCACCTGTAAGGGTGGGCGTAACACTGTTACCTTCTGCATCAAATGCTGTGACTGTAATTTGTTCTTGTCGTCCGCTTATAGCTTGGTCGATGTCATTAACTCGCATTAAGAAGTTTTCAACTTCTGGTGGTGCAAGACGGCCCGGCGTGGCCGCGAAACGAAATTCTATTTGTCCTACATCACCTGCTGGTGATCCAGCATCCCCTACTCTCAAGCTTGGCGTTGCACTAAATGGCTCACCACCCGCAACATAGTTTGTGGTCGAAGTGTCAATTTCAAAAATACAACCTGGATTGAGAATTGTGCATTCAACAATCATTTTCATGTCGCCATTCACAAACTCAAATCCGTCTTCAACACTATCGCCATCCGCGCCAACATCTGACCATGTAAATCCATCTTGTGCTGGTGTTATGGATGTGCCATCAACAATCCAATCTACCAAACCTGTTACATCAGGAGTAAAATCAGTTACAGAGAAGATGGCTGTATTATTAGTGACAACATCAGCAAGAGTATATCCAGCTAGGAACGACGTTGTTCCTTCAACATACTGATCAAACTCAGTATCGTCAAGTTCTACACGAACATCGATACTGATTTGTCCAGTGGCAGGAGCATCTTCTAGAATACGAGCACTAAACACGGCTTGAAGACTGTCATAACTCGCATATTCTTCAAAACCGCCTTCAATATTCTTTGGAGCACTAGGACTACCACTAGTAAATACAGTCTGATATCCACCAGTTAATTCATAGGCTCCGATATTAACACCTGTTCCATTTACACCAGTTTGTGTTGTTTGTTCATAATTGAGGACAACCGTGCCAATGTCTTCAATGACCTGACTCCAGTTAGCATAACCTTGATTTGAATCATCACCAGTCATTTCAAGAGAAATACGTATCGCATTGCCAGAATTGAAAAAATAACGCATTTCATTATAGTTGTCCCATGTATAACGAGCTATTCCTGTTAGTTTGGTAGTCCAGGGGTCTGTTCTATCAAACGCAATAACTGAACGTGTGATAGTTGCCACGTCGTTATCCCAATATTGGGTGCCTGAATCAATATCATTGTCAATGGTTGTGAGAATGGTTGCTTTGTCTTGATGGTCAATGATTTCTCCCGACGCAACTCGACTCAGTGATGTTGGACCTGTTGTTCGAGTTTCCATGATATTGACTTTGTCAATAAGGTTATTGACATTGGCTTCAAGGTATGCTTGTAGCGTCTGTTCATCTGATCGAACAATATCTCCCTCAGTTGCCGGATATACGCTAGCTTGTTGCCCCCAACCATAACGATGGGTAGTCCTATTGAATACTTGAATTTGTGTTGTATCTGGAACCGCACTGGAAATTCTAACCTGTGATGTGCTAAGAACTGTATAGTCATCATCACGTATAAGGGTTTCATTGTCCAATGTGACAACAATAAAATCATCAACACTATCCATGGGAGCGTCGAGGTTTACAATATAGAGTGGTGAGGTATCACCACCTGCAATTACTTCATCTGCTAGCTTATTTGAACTATTATAGATCAGTGATGATGTATTATCACTGAACAGTCTATTGACCTCCAACGCAATTTCGTTGTAGTCTTCAATTTCAATCAAGCCGCCAGTTTCGAGTGCCACGTTATTTTGTTCCTACTACTACCTCAACAATGCCTGGTTCATCATTGATTTTATCTTCTAGTGCGCGTCCAATAACAAAATGCCAGTCAATTCCTGCTTCGCTGCCTGCTGACATAGCATGTCCAGGAGTTGCACTTGTTACTAGGCGTTCGCCTTTACTTACCTTACCGACAACACGAACTGGAACACGACCACTCAACGCTACAAATGGGTGAGTCTCTTGTGTTCCTGCTCCTGTATTCATACCAAATGCTGGTTTATCTGAAACGATTCCAAATACATCTGAGCAATATTCTTTGGTGGTCTGTGTGACTTCATTTGATCCGCCAATCTTTACTACTATTCCATATTCATATGGCATGTCTGCATGATAACGTTCTGCAAGGTCAGCATACTGCGCTGTGGTTGCTGTTCCGTTGAATACATAACTATCAGCAGTATTGAGGTTAATACCTTGTGAAATACTTGGGAATTGTGTTATGAGTAGCGTAACTCCGTCTTCCAGATATTCTGGATTTGTTACGCTTCCAGGAACCCAATCAGCGGAATCACTTGAAGTAATGCTGACAATTTCACCACCAACAATGACTTCAATTGTTGAATGTGACGTACCGTCATCTTCAAGGCGCGTTCTCGTAACGATACGAGTCTGACCTGCGACATCTGTCACAGTGGTCCAGTTACCGTTATAATAAAGATACAACACTCCGGTGTCGCTGTCTAGCCAAAAATGACCATCTGTCTCACCAACCGTGTTCGGTGCCGATCCTTGAACAGTCATGCTTGCGATTGATTTCCAATTGCCACTGTTGGCAACGGTATCATCAAAATATTTCAGCTCGTTAGTTGATGAGTCATACCAAAGCTGTCCTTCTACTGGTTTACTTGGCGCGGAACCATTCGCGAAGTTCTCCAGCAATCTCAAAAAGTCTTCAGCAATAACTTCCCCATAATTCTTGTAGCCTTGACCCACAAAACCAATATTGGTTGTGGTGTTCACTGCACTGTTACTAACTGTAATTGGGGTTTTGGTTCCGTCTGAATAATCTACTGTATATGCCATTTATATGTCCTACGTTGATATTCTAACAGTGTAGACTACTTGAATTTTTCTATTCGCTGATTTTTGAACAGGGTGAAAAATTAAATGAGTTAGCAATCTACCTTGTTGCGACACTAGACCAATTTCATCAAAAACATAATCGCCCTCTTGGTCGGCTGTGTCATCGAGAGGATCCTGTCCTACAGGTTCCGCATAATCTAATGTGCATGTTACGACCACATCACTGTATGTCGTACCGCCCGTGTGTATCACGTTCGTATTATTTTCTACATCATCATCAACAGTTGAGTTGACATTCTTGATGTATGTTTGGTTATATAATTCGTCAACAACGCTGGTAATATTTACTGCATTATACGTGATATTGCCGCTTCCGTCAACAATAACACCACCATTACCAAAAGCCATTGACTGGATAAAACCAAGAAATCCATTTACTCCTGTTGTATTACTTAGCGCACTCGCAATAGCATAGCTCATGTTTTCACGATGGATTGCGTTGCGACGGTTTAACAAAACTTCGCCTGTGTCAAAATCACGTATGAGAACGTGTCCTTCAACATGTAACTTTAGTTGATCCATTAAGCAACTGCTCCAATATCACCTGTTGCATACCATTCATCTGTTGCGACTTTGTATAGTCGAACTTCATCCCATTGTGCTGAGACATCTCCGCTACCTGCACTTACACCGTTCAATGTGACGCCAGTATCACCTGTGATACTAGTGGTTCCGGCGCCAATTTGAATGACACGTATCATTGTTCCTATTGGGAATGCCACGCTAGCATTTGCAGGAATAGTCAAGGTATTTGCTGATCCACTACTCATAGTGCGGACGGTGCCGCGATCAGCCAATACAAGTGTATATGATGCAGTAGCATCATCTGTGATTGTCCAATCATATTTCACTGAGCCAGTTACATCAACATCAGCACCAATGGAAACGTCAGTGGAGTCCGATTGGATAATGGTTGAGCCATCGATATTGAGAAGAAATCTTGAGCTACCAATCAATGTGCCTGGATCAACATCAATAATAAAATCTGCATCAGTTGCCGTTAGATTGGTCGTTCCTGTTCCACTATTGGTGCTGGTCATTATTAAATCTGGCGCTGTTCCGCTAATATCAAAACTATTAGCATTTTCAAGAACAAGATCGGTATTATCATATGTAAGATTAGCATAACCGCCCAGTGTTTGTCCACTATTTGACCAGACAGCAAATTGATCATCGCTAACTGATCCGCTTCGCACAACATTTGAACCTGAATAGACATAATATGAATTTGTAATTCCAGACCACACAACTGTTGCGTGACTAAAGTATTGGCTTGGACAAATTTCAATCAAGCTTTCATTTGAGCCTGATTCAGTCAGTCCGTTTATGCTAACACCCACTGCACCAATAATCTGCATGGACTGATTTGCAACTTTGATAAATGTTGTAACCAATCTTGGGCCGACACTCTCCAATGCTGATGTTAAAGGCAATGTCCAAATAACACTGCCAGTGGCGCCTCGGTTAGTAACAAATGAATTGTTATCATTGGGTCCTAGTGTTCTTGTAGATGTATCATTTGTAATGTTGTTATTGTCAATTCGGATATTGGTGGTGGTTCCATTTTGACTAATAGCTAAACCATCACCAATACTGAAGTTGAGGCCTGTTGCGTCCCAACCAGATGCGGCGCCGCCACCCACTGGTGTTTGAGTAATAGCAATATCATCAATTGCACTTGGTGACAGACTGTCAACAGTATCACTAATAGCTACGATATCTTTACCATTTATATTACCACTAACAGTGATATCTCCAGTAACATCAAGGGTGCTGCCATCCCAGGTTAAATCTGATGATGATTCAATTTGTGTAGCTGTGCGCCACACAGCGATTCGATTGTCTGCAGGCGCGCCAAAAATACTAGCAAAGCCTGATGTATCAAATGTGAGCGGATCCCAATTTGCCGCGCCAGTTGAATTATCAACACAAATCCAAGTTGTTTCTAATGTTGAGTTGACCCAAATATCGCCAATTTCAAATACACCATTACCAGATGTATTGTTATCATCATCATTTACTGTTGGATTTGTTGTTTGGTTTGTTTTTTTAAATATAACACTGTCAGCCAAGTTATCCATCTGGAAACGAAGGTCACCAGCACCGATCTCGCCAGTGGTATTATCAGCGAAAAGCGATGTAGTGGATGATTTAAATGTGGTCTTGTCAACTTGTGTCATCGTGTTGTCCTCTATTCGTATATTTATACCATATTTCCGGCCTCGAAATTATCAATTTGGACTGGTCCTTCAAACCACACACCAACATCTCCACTGGAGTGATCTGTATCTATTCTTTGATAAACTTCTACACCGTTGACAAAAACTTTCAATGTGGTTCCTACAATTTCAAGAGAGCAAACATCTCCTGGACTAACACTGCCAGAATCACTAGAGTAAGTCCATAGGGCACCTTGGCCGAGGGCCGTCACTCTTAAAATCAAGACAAGATCACCCCCTTCTTCACGTAGTCCATAAAAGTTGTCTGTATCTGTAAACCGAGCAACGACTCCACCGAATTCTAGGAAACCTCCACTTGTAGCAACTTCAAATTCAACATATTGATCATTGTTTGGACTAATGCTGTTAACTGTTGCAATGTATTCATCTGCTGGAAAACCAGCCGGGGTTCCCTCTAATACATTACTAGAAATATTTGCATCATCATCAACAGTATTTTTTGTCCAGTCTGCACTTGTTTGTAATGTTTGGTTAGCGCGGTTAAAATTATCAGTAAATAGGACAGATCGTGTGGCGGCTCCGCCACCACCGCCAACATTTATATTAAGCAAGCCTGCTCTATGCAGAAAAATACTCATTATGCAACTGCTCCTATTGCACCTTGTACGACCCATTCGTCGGTTGCTCGTTTATACAATGTAACTCCTTCATAAGCATCGCCGGAAAAATCACCACTACCTGCGCTCACACCGTTTAGTGTAACACCCACATCACCAGTTAGGCTGATTGTGCTGGTAGCATCAAGGTTGGTAAAGTTAATGATTGTGCCCACAGGGAATGCCACGCTAGCATTGGTTGGAATAGTAATAGTCACTGCGCCGCCTGTTGAGTCTATTTCACGTATTGTACCTGCGTCAGCTAGTGCGAGTGTAAAGCTTGAAGATTCTGTTCCAAGTCCGACACTGTAAACAACGTTTCCTGATACGCTCACAGCACCTGTTATGTCAAGTGTGCTACCATCCCATGTAAAGTTTGTGTCACCTTCAATGGTGCCGTCACCAGTCCATACACCAATTTCGTTGTCCACTGGTGTGCCGACTTTTGAAACATCGCCGCCGCCTGCGGCTGCTTCAAGACTTATTAAGCCATTAGCGTTGTTATATGTCATCACATAATTATCTTGGCCAGCACCTACAGTCTGATCCACATCAAACTCATAGTTGCCTAGTATGACATTACCTGTTCCGTCGGGTGCAATTGTAATATCACCATTGCTTGTGCTAACAATTGAGTTAGAGTTAACATCAAGGTCGCCGCCAAGTTGCGGGGTTGTGTCATCAATTACATCTTGGAGAGCACTTGCTGCAAGAGCGCCGTCCGCAGCGACGTCTCGTCCATCAACCGTTCCGCTAACTGTTATATCACCAGTAATATCTAGAGCGGTTCCATCCCAAGTAACATTAGCTTCACCCTCAATTGTATCTGCTGCTGTCCAGACGGCCAATTGATTGTTGAGTGGCGTTCCAGAAGCATTTACAGATCCACCTGAAGAAGACAATGTCCCCCAAATAGCTGCGCCAGTGGAGTTATCTAGACATATGTAGGCAATGTTGGCTGTTTCATCTATCCAAATATTACCAACAAAAAACGAGCCATTACCTGATGAATTGTTACCATCATCATTAGCACTTGGTGCAGAGGTATTTCCTGTTGATTGAAATGCAAAACTATCTGATGTATTTTGAAAATGTGTTCTCACATCATTCGCACTAATTGCTCCTACTCCATTTGTTGGAAATAGGTTAGTGGTTTGGAAATCATATTCTACTTTTGTTTGTTGTGTCATTTTTATCCTTACTTTGCAACCCAGCCGGTGTTCCCGGTACCGCTCTCCTTGACGTAGAGGGTGGTGCCCGCACCTCCGTCGGTTCTGGTATATAGACTTCCTTGTGCCGCCGTGACAACGCTTTCTGGAGATCCGGTTCCACCGCTGATTGAAATAGTGTTACTTCCAGTTGCTGAATGGTAAAGGCGGCCCGCAAAGTATCCGTCGTTAAATCGAAAACTGCCTCGGGCAAGGTCCTGTGTGTTAGCAGTGCCTGTGCTTGGGCCAAAGTAAGAATCACGGATAACCATAGCTTGGGTGCCGTCTTCCCATTGAATTGTCAACAAATCAGCATCTACATTGTAATCGATAGAAGCACGATTCGCATCTAATTCATCACCAAAAGAAATTCGTGGTCTCAATGCGTTACTGATTGTTATTCCTTTTGCACCAGTGGGTGCAAAGAACTGAGCGACATCATCGTCAGATGAAAATGCCATGGTGTCTACCAGGCTAAGAGGACCAAATCGATTAATCACTGTTGTGTCATCTCTCATATGTCCGGCCAATTTGATATCTGTATCAATGACAGCATTTCCGCTGCATAAAAGTTGTCCTTCTAATTTCCATTCAGCCACACTGTCAAAAATTGGGGTACCTGTATCAACCGCGTCAAAAATCTCTACACGGAAATCTGTGATAGTAATAGTAGATGGTCCGTTACGATAGAAAACAGCAAGATCAGCATGATGACGATGATCACGATATCTAAATCCATCCAAAACTACATTGCCTGTGCCACGGAATTCAAAGCAATAATCAATTCCCGCTCCACCAAGAAAAGATTCAATATGGACGTCAAGATCAAGAGCAGCACAGCCTGCTGATCCATCAAGATCAATAACGATTGCGGCAGTATGACGAGCAGCAACAAAGCTTTTGTGCATTTCTAATTTTTGGCAGCCGGTTATATAAACAGCATCTCCTTGAAGATCTGCTCGGTGAATAAAACTTCCTCCAAGGAAACGGTTTTCATTTGTTGTTCCTGAAACACCAGCAACAGAGACGTGGTCTGATGTGTATGATGTATCATTTCCGTCAACAATTAATGCACGAGAGTCTGCTATAGCTGCATTATTAATCAATTCAGCCTGAATAAACACATTTTGTTCTGAACGATAATTCGTTAAACATGCGACACTGAAATCTCCATATATACGAAGGTTTTCAAAGGTATGGCGATCAGCAGAACCTGAGTCTTTGCGTCCAATCATTACGCCGCTTTTACATGTTCCAGTGGTTGTGATGTAAAGATTACGAACTACACACCAGCGGCTATCTAACATGTCAACAACAGCTTCGCCACTGGTTGCTGCATTAATACGTGTTCCTGTAAAGTCAAAAGTGGCACCAACAGAACCAAAACCAGTCATATTAAGACCAGTTCCACTAATTACATATATAGCGTTTGACCGCCCTCTTAAAACTGCTGAATTATCTCTATCAGTTCCTGTATCGATCAAATTTCTATAATAATCAATTGCTGCGTTCATTGCCGCAGTATCATCTGTAACACCATCTCCTCGCGCACCAAAATGCTCGTAAAAAATATCTCCAAATGGTAACAATCCATCAACACTTAAATCATTTGTTGCACTGTCTGATCCTGTTGCAGTATTATCAACTAGATAGAGAAGACTATCTATAGTGACAACTGTTCCATTATCAAGCGCGGCGGCTGCGGCCGCATTTGTAGAATTTCGAATTGTATATGTATTGAATTGTATGCTACTACCGTCCCCTAGTGCAGTATAGAGTTCGGTTGTCATGTTGTTTACTTTGATAAGCGCGTCGCGAAGTGGATCGCCTGTTCCGTCGTTCGCGGTTGTTCCTACCCCAATTGCTTGTCTTGCCATTATGAAATTGCTCCAATATCTCCGTCAGCAACCCATTGATCTGTTCCACCAGACGTCTTTCTCAATCTAACTACACCATATTGAGTCGAAACATCACCGCCGCCACCAGAAGTGCCGTTTAATCCAATAGAAGTGCCTGCTTGAACTGTGGTTGTTCCGGCTCCAGTTTGTATAATTTCACAATAAAACCCGTCTGGATAAACAAGCGCGTTACGGGTTGCTGTGCCGCCACTTGTATATGCCGTAAATCCGGTTCCGTCTATATCTGCACCAGTGCCTGAGTCTTGAAGACTGAATGTTGTTCCATCAAGAACTGTGATTGCGTATGTGTTGCCGTTCAATTCAGTCATGCCGCCTACACTTGAAATATCAACAGTGTCACCTGTTTCCAATTCAGTAGTATCTGATACTGTAATTACCACTGGATTGGCCTGTGTTGCGCCTGTTATGGAAAAATCTTTATCACCGAGTATTTCAATTGTATTAGCGCCAGCATTATTCATTTCATAACTATATCCGCTTTCTGTTGTGCGAATACGACGGAAGGTTCCTGTTGTCTCGGCCTGTGTTTGGGTTGCACCAAAAAGTGCTCCGGTTATTTCAAGACCAGTTGAGTTGAATAGTCCAATTTGTCCACCATCAACAAATACACCAACCGCACTGTTTGAATCAACATTTGTTGAATCTGCTTCAATACGCATGACTGACCCTTCAGGGCCAACATATGACGCTCCGCTGACATCTGTGTCATCAAAACGAATCTTGGGGAAGGTTGAACTAATGTGTAGATTAACTTGTGGGCTGGTTTCGCCGATACCAACATTGCCATTGACAACACGCATTACTTCAAGGTTATCAACTTCGTATGAAATATAACTGCCTGCCTCGACATCAGTAGGGTCAGCTTGCATTATGAGATTACCAGTTAATCCAGCAGAAATACTAGCAATGCCACCACTCACAGCATCTGTATCAGCTAGTGATAGCGTTGCAGTTGAATGAGCGATATTAAATACGCCGCCTGAAAATTCAAAGGCTCCACCGTCTTGGCTTTGGAAGCTAAAGTTTCCTGTGCCACGGTGTGCTATACGGGAGATTCCGTTTTCACCGCTGTTACGGATCATTCTCAGACCGAAATCAGTATATGTTGTATCACCAGCTAAATCAATGTATGCATTGCCGTCATCAGTTCTTCCAACACCAATCTGAACGGCAGTATCCCCTGTTGTAGTGGCTGAGTTGCCAACATTGAAAGACTGATTTCCGGTTCCGACACCCAATATATCAACATCGTTGTTTGCTGCATTAATGCGAAGGCGTGATGTTCCATCCACTCCAAGCAACAGGCTGGTTGTATCGGTTGTTTGTATTGTTGAATCAGCAATGCTGAATTCAATGCTATTTTGACTAATGCTTGTTCTTGTAGCTGTTGACTGTGTGATATCTAAACTGTCAAAGTCGCTTCCTGTTCTTTTCAGAGCAATGTATTTTCCGCTAGCACTTCCTGAATCTGTTACTGGAGCAATACGCAAATCTTCACCCGAACCCCAGAACCACCAACGCTGATTATCAGCTGCACCATCGCTCTCGACAATGTCGATAACTGGATTAGCGGATTCAAAAACAAATCGATTGGAATCAACTGATAACGTAGAACTTGCTTCAATAACTCCATCTGAATCCCAAAGAGCAATCTCACCACCACTTGGTGTTCCAGTTTTAGTAACAACTGATGGATCCGATAGAGCAAGCCAAACAGCGGCAGTATCAGTATTATCAGCACAGATATATGCTGCGTCGTTTGTTTCATCTATCCATATATCGCCTGGATCAAATGCTCCATTACCTGCGGTGCCAGTCGAGTCATCGTTGACACTGGGTGCTGAATTCTGGCCTGTTGCCATGAATGGCGATGAATCAGCAATATTATCCATCTGAGCTCGCAAGTCCTGAGGAGAAATCAATCCCGTTGTGTTGTCAGGATAGAGTGTGGATGTATTAGATAAAAATGTTGTTCTATCAACTTGTGCCATTAAACTGTGTCTCCTTGAACGCCCCAGCTGTCTTCATCATATTGAATTATGGTTACAACTTCACCAATAGCGCCGACATCTCTGCTAGTTCCTGATGGTGTTGAGGCCATCCCTCTCAATCCAACACCTGGATCCATTTGGATTGAAGTTGTTCCGATACTTGCTTGAATAATATCAATTTTATATCCAATCGGATACGCAATTTCTGGCAAGAAATCGGCATCTCCACCACTTGAATATGTTCCAAAACCAGATGAGTCTACATTAATAGTAACATCATTACCACTAATGGCTGTAATTTCATATGTATTTCCATTCAATTCTGTCATTCCAACGACGTTGGTTATTGTAACTTCGTCTCCGACATCGACCTCAACGGAGTTATCGCCTGTGGTTGTTACGACTGCACTTGCTGCATTGGTAATTCCAGTAATTGTATCTGAAATCACTGTGGATCTACCAATAAACACGTCATTGGCCGATGCACTTGTCATTACAATAAGAGCACCATTATCATCTAATGTTGGGCTATAACTGGCTCCTGCTTGTGTGTTGACTGCTTGGGTAGGCGATACAAGTGGCTCCCATGTGGTCGAGTAGCCTTCAAAGTTTCCGTTGTCTGTGTTATAACGAATCATACCAGCGGCGGGCGACCCTGGACGTTCCGCTGTGGTGCCGTCAGGAACCTGCAATGCATCTGTACCGCCAATGACTAGAAGTGCACCATCCCATGTTAGGTTGGCATCTCCTTCGATAGTGCCATCACCAGTCCATACACCGATTTGGTTATCCGCAGGCGTGCCTACTTTGGTTACAGCATTAGCAATATCTACACCATCAACTGTTCCACTAACTGTTATATCACCAGTAATATCTAGAGCGGTTCCATCCCATGTTAGGTTAGCGTCCCCTTCCAAGGTTCCATCTCCAGTCCAAACACCAATTTGATTATCTGCTGGTGTTGCTACTTTGGTTACAGCATTAGCAATATCTACACCTTCAACTGTACCACCCACAGTGATATTACCTGTAACGTTTAGATCTCCAGAGGTGTCTAGAGTCATGTGTGTTGATCCATCAACACGAAATTCTAAGTTGTGTGCTGTTGTGGTTCCGATTTGAACTGCTGGTGTTCCAGGGTTGACAATTTGTTGTAGGAATGTTACTGAGTCATTTGAATCTACAATACTCAATGCAGGTCCAGAGTCATTGGTAATCGTTAGCGTTGATCCATTAAAGGTAAGCTCTGATGTGCCTTCTAATGTGTCGTCACCAGTCCACACACCAACTTGGTTGTCAACTGGTGTTCCAACTGCGCCAACACTAGAAACTGTAATCAATGCGGTATTGCTTCCGCCATCTGTTACTGTGATATTGTCACCAACAAAATTGATAATTGCTGGATTATTTAGAACTTCAACGCCTTCCTCATGAACTGCTGGACGGACATTGGTTGTAATACCATTTTCAATATCAGCTATAACTTTGCGGACATTTTTGACAGGATCGTCATTAAGTCTTGTATCGACATATCCTGGAGTTGTGCTGCTATCAGTTGAAGTAGCAGAATCATTTGTAATAGCAGCCAAGGCAGATGCATCAGTATCAGCTGCATTAAGGAGTGTTATCAATTCATTAAGGGTATTTACTGCCATGCCTGTTTCCTATGGGTTTACTATATTTATGGTTCATGACACACTGCCATCTGCGGTTACATCAGTGCTATCAGCCGTAATCAATGTGCTGCTTCCATTAGCAATCTGCAAGATCTGTGCCCAATAAACATGTATGAACTCCTGAAGTTCGTCTTGAAACTCTTGAATTGCATTTGCTGTGTTCTGCAACGCCAACAACTGTGCCAACCAAATATCGCCATATGCATCAATTGTTCCAAAATTATTTCCTTGAATTGTTACACCATTAGTATCAAGGTTGGAACCACTAAGAAGTCCCTCACCAAGGGTGTTCCAAGCCGGAGTCAATGTGAATGTGTAATCACTCAGTGTGGTATTTTCAGTGAGCTCAAGACCAGTTGCATCCTCAATGATATCAGCAAAGCTATGTCCTCTAGCAAATGTGCCTTGAGTGCCACGTTCAACGCCGGTGAGCAATGTTACACCACTGAATCCCAGATCAAATCCACTGGTAAAACCTGAACCAATTCCGCCTAGATCATCATTAGTAACAATTGACTGGTAAGTTATTCTTTCTCCATTGATCCAAATTACACCAGGTCCAGCTGACAATGTCGTATTGCTGGTATTGAGGTATGGAATGACAGTATCATCTGGGCCAATATCAAGACCAAGCAATACTTTATTGCTGTTGATAATTTGACTTGAGTAGTTCAGTTCATTACGGTTAACTGACAAACGGAATGCACGAGTATCTGTTTCATCCACTGTATCATCTAGAGGGTTAGTTTGGACACGGATTTCAACTGTGTTTTCGGTTGTCAATTCTAGCTCTTCACTCACAGTTTCACGCACAATTCCATCAAGTATTTTGCTGCGGAATGGCTTGACTGTGTTGACAAAGTCAAAGAAGTCATCTGTATTTTGATCAAAGAACTTGTTATAACGCTTTTCTAGGTTATCCTCCATGATTAGATCGAAATAACTTGTCTTAAAGAGCCAATCAACTTCTTCCTGTTCACGCAATACGTGCTTGGCCATGTGGAACCAGAGATCAGTATAATATCGTCGATACTCACCAATCCAGATTTTACGGAAAAAGCTTTCAAAAATCTCAACTGCAACTGCACTTGAATTTTTGTCCCATCCAATTACATCCCATGATGCCACATCCCAACCGAAATTGGAAATATCTGAATTCCAAAGCAAATCATTGAATTGTATCGTTCCTCTTTCCTTGAAAATCAATTGCCATTCGCCATTTGTGTAACGGAATACTTCACGACGTTGACGTCTATCTACATCAAAACTTCGTGTAACCTGAGCTATTTCGCCTTCTTGAGGATTGCTAATCGTTGGCAAATCAAGATCTAGTTCTACAAAATAATCTCCGTCACCCTTTTCAATAATTGTTCCATCAATTGACCAATCAGCAAATTGCCAATAATCCTTGATGTTATATGTCTGGCCGCCAACTGTAAAGCTACGCTCAAATTCATCGCGCCAAGGCAAGTCACTGTCAGAAAGATTTACTTCACTTAACTGATCATTAATCTTGTCAATCAATACTTCACGAGCGTAGTCGATATCACGGAACCAAATTTGATGTGGGCGTGTTTCCAATCCATAACGAACATACGGATGCAAATCAAGATCTGGAATGTTATTGGGAACATTCAATTCAACCTGACTTACGCCGTTAAATTCACCATCAGGTTCGATTGTTCTTGCTTCCAGTTTCTCCCAATACTCGTTGTTTTCATCTGTGTCTGGATCATTATTGGTAGATGGATTTGTGCAGCGGAAGAAATCTCCAAGTGTGCTTTGCACAACTTGACCTCGCACATAACTAAAGCTTGAATCCCAAGGTGAGAATTCAGATATTTCTGTGTCCTGTGTGAATCCAGCCAAACTATCACGCAGGCTGATATGCAACCATTCAGGAATTACGGTTGCTGGATCGCCTTCAGCGAGCAACGCAAATTCTTGGTGATACTCGCTACTATTGTTGTCAAAATTGACCTGCATGACCAAATCATCATAACCTGTAGCACGTGATAGACTACTAACCAATAGAGTGTTATCGCTGGATGCAGCAATCCAATCAATCTGTTGTGTTGATGGATCTTCAATGATTTGTGCTAGCTGTATTACTGAGTATTCTCTTTCAATATTTGGGGTGGTTGTCTTGTTCTTAACCCAGAAATAGAAGTATGTCTCAAGTTGGTTAGTAGTTTTATTGAATTCAACTTCTTCACACCAACTATATTGTTCTTCACCAAATTGATCCACAAAGGAATATGGCAATCCTGTCAATTCAGTGCCATCAATCACTGTTCCTGCATTCACTGCATCGGCATATTCATCTGGAGTTACAGGACTCTTAGTCCATTCATAAACATCAATTGTGCCTGATGGGAATAGCTGTCCCCAGAACTCCTGGCGATATTCCGGATTGATTTGATCATAGTTGAGATAAATTGCATTGCTCAAATCCCACCAAACTGTTCCTATTTGACGCTGTCCCCAGACATTGTCAGTTCTAACTTCAACATTTGGATCAGTGCTGTTATTGTAATATGCAAAATCAACATCGCTACGCAAATCAATTTCAGCTTCAGCAATACCAGGAATGATTCCTTTTAGAGGATCGAATACTTCATAACGAATCACAGTTTCGCCAGTTGTATTACTATACAAGATTCCGTTTTTGATTTCACTGTTATTGGTTTTTCCTACTTCTCTACGAACAAAACGCAACCCTGCGCCCTCAGTAGTTCTTTTTACATCATATACAGCGCCATAACCTAAGCTATTGCTATTGATATCCAAACGAGTATCAGCATAAATGTAATCACCAACACGTAGTCCTAGGCTACCCTGGACATAATTTTCATCAGTCATTGCCGCGGCGGCAACAAAAGAGTCTGGGAACCGAACTGAGCGTATTGGGAATACTTTTCCTGTAAATCCTTTTTGTTCGATATAACGGTCGATGTAGAAGCCTTGATCGTCTTGAATACCCGTAACAACATGAATACCATCAACACTTGGCACAGTGGTTGAGTTGACAATCATCACAAACTCACCAGCTGACAATGTATGTGGTGTATCACACTTGATGTAAGCATCGTCGCCATTTTCTTCGCCGGCACAAATCTCTAGAACTCCAATTTGGAAGTCTAGTGTTTGGTAAACATCATAACGATTTGTTCCGCTTGGTCCAAGAGGATCACTGCCAATATTATCAATTGTCCAGATATTAAAGTGTGCTGGGTCAGCTATGACTGCCCAATCTGCCGGATCAAAAATGTTTTGAACTGCGTCTGACAATGATTCATATGTTTGCGCTGCAAGGCCTAGTTCATCGTTGGCTGTTCCATCGCCAATTATCAATGTTTCACCTGTATAACGTAGAACCAGCGCACCTTCGACCTGGCTGGCAGTTAAATCATCAATTTCTGCTTGATTGATTTGACTTACAACATCGCCAATGGATAGATCCACTGGAACATTGGTTGTATTTGATGTAGCAGGCGTTGATCCTGGTGTAAATCCTAGGACACCGTTTGCTGTTCCTGATCCAATCGTTAATTCTTCGTTTGTGCTTAATAGGCGCATACGGTCACTGACATTTTGCGCTGTGACTCCGGTAATACTGAACTGGTTAACTGTCTGGACGGCTTCATTTAATGTTAGAGGAACAGGACCACTGGTGGTTGTTCCTGAAGTCTGAACGTCATTATCAGCATCAGTAAATCCAAGAGCTACATCTGTAGTAACTCCAAACCGATAACCAGCTTGGTTTCCAGTTCGGCTTAGTGTAATACGGTTACCTGCTGTTGACACATTAATACCACTTGGCGCGGCTGTAAGTGCTGTTGAAATCTTATTTGCAATTGCCACAAGGTTATCTTCAACATAGTTCTTGGGGTTGGTAACAGTGATTTCCTGACCTGTAGCAATTGTTACACCTCCGTTATTTTCCAAGTAGAGTGTGAAATCTGCTAGGTTTTCGTTTTCATCATTTGGGGTAACACCAAAATCAAGAAGGTTGTTTGCTGCATCACGCTCAGTATCAATCACCGCAGTGCCATCAACAATTGTTGCCACAGTTGCCGCAGTGCTGCCGCCCAACTCATCAATTAGATCAAGGTCGACTTGAATCATATCACGTGCCTCTGTTTCCCAACTTGCCCCAGTAAATCCTAGCACTGTTGGCCAGTATTCAGGGTTCAAGAAACGATCAGGTGTTCCTGTAGCATCATAAAAGTTATCAATGATGGTTTCCCATGACGCAACGCTTTCTGCGGCAACATACGCACTACGCAGAGCCTCGAGAGTGGTTAGGTAGGTTACACTTGCACCAATAGGATCAGCAAGTCCGGCTTCTGTAAATGCATCAATGAGAATGGTTTGCATGGTAAGCGTGTCTTCAAGCTCGTCGAAGGCTACTGTGATGTATGTTAGAGGTGCCGTCGCACTGTTGGCGTAACCAATTCTCAACTCACGTGATGCGCTGTTCTGTATTGTTGGAGACGTTACATTTCCTTCCAAAACAATATCACTATAGGTTGTTGTGGTAGCGTTTTTAACAAAGTCAACATTGATACCATCAATAACAAGAGTTGTTCCTGACGGAATGCTTGGATTGGTTTGTGTGCCATCAACTGTGATTGTATCAAATGATACACTTTCGTCTGCCTTGTTGAATGTGACAGTTTCTCCGTTCGCAATAAATGTTGATCCATTTGGCACAAGCGGGAATACTTGGTTACCACGAACAATGATGTCATCATTGAGTGTTGTTAAACCTGTTGATTCAACAAGCAAGCTGTATACTTTACCGAAGCGGCGGACCAAATCACCTTCAACATATGATGATGTCTCACTCCAATTTGGAATCAACGCATATGGTTGTGTTGGGTCATAGATATCTCCAATATTGTCAATAGAGTCTAGGAAATAATCTATTTCTTGAACAACAGGCAATCCAGCATCACGCAGAAATGTCTGGTAATCTTTAAGATTTTCAATGCTGCTATTATCTAGTGGCAATACATCATAAACTCCAAATGGTGATGAATAATCACCATTTATTGCATCAGTTGATCCTTTGCTGATATCAATTATCAAGTCACTGGATTTATCACTAACAAAACTCTCTGAAAAACGGAAATGCTGTGGGTCATCTTTGATTTTGTTTTGATCAACTTGGAATTCAATCGGGTTGCGTTCACTAACGTCACCAAAATCTCCCAGTCTTACCATCCAGTTTTCATATAGTTCATGCTCAAATTCTTGACCAAAAATGTTCTTGTTCCTGGTCATGGCTTCGATTGCGCTAGCAGTGCCGCGGTATTTTCTCAAACCCTTTTCAAACGCATAACCTGAACGGTCGCTAACAAAAGTATTGGTCATGTATGTTGGTTTTGAATATCCAACATTGTATCCACGAGTTTGACGTGTCAAACGCTCAAGTGCTTTACTGTCAGATGTCATCCAGTCCTGTTCAAGCTCACGAACGCTGCTTTCTATATTGAGAACAAGTCCTGTATCTTGCACAAGGTATCCAACCGCCTCAACACGACCGTTCCAATTTCTTGTTCTTTCGCCTACTAGGCGGACACGGTTTTGACCAACACCCAACTCAGGAATATAAAATTCGTCATTGAATGATGTAACATTATCAATGGTAATGATGTGTTCAAATTCAATAACACGAACACCTAGACCATAAATTCTATCTTCGCCGTTCTTGATTGAGATTTCAGTTTTATCATTATCTCTCAAAACAAGTGTTTCATTGCGTCGAATATTCTTAAAATTTTGATCAAGCAAGTTGGGCACACCATCGTAATTGACGTCGATTGTTTGCACAACGCCACGTGTTCCTTGATGATAACTGATTGTATCATTAATACCATTCACATAGAAAGGATCAGTGTCGGTTCCCAATGCCCATTCAATCGCTGCTCTGGCTTCCACTTCCCATTGTGTATATGCATCAAAACCAATGCTTTCATAGTATTTGCCAAGTCCCAGCAAGAACTGATACAGTTCTTGGCGCTTGAGGAGCACTGTATTGTAAGGAATTCGTGCTACCTCGTTTCTCCAGTTGAGATGTTTCACAACCTCAGTATTTCCAATATCAACACTTATCTGTTTGCCTGCTGTTGATGGCAGAAGATAATTGAAGAATTCACTATCAAGATCGTAACCACTCACGCGGTAACCAACGTCCTCTTTATCGATTCGAACACCTGAATAAAATGCTGTTTTGATTGGAGCATTGCGATCAATTAGAATGTCGTAGCTTGTTTCTGGAATACGAACAACACCACTATCATAATCACCATCCAACTCAATAGCAAGTATGCGCTTGTCAGTAAATCCTCCAACATGTAGCATGTAATTGATATCAAGGCCATCAAGTCGTTCAGCTAGGTCTGTTGAGTCTGGATTTACCACTACATATTCTTCTGCTGGAAGAGTGTTGAATCCTAGGTGTGTGAAGTATAGATCAGAAATAATAACATACTCTAACTCAACACCGGAACCGCTTGGAGGACCATTCAAATTGACCACTGGATCACTAGCAAAGCCTCGTCCTGGATCTGTAACTGCTACAGCCACCACACGTCCTGCAGATGTATAGGCTTGTGCTTCAGCAATACGATAACAAATGGGTCCTTGTTCAAATTCAAGATCAAGGAATGTATATCCTGTTCCGCCATTAACGACACGTATACTAGCGATAACACCGTCTTTGACTTTTTGGTTGTGCAATTCTTGATTATATGCACGAATACAATAATCAATATTGACCCACTGTTCTTGTGTTACGTTGCGATTAATATTGTAACGATGTAGGAACCAAAATAGCTCGTGTGTCCTGTATGGCTTGAGTTGCAAATAGACTTCAGCAAGCGCAAAAAGATATTCACTACTCTTACGCCATCTATCCTCTGTTTCACTCCAATCACCAAAAACAAAATCACGTGCAGCATCAATACTCGCTGGTGTGCTAACAACGCCTGCGGTGTCAGGACCATTTAAGGTTGCTGAACCATCATCACTGACCAGGGTTTCATCGTCCCAATCATAGCTGCTACGAGCATAACGCAAATCAATCTTATCAGGACCGCTTGTGTCTCCTGTTTTGCCGAACTTCAAGGCTGAAATCAATGCATCACGCAAAGGTCCCGCCGTCCAACTATAAGTTGCATCCCACCATGTAGGCTTGATGCGGTGTCCGAGCATCTCCCAAGGATGTGTGTGTGGGCGATCTGTTCCAAAGTAATAAGTGTATATGCTGCGCCAGCTACCCAGTTCAGGACCAACCGTGCTGTAATTCCAAGTAAATTCATCACCAGCATCATAAGCAACCGTGTCAATTTCAGTTACGCTGTTGCGGATAGCCCAACGGTTATACCAGTCATCGAGTCGATCATTGATATCTGATACATCATAAGCAAACTCGCCATCAGGGTTTGGATAAAATTCCCCCATTTCATAATTGTATTGTGTATCGCTTAGGAAGTGTCCATCAACCAAGTTATTGAATACTCGCAACTCATAATCGTATAGTGCAGCCGCGACAACATCAAAGTCAACACTTTTTGTGTTGGTGATATCTGTGTTTGTTGCAGTATAACGACTTCCGTCATGTCCAATCAATACACCATCTGTAAATTCAATTTGTGTTGGACGGAAGAATCCTAGTTTGACTGCACTTGGCGGAATATGACTCAGTTGATTTACACTATACCAACGTATGGTAAGAGTTGCTGGTCCACCGGTTGGTTCACCAACAATGACATTGTCTGAACTGTTTACAACATTATCTGAACTGTTTACAACATTACCACTAAATTCAGCCGGGCTGGTCAAAACAATATTTGGACCGTTAATTGTATAATCAATATCCTTGACCAACGGACGTTCAATGAACTGGCTTGTCACTGAATCATATTCCTTTAGCCAGACTTGTATATGGTTTTGTCGATCATTATAAACGTTAACCACACTGGGCATAGCATATTCAGTATCGCTATTTGTTATTGTGTGTTCAATGCTTCTGAATTGTTTAGCATATGCCATGTCACTATGTGCATATTTGAATTCGTCGCTTTTTCCAATATTGATGTCAGAAATTGCTCGGTCAACCAATTCTCTAACAGTTGACCATTCATTTGTATTCCACAATTGTCGAACTTTATTAATAAAGTATTTCTTGAAATCAGCATAATCACGTGAAATATTTTTGAGTGCACGAACTGGATTAATAGACTCTTGATCTATTAGATATTGCACACGCTTGCTTGAGAAGATTTGCTGTCTAATCAAGCCGTCATATGAATGCTGTCGCACCGTGTTATGGTAGTTGTTAATGCCAAATACATCACCATCAAATCCTGGCATTGCAGACATTTGTCGTGCAAAGTGATTTGTTAGATCGTCATAACCCACAAACGTGAATGGTTTGTTATCGTTATTGTAGAAGTGAATAGGAGCCACATCATAAACAACATTTTCTAGATCTGCATCAGCAATATAAATTAGTTCAAGAACATCGTCCTCACTGCATTCCGCAGTCACGGTAATTGTTGTGCCACTAAATGCGTAATCAACATCTTCTACGAGATAACGACCATTGCGAATTACAGAGTATCTATTTTGATTTTCATCAGAAAGGAAAATCTCTCCCTGAATGGTTGAATCATTAGTATTGCGATACAATATCTTTCCATATACATAGCTGCTGGATACATTTACAGTTGTGTTTAGATCATCTGTTACAGTAACAGTGATATCTCCATCACCATATGTAATGTCGCCATCACTTACATAAGCACTGAAATCATCACCATCTGTTCCATCTAGTGTAAATGTAGTTGAGTTAACAACTGTGATTTCATAAGTATTCCCATTGAGTTCGGTTGTTCCTGTTACATTTGTAAATGTGGCACGGTCACCAGTCTTTAGCTGTGATGTATCTGCAACTGTGATCTCAACCGGTGTTGCACTAGCTAAAGTAATACTGGAAACAGTATCTGAAGCATAAGAAATTGCTCGCACAAACTCCAAGGAATCGCTAGAGTTTTCAATCAACGTATTGATATTGTAATCAGTATCATAGCGCCAAACCATTGTTGGATTTGGTTCACCGATAGGATGACGATCAATATAACTGTGTTCGTGCCAACGATATTCATCGTCCTGGAAAACCACAGTGTATTCAGTGGGATGACTGACTGCTGTTGTTCCTAGTTCAAATGTAGGCTGGTTTGTTCCGTCGGCGACTTGTGTTTGGATAATAGGAACACGCTGTCCACCACGGACTTGTGTCCATCCATTATAATATTTGTTTTCAACTCGATCTCGCCAGAAATAGTATCCACGAATTTCAGTTGAATTGTCCACTGTTACATCACGACTATAACGGTTTGTGCTAAGTGTCCATTCAAATTCATAATCGTTAAATGATCCTTGCTGCGTAAATGATGGACTAAATCCTAGTTCACGATCAAATCCGCCTGTTGGATTTTCTCGATATCCAAAGATCTTTTCACCAACAAAGTCTGTATTTTCGTAACTTTCAAGATCAATTAGTTCGTCATCATATAGCTTGAATAGCGGGAAATCACCTCGTGATTCTTTATTTTGTGCGACTTGCCAACCATCAGCCTCTGTAAAGCAATAGACAAATCCTTTTTGTTCTCCCTTAGTGACAATCACATAATCGCCGTCATTATATGGTGAAAGTGGCGTCAATGTAATTGTATTACTAACAATACTGACTTGGTATGCGTTTTGATTCAATGTAATTGCCACACCAACGTCAAATGCGCTGCTATATGGAGGACCAAACGCGCCGCTCAGTGCTGGGCCGCTGTCGAAGTCACTGTTGAAGTCTTGATTAAATTCAACAAGCTGGATACCATTTGTTTCTGGTTTACCAACAAAAATAACATCGCCATCTTCCAATGAGTTTTCACTATCGACTTGGAAAGATCCGCCTGAGTCTCCAATTTGGCTTGCTTGGTCGATGCTTACTGCGTAATCAACTGTGCCAGCAAAATTACCACAAAAGTTTGTGAGCTCCATGTTTGCACGGAATTCAATAATTGGTCTATTGGCGCGGGTAAAGGCGTTTTTATATGCCTCAACATTAACGCCATTATACTCTGCCATGATGTCAATTGCATGTAGGCTATACCACTTGTTTGTTCTGGCCCAAGGATTTTTATCGGCTGCCCAACGTTCCATTACAATATATGTAGTGTTAAGATTTAGATCTTCACGATCACGATTAGTTGTGACGTCGTATGGATCGAATGGCGCGATGCCATCGAATGGTGTTGTATCATAATCAAATATATCCCAGCCTTCGCGGATTTCTATCTCATAAGGAGTGGTGCTCGGGAATAGATTGTCACCAGTATCATCAATAACTGGCACAAGTTTAATTCCTCCTTCACCGCCCACATTTTCAACTGAATATGTATAATCAGCAAAATAATCTCCGCTCGTACTTGAAACATAATCGCCTGTGAATTTAACACGCAAACCAGTCACAAACTCAACAGTCTTGTAGTTTGACAATTCTGGAGTTGTATAGAATGAAAACTTAACGATATCATCAATGACAATTGGATCGTCAACTGTGGGTTCAATTACAATTGTTGGTATTTGTCCTTCTAACCAATAATAATTGCGATAATTCATCAACATATCTGCATTAATTGGCAAGTCTAGCACATATCCCAGCTCACTGAAAAGTCGATCATGGTTATTAATATCAGCACCAAGACTTTCGAGACGCTTGAGCCAATTGATGTAACTAACAGTTTGTTCAGTTTGGCCTTCAACACGGCTCACTGTGCCAGGCTGGAATTGATAGTTAAGACGTGTGGCATCAGGCTCAAACTGAAAGAGTTCGTTATTTGGGTTATAGTTTCTTCCTGCAAGCCGACCCCAGTATGCGTCAATACTCTGAGTTGATCCAGAACTTAGAAGTTGATTGACAGTGCTGCCAAAGAAACGCTCAAGTGATTCTGTTCTATTGATAAAGGGCAGAAACTCACTATAGTCCTGAAAGCTTTGATCCAGTCCAACTTCAGCCCCTTGTGTGAAGTTTTTTACGTCTTTTGGGTTGGCGCTATAATCTTTTGCCATCAATTTACCTTATATTGAATTCAATGAATCGACAATTTCGATATCAGTTAGTGTTACGTCTGGAATAAACAATTCATTGCTGTCTGGTCCGATCTGGAATAAGTCACCAAATTGACTGTTGGTTGCCAATGGAACCAAAACCACACTGCTAATGACACCAGGAAGTTGTTGGTGAATATAGGCGCTCAACTCTGTAAAGTAGAACGTCTCACCAAAATCCCAATTATTGATATCAAAGAAATTTTGAATTGCAGTTAATACTCTTGACTTGATTTCATTGTCTGTCAATGTTGTTCCAGAAACTTTCACGATCTTAAACTTACCTTGCAATTCCAAATCAGCCAATTCACCGAACAACACCTTGTATTCTGCTGCTCGATAAACAATTGAATCACTAATTGCTTTCTTGGAATCTAGTGCCGCAAATTGTTTTTCCAATTCCACTTCGGTTGGGGTTTCTGGGCGTTCTGATTCTTTTCTGCTATCTGCAATCCACTCTCGATATTTAGTGTCATAATTCTGGTTAAGAACGAACACATCAATAATATTTGAAAGACTTGGATCAATGCGATAACGACTAGTGCTAATGCGGCGCCACGTCGCAGTCAAATTGCTGCGTCCTGGCACTTCTGTTCCAGTTTCTGTTCTCACAGTGTATTCATTTCCGTCTTCCGTCACGGTTCCCAGTGCAATATTGTTATTGCCAGATAGTGTTTTAAATGCAAGAGGATTATCTGGATAATTGTCATTGTCAACATCAGCCAGTGTAACGATTACTTTTCGATTGTCTGTGTATCCGTCTGGTTCTGTGAAATAACGGTAAGCAAAGAAAGTCAAATCTTCTTCTAGAGGAAATAGGCTACCGTTTGGCTTTGTGTTAATTCGTGACACAACAATTGCATCGCGTTCTGGTTTGTTTGTTTCTACATTGAATCGTCTCTTGCCGTTTTGATTAAAGAAGCGAATTTTTTCGTCGGATCCATAAACAAATCGCTGTCGCCGTGAAATAAATTCCCAACGACTTGCACTATAATTAACTCGCATGATCCAACTATGGTCATTGTTTGAATTACTCAAATCACCAGCATTTTCAAAGCTGAAATTATCTGGATTGTTTTCATCAGTTGTCGGAAGATCACCTGAGCGTATGATTTTCCATTCGCTAGCAGTTTCATCATAACGCAAACCAAATGAGTTTAGGTTTGCTAGCTCATCAAGAATATTGTTTCTTTCTTCGTCACTAAATTGTGTTTTGTATGCTGGAAACACACGACTTACACGAGCAGTGTTGGGAATGACCTTATTGAGAACCACTGCCCCCTGTCCACGTGATGTGAGGCCAGTAGGATTGCCATTACTGTCATTGATACCCTGTCCATCTGATACGACATCAACTACACGAGCCCATGTCTTAGCCGCTGACTGGGCACGAGCTACGGCCGCCGCGCCGCTACCACCCCCGCCGGTGATTTCAACGACAACAGGGTTTTGATATCCTGCTCCGCCTGCCGTTAACGTCACGCCAGAAATCTGACCGCCATTTATCGTGGCTGTGGCTTCAGCGCCTGTTCCTGTTCCGCGAATGGTAACAGTAGGTGCACTCGTATATCCTGAACCAGCATTTATAATTGTGAGAGAATCACCTGGCTCGCCCAGCGTGCCGCTATTGTATGGTGATTCCACAAATTCTACAATGCTTCCTGGGCGAGCATCGTTTAGATCGTTTGTAGCATTTGACCCAATCTTTTGAATAACACTTCCCCGTGTTAAATAACCAGTTGAGCCTCTATAACCACTTGTAATTTGTTGCCACTCATAGCTTGTGCTCACGTTGTTGAAATCTACACTGACATCTTCATATTTGCTGTAGAACAAATTGATCACTTCAGGATTTGAGATAGCTTCATCAATAAAGCGATAATAAATTTGATCAACACTGAGGTTACTAGGCAACGCTAGATTTGTTCGATATGTCAAGCCTTCACTATAGATATATCCATCATCAAACACGAGATCCACGCTTTGGTAGGTTGCAGTGGGATCTTGTGCGCGAATAAATCTGCTATGTCCGGTATATGTTCTATTAATTGCTTTGATTTTGCGAATATTCTCGCTAACAGTAAGTGGATAAACGCTGTAATCACTGGCAGTGATCATTCTATCTTGTGCAGCAAAAACACGTCCGGCATTGTTTTTAATGCTGGTAATGGTTTCTGCTGAAGATGCGTTTGTTACTGGATCTTGCAATTCACATGTAAATGTTACCTTATACGTGTTATTGTCTGGTGAATCATAGTTGAAACCAAAAGTCACTGTTCCAATATCATCTGGATCTAGTGTGTATGTCTGATTGATACCAGTGCGATACCAAATTCGAATAATACCACGAGGTATTTCGCTAAAGACACCATCACCAAATATAATGTTGACGTTGTCTTCATCTACTGTTTTTACTGAGTAGAGTTTTCGGTTATCTTGTCGTATGTTGTTAAAAACAGTGTTAGCACCAAATCCGCTATCCACCTTAGTCCAACTGTTTACTATTTCACCTGAATCATTAATACTTTGAACCCAAATATCACTGTTATTAACATTGGTTGCTCCAAGATCAATCAAGAGATTACTAACAGCTTCGTCTGCTGTGATATCATTAAATTGCAATGTGCCTTGCTTGAAGCCCACAAAAAATCCAGTATCATTACTACCGAGTCCCTGGCCGTCATTTTTGTAAACGATGTTAAAGCTGCCAGTCGGATCAGGTTCTGATTCAACCAATGTATTGGTAGAACGATTGATATTGGTGCCGTGCACTTCAAACCCACGACGCACCCCATTTACCTCACCTTGAATATCAAATACAATATTACGGTTGTTTGAAATATTGGTGGTGTAAATGTCGTTCTTGACGTTGCCAATTCTTATACTATTGTTTGGTCTACCAAACTTATTTGTAGCACTCAATACTTCATTCATCACCAATAAAAAGTTTTGATATGAGTCTTCAAAATCAATTGTCTGGTTCTTAAGGCTATCACCATTGATATCAAAAACGTCCTGTGTAGTGCGGATGCCTGTAACTTTGAGATGACCACGAGCTGGTTGATGACGTGTTGGTGTGTATCCTAGAAAATCAGCAATACGCAAAACGCTGGCACGACGTTCCGCAGTGCTAAGGAAGTTTTCACGTCCTGCTTGGTCAATACGAAAGGCTAGACTGTGCGCAAGGAACGCAAGTGTTTCAATCAGCGCAACAAATTCACTGGATTGAATCCAGTCATTGAAATTTTCTGGATATTGCTGTTGAATATAATCAACTAGTGCGCCACGTATTGTGTCGTAGTCGTATGCTTGAAAGTTTGCTTGTTTGAAACTGTCGTATACAAGACGATAGTCTTCTGCTGCAAACAAATTTCTCTGTCGGATACTCTGTGCCATATGTTAAATCTCTTCTTCACTAGTGTATTTCAACACCAAACGATCTTCGCTGAGATCAGGGACGTAACGCAATTGTATTTCAATTGTCAACGTTTTGTCGCCCTCATTGATACGATAGTCTATCAATTCCCAACGCGGGTCTAAACCAATAATTGCTTTGACGTCTTCATCAGCGGCTTGAACAACCAATTGGTCAAATTGCTCAAAAATCAATTCTGGCAAGATGCTTCCGAACTCAGGTTCACCAAGTCGCTCACCTCTTCGTGTGTAAAAATGATTAAGCAAGTCACGCTTGGCCAACTCTTTATCCTCAAGGACTCGAGTGCCTGTTCGTTTACCAACTGTTGAAAATCCTACGAAAGTTGCCATATCAGTATTTATGGTATGAAAAACTGCGTATTTTATGTGAGTGCTTGAGCAACAATTCGGCGTTGCCTTAGCTGGCTCATACCAGGCAAGAATGATCCAAATTGACGATAGAATACAAATTCAGCCTGTTTTCTTTCAAATTCAGGAAGACCACTCACATAGGCGTTTCTTAATTTTTGGATACCTGTGGTTCGCTGTTGCTGTCTTGTTTTGATTGTGTTATAGTCACCAAGCTGCACTACCGCTGCTTCTTTTTTGCGAAGCTCAGGATTGACATTTCCACGAGAAATAATATCTGCCACTAACAACCAATTAGAGTTTTTAACAGCGTCAGCTAGATCATATAATCCTTCATTTGATTGAACCGTTCTCCAAGTGCCTGTATCAACATAGAGACTTAGCAAAGCATCAAATGCGGCTTGTGTTATGCCTACAATTGGAATTTGTGTTCTAAGGTTCTTTTGACGATTACGTATGTATCCAACCCAGTCAGCATATGCTTGCGGCTCAGTATATCCTTGTTCATCATCAGGATCACCAATACCATATCCTATTTCATAATCACCAGTGGCCTGATTGATGTAACGTATACCACTCCATTCACGATAGCCCAACATCAAGCTCAGCATTTCCTCGCTTACGACTGCAACGCCAACGTTGATTACAAACTTGACAGCAAATTCATCCTGTATTGTAAATGTTTCCCAGGGAATACGTCTATTAGATTCAACCAGTCTAAGCATTATCCAAATCCTCCACTACGGTGACGATTAGCCGCTGCTACCGCATAACTTGGGACACTTGCACGAGTATAGTCACTGCCCCATGCAGCCCTTGCTCCGCTGCGGTTGTCAAAGTGAAGACTTCCTCCGCTATAGACACCAATACCTCTAATACCCACAGCACTGGCGATTGCGATCAAATCTAGACGATCTTGATTAGTCAAACCATTACCTGAAACATCGATAGCCTTACCTTGTTGGTGTTGACTTTTCTTGGCGCCACCCACTTTCGCATTGTAACTGGGAGAACGGAAACCACTTGTGACTGTTAGTGGTCGACCAAAACGTCGTGCTACCTCTTCCACCATGGAAATCAATTCAGGATCAATACGCCTATCAACGTTGCTTGAATAGCTAAGGAATTCTCCTCCTTGACTAGGCGGGAAATTATTGATGTCAAATTCACCAGTCTGATCATTATAGCTTGATAGGTCTGTTGGACTACCATAATAATAACTGTTACTTTCTCCTTGTGCCACAGCGCCACTCGCTGAGCCAGTGTCAAGCACACTAACATCAAGGTGTCCAGCCCAAGGTTCTGCTTCTGGAACACGTCGGGCCACGCTTTCAGTAACCACATTGTTACCAGCCAGCTGATTTGTGGGGGGTGGCGCAGCCACTTCTGCTGCTGGACCGTTCATGTCGATTCGAGCCGCTGTTTCACGATAGTTACCAGCAACGCTCATATTACCATTTCCATCCGCTGTGAGATTTAAATTTGATCCTGATGTAATGTCAAAAGGGCCACCAACAGCCTGTTGTTTTACGCTTCCCATGGCTCTCATGTTGATATCAGATCCGGCTTGCAAATTAAAACTGCCACCACAATGCATATTGAAATCACCCAAAGTATGCATATTGATTGTGCTAGCTGCATAGATGTCAATATCGCCGTTACGGTTCATTTCGATCCATACATTACCTTCACGATTGTTAATATAGGTTAGACCATTTGTGTCGTCCATGAGGATCTGTGCGCCGCCGGCGGTTCGTATCCTCATTCCCAGGTTGTCGCCATCTTCAAGATTGCCATCATCCATTACAATGGCATGACCAGTTGGAGAACTCATGCCAACGACGCGCGAACTGGGGTCTCTAGTGGGGCTTGAGAAGTTCTGTCCGCGTATACGGTCTCTGTCAAGACCCTGATTGCGCAGCACTTCTGCTTGGGGGTGTTCGTCTGGCAAGTCATCAATCGAGCCAGCCGTACGAGACGTTTCAAGACCAATTGTGGTTTCGCCAGTAGCGGTTGTGCGGGTTTTGCCTGCTCCTGCTATGCCTTCTCTTTTGAACGGATCTGGTATCATACCCACGATTACACCAGCGCTCATATCGCTACCAAATGCAACCAATACTTCATTATCTCGTTCGGGCGGGGCGCCAAAAAACCCGCTAGTGTTTTGACTTACGGTTCCATTAGGGCCTTCAGCTGGTGGAGATGTCTGTCCAAACGGCAAAAGTTGATGACACCATATTGCACCTAAAAATTCGTCACCTGCAACCTGGCTAGCTGACGTTTCACCAGCAGGGAAAGCGCCATAAAACTTTTGTATCTGAACTTTGACTCTGCCTTCACGGTTTGGGTCATCAATATCAACCACAATGCCGCGATATAACCCAGCCGGAATTCGTAAACCTTTTTCAAGTGTATGTTGATTATAAGCTGAGCGAACTTTTCGTGTGTATATATCTCTACTAATTGCCATTAATTACGATCCAATCCAAGCCTTGCGTTCTCAATTCGTTGTGAAATTGAGTTTCCTTGTTGACGCAATGAAGCAAGATCTCGTGCAAGATCCACACTGGTGTCACCAGCAAGCATGTCATAAACAGTTGCCACATTTGTTCCAATATCACGCACTGCTTCGAGATATTGTATAAATTGTCCGTTATGGAAACGATTGATTACACTGACAACACGATAAACTCCACTTACCATGTAATCTGGATCTGGTTTTCGTCTACCGTCAGCATCTTCTTCAGTGCTTGGCAAGTTAACATTGAGAAAGAAACTCGGGGCGCCTGCCTCATAGTCTACTAGATCTTCAATGTTTTGTTGTTGATTATAAAATGTATTTGGTTTACCCATCCAGTATGGATCACCACGAACTTCCATCTCAATAGTAATAAGGTCACCGCTATTTTCAAGGTTAGTTTTGACTGCGCCAAATTTTAATGCGCCGCTTCTTAGGTTATTTTCTGAACCATATGTATCACTATCACTGATCGTATCTTCGACCCAACGCTGTAAGTATTGAACACTGCTTGGATTAAAATCATAACCGTCTGCTAGGGCGCTGCGGATATCTCCAATCCTTGCATTAACTTCAATACTTGCATTCTCCAAACTTCCTATAGCAAAACCAATTTGTGTTCTTGATCCGCTCCCTAAAGCATTATCAAATTGTCTCTGTGCGCGAGCTAAACCGCTTTTTGCGCTTCCCAGGTCATCTTGTAAAATTTCAATTTTACTGAGACGATCACGAACACTAATATCATCACCCGCTGCTACGGCTCTTTGAACATCTGGATCACCAAAGTAACCATCGCCCATGGGTGTGATATTGAAATAAGCATAATCAAACTGTAAATCCAAACTTAATACTTCTGTATTACGTCCAGTAAAATAATAATCATAACGTTTACGTAGGAAATCCCCAGCAATTAGATTGAATATTCTTGAACGCTGAACGCTTGAATTACCAATGCTAGACATAAATTGGTTTGCATCCAAAATTTCATCAGTCGCAGTATATGCTTTGAGTTTATAACGATAGGTTTTTCTATAGTCGCCTCGAAATTGATCATACTCATTGTATTCGACATTTGAAATCATTTTAAAGAAAACAGGGAATACGTCCAACTGTCTATTTGACGCATCTTCTGGTTTTCGACGCATGGTTTGATTGCTAATCTCGCCACCTTGATTAATCAAGATTTGTTTGTATTCCGCTGTTAATTGTAGGACTTGACTCATTAAAGTAGTAATTTGTGTTCCGTTCATAGCCACAACTTGCAATTTAGGACTTCTTCCCGGAACACCTTCAAAACTCACAGCACCAACTTGGAAATCAGCATCTAGAACTTCAAATCTCCAACTGCGCCAATCTTCTGTGGTGCCGTCAAATTCAAACTTATATTCATCCGGACCCAATCCTGCTGAAAGGCTGGCATTTGCTCTCCAAGAATATCTCAATGATTGGTTTAGTTTTTCCTCAAATTGGTCAACAAACTCACCAACAGTTTCAGCCTGAATAGTAATTGTATTTCTTACTTCATTAGCAGCAACTTGATATCCAACTTGTGAATTTTCAACTAAACGAATTTGATAATTGGTTCCACCTTCATCAACCTTAAATGTAAACTGGCTAACAACCACTGGGTAATAAAATGTCTGCGGGAATTTTTTCGGCTGGCCATCCGACAATCTACCGTGAAAATCAACTGCGATAATATATGTTGCTCTAAGATGGTCTGCAATGCCGAGTTGATTACAAATTCCCTTTATGGTGCTCAATAACGTAACACCATTTGGTTCAACAATGCGCATATCAAATTGGCTACCTACTCCCTCTCGAACCAAAGAATGGCTGATGCGGAAAACTTGCTCCAAAGAATTGATATTATATCGTGCAATTTGTGCGTTATCAGCCAAAATGATAGCGTCACCCCGATCAATTGCAGCATCAAGGTCTTGGACACGTTCTGGTTTACAAACATAAAGCCTGATGTTATAGGTATATGTTTCGTAATTGTTAAGTTTGTTTGTTAAATAAGTCATTAAATTCCTGCAATGTAATCGCGATCCGGAATCCATATACGAGTACCGGTAACAAAATCATTAATTGGATCTACTAAATCGTTCTTATTGTAAATGGCAAATACCCACCAAAAACGACTTTCACCATATAGATCATAAGCCAGTAAATCTGGTCTCTTGTTGTATTTTTGATTGATAGTAAATTCTTTTGCACGAGTGAAATCTGGAACGATTGGTGGTTCCCATAATTGAGTAAAACCATTCACAACTGGTGTTGCTCTGAGATGACTTGTTCTTTTATATGACATTAGATAAATCCATTCCTATAGCCACTTCCTCTTGCAAGACTATCAAGTGTGAATTGGTTTGTTTGTTTTTCTGGGCTGTATTGTGGTAGCAAGTCGATAGCAATGATCATCATTGATGGTATCTGCACCGTTTCGCCCCCTGTTTCTACCTCAACATAATCAACATCATCTTGGTATACATAGTTAAAGCTACCAATCAATACAGGAACATTTTGAAAATTATATGCCCCATATGCACTAAACAATAGCACTGGCGGTGGTGTGCCGCGATCATCGTCGTTGGCACCAAAATTCATCTTGCTGCACACTCTGAGGAAATGCATCACGCCCACTGTATACGCTGCTTCTTCTGGCGTTTGACTAACAAATACCCCAGTAATTTGTATTTGGGGGTTGCGCGTCCTTGCATATGCATTCTGTTGGTAATTTGTGTGCACTACATCATACTGACCATATTCAACCTGTTGTGCAACGCTGATGTTGGGAGTAAACGGAAACACGATACCACGTGTTCTTATTAATGCCTGTCCTGGTCCTTGGAAGGGAACGTTGTAAGCAGGTATTGTCCCGGTGAAAAAATTGTTCACGCCGAAACTTCTGCTACGGGTTTTAACCGTTAATGATGCTCTGAGATCTTGTCTTGTAACCATGTTGATTCCGATAAATACCAGCGTGACATGCCCTCAATCCAACAATTCAACGCCTTCTAACTAATATTTATCAGCCTGAAAACCGCTTGACTTCAATGGGTTAACGTATTATACTGATATCAACAAGGAATCTTAAATGGTCAGGAAGAAGTCTACAAAATACCTCAACAACAAAGATATGCTAAAGGAAATTCACAAGAGCAAGCTAAGTTATTGCTATGCCTTGGATGATCGATACAAGCATTTTGACAACATTGTTGATTCTCTAGAAGAGATCGACGACGAAAAAATTCATGAGGCAAAAGAAAATCACGCTGCGCAACTATCAAGCGCGGGATATGAAAAAGGTATCAATGCGTGGCATGATGCAGGTGGTGTGAGATCAACAAAACCCAAACAAGCTGATTTTCGTGTTGATCCCAGCTCTATCTCAGATGAAGACGTTGTGTTTCGTGTAATGACATATGATCATATCCCAGAAACACCTAATCGAAAGAAAAACCCAAAAACAGTAGCAGACCTACACACTCGCATCAACTTTCCGCCATTTAAACACTATGCGTTTGTAGATGGTGAACTAAAGGAAGTATTGCGTAGCCACTGGCAAGGTGGATTTGATAACGGTCATTTTAGTCAAACACATGGTGGTTTGACAGGCGAGCTGGCCAAAATGATGATGAAGTTGGTAGAGCGTTATGCAATGCGCGGTAACTGGCGGGGCTATACATATAATGATGAGATGCAAAGTGCAGCATTATTACAGTTGAGTGAAGTTGGACTCAAGTTTAACGAAGCAAGAAGTGCTAATCCTTTCGCTTACTATACTGCAACCATCACTAATAGCTTTACTCGTGTTCTCAATCTCGAAAAACGTAACCAAAACATCCGTGACGACATGTTACAGGATGGCGGATACATGCCCAGCTTCAACCGTCAGCTAGACGATGAAGCTGCCCAGCAACGTTCTCGGGATGAGGATGAAGAAAAAAAACAAGAAGAATTAAGAAATGCCGGATACAATACTATTTAGGAGAAAATATGTCACAAAAACGAACATACAAGATTGAAAATTGGCCCGAATTGTCTGAGTTTATTGAGATGCATAATATTCGCCCTGTCGGGGATACAGTTGGTGGTAGTGGTTCGTCAATTGCTGACATTGTGTATCAAATTGACGATCAGTTTGACAAGGCTACGCCAAGAGAAGATGGGTCTCGAATTATCCGACTCCATTTAATGGGTGTTGCTAAGAACGGAAACACTATGACACAAGCCATAAAACGTTTTGATGCAATTGTCACTTAGTGAAAACAAGAGGAATTAAGAATGTCAAATACAACACAATCTGAAGAATTTCTGCAAATGACTGTTAATGATAATGAATTCGTTGTCATGAAGTATGTGAATGAAGAAACTGAAAAATATCGAGAATATAAGTTTACCACAACATACAATGATGAAGAATATGACATGAATGTCAAATTTCAGACTACGCTAGCAGAAGATCTTGATGAGTTTTATGCAGCCTATGCAGAATCTGAACTTATGGAAATCATGAAATCTGAGATCAGAGCAGAGCTTGAACACTTGACAGCTAGCAACTAAGCTGTTATTATCATTAGATAAATCGAGGTCGCACTCTTGAACAACTTATTTGAACACGCCGCGTGTTTCACCGACATTCATTTTGGTAACAAAAATAACAGTCGCCAACACAATATCGACTGTGAAGAGTTTATCAAATGGTTTATCGACGAAGCAAAAACTCGTGGCTGTGAAACCTGCATATTCCTAGGCGATTGGCATCACCATCGTGCTAGTGTTAACGTATCAACTCTCAACTACACAGTAAGCAACTTTTCCAGGCTGAGTAAAGCATTTGAAAACATCTACATGTTAGTTGGGAACCATGATCTATTCTATCGTGAAAAGCGAGAGATTAACTCCATCCCATATGGAGACATGTTTGACAATATTCACATTATCAACGACGATGTTTTAGAGCAGGGCGATGTCGCCTTGGTTCCTTGGCTAGTTGGAGATGAATGGAAAAAGATGAAAAAGCTGAAGAGTAAGTATGTCTTTGGCCATTTTGAGTTGCCACATTTCATGATGAATGCCATTGTTGAGATGCCTGACCACGGCGAACTCAAAGCAGATGATTTCAAGAAAGCTGACTATGTCTTTAGCGGGCACTTTCACAAGCGCCAAGTGCGGGACAAAGTCCATTATTTAGGTAGTCCTTTTGCTCACAATTATGCTGATGCCTGGGATGACCAACGTGGTGCTATGTTTTTAAAGTGGGGAGGTGAACCAACTTATGTCAATTATGATGGCCCACGCTATATCCGCCTCAATCTTAGCGACCTGATTGACGCGCCAGAGGACTACCTAAACGAAAAAACCTATTGTCGGGCGATGCTAGACGTTCCTATCAGTTATGAAGAAGCAAACTTCATTAAGGAAACATTTATGACTCAGTTCAATCCACGTGAACTCAGTCTGCTGCCTGTCAAGAAAGACGAAATGTCAATGGATCCTGCACAGGACGGTGATTTCGTTGTGGAAAGTGTAGATCAAATCGTTTATAATCAGCTTCAGAATGTTGATAGCGAAATGATCAACAAAAAATTACTAATGGATATATACAACAATCTATAAGGATTAATTAATGACTGATCAAAAGAAACTAGACCAAATAAATGAATTGCATGAACGTGTTGGTGAATGGAGTGATCGTGCAAAACAAAATGGCACTGATCAAAGTTACGAACAATTAATGGAAGATGGTGAATTTCAAGGTTTAATTCATGAATTAATGGACCAAGATATGGATTCACTTATGTTGCTGCTAGGAAAAGCAATCACTGAAAATCCAGACACAATGCCAGACTGGATGGACGAGGCTCTTCAAGATGAAGACACAAAAGACAATGGATCTGAACGACCAGAATGATTCGGTTTAAGAATATCACAATCAAGAATTTTATGAGCGTGGGTAACGTTACCCAGGCCGTCAATTTCCAAGAAGCTGGACTAACACTTGTGTTGGGTAATAACTTGGATCTTGGTGGTGATGGTTCACGAAACGGCGTGGGCAAGACCACTATGATCAACGCCCTTAGCTATGCTCTTTATGGAAATGCCATTACTAATATTCGAAAAAACAACCTTATCAATAAGACCAATAACAAAGGAATGTTGGTAACAGTTGAATTCGAAGTGGGTAACAATTCCTATCGTATTGAAAGGGGTCGCGCCCCAAACACTCTTAAATTTTTGGTCAATGAACACGACGCGGTTGTGGAAACTGACGAAGGACAGGGTGAAATGCGTTTGACTCAGCATGAGATTGAAAATGTGATTGGAATGAATCATATCATGTTCAAACATCTCATTGCTCTAAACACATATAACGAACCTTTCCTTGCATTACGAGCGAATGATCAACGTGAGATTATTGAAAATCTCATGGGAATCACGTTGCTCAGTGAAAAAGCAAATGTGCTTAAAGAATTGGTAAAAACCACCAAGGATCAAATCAAAGAAGAAGAATATCGGGTCAAAGGCGTGGAGAATGCTAATGAGCAAATTAAACGTTCGATTGAAGACCTCAAACGTAGGCAACGTGTATGGAAAAATAAGAACGCAGAAGAAATCAAAGAGCTTCAAGAAGCTGTATCTGAACTCGAGTCCATGGACATTGAATTCGAACTTGAACAGCATGTGGCGCTTGACGAATACCGTCGTAAAAATTCTGAGCTGTCAGAACTACAACGCTCTCTATCAGGAGAAGAAGCTACAATTCAACGCGAAAAACGTAGCTTGGAAAAAGCTGAGAAGGACCTGGAAGCAGCTAAAAACCATACTTGCTATGCATGTGGTCAGGAACTCCATGATGATTCAAATGACAAAATCATTAAAAATAAAACCAGAGCCATAGAGGGACATCAAGCAGCCATAGCAGAAGCAAACGGCAATGTCGAAGAAATAACTCACAAGATCAAAGCCATCAAGCTGCCAGACAAGATACCCACAACTAAATATGCAACGGCGCAAGAGGCGTATGAACAACAAAGTCAACTAGCAACTTTGACCAGTAAGCTAGAAGGGTTGCAACAGGCAGAAGACCCCTATACTGAACAAGTTGCTAGTCTTGAAGAATCTGGCATCCAAACAATCGAATGGGAGACAATGAATAGCTTGCATAACTTGCGTGAACATCAGGAGTTCTTACTCAAGTTGCTCACAAACAAAGACAGTTTTGTCCGCAAGCGCATTATTGATCAAAATCTACAATATTTAAATAGCCGACTCAACTATTATCTTAACAAGTTGGGTTTGCCACACGAGGTTCAATTTCAAAATGATCTCAGTGTTGAAATTACAGAATTAGGACGTGAACTAGATTTTGATAACTTGAGTCGAGGCGAAAGAAATAGATTGATTCTTGGCCTTAGTTGGGCATTCCGTGATGTTCACGAAAGCACCAATACGCCTATTGACTTCATGGCAATAGACGAATTAATTGATAGTGGCATGGATAGCAATGGTGTAGAAAGTGCACTTGTTGTTCTGAAAAAAATGCACCGCGATAGAAACAAAAATATATTCCTTATTTCACACAGGGAAGAATTAATTGGAAGAGTAAATAACATACTCTACGTGGTTAAAGAAAACGGCTTTACTAGCTTTAGCCCAGATCAGGAGTTTGACATTGAGTAAAAATATCCCTAGCAAAACATATTACGGTTCACAACTTGACAGTATTAAAAGTCATTGGTATGATTATGATTATGTTAATGCAAACGCAGACTTCAATCATATCGATGAACTATACAAAATAGTCGAGGCCCAACAAACGACAAGAAAAGCTACAGAGAATAAAAAAACACAGAAAAAGATAACAGAATCATACAAATGTGGTCCTGTTCTTGCGGAGATGATAAATGAATTATAACACACACCCATATTCATACAACGGCGGAATAGTCTACGATGATCCTAATAGGCCGTATAGTGGTGTTGATACCAGCACTATAGACACCACGATATCAACATATACATTACCCAGCATGACATATGACTTTGGTTCTGACATCACAGGATTTAATAGTAAATCACGAAATGTCGGAGCGGGGCTAGCAGAGATGATTAAAGACCTTTGACCAGTAAAAGCAAAGCCAAGGGCGGCGCGTGGGAACGTGATGTCGCCAAATACTTGACAGAGACTTATGGCGCGCCATTCATGCGCGTCCCCAACAGTGGGGCTTATACAGGTGGCAGCAATGCCGACCGTAAAATTCTCATGAGTGATGGGCAGATACGTCACATGAAGGGCGACATTGTTCCGCCTGATCATTGGAATCGATTTAACTGTGAATGTAAAAACTACGCAAGTTTTCCGTTCCATAGATTACTATTCAACGAGCCGATCCCTATTCTCGAAGATTGGTTGCAGCAAATCAAAGATGCTGCGGACGATGATGACATTAATATTCTTTTTATGAAAATTACCCGTGTAGGTAAGTTTGTTGGATTTGATGCTACGTTGCCATTCAAAACCAACAGACACGTTGTCTACACGGACCAGGAAGGAGTTGTTTGGAAACTAACAGAATTTGATAGTTTCTTTGAACTCAATAGAGCTGCCTTTGAAAGTGCTCACAACTAATATAGGCTTATTAGGACCAACCTCAGAACCCTGACCATAGCGACCTCAATGAATGCCTTGAGGAGCCGTAAACAAATTTTCGGCAACAGATCTGGCATGTCGCAGTCATATACGCACTCAGATTGACACCTGAGAAATGAGTGGGCTCTCCTCACACGCTTGGAACCCACAGGCAGCATCGTGTAAGCCGTTAACAGCATGATGTGGTCCCGCGTTGAAAAGCTAAACATAAAAGGGTATCGCTCAACCGCCCTTCCCTGGCTATACAAGGTTGTTTTGGAACGGAGTGGCCCAGCTTGCTGGGTTGGTGACGGGAAACGTCTGCCATAGCCACACTTTGCCTCATCGGGCAAAGTGTGGCTATTGGTTCTGGGAAATGCCTAATAGATTCAAAACATTCAAATCAAAATGGAATGACAATTCGACATAGTAAAACACGATAAGAAATGCTGAAAGCAGATCGAATCGAAATGAGCGAAGCGAATGGAGATGAGATATGCGAATCAGCTAGTGATGCGAAGCATCACTATAATAGAGTGGAGTGGATGGAAATATACGGTTGACAACCGTCTGAGTTGATTAGAGATACTCGGTTCCCTTCTTGCCAGCTTCTGCTTTGACTTTTTCGCTTAGGCGTTCTTCGAATTTTCGTATTTTGGGCATGGGCATACCTAGGAGTTCACTAACAGATATCGCACCCTCACTAAAGAGTGCTATATCAAATACGTATTCCTCCAGTCGTTCTACCTCCACCTCCATATCGTGAATGTATTGTCTTAATTCACCAGGAGTCATGTGTATGGCGGTGGCTAGAAAAAATTTACTGGATTTAGGTCAATGTTTGCTTTGTATTCATGACCACATTCTTCTTGACTGCATTTGATGGTAACACTATCACTCATTTTTGGATCGCTCAATTTTTCAATACAATCTTTAATTTTTCTATGAGTATGACTATCCATGTTTTCTACCCACTCAAAAATGTGTTCACTATCGGTTACTTGAGTGTCTTCGTCCAATGTCACCTTTGTAATACAACTGGCAACTTGTCCTGTTTGAAGTGTGATGGCTTGGACTAGTATTTCATTAAACTCTTTAGCCTTTTGTTCGTCTGGCACACTATCGTCATTGATCATTTGCTGCATACGGTATTGATAAAATGAATCCATTTGTGCCATGATTTGACTTTGTAGTGTGAGTGGACGGGTTTCAACAATGATGTCGTCATCCAATGTTACAGCGTTGTCTTCAGTGATTTCTTGTGCACTGTTCATGATTACGCCTAGGTCAACATCATATTTTTCTATGTGTTTGCATTTAGGGCAAGTGGATTTTATCTCCAATGTTGAACCACTGGTTGCCATGCGAATTGCAAGCAATAATTTGTCGATATCACACACTGGTATTTCACGTGGATTTTCGATATCTGGCACACAGCTCTTGAATAGTTCGTATAGGGCTTCGCCGTTGAACAGAGCATCAGGAGTTTTGAGTTTGATTTCGTCAGTGGCAGTCATGGGCATAACGCCGATTTCATTGTCTGCACTGAGTTTTACACCAGAGTTATAAAATCTGCCACCGCTGGGCAATGAAACATAGACTTTCTTGTTTCTATATAGTTTCTGTAGTGGATTTTCACTCATTTCGATCTCGCTAAATATATGTAAGGATTACCCTACACTGGGTATTTATCTACGTATTTTAAGGGCTTTTCATGGCAGATGATATTGAAATTATAATTGGCGGAGAAAGTGTTCGCGTTCCTCGTTGGGCAACCGAAGAAACTGCTCGCGAAATGTCAAAGTTCAATCTCGCAAGCGCCAAAGCTCTAACTGAATTGGTCAAGCATTCAGGACGTAGTCAAAAGACAGTAGCGGACAATCAAAAAATATTGCGTGACTTGAAGACAGCTACAAAACAAGATCGGTCCGAAAGTATTAAAGCTGAAAAGAAGCTCAATGAATTTCGTAAAGATCACGGAAAGGCTCTGCAAAATGCTACCAATTCACTGAAATCCACTAGTAAAGATCTTGCAGATGCCTTTAATAAGGAAAGTCTTTCTGGCATCGTAAAGGCATTGATTCCAATCGGAGCCATCGGCGCCGCTGCGGGATTTGCAGTAAGTGTGCTTGAAGAATTCGCAAAAAACGTCAGTGAACTTTCAAATGTCGGTATTGGATTGGGATCTAGCCTTGTAGAATTGAGACATCAAGCCACATTAACAGGTCTCAATATGGAAGACTATGGCAAATTGGTAATGAGCAACGGAGATTCACTTCGTGCAATGGGTGAAAATGCACAAGACGGCGCCGCTAACTTCAGTAGGATTAGCCGTGAAGCAAGAGTGCTCGCAAGAGATTTCAATAACTTTGGTTTAACTAATACTGAATATAATGAAATGTTATTGGAAGAAATTGAAATCCGTCGCCGCAGCGGCATGAATCAACAAGCAATACAAGATGGCCTGGCAGAATCAATGAATAATCTATTGCTTGAAACAACAGGACTTGCTGCTATTACTGGACAAGATCGACGTGATATGATACGTAAACGTCGTGAAATGGCAGACGATCCAGCAATCACTGCATTCCGTATGAGCATAGAGCGTGAAGGTGGCAGGTTGAGCGAGAATTTCAATTCCTTGGCAACTGTATTCGGCGCCGGCGGGGAAGTTGGTGACCAGATTGGTTTGGCCATGGCTCAAGCCATCGCAACAGGGTTGGATTTCCGCACCACAAATAATGAAGCAGTCCGTGCAATCGCATCAATCAATAGCGAAGCAAACACAATGTTGCAGGATATTTTTAATTTTGTTAGTAGCAACATGAAAACCATGGACACAAGTGAATTTAATGTTCAATTGGTTAGCAGATTGGCTGAACTGGGTGATGCCATACCAGCTGATGAAATGGTGCAGTTGGGTCGACTTGCACAGAGAGATGTCGATGGCGCGGCCCAATTGATAAGCCTTGTGAGTGAATTGCAAGGACTTGAAAAGGCTGTTGAAACCAATCGTGAAGCACATCAAGATGCAGCTCAAGCCACAATGGAGACTGAACTCCTCGCACTTGCAAGCCACATACAAGAAACCACTAATCGTATGAAAGATAGCACTTTGTCAACAGTTATTGAAAATCTCGGACTTGATGTCAAAAGTAGTGGAGGAGAATTGGTCGAGGCAATACGCAATATTTCGGATAATTTCGGACCCGATAACACGCTGTGGCAAGGAATAAAAGGTTCATATTCTGAAATGACAACCGGTATGGAAAGGTTTACTGATGCGTTAAAAGCAGCTGGTGTCGGCCTTGGGCTGCTCTCTCTTACAGGTCCTGGACGTAAGATGTTGGGTTGGGGATGGCGTAAAACCGGAGGAAGAATGCTTGGTGGTGCTAAAAATCTATTAGGACGGGGTTCAGGTGCTGCATCTGGTGCTGGCGGCTTATTCTCACAATTGCGTAATTGGGTTACACGCGGCACAGGCGCAGTTAAATCTGGTGCATCAGCAGCAGCATCAAAAACTCCTGGAATTTTGAGTCGATTTTTGCCGATGCTTGTAAAAGGCACCCGCGCCGCGACACCAGCTGGTGCTTTTGCAACAGGACTGGGAATTAAACCAACCGGCGATGGAACAATTAGCGGAAAATTTGAAGATCAATATCCATTTCCGACGGATGGTACTAACGATGAGCAATTAGAATGGCAACGACGACGTAATGAATGGATGCAACGTGAGGCTCAAAGTTATCCAGCTCTTAATACTCCATTTGAAAATAACAGTATACTAGAAAGAACTCCGGGCCCAGTTAATCCTGGTTCAATGACTACACCCAATGGTGTCAATGGAATAGAAGCAAATACCCAAGAAATGAATGCGTTTCTTAACAATCAAGCTGCACCTAGAATAGAAGACTGGTTAGCTCGTCAAACAGAACTGATAGAAGACACAAATCGTCAACTACAAAGACTCAATCGCACTGCTGAAGAAAGTCAATAAATACCCACAAATAGGAATAGATAATCATTATGGCAGGCTGGAAGAAGCATTTTCAAACATACCAAGGCACTCAAAGTCCACTAAGTGGTGGGAAATCACGCGGCGCAAATAAAACAGATGCATCGCGTTTTCAGAGTTGGCTACCAGAGGTATATGTTGGACAACCCAATCGTCTTGAACGTTATGTCCAATATGATCAAATGGACATGGACAGTGAAATTAATACTGCTCTAGACACGATTGCAGAATTTTCAACACAGCAAGACGAAGAAACTGAATCACCATTCATTATCAAATGGCATGACAGTCCTACTGAAACTGAAAGCGATGTTCTTCAAACCGTTCTCAAGCAATGGTGCCGTGTAAATGATTGGAACAGGCGAATATTTAATACATTTCGTAATACAGTCAAATATGGCGACCAACCATTTGTGCGTGATCCTGAAACTTGGAAACTTTACTATGTAAGCCCAGCTGACGTATTGCGTGTGATTGTTGACGAAAGTCGTGGTAAAGAACCATCACAATATATCATCAAAAATTTGGATCCTAATTTTCAGACTCTGGTTGCGACCAATCAAAAAGGTCCTGGCAACTATGCTGGAGCAAGTGTCAGTCCGACAAACATGATCAATTCAACAACTCAAAGAAATGCTTCAAACGTTACCAATGTAAACGGCGGAGCAGGTGGAGATGTTGAATTTTCAATTGATGCCAAGCACGTTATTCATATGGCACTAACAGATGGAATGGACAATGCTTGGCCATTCGGCAATAGTATTCTTGATGCTGTTTTCAAAACATACAAGCAAAAAGAATTGCTTGAAGACTCAATTATCATTTACCGTGTGCAACGAGCACCTGAACGTCGTATCTTTTATATTGACGTAGGTGATATGCCAAGCCACCAAGCAATGTCTCATGTTGAGCGCGTAAAGAACGAAATTCACCAGCGTCGTATTCCAACACGAACAGGTGGTGGTAGCAATATGATGGATGCGCAATACAACCCGCTATCAATCATGGAAGATTACTTCTTTGCTCAAACAGCTGAAGGACGTGGCAGTAAAGTTGAAACACTACCGGGCGGTGACAACCTAGGTGATATTGATGACCTCAAATTCTTCAATAACAAACTAGCTCGTGGTTTGCGCGTTCCAAGTAGCTATCTACCTACTGGACCAGATGACGGCACAGCAACATATAATGATGGACGTGTAGGAACAGCATTTATTCAAGAATATCGATTTACAAAATACTGCCAGAGACTGCAACGTATTGTTCAACCATCATTTGATAAAGAATTCAAATTGTTCCTCAAGCACCGTGGTTATGAAATTGATTCAAGTCAGTTTGAGTTGGACTTTGTTGAACCACAAAGCTTTAGTGATTATCGTGAGATTGAAATCAACAGCTCACGTGCCAGTGTATTTGGTCAACTTGAAGGTGTTGATTATTTGAGCAAGAGATTCATGCTCAAGAAATATCTACAACTCAGTGAAGATGAAATACTTGAAAACGAAAAGCTATGGAAGCAGGAAAATCCAATCAAGGGCAATGAAGAAGGATCAGTTGATGATGAAGAATTCAGTGATCTAGGAAACGTTGGTGTCCAGGGTGGTGCTGATGGCAGCCTAGATGATTTTGAAGCTGATGAAGATCTTGGCGGTGAAGAAGACTTTGATGCTGAAGCAGGTGGTGACGAAACTAGCCCAATAGGTGGCGATGAAGGGGATGAGGAAATATGAGAAGTCAAGAATTTCTAAGAGAATATTATGACGAAGAACAGGACGATTACACAGTGGTCAACATTGATCACAGACGTCGTCCACGTATAACTTTGCGGCATCTTCAAAAGCTGCGCAAGACTCGCAGCATTGAAGATCTTGAACAAAAGCAAAGAATTGATGATGTAGCATACATCTACGGTAGCCCAGACGCCGAAGAGTGATTACTTAGTCAGGTAGATCACGGAATTAAAACACACTTTTTGCCCTTTTTCGTGCCTTTTTCTAAGGTAAGGCATTTTGTTTTGTAAATACTATTTGAAGTAATGCAAAACAGTGCCCACGATGGGCCAAGGAGTGTGAAGAATGACAAAATCAAAACTCGAAAAAGTGCTTGAATACATGGTGAATGGCGAGGGTGAACTTGCCAGCGAAATGTTGCATGAGCACCTCATCGAAACAGCGCGTGAGATTTATGCTGACCTAGCTGAAGAAGATGACGCAGTGGAAGACGAGCTAGAGCTTGACGAAGATGAAGACCTTGAAGAAGGTTATCATGACGAAGACGAGTCAGGTGACTTTGAGGACGATCTCGAAACAATGGAAGACGAACTCGAAGCTGAAGAATATTTTGGCGAAGACGACGAAGAAGATGAAGCCGTTGACGATCTTGAGGGCGAAATGGACATGGACGTTGATATGGACATGGAAGACGAGCCAGATATGGGCGACGATCTAGATATGGACGACGATCCAGAGATGGGCGGCGACGGTGATGCTGAAGAAGCAGTCCAAAACGTCGAAGATGCTATTGAAGAACTCAAAGCAGTATTTGCCGACATGATGGGCGACGAAATGGGCGACGAAGAGGAAGGCGACGAAGTTGCTGATGAATTCGGAGACATGGACGCCGACATGGGTGACGAAGAAGATGACGACCTTGAAGATGACGACCTTGAAGATGATGACCTAGGCGAAGACGCAAAGCTACACAAGCAAAATGTTTCAATGTCAGGTGATGAAGACGGAAAAGCTTCACCAGTTCTGCAAAACCAAAGCGATATGAGCGGCGGCCATGCAAAGCCAGTCAATAAGTTTGGTGGAGACGAAAAAGGTGGTAAAGGTGACTCAGCAAAGAAAATGAGTGTTACTGGACCACAAGAGCAAAAGGGCAAGATGGACAAGAAAGTTTCACACCCAAGTAACTCAAGCGAAAAGGCACAAAGCCTTTTCAAAGACAAGAAAAAGCACTAAGGAAACGATAACTGATGTTTACACCTCTTAGAGAAGTTATTACGCCTGATGCAGCGTCTATTACTACTGAAAGCCATGATAATGGCCAAGGTGGCAAGGACCTGTATATGCAGGGTATCTTCATCCAAGGTGATAAGCGAAATCAGAATCAAAGAGTATACCCAGTTAATGAAATCACAAGCGCCGTTAAGTCGCTCAAAGAGAAGATTGCTGGTGGTTATACAGTCCTTGGTGAAGCAGATCATCCAGACGATCTGAACATCAACCTTGACCGTGTAAGCCACATGATTGTCGATATGGACATGCGTGGATCAGACGGTGTTGGTAAACTAAAAATGTTGCCCACTCCAATGGGCAACATATGTAAAACACTACTGGAAAGTGGTGTAAAACTAGGGGTCAGCTCACGCGGCAGTGGTAACGTTGATGGCTCAGGCAGTGTGTCAGAGTTTGAAATTGTTACGGTAGATATCGTGGCGAATCCAAGTGCACCAGAAGCATATCCGGATCCGATTTATGAACACATCATGAATCACCGTCGTGCTAATAGCATTTGGGACGTAGCAACTAATGTTCAGCACGATCCAAGAGCACAGAAGTATCTCAAAGAAGAGATGATTCGAATTATCCAAGACCTAGGGAGAAAATAAACATGCCTAAGTCATTTAAAGAAATCCTCGGCAGCGATGTTCTTAACGAAGAACTTCAGTCAGAGCTAAACGAAGCGTTCGAAGCACGTATTGCTGAAGAGCGCGAGGCTATGACCGCAGAGTTGCGTGAAGAGTTTGCGTCTCGTTATGAAAATGACAAGTCACAAATTGTTGAAGCAATGGACGCAATGTTGAAGGAAGCTATCAAGACCGAATTGGAAGAGTTCGCAACGGACAAAGCCAAGGTCGCAGAAGATCGCGTTCGTTACAAGAAAGCGGTTAAAGAGCACGCCAAGATGCTCGATAGTTTTGTTCAAGAAGTTCTAGCTAAGGAAATCGGTGAATTGCGTGAGGATCGTAAAACACAAAAGGCTAATTTTGGTAAGCTAGAAGAGTTTGTTCTCAAGCAGCTAACCAAAGAACTCAACGAATTCCATGATGACAAGCGAGCTCTAGCAGAGCAGAAAGTCAAAATGGTACGCGAAGGTCAAAAAGTCATCGAACAAGCAAAGCGCAACTTCATCAAGAAGAGCGCAGCTAAACTTGAAACCATGGTTGAAAATGTTATGCGTAAGGAGCTCACAACTCTACACGAAGACATTCAAACAGCTAAGGAAAACGAGTTCGGTCGTAAGATTTTCGAGACATTCGCAAGCGAGTTTATGACAAGCACTCTAAGCGAAAGCACACAGACTGCTAAACTTGCTAAAGAAATAATGAACCTAAAGCAGAACCTTGCTGAATCAAAAGAAGCAATAGAAGCTAGGGAACAACAGCTCAAAGAAGCAAACCGCAAAGCTAGAGTCGCAACCGACTTGAGTGAGCGAAAGCAAATTATGAGCGAAATGCTTGGTCCTCTAAACAGGGGTCAGAAAGAACTAATGGGAACACTACTTGAAAGTGTCAAGACTTCACAGTTGAAGACAGCATACAAGAAGTATCTTCCAAGTGTCCTTTCAGAAGACTCAGATGTTAAGACACAAGCAAAGAAGGCTAAACTCACTGAAAACAAGCGTCCAGTACGTGAAGTTAATGGTGACAAGGTCAACAAGAGCGCCCAGCAAGACGTTGGTGGCTCAGCTGATATCATTGAACTCAAGAAATTAGCAGGACTAAGCTAAAGGAGAAATTAAAATGGCAGACGTTCTATTCGAAAACTGGTCAGCAACCAAGGACGCACTCGTTGACGGCTTGACCGGTAACAAAAAGTCAGTTATGGAAACTGTTCTTGAAAACACCAAGAAGCAGTTGTCAGAATCTGCAACAGTCGGCTCAACATCAGCAGGTAACATTGCGACACTTAACAAAGTGATCCTACCAGTTATCCGCCGTGTTATGCCAACTGTTATTGCAAACGAACTAGTTGGTGTGCAGCCAATGACCGGCCCAGTTGGTCAAATCCACACTCTACGTGTCCGTTATGCAGAAACATTCGACTCAGCAGTTGCTGGTGACGAGGCACTTAGCCCGTTCCAGATTGCTAACGGTTACTCAGGTAACGCTACAACTGACCGCGCTGAAGCAACTTCAGTGCTTGAAGGTCAGGCTGGTCGTAAGCTAAACATCCAGGTCCTCAAGCAGACCGTCGAAGCAAAGACTCGTAAGCTCAGCGCACGTTGGACTTTCGAAGCTGCGCAAGACGCACAAGCTATGCATGGCCTAGACGTTGAAGCAGAGATCATGGCTGCGCTCGCGCAGGAGATCACTGCTGAAATCGACCAAGAGATCCTAGCATCTCTACGTTCACTCGCAGGTGCTGCAACCAGCACATACGACCAGAACGCAGTAAGCGGAACCGCAACCTTTGTTGGTGACGAACATGCTGCACTAGCAGTGCTCATCAACAAGGCAGCAAACGACATTGCAGCTCGCACACGTCGTGGCGCTGGTAACTGGATGGTTGTTTCACCAACAATCCTCACAGTGCTCCAGGCAGCTACCACAAGTGCATTTGCTCGCACAACTGAAGGTCCTTTCGAGGCGCCAACAAACACCAAGTTCGTTGGTACACTAAACGGCTCAATGCGCGTTTATGTTAACCAGTATGCGACAGACGACAACATCCTTATCGGATATAAAGGTTCAAACGAGACAGATGCAGCGGCATTCTACTGCCCATACATTCCTCTAATGAGCTCAGGCACAGTGCTTGACCCAAGCACCTTCGAGCCAGTTGTCAGCTTCATGACACGTTACGGATACGTAGAACTCAGCAACCAGGCGTCAAGCCTTGGTAACGCTGCGGACTACCTAAACCGCATTGACGTTACAACTGCAAACCTAACCTTCAGCTAATAGCTGTTGTTTTAGTAAAAACAAAAGAACCGGCCCTAGGGCCGGTTCACTCTTGATCGAAATGGTTACTAGTTACTCTGATCCCCTATGGCCGCAACGCGACCTCAGGTGCACTAGGGTCAGTGACCAGCTGTAATAGTCCGGTCTCACCTGTGCCTAACGCTAGTTACTTTATTCAACGCCCCATATCCCTCGGAGCCGCTTAATATGTATTCAATATAAGCGATAAATACCAGGAAGTCAATAGGAATCTTCACAAAAATGCCAATTAATTTAAATCATAATGGTAACCTGATCTCAACTGAAGACGAGACACTCACATTCGATATTCTAGGTGCTGTCAAGTTACCAGTAGGCACAACAGGTAATCGACCATCTGGTGTTGATGGTATGATACGTTTCAATTCTGACCTTGGTCAGTTTGAAGGATATAACTCAGGCTGGGGCGCGATCGGGGGAGGAAGTGGCGGAGACGTTGACAGTGTAAATGGACAAACAGGTGTTGTGGTATTGGATCCAGATGATCTAGATGACACCTCAACAACCAACAAGTTTACAACCGCAAGCGACATCTCAAAGCTAGCAGGAGTGGAAGCAGGCGCAACTGCCGATCAAACAGATGCAGAGATAAAGACTGCTTATGAAAATAATGCTGATACCAATGCCTTTACTGATGCTGAACAAACAAAACTAGCAGGAGTGGAAGCACTAGCAGATGTGACTGATACTGCCAATGTTACATCAGCAGGTGCCCTAATGGACAGCGAAGTAACAAATCTAGCTGATGTCAAGGCATTTGATCCGGCTGACTATGCTACTGCCGCACAGGGCGATTTGGCAGACACAGCACTACAGGATCTTTCAGGTAGTTCAACTACCGATCTAAGTGAGGGAACAAACCTTTACTTCACCAATGAACGAGTAGACGATAGAGTTGACAGTCTACTGGTTGGTGGAACAAACATTACCCTCACATATGATGATGTGTCAGGAACACTGACTATTGATGCGGCAGGCGGAACGGCTCCAGTTGATAGTGTAAATGGACAAACAGGTGTTGTGGTATTGGACCCAGATGATCTAGATGACACCTCAACAACCAACAAGTTTACAACGGCAGGTGACATCTCAAAACTAGCAGGTATTGAAACTGGTGCGACAGCAGACCAAACAGATGCTGAGATCAAGACTGCTTATGAAAATAATGTTAATACAAATGCCTTTACAGATAGCGAACAAACAAAACTAGCAGGTATTGAAACTGGCGCTGATGTAACTGATACTGCTAATGTTACATCAGCAGGGGCACTCATGGATAGTGAGGTAACCAACCTAGCAGCAGTTAAGGCATTTGATCCGGCTGACTATGCCACAGCAGCACAGGGCGATTTGGCAGACACAGCACTTCAAGACTTGAGTGGCAATTCTACAACAGATCTAAGTGAAGGAACAAATCTCTACTACACAGATGAACGAGTAGACGATAGAGTTGCAGCACTTCTCGTTGAAGGCGATGCCATTAACTTAACATATAATGATGTGGCAGGAACACTCACAGTGGCCGTTCCAGATCAAGCTATTACTTTTGCCAAGATGCAGCACATTGCTACCAATCGCATACTTGGTCGTGACAGTAGTGGCACAGGCGATATTGAAGCACTCACAGGCCCTGCGGCAACTGATCTACTGCGCACATTCAACATTAGTAACAGTGGTATTGTCCCTAGCTCAGGTGGAGGTACAACCAACTTTTTGAGAGCAGATGGAAGTTGGGCAGAGCCCGCATACTACAACACTTTCAATACAGACTTTGATACAAGACTAGGGACCAAGGATACAGACGATCTAAGTGAAGGAACAAATCTCTACTATACAGATGAACGAGTAGACGATAGAGTTGATAGCCTACTCACAGCGGGCTCAAATGTAACACTTACATATAACGATGTGGCTGGAACATTGACTATTGATGCCGGCGGAGATGTTGACAGTGTCAACGGATTGACGGGTGCTGTGGTATTGGACCCAGATGATTTAGATGACACTTCTACCACAAATAAGTTTACAACCGCAGGCGACATCTCAAAGCTAGCAGGCATTGAAGCACTAGCAGATGTAACTGATACTGTTAATGTGGCAGCCGCAGGCGCTGTTATGGATAGTGACTTTTCTACAAATGGATTTATGCGCAGGACAGGTGCTGGCACATACACTAACGATGCCAACATTGATCTTGCAAGTCAAGTAACTGGAAATCTTCCAGTATCAAACCTCAACGGTGGAACAGGAGCGAGTTCTTCAACATACTGGAGAGGAGATGGAACATGGGCTAGCATTGCTGGAGGAGGGGATGTAAACAAAGTAGGCACACCAGTTGACAACCAAGTTGGCGTATGGACTGGTGATGGCACTATTGAAGGCACAACCGGACTTACCTACAATGGAGCCGCACTTGATATTACAGGCAATATCACAGTAAGTGGAACAGTTGATGGCAGAGACCTCGCATCTGATGGCACCAAGCTAGATGGCATAGAGGCACTGGCTGATGTAACTGACACTGCCAATGTTACAGCGGCTGGAGCATTAATGGACAGTGAGGTAACCAACCTAGCAGCAGTTAAGGCATTCGACCCAGCTGATTATGTAGATTTAACAAGCAATCAAACAATTGGCGGCAACAAGACATTCGCTGACAACATCAATCTCACTAGAAGCACAGGAACAGCACCACACTTTATCCAGATCGGTGAAGGTAGAACAGGCGACGGCAATGCATTTATCGATCTTGTTGGAGGAACTACCTACACAGATTATGGATTTAGAATTCTAAGAGCCAGCGAAGGCAATACAAGCCTGTTTCATAGAGGAACAGACTCACTAATAATGAGAACCATTGATGCTGCTGATATACAGTTTCAAACAGATGGCGCTAATAATAGATTGGTTGTCAAATCTGATGGTTTGATTGGTATTGGAACTGGTGCACCCGCTGTTAGTCTTGATATCAGCGCAACTGATGCCATCCGGTTGCCTGTAGGAACAGATGCACAAAGACCAACTGGTGCTGATGGATATATCCGTTATAACTCAACAAATAATGAGTTTGAAGGATATTCAAATAGTTCTTGGGCCGCACTTGGCGGCGGAGGCGGCGCCGGTCTTTTCAAAGGCGAGAATGGTGAAGTTGGATCAGCACCAGGAGATATCTTCCGTGTCAATGAGCAAGTCCTCAATACAGATGTAACCATAGATGCCAACGAGAATGCCAGCGCAGCAGGACCACTTGAAATTGCTACTGGAACTACCATTACTGTAAATGGAAATTTATCCATTGTTTAAGGAGGACATATGAGCACATTACAAATTGGATCACTTCAAGATCTGGACGGAAACAATATGAATGAGAGAGTGCTACTTGACAGCTTCTTCCGGGGAAGTGAAGGGGAATTGAATACTGATTATCTTGGATTTGACATCCAACCATATGATGGTGACTATGATTATCTTGAGATGGAAATTTTTGCCATCAGTGGAGGATTCGGGACCGATATAGAATTCCGTGTAGCAACAAACACTGGTAGCACCCCTACATGGATTACCACAAATGATTACTCTTATATTTCATATGGTGTAAATAACACAGGCGCTTTTTTTGGGACTAATTCAACTGGGGGAGACAGTATTAAAAACAGCATATCTAGCAACACCTCAGGTGATGAAACCTTGAGAACGCTCATCTTCGATCCATATGCAGCGGCACCAACTCACTTTGAGTTTAGTGGCGCCTTGTATTCAAATAGGTTCCGAGCCACTGGCGCCTACAATCCCTCAACCAAGATCACATTCGTATCTTTACATGAGCCCGGCGGTGATTTAACCTCGATAGGCATGTCTCTTTATGGAAGGAACTATTAATGACAACTACCATTGACGATCTTCTTGACGGCAACGGCGAAAGCATATACCGGGACTGGTCCTATGTGGATAGTATTGACTTTGGGTCCCTTCCTGGTAGCACTGTTGGTGATCCCAGAATGCCTGGGTGGGATGGTATTGATGTAATCGAACGGACATTTGGATTCACTCCAAATGAAGAAGACTTAAATCTATTCGAATTCAGAATACTTTGTCTTAACCTACACACAACGGTTGATGCGAGGAGATTCCAACTGGTTCCACTGTCAAGAGGAACTAATGGTCACCGACTTGCCCCTATACTTAATGATGGAAATAAGAGCTGGAGTTATATCGAACTCCAAGCTGATGGAACCCCTGATGTTGATACCCCTGGAGGAAGTGGACAGAACGATGCCATGCTACACCCGGCTGATATTCGAGATGAGGATACAGCAGGTGGATGGAGTGGTGAAATTTATGTGGCCCTAGGAAAATTTTTCGCATTCTCATCAATGGGAGTTCAACTTAATGGGAGTGATAATGTATTTGTCATGCCAAGTGGTGGAGGTAGTCATGTAGCCCTTGCAAATCCCGCTGTGGGATTTGCATTTATGACAGAGAACGACGAGACTATTACAGGTAGAGCTGTGCTATATGTGAGACAAAAACCAACAAACAACATGGGAAGAGTAGGACAAAGCCTATGAGTGGAACACTAAGAACTAATGAATTACGATACCGCGGAAAGGGAATCTATCGTCCGGCTGAGATACGACTAGATGCACAAAACTTTTCTGCGACCAGTGTGATCTTTAATCTAGATGGATCATATCCGGTTTATGTTGTCCGTTTCGTGAATACTGTATTTGCATCAAATGATGGTGTTTTTGAAATGGAAACATCAACAGATAACGGAGTCTCATGGGACAGCACGAGTGGTGATTACTCAACTATTGCCCAAAGCAGAGATGGCGCTGGAAACAGTTTATATACTGAGGTTGATAATCGTTTAATCTTCAATGCTTCAGGTGAAGGAATTGGTAATGATGGTGCAAGGGATGGTCTCAGACTAGAGATGTTGATTTTTAATGCCAATGAGGCTGGAGCCTATACGGGATTTGTGGGTGCTGGAAGTTATCACTCAACAGTTGCTAACGGTGATCGACCAGTGCTTTGTCAGTTTGGCGGAATGCGCTTTACTACTAGTGATATAACAAATCTAAGATTCCAGATGCCAGCTAGTGTTATGACTGGACGAGGATTTTTATACGGAATTAAAGAGTATTGATCCACGACGAGAAAAAACAGATAATTAAGATAGTAAGACAGGATAGAATCCAGAAAAGGCAAGAGTAAGTAAATATGGCACAAGTTTCAAACAGCACCTTTAGAACATTAACAGATACATTGTTCGCAACGAACGCAACAGGCGGAATTACCGCTGAGGATTTACGCACACATTTTGATAATATATCAGACAGTGTTCCATTCAAAATTACAGGCAAAACTGCCGCGCCCACTGTTAACGATGATGTTGACGGTAGTGGTGGTAATGGTAAATTTGCTGTTGGTGATTTTTGGATTGATGAAACAAATGATGCAATATATGTCTGTTTGGACAACACAAATGTTACCGCTGTTTGGGAGCAAATAAATGATGGTAATGTTGATTTAAGTGGTAATGATACCGGAGATTTAGCAGAAGGTAGTAATCTTTATTTTACAGACGAAAGAGTAGACGACCGTGTTGCTGCAATGTTAGCTGGTGGAACAAATATTGGATTAAGTTACGATGATGGTTCTAACCTACTAACAATCAATGGACCATCAACCACCGCACAAATATCTGAGGGTAGCAATCTATATTACACAGATGAACGAGTAGACGATCGAGTAAATGATCTTCTTGTTGCTGGATCAAATATCACACTTACATATGATGATGGTGCTGGAACAATTACTATTGATTCCTCGGGTGGAGGTGGATCTTTTGCTGTAGAAGATGATGGTGTGAGCATCGTAGGAACAGCATCAACATTGAACTTCACAGGTTCTAGTGTTACGGTTACAGATGCTGGATCTGGACAAGCGAATATTGCTATAGAAAGTGGTGGTGGAGGAGGAGGAGGTTTTCCAACTGTTCTAGATGTAACCGCTGATTTCCTTTTCAATCTTGCAGGAATTGACGCAGGCACATACATACGACTTAATAACTCAGGTGGATTGCCTTTTGATGTAGAAATTCCATCAAACACATTTTCAGTTGGAGATGAATTTTATATCGAACAATCAGGATCGGGTGCATTAAATTTTACTTCTCTAGCAGAAGCTGTTACTATTTTAAGTCTTGGAGGCTTAACTCAATCAGCAGGTCAATATGGCGTTGTAACGATTAAGTTTATTGACAATAACGTTGTTAATATCAAAGGCGATCTAGCATAAATGTATTATCTGATGTCCTGGGCAGTGACAAGCTGATCGACCACAGTTTTGATCTTACTTATTATACGAGGATTTTGAAGAACTATTTTAGCGCCTGGGTGTAACGGAACTGGATAACGGTCGTAGTTAACCCAGGCGTAGCCTTCGCTTTCGCCATTTATGTTGGGTGTAAATTCTTGAGGAACAGTGGCGAGGAATGTGTCATACTCAAATGATTCGTCATTACTCACCATTTTATGTATTGGAATAAATTTAGTAATGTCAGGCAAAAATCCAAGCTCTTCTTCCAATTCACGCTCAATTGTTTGCACAGGAAGTTCTTGGCCTTCTTGTGTGCCTCCCCAAAATCCCCAATAATTTTTGTTTTTGCGGTCTGGTTTTCGTAGCTGAAGCAAAATCCTTTTTGTATTCTCGCTTAGTAGAATACATCCGCTTGCTCTGATTGTCATGTGTCTATTTATATGTAAAGACGCCACCAACCTTCTCGGTAAGTGCCTTCATAACTGTTCTGCCAAAACTCACCAGTCCACTCAAATTGATCTCCGGTAGCAGTATTAGTTACATATTCTGTGCCACCATTAGCACTTGAGTCAAAACTGACGACCCATGAACCACCATTAAATTCAATAATATCGTTTTTGCCCGCTGTAATGGTCCCCCAAATTCCACCACTTGGAACTTCGTCAAGCACAAGATATCTCTGTCCAAGAACTGCACTGGGCAAGTTGCCATCACCCGGGCCTGTATTTTGTGGATTGATAATAGCGTCAACCGTTCCTTGTGTGTTGTTAGGAAGAGTGTCTGCATCAATATTTACTATTAATCTTTGGTTATTGTTTGGATCAAAATCAATCGTTCCTATTACATCGCTACTGGGATCTGTTACGTCGTCACCCTGACGTAAACGAATCTGACTTATGCCAGGACGCAATTCACCATAATTGCTGAACACATCCTTCTCCCAATTTAGAACTGTGCCTAAACCACCTTGATCATCACCATTGCGTTGTAACAACAAGGCGCTGCCATCTTCAAAACGAATCCAATAATCTTCCAGTGTTGTGACCACAAAGCTGCTATTATCTCCTGTGATTGCGTCCACAGTCCAAGTTTCAAAGTCTTCCAAGTCTAGGGTATGAATTTGTGTAAGGATAGTATGGATGATATTCATACGCTGAACACGGACAGGAGGATTGATAAAGATAGGCATCTCAAATGTTAGCGTTGCGACATCAATAACAGTATCGGCTCCGCTTGGAAGACTACGACTTGACCAAGTCGTATTTGTCATTTCACAATATGCAAGACTGGTCCAATCCAGTGTGTTTTGATTTGTGTGTAGGTTGATTCCAGGATTGAACAAGACAAGAATTTGTTCAAGAAGCTGAAGCTTTTGATCAGTATTGCTGGTCCAAATGTCAACGTTCATGGTAAGCAAATATGGCACAGGTTGGTAACGCGTCACATTATAGCTCTGGCCTGGGTTTTCTAGATAGGTATGGCTATCCTCATCAAACTCTTTTTCTATTACTTGTAGAGTTTCTTCAAATTGAGGATAACGACGGAGATCTGGTTTCATTTCAAGATTGTTAACATAGCAACTAATGAAAGGAACAGTGTTTAAACTGTTCTCGCTATTTTCTTTGAGAATATGACCGACTTGTCTACTCATGTCACCATAACGCGCAGGCACAGTTTCGTAAACAGGATTTCCTTGTGCATCAAAACCTTTTTGAACTGTGAAATTTCCGAAAATTCGCACAAATTGCAAGAGGTATTTTCTTATTTGTTCATCGTAAAAATATTGCATTATGGATCATTTCCAAAATCTTTGTTATTGAAACTAACATCAAAACTTTCATCCAGATCAACATCCGCGTTGCCATCATAATCTGCTCGTGGACGAATCGCATCTTCAATGCTCTGGCGTGAATTATATTCTCGCCCTGTGGCTACATCTGTATCGATATTATTTACAAAGGTTGAAGCATTGAACGTTCTATCGCTCCAAGTGCGGTCGTCGATGTTATCGTATAGTCTCACCCAACGTGTATCCCTGTAAACAAAGAGACGGTTTGGACGAAAATCTGTGCGTATGTAGAAGTCACCTTGATTTGGTGTGCTTGGAAAATTATCGCCTGATGCTATAGTCTCGCCAGGATCCCAATTATATCCTTGTTCATTGACATAGTTGTAGAGATGATCTACAAGCTGAGTAGCGCCGCCAATAGGATCATTTCCCGCAGCACTTTCAACTACAGCGTCAGTGATATCCATTTCTTTGGCAAATGTGCTGAATACATTCTTCATACTGTCGGCATCATCTGCATTTCCTAGGATATCGTCAAACTCTTGGCTGTCAGTAATTGGTTCAAGCTTGGCACGCCAAATGTGTGGCCACCAAGTAGCACTAAAACCTTCACCACCTCTGTTACCATCACTAACAGTATAGAATTTAGGAATGGGCGGCGTGTCTGCATCAAGAGCATATTGTTCGATAAGATGCGGCAACTCAATAACGTCGCCACTCATGAGTTTACGTCCCAAAACTTCAACCATTTCATTAAGGTGGAATGTCATGTATAGTGTGTCGTTTGTAAGGAATAGGCCAAATTGTGTGAGGTCAAAGTCGTTATCGCTTACATTATAAATGCCGCGCAATTCGTATAGATCTTTGTCATACTTGCGGTCACGATTTTCAAGTAACAGCAAGTCTTGTATAGTTGTTTCGTTTATAACATTATTGTTTTGATAATCAGGTCGACTAGGATCATCTGATAGTTGTCCATCTTCAGGACCAACATACTTGTGAATAATTGCCCCCGTCCCGCCAACATGAAACTGCTCGCGGATAGTGCGGTCAAAGAACTTGTAGTCGTTGGTCTTATTTGGACTCCACATAGAGAGGCGAGGCATAGCGATTCCTTTCGGGTATTTATCCAGTATCGCAATAAATACCTGACAGCAGGAGCACTTTATGACAGATCGCGCAAAAATCACAAAAGAGATTGAGTTGAGACTTGGTGGCCAGATGGTTGACGTTGAACTCGACCCTGAGCACTATGAACTATCAATCGACAAAGCCTTAGAAAAATATAGACAACGAAGTGAGAACGCTGTCGAAGAAAACTTTCACTTTTTTGAGATTACCGAAGATGTCAACACATACACATTTCCAGACAATATCATTGACGTAAAAGATCTTTACGGAAGAGTAAGCGGAACAACATCAACCGGTGTTGAGTTTGAACCATTTGAAGCAAACTACTGGAACACCTTCCTGCGCGGCTATGGAAGCGGACAGAGCGGAACACTTGCTATGTATGACTTCCTAGCTCAATATCACGAAACCCTTGGTCGTTTGTTCGGTGCTGAATACACATATACGTGGAACCGCACCAAGCACCAGTTGATATTGCACCGTCGACCACGATATCCGCGTCCTATATACGCACATGTCTATCAATATCGTGAAGAAGACGACTTGTTTGTAGATCACTATGCGCTTCCATGGATCAAAGAGTATTCATTGGCTATGAGCAAGTTCATGCTGGGCGAAGCTCGTGGCAAGTTTGCAACTGTTGCTGGTCCACAGGGAGGCACTACGCTAAATGGCGATCAACTCAAAGCTGATGCAGCAGAAACCATGGCTCAGCTAGAAGAAGATATCAAGCTCTACAAAGAAGGTAGTGCTGGGCTTGGAATCATTATAGGATAAGATTATGGATATTAACAGAATAAAAGCTCTTGCGGGTGTTAAGGAAGCTAAAAAGACTCAAGGTTCACGATTGGATATTGTGGACTTGGATGGAATGACTGTGGGTGATCTGATCAACCATTTACAAACATATTATGATCCAACAGACCGAATCTCAGTTGAAGAAGAGTATGCTTACAGAGCGATTGGTGGCAGCCAAGAACCGCAAGACGTGATTAAAATTTATCCAGGCAGTTAAGTAGATTCACAATGCGTATTCAGGATATTGTAGAATACAAGACCAAAGCTGGTGACGATATTAAATTTGAGTTACACCAGGATTCTGAATCAGATCGAAATTTTAATAGTGAATGGATTGTGCACAAGCTGGTCCCCCGAGTCAATGGCAAGGAGGCTGGCTACCTTAAAATATCATACATTCCCAAAGAACGATTTGATGCCAGATATCCATCAATGGTTAATTATATTCTAAAACAATACATACCACGAGAACTAGTTGGAACACATTGGCGTAATATGCCTGACGAAGTCAAAAAAACACTAGTGACATACACAATTTTGGGTCGATATGTTCCGAGAACACAAGGGTGGGATCTTGCTTGGTCAGATCAAAGCAAGATCAAAGACATGGATAGTGAAACCTTGGATCATTATTTGGAAATGGTTGATGATCCAAAACTGAATAAGAATAATGCTCAAGAATTCCAAAAATTTAAGAAATTTCATGTAGACAAGCCTCTTGTTGATTATATTAGAGTCAATGAGGACTTCCAAAGACAGCGAATCGCCCTGGCTATGTATCAAGAAGCAGCCAAATGGCTTGACAAGCAAGGCCTTCTTCTCCATGCTAGTGGACTCCAACAGCCCGCAGCAAAAGCAGCATGGGAAAAAATGAAATCCTTGGGATGGACTGCTCCTGCTCCATCAGATCCTAGCCGAACAGTGATAAACCCAAAAAAACTACCTAAAGATAACTGATAACCATGACTTATAATCGATATTTTGAACTTGATCTTGAAGATCTTGAAATCATTGAGTCTGCACTTCGGCAGCAGCTATCAGCTACAGACAGCCCAGATCGCAAGCGTCTGCTTAACGACATGCTAGGCAAGCTACACCAGCAAAAAACGTGGTATCGTCCCAAAGGCAAAGAACCTTATATTTCTGGTTGACAAACCAAGGCACATTGCTTATATTGGTAGGGTAAGCAAAGGAGATATTATGTCCAATCAAGTTGCCCAAACCATTCTCGACCAGATGGGTGGACGTCAGTTTTTACTGATGGTAGGTGGCAAGAACATGGTTGCTCTCAGCGGTGATGGTGGACTTGCCCTACAGTTTGGCACCGGCGCCCGAAACCGCGCTAACCGCCTGCGTGTTGAATATGACCACAGCAGCGACACCTATAACGTTGAGTTTGGTCGTATCCGCAAGCTAGAGTGGAAAACGATCTCGCGTCATGAAGGTGTTTACGCTGACATGCTGCAAGAGCTGTTCACCGCCGAAACCGGCTTTCACACCACCCTGCGCTAAGAGGACGTGATGCAAGACGATCTTTTTGAAGGCCAGATGACCGACCCCACTGACATCCAGCGTTTTGTCTATGCGGGCCGCGCCCTGTTCACTGTTGTCAGCAAACGCACCGGCGCCCGCTTTACCTACCAAATCAGCCGCAAGCGTGACAAGGATGCAACCATCCGCTTTGTCAGCGCGCTCCGTGGTCCCAACAACGAGACTGATTACGGATACATCGGCTATATCGATACTCGTCGTTCTGGACAAGTGCTTTTTGGGCGCAAAGGCAAGCCTGATGCAGCAAGCTTCAAAGCCCTCAACTGGACACTCAAGCAAGTCTGTGCTGGCAAGATGCCCCAAGAGCTTGAGTTTTACCACAGCGGCACTTGTGGCGCGTGTGGACGGACACTCACTGTCCCTGAAAGTATTCAATCTGGTCTCGGACCTGTTTGCGCTGGGAGGCAGTAGATGCTGACTGAAAAACAAGAAAACCTTTACGACGAATATATGACTCAGGTTGCTGTGCTTCAGAAACAGGCGATTAAAGCGATTGAAGAGGCTCTGATATGGCACTATCCATATCTTAGTCGGGATGAAATACGTAATGGTGTCATGAAACGTAGTCAGATAGTTGAGGATGTTGTCAACACCACAGATCTTGTGGAATTGTCTAACCTCATTGAGGATCAACAAGATTATGTAAATGAAAGCATGATGAAAAAACTTTCAGAAAATCTTTAAGTTATTGAAGACCAAGAAAAATTAGTTTCACTTTCTGGTAGACAAACCAAGGCTTTTTGCTTATATTATATGAGTAAGCAAAGGAGATACACGATGGAAATGACGCTCGACAACGCAGTAGACGCCCTGGTTGAAGCCATCAAGGCGGACTACCTGACCTACACCCTGCGTGGCAAAGACGAATTGACTGAGATCAATGAACAGATGGTCGCAGAGTTCAACGCCGGCTTTGAAGTCCTCCCTGGTCGGAAGTATATCAAGATTGTTTCCAACCGCAGCGTTTGGGGCTTTATTGTTGCCACTGACACGGACAAGAAGTTCCCCAAGGGCACCATCCTTATGGCTGCTGGCTACAACGCTCCGGCCCGCAACCACAGCCGTGGCAACGTCCTTGATGGTGGCTACACCATCCAGTGGACTGGCCCGCTTTACATGTAAGGATTGGAAAATGACTATTTTCGAGAAATTTCATGTTGCGTCACTTGTAGCCCTTGCGTGGGACCGCAAAGAATATCGAACTGTTACCAGCGCAGAAGCCTGGGACATGGGATATGACGTTGAAGGATCCATGTTGATCTGGCAAGGAAACGACGTTGTTGACTGCACTGCAATCTCTGACGTTGAGAACCCCACAGAGGTTACGGTCGGCGCTGGTGCCGGTCCCAACTATCAGGTTATCGTTTTGGACCTGGAAACCGGTGAGATTAGGAACGATTAATAACGCCATGGCACAGAAACCTGCAAAAATCAAGATGCCCAAAGGCCGCAACCCAGTTGCGGCTACTTTGAGGGATCCTCGCAGCGGGTTCACCCAACGGACCATTCCTGACAAGCGTGAGACAAAAATAGATCGAAAGCGCAAGCACAAAGGACGACCTTTTGATGAGATATGATGATCCTCGTGCCGCCCTAGTTTGCGAACTGGTTGAAAGATTGCACAAAGAAGCCAAGCTTATTGAAAAGCGATCGCCCGACGTTATGGCGCTAGCAAAGCGTGACGGCTTCATGATCTATTTTCTTAACTCGCTTTACACAAGTTTGCCTGACGATTCAATGATGGTCGATCATTTTCCACAGGCTCTGGAAAAAATGATCGATCAATTAGGACAAGATGAAGCAATGAACAAGTTGGAATCATGACAGAGACAGAATTTGAAAAAAACATGAATGATCTTCGACGCATGAAATTGAAGCGAGCTCAAGCTCTTCGCCTTGTTGATGAATTCAAGGAATGGTATTGTAAGCAGACTGGCGAACTTTCCGAAGATGAGCAAATAGTCATCATGGGTTTGACTCGTGACATTCTGAGAGGAACTGAATCCGAGGTAGATAGGCTTACTGAGCGTATTGATGAACGAAACCAGCAAGCCCTCATGAGAAAACTTGAAAGACAATAAGTGATTGATTTTTAAGAGTTTTCATGCTATAAGTATGAATACTCTGGAGATCAAATGAAAAGAAGAATTATTGGTGTCTGTGGCTTTATCGGTTGTGGTAAAGGCACAGTGGGCGACATTTTAGTTGAAGATTATGGATTTACAAAACTCAGTTATGCAGATAGGCTGAAAGACACAGTTTCCACCCTCTTTGGTTGGGATCGTGGCATGGTTGAGGGTGATACACCTGATAGTCGTGAGTGGCGAGAAACACCAGATCCGTGGTGGAGCCAAGAACTTGGATATGATCTCACTCCAAGATTGGTCATGCAGCGCGTGGGCACAGATTGTATGCGTCGAGGACTTGATGGTCAAATCTGGGTCCTCATGGTCAAGCAGGTGCTTGAACAAAATCCCCAAACAAATTATGTGATACCTGACGTTCGATTTTATAACGAACGCGATCTCATTCGCAAGATGAATGGCGAGGTGTGGCGTGTTAAACGTGGCCCTGATCCAGAATGGGTTCAGAAAGCAATTTCTGACAATCGTTATGACACTGATTGGATGCGAGATTATCCAGAAATCCACGAGAGCGAATGGCGCTGGTTGGATTATGCCACAGAGTTTGAAAAAACGATACCAAACGACGGTGATCTATCAGAACTAAAAAAGCATGTTGAACGCGCAGTAGGTAATTAAGCACGTAGTTATCACCGTAACCACCCCAGATAAGTAGCCGCCCAATAAATACTGGCAGAGCAAAAATATAAGCTTTGACAGGAGATCATACATGGCTACACTAGTATCACCAGGCGTTGACGTAACAGTTGTTGACGAAAGCGCATATGCCAGCCCGGGTTCTGGCACAATTCCTCTAGTCATTGTTGCTACAGCACAAGACAAGACAGATCCAACAGGAACAGAAACTGATGGCATCGCAAAATACACAAAGGCAGCTAATGCCAATCTTGTTGTTCCAGTAACATCACAGAGAGAACTAACCCAATTTTTCGGAGACCCGACCTTTGCAGCCACTGAAGGTGCAGAGACAAGCGAATATGGTCTCCTAGCTGCATACAGTTATCTAGGACAAGGCTCACAAGCATACGTTGTCCGTGCAGACGTTGACCTTGCAGGACTTGAATCAAGCGAAACAGCACCAACTGGACCAGCAAATGGCAACCAGTTTTGGCTAGACACTGACGCTAGCTCATATGGTATCCACGTTTGGAGCGGCTCAGCATGGGTCCTACAAACTGTAACCGTTGAGGTTGATCTTGCCGCTGCCAGCGGTGAAGTTTCTGACCCTAAGTCATATACACCATCAACCACCGTGGGCGCAGCAGGAGACTTCCTAGTTGCCGTGCTAAGTGATGGCTCAACTGGATTTGCAATTGGTTATTTCTATAGTGACGGTTCAGCATGGGAAAGTGTTGACACAGCAAACATTGCTGACCTAGCAGCCACAGCAGTAACATATGCTCCACACTATAGCAGCCCATCATCACCAGCAGCAGACGACATTTGGGTCAAGACTACGTCACCAGGTAATGGTGTTAATCTTGTCATCTATCAGTCAAATAGCCTGGGTGTTTTCAGCCTTGTTGAGGTTGAAGGTGTTTCAAACGACGGCGGCACAACTTACGTCGCACAAGATGGAACAAGCGCAACAGACATCATTAATGACATGACCGATGGTAATATTGCACTCAACTTTACAGCCGCAAATGCTGGTTTTGAGATCGAAGAAGTTGATACCACAGCCAGTGCGATTGCTGAAGAAGTATATGCACAGGCAGCTGAGCCAACTGGAGATCCAGTTGCAGGAACATATTGGTATGATCCAACTGTTACAGATCTTGATCTTTACATCAATGACGGAACAGATTGGCTACGTATTGATTCAGCAGACGTAACATACTCAACAATAGAGCCAACTTCACCAAGCACAGACGACATTTGGGTTGAAACAGATGGAACAGAAGCTGAATATCCCAAGCTTTACCGTTATGATGGTTCAAACTGGTTGCTATATGACAACACAGACCAAACCACAGACCGTGGTGTATTGTTCGCTGACTTCACAGCAGACAGCACAATCACAGCAGGTGCCGCACACGATTCAAACAGCACTGACTTTGATTCAGCACCAGATGAAGCACTATACCCAACCAACATGCTAGCTGTCAACATGGCGCTGTCAAGCGGAACAGTTCGTGTATGGACTGAAGGCGTTTCAATCAACGGTGGAGCATCAACTGTTGATGCTTGGACCAATGCTGCCGCAAATAATGCCAATGGCAGCGGCGTGTTTAGTCGTTTGGCACAACGTAAAGTTATTGCAACAGCAATGCAAGCAGCAGTAGCAGGTAACGAAGATCTACGTGATCCAAATCGTAACTTCACCCTACTTGCGGCTCCAAACTTCCCAGAACTAACAGACGAGTTGGTAACGCTTAACAGCGACCGTGGCGAAACAGGATTTATCATTATTGATACTCCAATGCGTCTCACACCAACAGAAGCTGTTAACTGGGTCCAAGGCACTGGCGCAACAGAAAACGGTGATGAAGGTCTTGTTACAAAGAACACCTACAGTGCGGTTTATTACCCAGCTGGGCGTTCAACAACACCAGCCGGAACCACAGTAACCGTTCCAGCAAGTCACATGGTGCTCTACACCTACGCATACAACGACAACATCAGCTATCCATGGTTTGCTCCAGCAGGCTTGACGCGTGGTGTCGTGCAGAACGGTAGCGCAGTTGGTTACATCACAACAGAAGAAGAATTCAAGGCAGTATCACTTAGCCAAGGCCAGCGTGACGCACTATACTTGAACAAGATGAACCCAATTGCTCAATTCCCTCTAGAGGGTGTAGTTGTGTTTGGTCAGAAGACCCTGCATTCAACCAGCAGCGCATTGGATCGAGTCAACGTAGCACGTCTCGTTGCTTACCTACGTGAGCGTTTCGACGAGATTGCACGTCCGCTGCTCTTTGAACAGAACGACACATTGACACGTCAACGTGCCGTCCAATTGTTCGAAAGCTTCCTAAGCGACTTGCTAACCAAGAGAGCACTCACTGACTTTGCGGTTGTATGTGACGAATCAAACAATACACCGATTCGAATCGACCGCAACGAACTATATATTGACGTAGCAATTGCTCCGACCAAGGCGGTGGAATTCATCTACATTCCAATCCGTATTGTCAACACCGGCGCTCTATAATATACGTTGATAATTATGATAAATAAGTGGGGCAAGGTGGAAACACTTTTGCCCCACAATCATTAAGGATAAATTAATGAATATGAAATTTTGGAAGTTTTGGACAGTATTAATATTGACAGTGTTTGTATTAGCAACAGGCCAATATTACCTTGGATTGTTTGACTTCATTCTAAATTATGATCAAACCTACCTAACATTCGTTAACCTAGGCATTGCGGCGGTGGCCCACATCTTAATGATTCGTATGCATTGGCGAAAATCATATGAAGAATACGAACACAAAATGGTTCGTTATATGGGCGAAACCACTGTTTCGATTGGTCTCGTCGGTACATTGATTGGATTTATGATCGTTCTTTGGAGTGTGTTTGGGCCTGGGGTTGTATTAGATCCAGCAGATACTGTTGCAATGACACAAGCTCTAACCAGTATGGCAAGCGGAATGGCAGCAGCATTGATTACATCTCTTAGTGGTATTATACTATCAGCGTTGATTAATTTTCAGTTAGTGATACTTGAAGAATGACATCAGGAACTCTTAGATTAGCATTTTTGGATTTGGTATTCAACTTGTTGTTGGGTATTACGTTGATGTTTATTCTTGCCTTTCTCATGATCAATCCACCAACCCAAGGCGGACAAATTGATCCTCCCATACGCTTCATGGTCGAAATGGAATGGGATGATGAAAGTTATGTTGATATTGATCTTTGGGTCCAAGGCAAAGACAGGGATTGGGTTGGGTTTACTCGTATGGATGGTAGTTATTTTGTTCTAGAGCGAGATGACCGCGGCACACAAAATGATACTATCATGGTTGATGGTGAGCAAGTGGTAATATCACGCAATTATGAAAATATACGTTTCACAATTTTGCCTCCAGGTGAATATTTTGTAAATGTTCATTATTATAGCAGTTCAGGACCAACAGAAGACATCACAATTAATTTGACCATGCTGAATCCGTTCCGCAGTGTGTTTACAGACACGGTTACGCTTGACCCTAGTCAAGAGACAACAGTGGTGTCATTCATCGTCGGACAGGATGGAAAGATCACGGACTTAAGAACAAATGTTCAGGTGAGAAGAAATACGCTTCCGCCTTCAATGAGCGATGGGAATGACGAATGGTAACAATATTAACTCTCATAGGCATATTAACTGCATTGCTTGTTTCTTTTCTGGCTTACTGGTCACCAGCACATTGGTTTTTAAAATCTATCGCGTTGATGTGTTTTCTTATGATCGGAGTAGTCGCTTATGAGCTCTTCGTAAGGCAAATGGGGGCGCCAATACAAGCCAAACCCCAAGGTGAATATGCCTATGTTTGGCATGAGATAACAAACAAGCCATCAATTATACTCTGGGCGATCAACGACAGAGGTCACCGCTTGTATGAATACCCATACAGTCGTGAAGAAGCTGCAATGCTGGAAGAAATTAGAGAAGCCAGGAAGGATGGTCAACCACCACAGTGGTTGACATATGATCAGCCAGAAGGCGAAGATGATCAACTCATGGTCTTACCCCACCATAATATAATCAAGCCATAAGTGAAGCCGCTCAATAAATTGAGCGGCTTCAAGTTTACACTAGTGCAAAGCGTTTGCTACAGCTAATTGAGGATGGCATCACCGAAAAGCGAAAGTCTCAACGGCCGTAGTTACGAAACAATGCATATACCGGGCGATGGTCTAATACGGTTTCTATCGCCCCTCAGCCCCGTCCTCCAGCCTTATCTGGCCGTGGTCCACGAGTTTCTAGTGCTTAGAGAAAGAGAACGCCGTAAGTGTTGACAAAATCAGTTACAAACAGCGTAGAACCGATAACAAGATTTTCAAGAGTCATAAACATCATTCAGTTTCCTTCTTTATAGTTATACTATATAGTAAGACGTTTTGGCTGTCAAGGAAAATTTTCTCTAGATGATAAATACTTTGAGCAGAGCGCATTATGAGGAGATAGACGAATGGCAGTTCTTGACAAGCTAAGTGTCCCAGTAAACGGCGAAAGCCAAGGTACACTGATGCCAAAACTACAATACCGCTTCCGCGTTAACTTCATCAACATGGGTGCAGGCGACACAAAAGTTGCAACAAACAACGTTGTCAGCGTCACACGTCCGAACCTTACACATGATGAAGTTCTAGTGGACACATACAACTCACGTATCTACCTAGCTGGTAAGCACTCCTGGGAGCCTGTAACCATCGAGCTACGTGACGACATTACATCAGCAACTTCAGCACTACTTGACCAACAAGTTGCGAAGCAGATCGATATGGCAAACCAGAGCTCACCACAGGCCGGTATTAGCTATAAATTCCAGTGTCAAATTGAAAACTTGAATGGTGCTAACCCAGATCCAGTCCCGCTAGACACATGGGTTTTGAGCGGTGCATATATTTCAAACCTAACATACAATGAGACCAACTACGGCAGTGGTGGTGAATACCAGACCATTTCAGTGCAGCTACGCTATGACAACGCACAACACTTTGTTGGTGCAATTGACAACCTTAGCGATCCAAACTTTAGCGTTGAGACTGTCACACAAGCGAACGCAACAGGTTCATAATGCTAATTAAAAACGGCCGAAGCATTCGGACTGCCTGCTTCGGCCGTTTTTTCGTAAGGAAATAAACAATGAATTTAGATAGACTAAAAGCTCTTTCAGGAATCAATGAAGATGGAATTGATGACGAAAAAATGGAAGACATTGCTGATTTACTAATACAAGCATTTGATGGCGATCACATGTATGCTGACATCAAGAAAACCAAAAAATATGTTGAAATAGACACAGGCGTAAGTCAGCATGAGCTTCATGTTTTTCCTGAGCATTTGAATAAATTATATCGTCATCCCAGTGTAGCGAGTGTAACAATCTATAGAGACAAAGCGAGAGCATATCTACAATAATGGCAATCACCAATTTCGCACAAGAGGTTTATAGCTCAGATAGTCCAGGCACATTGGATCTCATTCCTCGTCAGAGGTTTAATTTCACATTGCAGTTGACTACACATGATCGTGCGATTATCAATTACCACAAAGTTAGTGAAGTTACACAGCCGAGTTTTAGTGTTGATGGTCAGTTGATGAATCAATACAACAAAAAGCGTTTCGTGCAGACACGAATCAATTATGATCCGATCACAGTGAGTTTTTATGACACATTTGATGACCAGTGGTATAATATCATGCGTGACTATTTTGCTCATTACTATAACGGAACAGAAGGTTTGACAAGTAGGACTCAGCTTGAGGGAACAAGCACAGTGGAGATCAACTTTGAAACAGATTTAGGTTTTACCCCCAATGCCACACGCAACTTCTTTCCTGAGATCCGTATTATACAGAATGGTATCCGCGGCCGTCACCGTGGTTGGATACTCAAGCAACCATATATTACCTCGGTGACTGGCGATACAATGAACTACAGCGACAGCAATCCAGTTCAGTGGGCAGTAACATTCCAGCCTGAGAGTGTTCAGACATATGTTGAATCAAGTCAGTTTGATGATGGAATAGAACCTAGCCGTTCTCCACGACCATCCAGCACCGGATAAGCTAAATACGTTTATGTCGACGTATCAGCAAGGCAATTATCAGCCTAAAAACACAGAAAAATATGTTGGAAAGCACATTCCCAAATACCGATCGGGTTGGGAACTTCATTTTATGCGTATGTGCGACAATCATCCCAACATCCTGGCTTGGGCTAGTGAAAGCCACCGTATACCTTATATCAATCCAATAACTGGAAAAAAGAGCAATTATGTCCCAGACTTCTTTGTGATCTATGTAGACAAGGAAGGCAAAAAACATGCTGAATTGGTTGAAGTAAAACCCAGTAGTCATATGGTAGGCAACGCAAAAGGACAATATGATCAAGCCATGGCTGTTATCAATGAAGCCAAATGGAATTATGCCAGACAGTGGTGTAGGCAACAGGGTATTGGATTTCGCATCATTACAGAAAAGGAAATCTTCAACAAACCACAAAAGCCACGCAGTCAGCGCAAGCCCAAGATGCCAAAAAAGAGAGCTCGTAAATGAGATTAGAACAGATAGAACCTATTGCTGAAGTCAAGGTTATGAGCAGTTGGATTGCTGATCTAGACTACGCTGGCCCCAATGTCGTAATCATGACCCTCAACAGCGGGCGCCGTTATCGTGTTTTGGGAGTGGGCGAAGGTTTATTTCGTCAATGGGTCCGCGCCCCAAGCAAGGGTAAGTTTTGGCACAGCAACATCAGAGGAAACTATAGGGTGAGCAGAATATGACACGCAAATTAGAAGATACCTTCAATTTACCACCAATGGATTTACCAGAAGTCAAGGAAGATGACATGGAAGAAATTGAAGGTTACACAGAAGATGAAATGCATCAGATCATGGAGAGGGCAGACAAAATCGATGCTGCCTTGCCGCAAGTCAGCGGGCTAGACAACGTTGATACAGATTATGACGAGTATGCACGTAAGGCTATTGAAACATTTGATGACCTAGTTGATTTGGGTAAAAATGTCGAGGACCGACATGCCGCTGATATCTTCAACGCAGCCAGTAGCATGATGACCAATGCGCTCAACGCCAAAACTAACAAAGCGCAAAAGAAGCTTGAAATGGTCAAGCTACAAATACAAAAAGCCAAGTTGGAACACGAGAACGAAAAGCTTGATTATCTCAAGAAACGACACCTCAAAACACAAGATGATTCAGCAGAAGAAACAGAAGGACGTATTATTGCAACACGTAATGATATGTTAAGTGATATACTTGCAGGCATGAAAAGAGACGATGACCAATGAGATTATTTGAGCTATTCGACTACAAGGCAGATTTTTGGGATAAGACTGTTGATACATTCGATAACCAGTTTTATGAAACTTATATCGACAACGATCATATTGAACTAATGTATCAAAGCAGCGGCAGCAGTTCAGAAGATTGGACGGTGGCCTTTAAAAGAAACAAAAAAACAACACAAACACATGAGGGCAATGCCAACAAAATATTCTCAGCAGTAATTAATCATATGTTAGAGTGGGTTGAACAAAATCAGCCACACACTCTTACATTTAGTGGTGATAAAGGCGAGTCATCTCGAACAAATTTATACTCTAGAATGCTTGATCGTTACGCAGGAAAAATGGGATACCGCGTTGTAACTGAAGATTTGGGAACAGCGGTATATTTTATATTAGTGAAAAATAACCAAGACACATAAATACCATAATAGCAGGAGATTCCTATGACCAAGAACCTAGGGCAATATTTGGCAGAAAATGAAGCGGTCCACGAATTTCGTGTGAAGATTGCTAGAGAACCAACTGATGAGCAGCTCGACGCAATGGAGTTGCACCTAAGAAAGTATGACGGCTTTGATATCACAACGCCAAAGAAAACAATTATACAGCGTAATCCACGTGATTTCCGCAGTATTGATGCCGCAGAGGTTTACATGGTCGACTTCAAAACGCGTCAGCCAGCAAGCCCACTTCAGTTGCTTGCTGAACTAACACAAAAAATGGGCATCCATGAACGTTTTCTAATCGTTCGAAACAAGCTAGAGCCTCTACATATTGAAAACGAGGCAGATGAGATGCCAGAAGAGAATTATGAACCACGCCTAACTGACGAAGAATACAGTGAAGTTGAGCAACCCGACCCAGAGCAATTTTACGGAGAAAAGTTTAAAGATTCGTTCCTTAAAGAGATTGCCAAAGAGCGTGCAGATCATCTGAAGAAAGCAGAGGACTAAAATGGATAAAACAGAACTCGACAGACTACGCCAGCTCGCAGGTAATGAAACAGCAAAAAAATTGCCACAAGACGAGTCAGGACGCAACATGTATCAAATCCGTGACCTAATGGAAGACGCACAGGATTCTAAAGAACTCGAAGAAGAAGAAGCGAAACCAGATTTTGCTGATATCGACGGCGATGGTGACGAAAAAGAAACAGCAAAGAAAGCTGCTAAGGATAAAGAAAAGTCTAAAAAGTCAGCCAAGACCGAACAACAGCAAATGCGTGAATGGTCCAATAGTATCTATAAGCAGTATGATGATCGTGGCCATTATCAAGAGCCTCCTGAAGGTGAAACAGTTGATTTGAGCCTACGTCGTTATCTCAATGCAGACCCACAAAAAGTTCAGATTGAAGAAGATCATACTGAAGAGGGTATGCTCAAGGAATACAAGGCACATAAAAAGAAGGGCTAAACGAGCTCTTCTTTATGGGTCCTGTTTGAATCTGTAAGGAGTAACGGTGAATACTGTAAATACAGATCTTGTCAAACGCCCGTATCAAGAACAGGCGATGTCACAAAAAGAACTGAGAGAGCTCGCACTTTGCTCAGTTAATCCGTTACATTTCATTAGAAACTATTGTTATATTCAACATCCAACAAAAGGACGGATGTCTTTCCAGTTGTTTGACTATCAGGAAGGGTTGATCAACAGCTACAATGATTATCGTTATTCAATCAGCTTGCTTAGTCGCCAGACTGGTAAGTCCACTTGCGCGGCTGCATACTTGCTTTGGTATGCTATGTTTAAGCCGGATAGCACCATATTAGTTGCTGCTCACAAACGTGACGGTGCACAAGAAATCATGACACGTCTACGTTATATGTATGAAAGTTGCCCAGACTATATTAGGGCTGGCGTAACAGCATATAATAAAGGAAGCATTGAATTTGACAACGGTAGTAAAATTGTTGCGCAAGCTACCACAGAAAACACCGGACGTGGTCTTTCACTTTCACTAGTTTACTTGGACGAATTTGCCTTTGTGCCGCCACGTGTGGCCCAGGAATTTTGGACCAGTATCTCACCAACATTGAGTACTGGTGGTAAGTGTATTATTACCTCAACACCCAACCAAGATGACGACCAATTTGCTCAAATCTGGAAGCAAGCTAATCGTCGCGTTGATGAGTTTGGTAATGAAACAGAAACAGGCGTAAATGGTTTCCGTCCATATATTGTTAAGTGGGATCAACATCCAGATCGCGATCAAGAATGGGCAACGAACGAAAGATCCAAAATTGGCGATGAACGATTTCGCCGTGAGCATGAATGTGAATTCATTGCGTTCGATGAAACTCTTATCAATTCTATTTTCCTCTCCGAAATGGACCTCGGCATGGAGCCACTGCGTCGAAGCGGCCAGATCCGATGGTATGATGCAATTCGTGATGAGCAAACCTATCTAGTGGCACTAGATCCAAGCCTAGGAACGGGCGGCGACCCTTCTGCTATTCAAGTATTTGCTATACCTGGCATGCGTCAGATTGGCGAATGGCAACACAATAAGACTCCAGTCCAAGGTCAAATCAAAGTATTAAAAAGTATTTTGGAAGAGCTTGAAGATGCTGCACCGAATAGTGAAATCTACTACAGTGTAGAAAACAATACATTAGGTGAAGCCGCCCTAGTTTCTATCGAAGAAATGGGTGAAGAAAATCTGCCAGGGATTTTCCTTAGTGAGCCAAGGCGACGGGGTAACGTAAGAAGATATAGAAAAGGGTTTAACACAACCCACGGCACAAAACTTGCTTCTTGCGCAAAGCTCAAGCGTTGGGTTGAAGAAGAAACAATGAAGGTTCGCAGCAAGAACCTTACTCGCGAACTCAAAACTTTTGTAGCAAAGGGAAACAGCTATGCAGCAAAGGACGGGGATACAGACGATCTTGTCATGTCAACCCTCCTTGCTGTTCGCATGGCCATGCAAGTTGCCAAATATGATGAGGACGCATTCACTGATCTCAAGGATAGTTTTGATGATGCTGAACTAAGACGACCCATGCCCATCGGAATATTGTGATGAGATATCGACATCTATTTGAAAATAACGACATACAGATGAAAATCATGCCGGGAAATGATCTAGCTCTTTTCATTTCCCGTAACCAAGATGTCAATCAGGATACATTTGAAAGGCTACGCTATCTTCATGTAAATGAAATGGATAAAGAAATACACATTGCTCATTTTGATGGGCAACGAGTTGTATCAAGTCTAGCATTACAAATAAATCCATATGACAATGATGAACTATGGCTCAAGCACGTCATTGTTGATGAAGATTATCGTAATCGTGGACTCGCAAGTGAGCTATATCAAGCCGCTGCGGATTATGCTAGAGAAAAGAACAAAGCTATCAAACGTAGCAGTTCAACAAAAATGGGTCAGGAATATCTATCACACGTTGTTGATCGCGTCAAGAGAAGAAACCCTAATGTTAAAATAATAGATCAGGATAAATAACAGTATGGCAAGTTCAATTGAGCATATTTCAGAACAGATATTCAAAATCATTAAGGGTTTTGGTCACGATATTGTATTGTTCACAGAAAGCGGCAAAAAGGTTGTAGATCCATCTGAAGCCCGCCGCTTCTATGCTAAGGATATCCAGATGATGGTTAACTTTGTTGCTGATGAATCATCTAATGAAATTGTTGTTAATTTGTCCAAGGACACAGAACCCAAGGACATCGCAGCAATGCTCAAGGGACTACGTAACCTAGCCAATCGTTATATTATTGAATACACAGTTAAGACATTTGGCAAATCAATTGGACCCAAGGATTTCGCATACATGGCAAAAAACAAGGTAGAAGAAGCAGCAAAACCGCTGGGTGGAAAATTCAAAGTAGGACAACGTGTTCTTCCAAGCAAAAGTAGCAGCAATGTAATGACAATCACTGGTTTTGACCGCGTTGAATATATGGGTAAAATGAAAACATTTGCTGACGGGAAAGATGACAAAGGAAGAACAATGCGCCGCCCGTTAAACACATTGATTCCTGTAGATGAATCAGTAAATGAAGCACGAGAGATGACGCGAGCAGCAGTCATGAAAAAGATTCGCGATGGAGAATGGGAAGCAACGCAGGATGTCAAGCCAGGCAAGCACTGTGAGATTCGCAATACTACAAATGGAAAGAAGATGCAGATCATGGTTAAAGAACACACAGGCACTCAGCAATCATTTGATCTAAAGGGTGGTTCGGCTATTCATCCAAGCTGGCAGGTATATTTCAAAGGAAAAGCAAGTATTGGAAATCCCAAGACTTGGGCGGCAGAGCTCTATAAGGAACATAAAGGTGAGCCAATCACTCGTGCAACAATTAAAAAGAAGTGGAAGGAAAATGAAGAACTTAGTTTTTCAGATCGTCTTTTGTTCAAGCCAAATTATGATGCAATCCTATCCTACTATGAAATGATTCATGATGGACAACCAGATCCATCACGGGTCAAGGAGAATGTGAAAATGGAAGATATTAAACCAGGCCAGAATTGTGAAATCCGCGACGCAAAAAACAATAAGAGGGTTAAGGTTATGACTAAAGAATCAAGTTGGGGTGGTGCACAAGCCGAAGGCACTGTAAAGAAATTGAAGGATGGCGGCTGGTGGGCAAAAAACCAAGAAGGCACGATGAAAACATTCAAAGACCATGTTCACGCCAAAAGGTTTGCTAAGACAGGTGATCCTGAAAATGCACCAGACCGTGTTGATGAGACAGATCAATTAAATGAATTGACACCACGACAGAAAGCTATGAAGCAAGGTGCAATTACGGATCCTGTATGGAGAAATAATCCTCATGCCGGTTCATATCCAGCTACTGCTGGTCGTATCCGCAGGGGCGATCCGAAAGATCAAGATGAGAGATCACAAAAACGTGCTGCTCAGGTATTGAAAACAAAAGGTTCAACAGCACCATATAATCATGGAGTTGACGCCGGCGATAAGCTAAGGCAAAAACGATACAAGGCTGATCAGAAAACATACATGAATTTTGATAAACGAATAAGAGATGTAAAAGGACCCGGATCAGATGCAGATCGTGCAGAAAACAGAGGGTTTACACGAAGATTTAAGAAAAAACGAGATCTTGATGGGGTTGATCCTACAGCCAGACCAGTTGGCAAGTTGCCTGAATCAGTTAGTGAGGGCTTCAGCGGCTGGCACGGATCAGCACGTAAAAGCGTTAACGAACTAGGAGACGCTCGTCTCATTGTTCGTCATAAGCGCAATGTAGATGAAGAAAAGCGTGGCGCAAGAACACGGCAGATCGAAAGCATCTTCATTGAAAATAGTGAAGGCGAACGTTTCAAGTTTCCAAGCAACAATATCACCGCTGCAAAAGCCATGGCCCGCCATGTTAAGGAAGGCGGTACGCCGTTTGATGACTTTGGACAGCACATTTACGAAACAATGGAAGAGCTCAATCAGCTCAAGAAGTTCAATCGTAAAAATCGTCGAAATGACTTTTTTGAAGACCAACAGATAGGCGAAGAAATCACATCACGTATCAGTGGTTTGCGCAATAACCTCAAGAAGATGGCTAACCCAACTGGTTACAAGACACAACTGGAAAGCTTCACAACGGAAAAAAGCGAAGTGCCGCAAGAGCGTATTGACGAACTCAAAAGTGAAACCACAATGACATATTTTGATGAAAGCATCGCAGACAGTCTTCCTTATGTTGCACGGGTTATTGAAACATACCGCAATCGTCAAGAACTAGAGCAGCAGGTTGTATCACTTGCGCGTTATGTAATGAAAAACAAAGACGACATTTACTTCAATCGTGAGGTTGATTTTGATGATCCAGAATCACCAACCAACCAGAGATTCAACGACCCAGCAACTGAAGTCGCAGCAATGGTAGACTTTTTGGCGCCAGCCGTCAAGGATGATGAACTCAGCAACATGATGATGAAAGTATCAGATGCAGTTCATGATCTTGGTGGAAAATACATCAACATGGCCATGCAGGCAATCAACGTTATCAAGCGCGCCGGTCAAGTTGACGAGCAACAGCTTGAGTCTGATAGTGAAAATGTTTACGAGACTGAGCTTGATGCTATCAACGAGACTTTGAACCGTTACAGTGATACTCGCAAACTCTTCGGCGCATGAGACTACATCAAATAACTGAAGGCAGAGACGCACCCCTATATCATGGGGTGCGTTTCGATCATGCAGCAAAGCAACTAAAAGAAAATCGAATCGAAGGTAGAACAACTCAGAGATTCTGGCCTGGTGGTAGACGATTGAAAGACGATCATCCTGAATATAAAGATAGCTTTTGGCTCAAAGGTGTTAGCCTTACACGCGACATCAATTATGCCAAGCATTGGGCAGATATCGTTTATGTTATAGATCAAACAAAACTGTCACAACGTTACAAGATTATACCTTTCAACTGGGGCTATGCTAACGCTAAATCAAGAGGACAACATCACAAACGTGAACGTGAAGAATTTGTCGTGCTTGGTAAGATTTACAAAAGCCTTCATCAATTCATTGAAGATTATAATGACGAAAGAGATGCACTCTGGGACAAATATGATGAACTATTATATCGTGGTCAGAAAGAAGCCGCTGAAAAAATCAAACAGCAAATTCGCGATATGCCTAATGCAATGGATGCATGGCAAGGACCAGTCAAGACCAATATTGAACCGCTAGATCAATACCTACTAGAGATCCGTGCTGACAAAATTCATGATAGATTGAATGCTAAAAAGTTTGAGATTATCAAGTCTCATCCTAAGTTCGCAGGATTTTTCTGATAAATAAATGTGCACGGAAATCAAAGAGTTATTGACACTCAGTGGTTTTTTGTGTATATTCAAGGAGTTAGCTTTAACTTGCTTGTCTCGAAACTAACATGAGCCGGATTACCGGTAACAAACATAGGCTAATATAGGAGAAATACAATGTCAACACTCGCAGAAATTCGTGCGAAACTGCTCGAGCAGGAGCAGAGTAAAGGTGGGAAAAAATTTGGTGGCGATAACCAGATATACCCACACTGGAACACCCCGGAAAATGAAACAAGCGTGATTCGTTTCCTCCCAGATGGAGATGACGATAACGATTTCTTCTGGCGCGAACGTCAGATGATCAATCTCACATTCAGTGGAATCAAAGGACAGGACGAAGCAAAGCCTGTCACTATCAAGGTTCCTTGTGTTGAGATGTGGAGTGGCATGAAGTGCCCTGTCCACGAAGAGATTCGTCCTTGGTTCAAGGACCCCAGCATGGAAGACATGGCTCGCAAGTATTGGAAGAAGCGCAGTTATCTATACCAAGGTTTGGTCGTTAACAGTGCATTCACTGAAGAAGAAACACCGGAAAATCCCATCCGTCGTTTTGTCATTAGCACACAGATCCATAACATTATCAAGAGTGCTCTAATGGATCCAGACTTTGGCGATCATCTTCCAACTGATTATGATCAAGGTGTTGACTTCCGCATCACAAAGACCAAGAAGGGTCAGTATGCTGATTACACTACAAGCAACTGGGCACGTAAGGAACGTAGCCTAGATCAGGATGAGCGTGATGCTATCACAGAGCATGGACTGTTCAGCCTGAATGATTTCTTGCCCAAGCGTCCAACAGAAGAAGATCTAAACATCATCTTCCAGATGTTTGAAGCAAGCGTTGACGGAGAGCTCTACGACCCAGAACGTTTCGCAGACTATTACCGTCCATACGGCATGGATGCACCCAATAGCGGAGCAAGCGACCGTGCCGCAAAAGCCTCTACGCCCAAAGCCGAACCTGCCGCGGCTAAAAGCGTGGAGACCCGAGCCGAAGATTCAGAGGAGGCCACAGCGGCAACAGCACCTGTGGAAACTCCAGAAGAATCTTCTGGCGGAGGCAAGGATGCGAAGGATATTCTCGCAGCCATCCGAGCTCGTAAAGAGGCCGGTTAATTTCACACTCAAACCCAGGACGGGCCATTAGGCCCGTCCATTTTGCCAACTGAGGAGAAATACATGGCACGAGCATTTGATGTAAGCAAATTTAGAAAATCGATTACGAAAAGCGTTACGGGACTGAGTGTAGGCTTCCGTGACCCAAACACCTGGATTTCAACAGGTAATTACACACTTAACAAACTCATCAGCAATGATTTCCATAAAGGCGTTCCTCTCGGCAAGGTCACAATGCTTGCAGGTGAAAGCGGCGCTGGCAAGAGCTTTATTGCGGCTGGTAATCTAGTGCGTCACGCACAAGAGCAAGGCATTTATGTCGTGTTGATTGATAGTGAAAACGCATTGGATGAAAGCTGGCTACATGCCCTTGGCGTGGACACTGACGAAAACAAGCTGCTCAAGCTTAACATGGCCATGATTGATGATGTTGCGAAAGTTATCAGTGATTTTGTTAAGGATTACCGCGCTGAATATGGAGGAGTCGAAGACGAAGACCGACCCAAGATTCTATTTGTAGTAGACAGTTTGGGAATGTTGCTCACACCAACCGACATCAATCAGTTTGAAAAAGGTGACATGAAAGGTGACATGGGTCGCAAAGCACGCCAACTAAAAGCACTTGTTACTAACTGTGTCAATATGTTTGGTGATCTTAACATCGGCATGGTGTGCACAAACCATACATATGCAAGTCAGGACATGTTTGATCCAGATGACAAGATCTCAGGTGGTAGTGGCATGATTTATGCAGCTAGTATTGTGGTTGCTATCAAGAAGCTCAAACTCAAAGAAGACGCTGAAGGCAACAAGACAAGCAAAGTTCACGGCATCCGCGCAGCCTGTAAGGTTGTCAAAAGCCGTTACAGCAAACCATTTGAAAGTGTTCAAGTCAGGATACCTTGGGACACTGGCATGGATCCATACAGCGGCCTTGTTGATTTCTTTGAAGCACATGACTTGCTCAAGAAAACTGGTAACAAGCTGGAATATATTAGCCCAGCCACTGGTGAAGTCACCAAGGAATTCCGTAAGCATTGGGAAGCCAATACTAACAGTTGCTTGGATGTGATCATGGAAGAATTCGACCAACATGAAATCAAGTTGGAAGACGATGATGATCAAGAGTTTGAAGATCAATCAACAGAATCATAAAATATAAATAGACCCGAAATGAGGAATAAACATGAGTCTACACACTACTGAAGTGGTTGCTCTAGTTGAACTTTGGTCTGGCATAAAAACCTATGTGCCAGTCAAAGATCAACGCAGCGCAGCGGAACACTTTATTACGTCTATTGACGAGGCGGGCCTTGTTGATCTCAGTGTCGCCGGGCCAGAACTATATGGAGTCTGTGATACATTTGACAAGGCACTGCGAACATATGTTCAGGAAAATATGATTGAGGATCAAGACCACGAAGACTGGGATGAATAATGTCTGGATGGTATAACAAAGTCAAGGACAACTTATCAAATATTGTCCCTGCAATCAGTTATTATGAAAAAGAGCTAGAGGAAGCCCGCAAGGAAACATTCTTGTCGGGTAACCTCGAAGCGAACAGCAAACGTATACCAGGTGATGTAGCTTATCGCTTTGCTCAGTTACAAGAGGTTGATGCTATCTTGGAATATCTCAACATCGAACTTCGCAAGATACATCGTGAGAAGTATCGCAAATATCTTGAGCACTATAACAAAGCACTCAGCAGCCGTGATGCTGACAAGTTTGCGGAAGGCGACCAGGACTACATTGACATGGAGCACTTGGTCAATGAGTTTGCACTCGTCCGCAACAAATATCTAGCCATCATGAAGGGACTGGATAACAAAAGCTTCCAAATTAACAATATCACCAAGCTTCGCACGGCGGGCATGGAAGATATCAGTCTAGATTGACATGTTGGCGTCGTTCATGTATAGTCAATCAGAAAATAAAGGATTCTAACGTGGATAACCTTATCCAAACAATCATGTATCTGCTCATCGGATACCTTGTTGGCATTTGGCTGGCCGCGCCAGGCATTTTTTCCTGGACGGTGAGTGCAACACAGTGGGGCAACATCTTGGTCTACGTCTACATGTTGTTTTGGCCGTTCATACTTCTCTTCCACTTTGTCTTGTGGATCATCGCTATCGTGTTGATCTTCATCGTGGTTGCAATGATTTTGGAACGCTACTCCTAAAAAAGTTGAAAGAGTGGTTGACAAACCAAGCTACCTTGCTTATATTGGTAAGGTAAGCAAAGGAGATGGACATGGCATCCAAAATTGAAATGCTCGCTGCACTGACTCCAGGTTGCAATACTGCGTCTAGCCAGCCTGCAACGATCAGCAGCCGAAAGTTTGATTTCGACAAGAGCAAGAACCTGTTCCTCGCCGAAGTCAGCGAACTCCAAATCCGCGAGATGGGCTGCTTCTACATTCGCAGTGCTCGCACTGGCGACACTCGTCTGTTCATGCTCCAGAAAGTGGAGCGTGACGCAAGTGGCGAGGACATTCTCGCCTTTCACTACATCAGCCCGGGACAAGGTCTCAGTGCTGTTGTGTTCAACGACTAAACCTCAAAAAGGAACTAACATGGATATCTTGATTGTTTTGGTAGCTTGCCCGCTTCTGGCGCTTGGAATTGGTTACCTCTATGCACTGAAGATTGGTGCAGAACATCGTCCTGAATACGATAAAATTGCTTGACGCCCCGGGGCGTCTCGCAGTATACTAACAACATTAGAAGTATTACAAATCAGAAGGAAGTCCGATGATTGGATATCGCCCTACAAAAGAAAAATATCCCCTGATGGAGGCACTTGCTGTCGCCGTTGCGATTGATCGCGAACAAGGCTTTATCAAGTCCAACCAGGGATACTACGATCAAGATACTGATCAGCGTGTTGATGACAACCGCACGGTTGCTCTCCGCACGTTGCGGGTTCGCCACGGCGCCAAACCACAGACCAATGGTGATGGTGTGGAACTTTATCGTGTCGAAACCACATCAGAAGATGAACAGAAGGCACAGGAAATCTTCAGCTACTTTGACCAGGTCTTGCTCATGGACAAGATGGCCGATAACCTTGTCAAGCATGGCCGTGACGGCCTGATCAATGACTACAATCTCCAGTTGAGCAGGATGTTTGACAAAGGTGAGATTGACGTTAACAAAGAGCTGGCTATGATTGTCAGCCTTCCCAACAGCCGTCGGATGGCCGACAAGCGCGACCAAATGGATGAGTTTTATGCCAGCCATAAAGCCAACGGCTACGTTGGTGATTTGCGTCAACGTATCAAGGTCGTGGCCCGGGTCATGGACGTCAAGTTTCTCCCCCGTCATCATATTCATCTTGCGACAGTTGTTACTGAAGATGAAAAGCTGATCAAGTTCTTCATGAACGAGAAGCTGGGTGATATGGCCCGAACGATCAATGGCAAGACTATTGAGATCACGGGCACGG
>Ga0209943_1000021_pt1 | contig 89557 bp, 87 predicted proteins | sample SalPonR1_B_D2_MG_FD_185698 | JGI IMG/M metagenome (GOLD analysis project Ga0209943, IMG submission 185698) | Salt pond soil microbial communities from South San Francisco under conditions of wetland restoration - Salt Pond MetaG R1_B_D2_MG... ... | reverse complement strand
GCGGAAGAGTTTTGCATCTCGGCCAAGGACAAGCTCGAAAAGATGTTTCCGGGAATTGCATTGGATGCGGTTTTCGAGCCGGCTGCCGAACTTGAGGAGTCCGTCAAAAAAAGCGACATCATAATAACGGCTACACCTTCGAGGGAAGCAATGATTTTGAAGGATTGGGTCAGGCCCGGCACACATATAAGCTGCATTGGTGCCGACATGTCGGGAAAGCAGGAGATAGACGAAAGGATATATGAAACCGCAAGGGTATTTGTCGATGATTGGGGTCAGGCGGCTTCGGTCGGAGAAACCGAGACTGCGGTGAAAAAAGGCATAGTGAGAATGGATGAACCGCTTCCCGAGATAGGAGAGGCGATAGCAGGAAAGATAGAGGGGCGTATTGGCGATGCAGACATAACTGTCTTCGATTCAACGGGAATAGCCCTGCAGGACCTGATGGTTTCCAAATTGGCTTTGGACATGGCGGAGTCGCTTGGAATAGGAGAAACTATAGACTTGTAAAAAAGGAGAATGCCAAATGAAAATCAAAGATTTCGGCGTAGAGATGTGGATGAACAAATACGAGGACGACTGCGAGTGGAACCTGGCTGAAACCTGCGTGAAGTCATTCGTCTTGGAGGAGCTTATTGAGCTGTCGGGCGAACCCCAGGAAAAGGTTGTCGGAGACATATTGGAAATGCACCTGACATACGGCGCGATTCTCGGATCTGACCGGCTGCGGAATCTAATAGCCGGCCTTTACGAGACTGCCAAAATAGACAACATAGTAACCACACACGGGGCAATCGGAGCCAACAGTCTTGTTCTGACATCGATTGTCGAGCCCGGGGACAAGGTTGTATCCGTGCTTCCGACCTACCAGCAGATGTATTCGATCCCCGAATCCATAGGAGCTGAGGTGTCGATACTTCAGCTCAGGCAGGAAAACGGATTCCTTCCGGATCTCCAAGAGCTTGAGGAAATGACAAAGGAAGGGGCGAAACTCATATGCATAAACAACCCCAACAATCCCACCGGGGCTCTTATGGACGAGGATTTCCTGAAAAGAATTGTTGAAATTGCGAAAAAAGCCGGCGCATACATATTGGCCGACGAGGTATACAGGGGACTGAACCATGAAGGAGACCCATTCACGACATCCGTATTCGATCTGTACGAAAAGGGCATAAGCACCGGAAGCATGTCCAAGACCTTCTCTCTTGCGGGAATAAGGACAGGCTGGATCTGCGGCCCCGAGGAAGTAATGGAAGAGGTTGCAAAGCATAGGGACTACAACACAATAAGCTGCGGGATGATTGACGAATACATTGCGGCCATGGCTCTTGAGAACAAGGATAAAATCATTGAAAGAAACATAAGCATAGTCAGGAAAAACAAGAAGATGCTTTCTGAATGGGTTGAGAAGGAAGAGAGCTTCAGCTTTGTGGAGCCTGCGGCCGGGACCACGGCCTTTCTCAAGTTCGACTTGGACGTAGATTCTGAGACATTCTGCAAGAGGCTTCTGGCGGAAACTGGCGTGATACTTCTTCCTGGAAAGGTCATGGACATGGAGGGGTATCTGAGGATAGGCTATGCCAACGATCCCGAAATAATAGAAGAGGGGCTTAAGAGGATATCGGAGTTTGCAAAGTCGCTATAGTCAGAAGATATATCAGGCGATTACGAGGATTAGCCAATTGCGAAACCCGGCTCGATTGAGCCGGGTTTTTTCTGTTATTATATTTCTCTTCTCCAGAATTTCGGAGACATGAGAGCTATCACGGTGAAGAGCTCAAGCCTTCCAAGAAGCATGAAGAAAGACAGAAGGAGCTTGCTTAAGACAGAGAATTCCGAGTAGGTGTGTGTGGGGCCCACGAATCCGAATCCAGGACCTATGTTGCCGAGTGTTGCGGCCACTGCGCTTGTTGCGCCCAAAAAGCCTATTCCTTCGAGTGAAATGGCGACCGAACCCAGTATGAATATTAGCATGTAGAGCATGAAGAAGCCGGCTATGTTGAGCAGGGTGTCTTCCGCAACCGGCTGTTTACCCAGTTTTACAGCGACAATAGCCCGCGGGTGAAGGATCTTGGTGATTTCTCTTTTTATAAGCTTTATCAGCGCGAGTATTCTTATGACTTTGATGGATCCTCCTGTGGAACCTGCGCTGCCGCCGACGAACATAAGCATGAAGAGCACGCTTCTCGAAAAGGCGGACCACTTTTCATAGTCGAATGTGGTGTAACCCGTTGTGGTCATTATTGAACTCGCCTGGAAAAGCGAGTGGGTGAAAGATTCGAACCAGTTGTGGTATATGTGGAAGTTGTTGTCAATTGTTATGGCGAGCACACATGCGAATATGATTCCGAGATAGAATTTGAGTTCCGAATTCTTTATCACGTCTCTCCATTTGCCCTTGAAAAGGCTGTAATAGAGTGAAAAGTTGGCGCCGGACATTATCATGAATATTGATATCACATTGAATATGTAGGCGCTTCCAAAGGAGCCTATGCTCGAGTTTCTTGTCGAGAATCCGCCTGTTCCAAGCGTGCCGAAGGTGTGGACTGCCGCCTCGAAGGCGGTCATTCCGCCAAGCATGAGAAGGCCGAATTCCGCGAGAGAAATTATTATATAAGCCCTATAGAGTATTTTAGCTGTTTCCATTATCCGGGGTGCTATCTTGTCGGCTATTGGTCCCGGGCTTTCCGCCTTGAAGACATGGAATCCGCCTGTTCCCATTATGGGAAGTATTGCAACGGCAACGACAAGTATCCCCATACCTCCAACCCAGTGGGTGAAGGATCGCCAGAATAGAATTCCCATGGGAAGCACTTCTATGTCGTTTATTATAGTTGCTCCTGTTGTGGTGAAGCCCGACACGGTTTCAAAAAAAGCGTCCACATAACTTGGTATTGACCCGGACAGGTAAAAGGGAAGAGCGCCCAGAAGGGATGAAAAAAGCCATCCGAATGTTACTATGGCAAGGCTTTCCTTGACCTTGAGAACCTTGTTTTTAAGCGGGATTCTTGTAAGCGCAAAGCCCGCCGAAGCAGTTATTGCTATGCTTGACGCGAAAGGGATTGTGTCGCTTTGTTTATGAGCGTACGAAATAATCAGCGGCGTAACCATGCCGAGAGCAATTATTAACAATAAATAGCCTAAAACTTTGAATATCATTCTGTGATTCATCAGCGGCCGTCCTTTAAGTTGAAGAATTTTTCTAGCTTTGGAACTTCAGACATTAGCGAGAAGACTACTATCCTGTCTCCTTCCTGTATTACAGAATTGCCTTTTGGAATTACAACCTTTCCGTCATGGATTATTGCACCTATTATTATGCCTTTTGGAAGCCCCAGGTCCATTATCGGTTTTCCAAGGAAATTCCAGCTCTTTGATGCTATTATTTCGCTGACTTCGGCCTGTCCGTCAAGCAGAAGAGAAACGGAAACCACCTTTCCGCCGCGGATGTATTTGAGTATGTCGCTTGCAGTTATGTTTACAGGGTTTATCGCCAAGTCTATTCCCAGCTGCTCAATTATATGGATGTAGCTTTGCCTCGATATCTTTGCGATTACCTTTCCTACATTAAGCTGCTTGGCACGGAGCGACATGAACAGGTTCTCCTCGTCGAATCCGGTTACGCCTATGAATGCGTTCATTTCGGAGAGGTCTTCCTCCTCGAGAAGGTTTGCCTCCGTTCCGTTTCCGTGGATTACAAGAACGTTGTCGTTGAGGCGTTCTGCAAGATTTTTGCATCTTTCCAGGTTTGATTCGACTATTTTTACGGTTATATTTTTTTTGGAGAGTCGATCGGCAAGATAGTATCCCACTTTTCCTCCGCCTAGGATCATCACCTTTTTCATTGCCTTGTTTCCCACCGGTTGATGCAGGTTTTTGGCTATACCGTCTATCTTGCCCTTCTGTCCCATTACATAAATTATGTCGTTTTCTTTGAGCACTGTGCCTCCGTGGGGTATTATCACTTGGCCTTCCCTCGATATGGCGGCAATAAGAAGGCCGTCCATATAGCTGAGCTCGCTTACGCTCTTGTTCATGAATGCGGGAAGATTCTTGATGTTGAAGTTTACAAGGGAAACCTTGCCCATTGCATATTTGCCGAAATAGAATGTGTAGCTTTCCATGAGGTACCTTAGTATTTCATTTGCCGTGGCCAGGTCGGGATTCACCACATGGTCTATTTTGTATGTCTTCTGTATGAATTCAAGCTGATTGGAATATTCGGGGTTTCTTATCCTGGCAATGCTCTTTGTGCAACCGAGCTTCTTGACCATAGAGCTTATGAGTATGTTGGTTTCGTCATCGCTTGTCACTGCAATAGCCAAATCATATGTCGAGATGCTTAGCTTCTCGAGTATTTCCTTTCTTGCTCCGTTTGCGTTTATGGTCAGAACATCCATGTGGTTCTTGAGTTTTTCGAGGACAATCGGGTTGCTGTCCATTATTGCCACATGTATGTCGCTGCTGAGCATGGATGTCGCCAGCTTTGTACCAAGTTTGCCCGCCCCGATGATAATTACTTTCATGATTCACCAACCTTTTTCTTTATTGAAAGCGCATAAAAAAGACGAAACGCTTTCATAATTTGACTATCCTTATCGAATATATCATAAGTTTATCAAAGAGGAATAGGGATATAAAGGAATAATGGTTATTTTGAATGCATTTTTCATTTTTAGGCATTGATTGAAAGGAAAATGGTGGCAATTCTCACCGGACATGGCATAAAAAAGTGTCTGGAGGGTATGTATTTATCAAAGGCGGTTTGTTGGATAGAAGAAGGGAGACGGAGTCATGAGAATGGTGCCATACATAAGGTTGAACGGCAATTGCGAAGAAGCCTTGAATTATTACAAAAATTTGCTTGACGGGGAAATAAACTACTTGCAGCGATACGGGGAAGCGCCGGAGGGAATGTGGAAGGTCGAGGGATCCGAGAACAGGATTCTTCATGCCAGCCTTTTGGCGGGTGGAGTGGTCTTGCATCTTTCGGATGTTCCCGGAGGTAAGGGGGAAGCCCCAGTAGGAGCCCCAGGAGGAGCTGTTTCACTTTCGCTTGAACTCGAGCCCGAGGAGGACATGGATTTCATATATGAGGCTTTGTCCAAGGACGGACTTGCTGAGGTTTCCATCAGTGATACATTCTGGAATGCCAGGTATGCTTCCGTGACTGACAAGTTCGGAATCAGATGGATAATCAATCAGGACAAGGAAGGGTGACTCTTTGCGGAACTGCCGATTATTGTGGAAAAGTGGCGAAAAAAGAAAAAGACTGTGGAAAACTCCGATTATTTTTCGGCTTTTCCACAGTCTTTAATTATATCCATTATTTCCATGGGGTGATTTAATATATATTCGGGGTTCATTGACCTCAGTCTTTCATATCCGGCTATGGTCCATGAAACCAGAACGAATGGAACCCCTGCGTTTTTTGCGGCCAAGAGGTCGTGTCTGCTGTCGCCCACGAAAATAGTGTTTTCGGCCGAGGTGCCTAAAAGTTCCATGGCCTTGATCAGCCCTTCGGGATGGGGCTTGCTGTTTTCCACATCGTATTTGGAAAGGACCGTGCTGAAATACTTGGACAGTCCGAATTTTTCAAGACCGTGCCTGATTCCGCCAATTCCTTTGCTGGATACTATGCCCAATTGAAAGCCTTCTTTGTAAAGAGCGTCAAGCATTTCCCTCACGCCGTCAAATTCTTTGGTGAGGCTGTCGCGGCGTTTGTTGTAGAGGCTTCGATAAAGCTTTAGAAATTCCGGATATGCGGATTCCAATTCGTCGCCGCAAGAGCCCTGTATGTGTGCCATCTGGTCCCTCAGCGGCTTGCCGAGGATTTCATCGAAGTCTTCTTGGTCAAGTTCTTTGCCTCTGTGTTTTAAGGACATCTCATTTAGGGTTAGCTTTATTATTTCATTTGTGTTTACCAGGGTGCCGTCGAAATCGAAAAGAACAGTCTTTATCATTTTGATTGCCTCCTTTTATTGTAATGACATTATACATTAAAGCGGCTCATAATCAAAAAAGGATTGTTAATGCCAAAAGTCTATTGGGTATCAACTACAAATAGTTGGATACTATTATTTGGTTTGGAGGAAAAAGATGGCTGACTTGTACAGGAAGCATTTCATGAAACAAAAGATGATGCAAAGAATGCTTTGGGCGCTTGCGCCGGCGGCGCTCGGTTCGGTATGGTTTTTCGGTTTGAGAAGTTTGCTTGTTATAGGAGTTTCGGTGCTCTTTGCCTGTTTCTCCGAATGGCTCTTTGCGAGGAAGAAGGGAGGACGGATATCCGAAGCGGCTCTGGTTACTGGGCTGATATTCGCTCTTTCGCTGCCGCCAAAGACTCCGCTTTGGATAGTTGCTGTTGGAATCTCATTCGGAATGATTTTTGCCAAGATGGCCTTCGGAGGCTTTGGAGCAAATCTCTTCAATCCTGCAATAGCGGCGCGCGCTTTTGTATACATATCATTTTCAAAGCCGATAAACGCCGACTGGACCGGAGTTGCGAGTGGGGCTTTGGCAGGATTTTCAAATTTCCTTGGTCCCGACATTCAGGCGGTTTCAACTGCCACCCCCCTTCTTGCCTTCAAGAACACGGGCGAGTTTTTCCCCTATATGAAGCTTATTCTCGGAAACGTTTCGGGGTCTATGGGAGAGAGTAGCGCAGTTTTGATCCTTATCGGGGCGGTTTATCTTATCAAGACCAAATCGGCCGACTGGAGGCTTATGGCGGGAATGGCAGCCGGGTTTTTGCCGCTTTCGGCAATTATCCACCTGCTGCAGCCTGAAACAATTGCAAATCCGCTGTACGGGGCTCTTTCGGGATCGTTTCTCTTTACAATGGTGTTCATAGTCACCGAGCCCATTTCGGCTCCAAAGACTCCCAAAGGGAAGTTCATATACGGCATGCTGGCAGGGGTGGTAGTCGTTATAATAAGGGGCTATGCTCTTTTTACGGAAGGAACCACCTTTGCCATACTTGTGGCCAACACATTCGGGCCGCTTATAGACGAGGGTGTGCGTCATTTTGAAAAAAGGGGAAAGAAGGTGATTGCCTCATGACGGAAGGAAGGGATAAATCAAAGAGGCCATTGCAGGAAACATATTATTATCCAGTGATTTTCATGGTGCTTGTGACAGTGGTTTTCATATCGGTCTTGGCATATCTAAATGATTCTACAAGGGAAACAATCGAGACAGCCGGCCAAATAAACGAAAAGGAAAGCATTTTGTATGTTTTGGGCATAGACCACGATCCTTCAATCAAAGGCATACAGGCGGCGTATGAAGAGGGCGTTTCAGAAGAACCGTTTGGTTTTGTCGCAAAAGAATCTGGAATAGAGGCCTTTTTCTTCACTGGAAGCGGACTTTGGGGCGATATAGAAGGATTCATTTCCATTTCAGGAGATATGAAAACTCTTGAGGGATTGACCTTCACCAAGCAAAGCGAGACGCCAGGCTTGGGCGGCCGGATAGAAGAAATGTGGTATAAGGAACAATTCAGAGGGGTTGAAATAGATTCTGCCGAAGGCGTCCCTCTTGTTTACAAGCCCGAGCCCGGAGGCAATGTCGACGCCATTTCGGGAGCGACATCGACTTCGAAGGCTGTGCTAAACATACTAAACCCGTTTATAGAGGAAAAGCTTGATGAATTGAGAGGGGGCGGATCAAATGGCCAAAACTAGAGCCAAGGATGTCTGGATCATGGGCATATGGAAAGAAAATCCTGTAATCATACAGGTTTTGGGAATTTGTTCGGCCCTTGCCGTTACCAACAGAATGGACAATGCTCTTATAATGGGGGTTGGACTCATATTCGTAACGGCTTTTTCGGAGCTTACCGTTTCTCTTCTCAGGATGCATACTCCCAAGCACATAAGAATGATGGTCCAGGTGCTCATTATTTCGGCTTTTGTAATCATTGTCGACATTTACCTGAAGGCATATCTTCCCAATGCAAGCAAGGCCTTGGGGCCTTATGTGGGACTTATAATAACAAACTGCATAATAATGGGGCGCTGCGAGGTTTTCGCCCAGAAGAACAAGCCTGCAATTTCATTCCTCGACGGCATTTTTAATGGAATAGGGTACACGCTTGTGCTTATGGTTGTCGCCTTTGCCCGGGAGCTCTTGGGATTTGGAACATTTTTCGGCATTCCCGTAATGGGAGAGGGATGGATGAACTGGGTCATAATGATAATGCCTCCGGGAGCTTTTTTCATGCTTGCGCTTGTTGTTTGGGGAGTAAACACTTTGAGGGAAAAACGAGAGATTTCTGAAAGAGCCGGGGAGGTGAAGGCCAGATGAACGGACTTAATCCTTTTGTACTTTTTGCGGCATCTATTTTCACCAGCAACATGATCTTGGCAAATTTCCTTGGCATGTGCTCCTTCATAGCAGTTTCCAAGGACATAAAGACCTCTTTGGGTCTTGGCCAGGCTGTAACCTTTGTGCTTACATTCACCACAGTCATAAATTATTTGCTCTACAGGCATGTGCTTGTACCTATGAATCTTGAATATTTAAGATATATCGTATTTATAATAAGCATAGCGGCTTTTGTCCAATTGGTTGAAATGATAGTGGAGAGGCATTTGCCCATCCTCCATCACGCTCTTGGGATATTTTTGCCGCTGATAACAGTCAATTGCGCAATTTTGGGTGTGTCGCTCTTTATGGTCATACGCAAATACAGCCTTATCCAGTCCGTCGCATTCGGGTTCGGGTCGGGCGTGGGATGGACCATGGCAATTGTGGCGCTGGCGGGACTAAAGAAGCGCCTCAATGAAAGCCGGGTGCCTAAAGGCCTTAAGGGAGCGGGAATAACGCTTATAATAACGGGACTTATGGCGCTTGGTTTCATGGGTTTTTCTGGCATGGTGCAAATATCCTGAAGGAGGGGATTTAATGAATGGCATTGTTGGTACGGTTGCCGTGATGTCGGGAATAACCGGATTTCTGGCATTTCTCCTTACCCTTGCACTAAGGACTGTGGGCGATTATGGAATGGTTGAAATCTCTATAAATGAAAAAAAGAAGATTGAGGTTAGGGGTGGAGACAATCTTTTGTCTGCACTTTCGTCCGAAAAGATTTTCATTCCTTCCGCATGCGGCGGGAAAGGCACCTGCGGTTATTGCAAGGTAAAAGTTTTGCATGGGGGAGGGGCGGTGCTTCCCATGGAGGAAGGACTCGTTGCCGGAGATGAAATCGATGAGGGGGTGCGCCTGGCGTGCCAAGTGAAACTCAAGGAGGCAATAAGTATAGAAATTCCTGAAGATCTTTTCAATGTGAAGGAATATAGCGCTCTTGTCAGAAAGATTGAAGACATCACTCCAAAAATTAAGCATCTGGTCCTCGAGATCGTCGAGGGAGGGGAAATTGACTTCAAACCGGGGCAATACGTTCAGCTTGTTGCGCCTCCCTATGAAGAGAGCGACGAATCGGTGCAGAGGGCCTACTCCATAGCCTCGTCACCTGCGGACAAGGATTTCATAGAGCTTATAATAGGCTACGTGGAAGGAGGAGTCTGCACGACATATGTCCACAAGTACCTTAAGGAAGGCGACCGTGTAAGCTTCAACGGTCCTTTCGGGAACTTCTTCTACAAGGACAACGACAGGGAAATGATAATGGTTGCCGCCGGCACGGGCATGGCTCCCATACTTTCGATTTTGAGAGCCATGAGGAATTCGGGAATAAAAAGAAGGTGTTCCTTCTTTTTCGGCGCGAAGACTAAGGAAGACCTCTTTTTCCTCGACAAGATGCAGAATTTTAAGGAGAGTCTGTTCGACTTTGAATTTGTACCGGCTCTTTCAAGAATAGGGCCGGATGATGACTGGGAAGGCGCTAGGGGCAGAGTAACGGAGCCGCTGATTAAACATATGGAAAGTCCGGAAAACAAGGAGGCCTATCTTTGCGGAAGCCCGGTGATGATTGACTCCATAGTAAAACTTTTGATCGAAAAAGGAATGGACGAGGAACTCATATATTACGACAAATTCCAATGAAAACGGGCATTTTGGTCGTTTACACTGTGGTATAATGCCTATATAAACTTTGACAGGGAGGGAATTCATGAGCGTGCATATAGAAGCTAAAAAGGGAGAAATAGCCGAAACGATTCTTTTGCCGGGAGATCCAATGAGGGCTAAATTCATTGCGGAGAATTTTTTGGAGGATGCAGTATGCTACAACAAGGTGAGAGGAATGTACGGCTATACGGGCACATTCAAGGGAAAACGCATATCGGTACAGGGAAGCGGAATGGGAATGCCTTCTATTTCTATTTATGCGACAGAGCTGATTGACGAATACGGTGTGAAAAATCTTGTAAGGGTCGGTTCGTGCGGGTCATACCAGGAAAATGTCAAGGTGAGGGATGTGCTTCTTGCGCAGGCGGCGTCGACCGATTCAAGCCTTATAGACAGATGGTTCGACCATATGAACTATGCTCCCCTTGCCGACTACGGGCTTTTAGAGAAGGCGGTGGAATCGGCAAGGGCCAGGGACATTGAGGTCAAGGTCGGCAACATACTGAGCACAGACGTCTTCTACAAGGAAAACCCAGGAGAATGGAAGACATGGGCCGACTTCGGCGTTATGGGCGTAGAAATGGAAGCAGCCGCGCTCTATGCAATAGCTGCGAGGAAAAGGGCCAGGGCGCTCGCAATTCTTACGGTCAGCGACAGTTTGGTTACGGGAGAGTCGACCTCATCTGAAGAAAGGGAAAAAACTTTCAAGGACATGATCGAGATAGCTCTGGGAATTTTCGAATAGACAAGAGGTGGGGATCGAGATGGAGAAGAAAAGCGAAAAGAGGAACCTTCTTTCGCGCCTAAAGGAGAATTACGAAAACCTTACAGAGAGCCAGAGGCTTATAGGAAAATATCTTATGGACAACATGGACGAGGCGCCTTTTCTTTCAGCCGCCGAATTAGGCGAAAGGGTTGGGTTTTCAGACGCCACAATAATCAGGTTTGCAAGGTCCATAGGATTTGACGGCTACAGCGACATGAAGAATGCCATAATATCCGAAACGAGCCGCATAGCCACTCCCGACGAGCGCGTGCTCAGAAGCTTGTCGAATCTTGAGGCATCGAGGGACATGGGTCTGCAGGTTGCCGAGAAGGACCTTGAAAACTTGCAAGAATTTTTGAGGGGAATAAGCATTGAAAAGATTGAAAGGGCCGTAGAACTGATTTACGGTGCTAAAACAATCTTCTTCATAGGGCTTCATGACGGGGCGCTGGCAATCGACTTTTTGCTCATGCATATGAGGAGGATGGGATTCAAAGTAGTCTCAATAACCGAAGGGGGCCTTGAAAACATAGAAAAGCTCGGCGCCATGGACCAAGGAGACATGCTTATTGCTGGCAGTTTTCCAAGGTATTCGAAGACCACGATAAATGCCATCCGTTTCGCTTCTGAAAAGGGTGCAAGAATAATGTCCATAACAGACAGCGAGCTTTCTCCCGCAGGGATGAAAAGCGATATCTCTTTTGCTGTGGAAACAGACAACACGGGTTTTTTTAATTCCCACATAGTCACTTTGGAGTTTTGCAACATATTACTTGTAAAGCTGCTTGAAAAGAACAAGGATTTTGTATACGAGAATTTGAAAGAGACTATAGAGGGATTTGGACTATTTGACATGTACATATAGTCTTGCAGAGAGAAACAAGGTAAAAAATTGATATATTGCAAAGATATAAAAGAGATTAATACAAAAATATAGGGAAAGGCGGGCCATGGGGATGGTGTCGCCTTTCCCTGCGTTTGTAGAGTGTTCAGCCAAAAATACGGTCGAATATTATAAATGATATTGCAAATACTACAAAATCGAAATACAATGTAGTAAATACTACAATAATAGAGATGTTTCGAGGAGGTTGCTGTCATGAAAGCCGTTGGAATTACCGAAACGGTACTGAGGGATGCGCATCAGTCGCTTATAGCTACACGTATGAGCACAGACGATATGGAACCGATTTTAAAAAGCTTGGATGAAATTGGCTACCATTCTTTGGAAATGTGGGGAGGAGCCACTTTTGACTCGTGCATGAGATTTCTTTCGGAAGATCCGTGGGAAAGGCTTAGAAGGATACGAAGAGCAGTAAAGAAAACAAAGCTGCAGATGCTGCTTAGGGGACAGAATATTCTGGGATACAAGAATTATGCAGACGACATAGTTGAGGAATTTGTGAAGAGATCTGTTGCAAACGGAATAGACATAATAAGGGTTTTTGATGCGCTAAACGACACCCGGAACATGGAGACGGCCATAAAGGCGGCAATTGCCGAGAAAGCCCATGTTCAGGCGGCAATTTCATACACGGTCAGCCCTGTGCACACAATTCCGCTTTATGTCGGGCTTGCAAAGCGCATGGAGGAAATGGGCGCGCATTCAATATGCATCAAGGACATGGCGGGTCTTTTGACGCCTTACTGCGCATTTGAATTGGTGGCGGCAATAAAGGATGCGGTCGACCTGCCGCTTCAAGTCCATGCTCATGAAACGAGCGGGCTTGCAGCCATGACATATCTCAAAGCCGTGGAAGCGGGCGCCGACATTTTGGATACTGCAATATCCCCGTTTTCAAGGGGCAGCAGCCAGCCGCCCACAGAATCCATTGTGGCCTCGTTTAGCGGGACCTCTTACGAGACTGGGCTCGATTTGGAAAAATTGAACTCGATAGCCGAGTATTTCAAGCCGCTTATGGAAAGATACACAAAAGAGGGGCTGCTTGATCCCAAGGTGCTTTCCGTCAACATAAATACATTGCTTTACCAGGTTCCGGGAGGAATGCTGTCGAATCTTGTAAGTCAGCTCAAGATGCAAAATGCGATGGACAAGTTTGAGGATGTGCTAAGGGAAATACCAAAAGTCAGGGAAGAGCTGGGCTATCCTCCCCTGGTTACTCCAACGAGCCAAATAGTTGGAACCCAGGCGGTATTCAATGTGACAATGGGAGAGAGGTACAAGTTCATACCCAAGGAAGTAAAGGCGTATGTGAAAGGAATGTACGGAAAGTCGACCGTAGAGATATCTAAAGAGATCAGGCAAAGAATAATTGGCGACGATGAGGTCATAAGCTGCCGTCCCGCCGATTTGATTTCTCCGCAATATGAAAAAATGAAAAAAGAGATAGGTGATTATGCAGAAAAAGATGAAGACATACTGTCGTATGCGCTTTTCCCGCAGGTTGCCATGGAATATTTCAAGCAAAGAAGCAAATCGAGAAGGCTTTGTTATGACTATTCTGATGAATCGATGGAAAACGGATGCCCCATTTGAAAAGACTCGGGCCGGGAGGCCATAATCCTTTTCGCGATCCGGATACAAGATATAAAAAAACCGCCAATTGGCGGTTTTTTTATATCTTGTCTGTTAAATAGAAAAAGTTTCTTTCATTCGTTTGACTAGTTTGATGTAGCTTTCCTTTGTTTGCTTTCGTTTTCTGTAACTGTAGTATATCCATGCGGCGCCTAGGACTGTGCCTGCGTAATATACCCAGTCAATCCTCATGGCAGTTCCGACAAGGCATATTATAGTGAAGAGTATGGGGATGCTTACCGCGGGAAACAAACCGGGCTTTCTGTATTCACTCTCCAACTCCACTATGTCGGCATCTCCGGGTTTGTGGTCGGACCTGCGTTTGAAAACTACCGTAGAGTAAAAAACCCCCCGGGTAAGAACAGGCACCGGGGAAGAGTCCTTTGTCCTGGTGTAGGCTTTTCCGCGCCTTGTGCTTTCAATCTTTTCTTTTACCTGCCAACCGAAACATTTCATTTCGCGTATTTTGTCATCGATATATTCATTTGACAGTTTGACTTTCAAAATTTCATATTGATTCATAGGCCGCTCCTTTTCACAATATAGAATAAATTTTATGATATAATCAATGCAATTAAGATGCCAAGAATATAGTGCCATCTTAACACTATGGAGAAAAGAGCACAAGCAGGCATAGAATTAATGCAGGAATTCAAAATAAAAATTGCAAAAATGCCGAACAAGCCGCAAACAAAAGCGTACACAATGTTTACATGTCGTACAGATGGACACAATTGAATGTGTCTTTTTTTTGTTTGTCCTCTGCAAGGGTTCAAAAACCACAAAGAGTATAATTTTATATTTGGTATGAAACTTGCTTGAATAAAGAAGTTGAATGAACATACATAAACAGGGAGGAATTTTATGAAGAAGATTGGTGTTATAGGAGCCGGAACGATGGGGTCTGGAATTACACAGGCTTTTGCTTCAAAAGGTTTTGAAGTAGTCAATCGCGATTTGAAGCCGGAATTTCTTGAAAAAGGGATGGCGGGCATAGAAAAAAGCTTGGGCCGCCTGGTAAAGAAGGAAAAGATAGACGAGGCTGAAAAGAAAGCGATAATTGCAAGAATACATCAGACTACGGATGTCAATGATTTGGCGGACTGCGATCTTGTTGTCGAAGCCGCTACTGAAAACATGGCAATAAAGAAGAAAATATTCGAAGAAATCGACGGAGTTGTAAAGGAGGGGGCAATACTCGCAACAAACACATCGTCCCTTTCAATTACTGATGTCGCAAGTGTTACCGCAAGACCGGCAAATATAATTGGAATGCATTTTTTCAATCCAGTTCCGGTGATGAAGCTTGTCGAGGTTATTAGAGGAATGCTTACTTCAGACGAGACATGCAATACGGTCCTTGAGCTTGCCAGGGAATTGGGCAAGACTCCTGTTGAAGTCGAAGAGGCTCCGGGTTTTGTAGTCAACAGGATACTGGTTCCCATGATTAACGAGGCTGTTGGAATACTTGCTGACGGAGTTGCAACTGCGGAAGACATTGACGCAGCAATGAAGCTTGGAGCTAATCATCCGATAGGACCTTTGGCACTCGCCGACCTTATCGGGAATGACGTAAACCTCGCAATAATGGAAGTTTTATATGAGGAGTATGGAGATCCAAAATACAGGGCCCACCCGCTGCTTAGGAAAATGTGCCGCGCGAATCTTTTGGGTAGAAAAACAGGAAAAGGATTCTACGATTATACAAAATAGAAAAATGGAGGAAATGTAATGAAGGAAATAGTTATTGCAAGTGCCGTCAGAACGGCAATAGGCACTTTCGGCGGGGCGCTTAAAAAAGTCACCCCCATGGACATGGGAGCCGCTGTTATAAAGGAAGCTTTAATAAGAGCAAAAGTCGCGCCCGAAAAAGTGGACGAAGTTGTTTTCGGCTGCGTGCTTCAAGCCGGATACGGACAAGGCGTAGGAAGGCAGTCGGCTATCAAAGCGGGAATCCCCTGCGAAGTTCCTGCCTGGACGGTCAACATGATTTGCGGTTCGGGCCTTAAAACTGTTTCTCTTGCAATGCAACAGATAATTGCGGGCGATTGCGATATAGTTGTTGCGGGTGGAACGGAAAACATGAGCATGGCTCCCTACCTTGTAAAGAACGGCAGATGGGGACAAAGAATGGGCAATGGAGAATTGTACGACCCAATGGTAATGGACGGACTTTGGGAAATATTCAACGGATACCACATGGGCGTGACTGCTGAAAACATAGTGGAACAATGGGGACTCAACCGTCAAGAGCAGGATGCTTTTGCGCTTGAGAGCCAGCTTCGGGCCGAGAAAGCAATTACTTCCGGAAGGTTCAAGGATGAAATACTTCCCATAGAAATACCGCAAAGGAAGAAAGAACCAATCGTATTTGATACAGACGAGCATCCCAAGTTTGGAAGCACTGCGGAAAAATTGGCAAAACTCAGACCAGCCTTTAAGAAGGACGGATCGGTTACAGCCGGAAACGCATCCGGAATCAACGACGGAGCCGCTGCGCTTGTTATCATGACGAAGGAAAAAGCCGAAGAATTGGGAGTTAAACCCCTCGCTACAATAGTATCGCATGCATCAGCAGGAGTAGACCCGAGCATAATGGGTACAGGCCCTATTCCGGCAACGAGAAAAGCCTTAGATATTGCAGGCCTTAGCGTAGACGACATGGATCTTATAGAGGCAAATGAAGCCTTTGCCGCCCAGTCTCTCGCAGTTGTAAAAGACCTCGGGCTCAACACGGACATAGTAAATGTCAATGGAGGAGCAATAGCTCTTGGACATCCGATTGGATGCTCGGGGGCAAGGATACTTGTAACGCTTCTTTATGAAATGCAGAAGAGGGAAAGCAAATATGGCTTGGCCACACTCTGCATAGGCGGAGGAATGGGCGAGGCTGTAATTGTAAAACGTTAATAGGAGGAGAAAAATGAGCATCAGTGTAATTGGGACATACCACAGCAAGTTTGGAGCTTTGGAGGAAACAATATACGACTTGATTTTAAATGCCGGACGTGGAGCGCTGAAGGATTCGGGCATGGAAGCGGAAGCTATCGGAGCTGTATTTCTTGGAAACTTCTCGGCGGGACAATTTGTAAACCAGGAACATCTTGGGGCCATGGTTGTCGATATCGACCCCGGACTCAGGTTCAAGCCTTCTACTCGTCTTGAAAACGCATGCGCATCGGGATCGGCCGCAATAGAGATGGCATCTTATGCACTCGAAGCCGGAGAAATCGATTATGCCCTTGTTATAGGCGCGGAAAAAATGACATCTCTGGATACGAGGGGCGTAACCCATGCCTTGGCGACTGCCTCTTACTGGCCGGACGAGGGAGCAAATGGAATGACTTTCCCGGGACTCTTTGCTGAATACGCAAAGGGTTATATGAAGCACTACGGCTATTCGTTGGAAATGATGAGAAACACATTTGCGCAAATATCCGCCAAGAACCACACGAATGCGGTTGAAAACCCTCTGGCCCACATGCCTATGAGCATAACAGCCGAAAAGATACTGGGCAAGGAAGACAGGAAGAATCCCATAATAGCGGATCCCCTGAGGCTCTTCGATTGTTCTCTTGTTTCCGACGGAGCCGCGGCTCTGGTCCTTACAAAGACTGAGAACGCGCTCAAGACAAGGGACGAGGTTGTCGAGATTTCAGCTATTGGCCATACTACCGATTACCTGAGCCTTGTTTCGGGTAAACGTGCGGACTATGAACTGACTGCCGGCAAACTGGCAATTGAAAAGGCTTATGCAAAAGCCGGAATAATTGTGGACGATCTTGATTTTGCGGAAGTCCACGACTGCTTTACCATAAATGAACTCCTTGCTTATGAAGCCATGGGCATAAAAGACGGCGGAATGGGCCACCTTGCCCTCGAAGAGGGAATAGTATTCCGAGACGGCAAGCTTCCTGTAAATCTTTCGGGCGGCCTTAAAGCCAAGGGTCATCCCGTGGGGACAACGGGTGCATCGATGGCTGTTCTTGCAACAAGGCAGCTTCTTGGAAAAGCCGTTGGCATACAGAAGAAAGACGCTGAAATAGGATTGACATTCAATGTCGGAGGCAGTTCTGCAAGCTGCTACGCATTGGTTTATAAACGGATCAAATAGTTTTCGACTTCGGCGGCGGACAAGGGGTATCCTTGTGCGGCATGTACATAATGAACGCCTATGGACGTCGCCGAAGATTGAAATAAACCCCCCATAATAGTTGAAACATATGCAAAAATTGTCAATCCAGGATTGGCATTTTTGCTTTTTTGAAAATGGGAGAGTAAAAGTATTTGAAATAACAAACAGAAAATTATGATATAATTGATTTATATTTTCAGTATTTATTAATTTGGATTAAGATATAAGCAAATGGAATCATTCCGGGGGTGCGTGTAGTGTTGAACGACAAGATGCTTTTTGACGCAGTGCTCAAGCATACGACTGACGCCGTTGTTTGTGTTGACAGGCACAAAGAAATCACTGTTTTCAATGAAAAAGCCATAAAACTGCTTGGGATAGAGCGGGATCAAGCGATAGGAAAAAAACTTAGCGAGGTAATCAAGAATTGCGGGATCTGCAGGGTTATGGAAACGGGAGAGAAGGAAATAGGAGAGCTTTTCGAGGAAAATGACAAGTTTTTCAGGGTCAACAGATATCCTGTAAAGGTGGAAGGCGAAATACAGGGAGCCGTTTCATTTTTCAGGGATGTGACCGATTTCAAGATTATGAGCAACAAACTCGAAGAGGATGAAATTTACATAAATATTGTAAACACCCTGCTCAACACATTCAACGAGTGGATGGTTGTGGTGGACGAGGACGCCAAGATAGTCATGATGAGCAAGGGCTACAAGGAGTTTATAGGAGACATGCATCCCGAAGGCAAGCATGTTAGGGATGTAATAGAAAACACACGTATGGACATAATTCTCCAAACCGGCGAAAAGGAATTCGGAGATATCCAGCGGATAGGCGAAAACAAAATGATAGCCATGCGGATGCCCCTTTTGAAAGAAGGCAAGATATACGGAGCGATAGGAAAGGTGGTTCTCAAGGACATCAGCGAATTGGATTTTCTCAACAAAAAACTCAATGTTCTTGAAAAGGAAGTAGAGTACTACAAAAGCGAGCTTGGAAAGGAGCGGACGGCAAAATACTCGTTTGACAATATTGCCGGCATAAGCAGCAAGATAAACGATGTCAAGAGGATTGCCCAAAGGGCTACCAAAACAAACTCGAATGTTCTAATAACCGGAGAAAGCGGCACGGGGAAAGAGCTTTTCGCCCATGCGATACACAGCGACAGCGAGCGCCGCTTAGGACCTTTTGTAAAAATAAACTGCGCCGCAATACCTGCGGAGCTGCTCGAATCGGAACTTTTCGGATACGAGGAGGGGGCCTTCACAGGCGCCCGCAAGGGAGGCAAAAAAGGCAAATTCCTTTTGGCAGACAGGGGAACTATTTTTCTGGATGAAATAGGGGACATGCCTCTTAAAATGCAGGCCAAGCTCCTTAGGGTGATACAGGAAAAAGAAATTGAATCAGTTGGAGGCAACAAGATTCTAGAGCTTGATGTAAGGGTTATTACGGCAACAAACCGGGATATTGAAAAAATGGTGGACGAGGGAACGTTCAGGGAGGACCTCTACTACAGGCTTAATGTCGTCAGGCTCAGGCTTCCTTCCCTAAGGGAAAGAAAAGAGGACATTGAAATAATTGCAAGGAATTTGATGAAAAAAGTCGAAAACAGGCTTGGGGTACATGTGGAAGGAATTTCGGCGGAGGCTTTGAAGCATTTGGTTGCATACGATTGGCCCGGGAATGCCAGGGAACTCGAGAATATCATAGAAAGGGCCCTAAACATGCTGGAAAGCGATTTGCAGATAAGGCCCGAGCATCTTCCCCAGAAGCTCATAGCCAACAATGCAAGAATATACGCATGTCCAGACGGGCACCTTAAGGAAATTCTGTCGGACATAGAAAAAGAGATTATAAAGAAAACCCTTATGGAGCACGAGGGCAACAAAAACAAGGTCGCGAGAATTTTGGGAATAAGCAGGACGTGCCTGTATGCGAAAATAGAACGGTATCGGTTGGAGAGATATATAAAGTAAAGAGACTGTAAACATTGTTTACATGTAGTTGTTGTGAACGCAAAGAACTGATTTGTATTTTTTAAAAAAATGCAGCCGTAAAAGCCGGAAGTTTCAAAACCGGCTTTATGGCTGCATTTGGTTTGAAGTGTCTGCAAAGGCATGCTTCTCTGAATATTGGCATAATACTTGCTTGATATATAGATGCGACAAAAAATACATAAAGGAGGGAACAGTTTGAAATCGAAGGTCATGACAGCTGAAGCTGCCGTAGCGCTCATAAAAGATGGAGACATGGTGGCAACCGGTGGGTTCGTAGGAAACGGACACCCGGAAGAATTGACAAAGGCACTTGAAAAAAGATTCGTGGAAGACGGATCGCCGAAAAATCTTGGTCTCGTATACGCGGCCGGTCAGGGCGACGGCGCGGAGCGCGGGCTCAACCATTTGGGACATGAAGGACTCATAAAAAAAGTTATCGGCGGCCATTGGGGCTTGGCTCCAAAGATGCAGAAACTAGCTCTTGAAAACAAGATTGAGGCTTACAATCTCCCCCAGGGTGTAATATCGCATATGTTCAGGGACATTGCGGCGGGAAAAGTCGGAACAATCACACATGTAGGGCTTAAGACATTTGTAGACCCCCGCTTGGAGGGTGGAAAGCTCAATGAGATGACAAAAGAAGATGTAGTGGAATTAGTGGAAATAATTGGCAAGGAAAGGCTCATCTACAAGGCTTTTCCAATTGATGTGGCTTTTATAAGAGGAACATATGCCGATGAGTCCGGAAACATAACTCTCAACAAGGAAGCGGCTTTTCTTGAAAATCTGTCAATCGCACAGGCGGTAACCAACTCGGGCGGTACAGTAATTGTACAGGTTGAAAAAGTTGTTGAGAACGGAAGTTTGCATCCCCACCAAGTCAAGATTCCAGGCATTTATGTAGACGCGGTAGTTGTTGCGGAAGCCGAAAACCACATGCAGACTTTTGCTGAGCAATTCAACCCCGCATATTGCGGAGACATTCGCATGCCTCTTGACGGAATCGAGCCAATGAAACTGAATGAAAGAAAAATGATTGCCAGAAGGGCGGCCATGGAGCTTGTTCCGAATTCAAAGGTAAACCTTGGGATAGGAGTTCCCGAAGGCGTTGCTGCTGTGGCAAACGAAGAAGGCTGCGGAGACCAGATGGTACTTACTGTTGAAGCCGGTCCTATCGGCGGTGTTCCCGCAGGAGGACAAAGCTTCGGAGCGAGTATAAATGCCCAGTGCATAATAGACCAGCCTTACCAGTTTGACTTCTATGACGGTGGAGGGCTCGATGTTGCATTCCTGGGACTTGCCCAGTGCGACTTCGGAGGAAACATCAACGTTTCAAAATTCGGACCCAAGATTGCCGGTTGCGGAGGATTCATAAACATAACCCAAAACGCCAAGAAAGTCGTTTATTGCGGAAGCTTCATGGCAGGAGGGCTGAGAGTCAAAGCCGACAATGGTAAGCTTGTAATTGAAAAAGAAGGAAGATTCAAGAAGTTCATCAAGGAAGTTGAGCAGGTTACTTTCAGCGGAGATTATGCCAATGAAGTTGGCCAGCCTGTGCTCTACGTTACAGAGAGAGCTGTTTTCGAACTCAGAAAAGAGGGGCTTACACTTACTGAAATAGCTCCCGGAATAGACTTGAAAACGCAAGTTCTCGATTTGATGGATTTTGAGCCGCTTGTTGCGGAAGACCTTAAAGAAATGAATCCTGCAATATTCAAGGAAGGATTGATGGGGCTGGAAATCTAAAGGGATTTTCAGATATATAAACAAACGGGATAGAAAAATGCAAAAAGTTATAAGGGGAAAAAATAAAAAAGGAGAAAAAACATGTTTGGAATATTTGGAATCATCTTATCTCTGGGTTTATTGATGTATCTTGCATATAGAGGCATCACCGTATTGATTTTGGCCCCGATTCTTGCCGGACTGGCAGCACTGATGTCCGGAGACGTGCCACTTATGGCCAGTTACACAGAAGTTTTCATGACGGCATTCGCAGGATACGCAAAGGCTTACTTCCCGCTCTTTCTATTGGGAGCCATCTTTGGTAAATTGATGGACGAGTCTGGAGCGGCAAAAGCGATTGCCCACGGCATCACCGATAAGTTGGGAAAAGGAAAAGCCATCACGGCAGTTGTCCTTTCCTGCGGAATCCTTACATACGGAGGAGTTTCTCTGTTTGTTGTCGCATTTGCAGTTTACCCGATCGCGGCGGCTCTTTTCAGAGAAGCTGACGTTCCTAAAAGATTCATACCGGCAGCAATAGCTCTGGGTTCTTTCACATTCACTATGACCGCCCTTCCGGGCACGCCTCAAATACAAAACGCGATCCCGATGCCTTTCTTTGAGACTACTCCTTGGGCTGCACCTTTCCTCGGACTCATAGGCGCGGTGGTAATGTTCGGCGGCGGCGTATTCTGGCTGCAAAGAAGATCCAAGGCCGCAATGGCCAAGGGCGAAGGCTATGGAGACCATCCCAACGAGAACATCAAGGAAATCGCTTATGACGAGCTTCCAAGCCTCATGATGGCTATTCTTCCCATCATCTTGGTTTTGGGCCTCAACTTTGTTCTTTCGAAGTTTGTATTTGCTAACATGGAAGCGGCCTATCTTGCCGACTACGGAACATCAATCGCCAAGGTAAGAGGAATTTGGAGCATAATCATATCGCTGGTTGCAGCTGTTCTCTTGACAATAGCTCTTTTCAAGAACAAAATCGGCGATGTCAAGAATTGCGTAAACCAAGGCGCATTCGGATCGCTTCTTGCAATAGTAAACACTTCTTCAGAAGTTGGTTACGGAAACGTAATAAAGACTTTGGGAGCTTTCGCGCTCGTAAAGACTGCAATCCTTGCAATACCGGGAACCCCGCTTATTTCTCTGGCGGTTTCGACAAGTGTTCTTGCTGGTATCACAGGTTCCGCATCAGGCGGCATGAGCATAGCTCTCGGAGCTCTTGGCGACATATACATGCAAAAGGCTCTAGCGCTCGGAATCGATCCGGCGGCCTTCCACAGAATCGCAGCCATGGCCTGCGGCGGTTTGGACAGCTTGCCCCACAACGGCGCGGTTATAACGCTACTTGGAATATGCGGACTCTCGCACAAGGAATCTTATGCCGACATAGGAATGTGCACAGTTGTAATTCCGATTTTCGCAACTGCCATAGCAATTGTTTTCGCAACAATGGGCGTTGTTTGATCTTGAATCAGTTTAATAAAAGAGCGCAATTGAAATTTGTTTAAAGATAGAAAAAAATCGATAAGGAGGGGTTTTAATGAGACTTGAAGGAAAGGTTGGTATAGTAACCGGCGGAGGAAGAGGAATAGGAGCCGCTACAGCTAAGAAGTTTGCTGAGGAGGGGGCAAAGGTTGCAGTTGCGGACATGAACATGGCCGATGTTGAAAAAACCGTTGCAGAAATCAAGGCTGCCGGCGGAGAGGCAATCGGAATCAATGTCAATGTTACAAACAAGGAAGCTGTAGACAAGATGGTTGCCGACACGGTGGAGGCTTTCGGAAAGCTCGATATAATAGTCAACAACGCGGGAATCACTGCGGACAACCAGCTTAAGAAAATGCCTGAAGCCGATTTTGACAAGGTTATAAACGTAAACTTAAAGGGCGTTTATCTTTGCGGACAGGCCGCAGCTCTCCAAATGCTCGAGCAGGGAACAGGCGGAGTAATCCTCAGCGCATCTTCGGTTGTCGGACTTTACGGCAACTTTGGACAAACCAACTACGCGGCATGCAAATGGGGCGTAATCGGAATGACCAAGACATGGTGCAAAGAGCTTGGCAAAAAAGGCATCCGCGCTAATGCTGTAGCTCCGGGATTCATTCTCACACCTATGACTGACAAAATGCCCGAGAAGGTTCTCTCAATGCTCGCAGGCAAGGCTCCAATGCAAAGAATGGGAACTGTTGAAGACATAGCCAATGCCTATGCATTCCTGGCATCCGACGAGGCAAGCTTCATTACAGGAACTGTCCTTAGCGTAGACGGCGGAGTTACACTTTAACATATAAAAACATTTGCCGCATTGCCCCGCGCAACACGCGGGGCAATGTTTCTATTGACAGAAAAAGACAAAGAATATAAAATTAATTTTGAAAATGCGTAAAACCATACGAGCCTGACACTGCAGGCTACGGGCATTTTTCAAAAGAATCCGGAATCATGTGCGTTTTATTAAAAAGCCCATGATTTCGGGTTTTTGTTTTTGTTATAATAAAGGCGGAAGGGGTGGTATCTTGAGGGTTTGGACGAGGCAAAGCTCAAATGCATGGGAAGAACTCAAAAATAAAGGGGTTTTCAGAATAAAAAAAAGCCATATAAAGAAAAAATACGGAGACTGCAGCGATAGCTTCATGCTCTGCTATGATTGGCTTGCAGATGAGGCGGCAAAGCGCCTGGAAAAGCCAAAAGGAGTAGAGGGCCCGATTTGGCTTGCTTTAAGAAGCGACTTCATGCCATGCCCAGCCGAAAACACGGTAGTCATCGAGCTCGAGATGGAAAGGGACAAGCTCCTTGTCTTCGACATGGGAAAATGGGACTATATACTCAATTACTGGTACATACCGAAAGATGAAAAAGACAGACGCTCATTCAGGCGGGCTTTGGATGAAAAAGGAGTGACAAACCAGTCTCAAGTTATGATGACTCAATTCCACCCTGTTCTAAAGAGGGAAATGAAGAAAAGCTGGAGCAGGCTGTTTGATGAAAATATAAGAGTATCCGAAAACGACCAGGCCATATGCTGGGAAATAAAGCTGGAGTGGATTTTGTCGGTTGACGGGGAAAAACCGCAGGACCTTTGCCGCATTTGACAAGAGTAACGATTTTGTAAACTATGGGAGCTGCGAATGTTATACAATGGTTAAAAGAATTGATTTAGCTTAGGAGTGATTATTCAATGAAACGATTGGGACTTTTTTTTGCAATCATATGCCTCGTTCAGTTGTCGGCAGGCTGTTTTGTAGTTGGAGCAAGGGCGCCTGGCGATTTGATGGAATCTCCCAGCCTCAAGAACGACCAGCAGACAATAAAAGAATATATAGATTCTGAATTGAAAAAAGATGAAATACTTTACAAACCGGAAAATCCCGACGGCATGAGCGCCATCAATTTCGTAGATTTGGACGGCGACGGAAGCGAGGAGGCGGTGGTTTTTTACAAAGACGGCGCAAACTATAGATTGGGTGCTTATGTTTTCGCAGGCGTAGGCGAAGCATGGCGCCTTGTATCCAAAATAGAGTCTTCCGGAGTTGAAATATCATACAGCGGCTTCTACGACTTTACCGGAAATGGCGAAAAAGAGATAGTAATGGCATGGTCTGCGGACAAATTGGACATATATATGAACAAGTATGTCTCCGTTTACAGCTATGGCGAAGAACTTGACGAATTGTACCGTGATACCTACACGGAAATGGTCGTCGGCGATTTTTACGGAAACAGCGATTTCGAAATTTTGCTTCTCAATCTTGACCGCAATGTTAGTGAGCCGTCTTCCACAGGAAGGCTTGTGGCTTTTTCTGACGGAAGCCTTCAGGTTGTAGACCAAATCAATCTTGATCCGTATATAAACGGGTACTACAATGTAGTCTCTGGGCTTGCTTCTTACAACAAGACGGGCATTTTTCTCGACATGGGAATAGGAGCCCATTCGGCGGCGACATATCTTCTTGTAGTAGAGGACGGGGAAATAGATAATGTTTTCAGTGGAGACGGGTCAAGCTATTACAGTAAAACTTCAAAGGCATACGCGGTTGAAAGCGTGGATATAAACGGGGACGGAATAATAGAAATAGGAACATACGAGGAGCCCTACGGAAACACTTTTTCCATGGCGGGAACTCCATGGATAACAAATTGGCACCAGTGGGACGGGAAAAACGGTTTGGATTTGGTCATGAAGAGCTACATAAATTCGGAAAAAGACCTTAGAATTGATTTTCCGGACGAATGGGTGGACCATGTGACCGTTGGATACACAGGAGACGGTTCGAAGGATCTGCAAATAAGCTATGTCGACGAAAACGCAGGCAAGACATATCCTCTATACAACTTTAGGGTGATAAGGAGCGAAATGCTTTCTGAAAGAGCCGCCGCCTTCAAGGCGGAATACTTTGCCGCTATGGATAAGAATGGAGAAACATATGTTGTTGAAAAAGTTCATCTGATTCAGGAAATCCCAAGCAGCATAAAAAGAGAATACACGAAAAAAATACTTGACGACGAAGAAGTGAAAAAGATTGTAAAAACCTGGAGGTGACAAGGGGATGAAAGGCAAGATACTTTTGCTGGAGGACGACGATTCTATTAGGAATTTTACAAAAATCAACCTGATTAGAAATGAAATGGAAGTTATTGAGGCGGACAGTGGTGAAATGGCCCTTCAAATATTTGAAGGCGGAGGCAAATTCGACATAGCCATTCTTGACGTAATGCTTCCCGGTATAGACGGATTCGAGGTTTGCCGGAGCATACGCGAAAAAAACAAGGAAATCGGAATAATAATGCTTACAGCAAAGACTCAGGACATAGACAAAGTCATGGGCCTCGAGTTTGGAGCGGACGACTACATAACAAAACCGTTCAGCCCGATGGAACTTATTGCAAGGGTCAACTCTCTCATGAGGAGGGTCAGTCTCAAGGACGTTTCAGCAGAAGGCAACACAATAGAATCAGGCGTTTACAAAATAGACTTCATAGCGAGAAAGTTCTATAAGAAGGGTCAAATCATTGAACTGACGCCAACTGAATTTTTGATGATCAAGGTTTTTGTGACAAATCCAAACAAGGCCCTTTCGAGGGACAATTTGCTCGATGAGGTTTGGGGAAAAAACTACATAGGCGATTTGAAAATTGTTGATGTCAATATAAGAAGACTTAGACAAAAAATCGAGGACACCCCGTCCGAACCCGACACCATAGAAACAATATGGGGTCTGGGATATCGATGGAAAGAGGCTGATTGAGCTTGAAAAGTCTGAAAAGGCGCGTTGTATTCAACTATTCGTTTGTTATATTGATTACGGTAGTTTTTCTCGAGATACTCTTGGCGGTTTTTATAAGGCAATATTATTATGGAAACATAACGCAGATATTGAAGGAAAAAGTGGCGGTGACTACCGAATTCTATGACAAATATCTTGTTTATGATTCGTTTGACTACAAGTCCCAATATATAATTGAAAATTTTTCGATGGACGAGCAAGCCGAGATCCAGATAATTGACTTGTCAGGCAGAATTGTCAACTCGTCATCGGGTTTCAACATCGAAAAACCTGTTTCCACTGCGGACTTCGAAAAGGCGCTGCAAGGAGAAATAGGCACATGGAGATACAAGGATCCGGATACGGAGGAAGAGCTGATATCTGTTTCGGGACCTCTTGCCAACAGGCGGGGTATGGACGGCGTACTCAGGTATGTCACTTCAATAGAAGAAACCAACCGTGTTGTAGAGAAAATCACTCTGCAGGCAGTTTTTTTCGGTGGGGTTGTGCTGGTTTTGGTCGTGCTCCTAAGCGTTGTTTTGGCGGAATCGATAATAAAACCCATCAAGGAGCTCAAGACGGTATCTGAGAAAATCGCAGACGGGGACTTGAAGGCCAGGGCTGTAATAAGAAAGAACGATGAAATAGGCGAACTCGGGCAGACCTTCAACTACATGGCCAAGGAATTGATGAAGTCGAGCCAAATGAAAAACGATTTCATATCTTCTATCTCACATGAAATAAGAACCCCCCTCACTTCCATAAAGGGATGGTGCGAAACCATGCTTATGGGGGACTTGAGCGATGAGGAGGAAATAAGAGACGAACTCATGATTATCTCTAAGGAGGCCAACAGGCTCAGCGAGCTTGTCGAGAATTTGCTTGACTTCTCAAAGCTTGAAGCGGGAAGGATAGTCCTAAGCAAGGACAAGGTGGACATAAACTATCTTCTGATGGATGTTGCGAAGCAGTTTTATCCAAAGGCCATGAAGAAAACCATACGGCTGGAAACAAGTTTGGATCAAAGCCTGACATATGTGCAAGGGGACGAGAACAGGCTGAGGCAGGTTCTTATCAATCTAATAGACAACGCAATAAAGTTCACCGGCACAAATGGAAGGATCGTAGTCGGATCAAAAGCGGAAGGCGAAAAGGTCAGGATGTTCGTAAAGGATGACGGACAGGGAATAGACGATAAGAACCTCGAGCATATAACGGAAAAGTTTTTCAAGGGAAACATGAAATCGCCGGGAAGCGGTTTGGGACTTGCCATAACAAATGAAATAGTTGAGCTCCATGGAGGATTCATGGATATTGAGAGCGTTGCCGGAAAAGGAACAACGATAAGCGTGGTGCTTTAGGGCGAGAATGTTTCATTGATGCTGAGAATAGGAATCCCATCCGGAACACGGATGGGATTCTTTTAATCCGAAAAAATAAATGATCTGTATTCAAAACACAAACATTAATGATGCGAAATGTATTTAATGTATGTATATTTTCATATAAAGAGCAACAATTAATTGAAATTCCAAGGAAATATTGTATAATATACTGAAAGGCTCTAAAAGGTGTTTGTAGAATAAACACTGAATAAAGAGCAATAAATTGAATAATTATGCAATTGTGGGTATAATACAGAATAAACAAAAAAACAGGAGAGATGTTTATGGATAAGCAAATCAAGAAGATACTGGTTGCAAACCGTGGAGAAATAGCAATAAGGATTTTCCGCGCATGCAGCGAATTGGGAATACGGTCAGTCGCCATATATTCAAAGGAAGACAAGTATTCTCTTTTCAGGACAAAGGCTGACGAGTCATATCTTATCGGTGAAAAGAAGAGTCCCGTCGATGCATATCTTGCAATCGACGAAATTATTCATCTGGCGCTCAAGAAGGGTGTCGACGCAATTCATCCGGGGTATGGATTTCTTTCAGAAAATCCGTACTTTGCTGAAAAATGCGAAGAGGCGGGTATTGTTTTCATAGGCCCCAACAGTGAAATGATAAAGGGCCTCGGAGACAAGATACAGTCGAAAATATTGGCGAAGAAAGCTAATGTGCCAACTATTCCAGGAGTTGACAAGCCCATTGCAAGCGAGGATGAAGCACTCGAATTTGCCAAGGAATGCGGATATCCGGTTATGATAAAGGCGGCCGCCGGCGGCGGCGGAAGGGGAATGAGAATCGTCTATCAGGAAAGCGACCTCATCTCCGAATTCAATAGCGCCAAAAGCGAAGCAAAGAAGGCTTTTGGAATAGACGAGATGTTCATTGAAAAATATTTGAACAAGCCCAAGCACATAGAAGTGCAGATACTTGGAGACAACTACGGCAATATAGTGCACCTTTACGAACGCGATTGCTCAATTCAAAGAAGGCACCAGAAAATAATCGAATTCGCACCGGCGTTTTCAATCGATGAAAAACTCAGGGACAAAATATGCGAGGATGCAATCAAGCTTGCGGGCTCTATGAAATACAGAAGCGCAGGAACTGTCGAGTTTCTTGTTGACAGCGACAAAAGGCATTATTTCATCGAGATGAATCCGAGAATACAGGTTGAGCATACCGTTTCGGAAATAATTACAGGAATCGACATTGTGCAAAGCCAGATTCAGATAGCACAGGGTCATGCGCTCGATTCGAAAGAGGTAGGCATACCCAGCCAGGAATCGATAGAGACTCGGGGATACGCAATACAGTGCAGGGTTACAACAGAGGACCCGGCAAACAATTTTGCGCCGGATACGGGAAGGCTGGAAGTGTACAGGTCGTCTTCAGGTTTCGGCATAAGGCTTGACGGAGGCAACGGATATACAGGAGCCCAAGTTTCTCCTTATTACGACAGCCTTCTTGTCAAGATAATCGCCTACTCGAGAACATTCGAGGACGCTTCAAGGAAAGCCATAAGATCCCTGAAGGACACCACCATAAAGGGAGTAAAGACAAATACTGCATTTCTTATAAATGTGCTCAACCATCCGACTTTCAGAGAAGGAAAATGCGACACAGGTTTTCTCGACCACACTCCCGGGCTTTTCAACATAAGGCCATCAGGAGACAGAGAGACCAAAATACTTCGCTACATCGGTGAAAAAGTCGTAAACGAGGTCAAAGGCACAAAGAAGGACTTCGACACGCCTCTTGTACCCGTCTTTTCAATGAAAGAGGATTTGAGAGGAACCAAGCAGTTGCTCGACGAGAGGGGCCCTGACGGACTTTCCGATTGGATAAAGGCCCAGGACAAGCTCTTGCTCACAGACACGACATTTCGGGATGCCCATCAGTCCCTTGTAGCGACGAGGGTCAGAACTCGGGACATGCTCAAGATTGCAGAGGCCACATCAAGCTGCGGAAACGATTTGTTTTCTCTCGAGATGTGGGGCGGGGCGACATTCGACGTTTCATACAGATATCTCAAGGAATCGCCATGGAGAAGGCTTGAACGGCTGCGCGAGAAGGTTCCAAACATTCTTCTCCAAATGCTTATAAGAGGGTCGAACGCCGTAGGATACAAGAATTACCCTGACAATGTTATAAGGGAATTCATCCAAGTTTCAGCCGAGCGGGGAATAGACGTGTTTAGGATATTCGACTCCCTAAACTGGCTCAAGGGCATGGAGGTGGCGCTTGACGAGGTTTTGAAAACAGGCAAGATGGCGGAGGTGTCGATGTGCTACACAGGCGACATACTCGATGAGAAAAGGGACAAGTACAGTCTCAATTACTATGTTAAAATGGCAAAGGAAATCGAGAAAATGGGAGCCCATATACTTGGAATAAAAGATATGGCCGGCCTCCTCAAACCATATGCCTCAAAGAAACTGATAAAGGCGCTCAAAGATGAAGTTTCCATACCGATTCACTTGCATACGCACGATACGAGCGGAAACGGCGTGTCGACAATCCTTATGGCCGCCGAGCAGGGAGTCGACATCGTGGATACTGCCTTTAACTCAATGTCGGGGCTTACAAGCCAGCCGGCTTTGAACTCGGTTGTAGCCGCTCTTGAAAACACAAAAAGGGATCCGAGGATATGCCTAGAAGGGCTTCAGAAGATATCGGACTACTGGTTTGATGTCAGGAAGATATACGAGCCGTTCGAATCGGACCTTAAGTCGGGAACGGCTGAGATCTACAAGTATGAGATACCGGGCGGACAATATTCCAACCTCAAGCCGCAGGTGGAGAGCTTTGGGCTTGGAGACCGCTTTGGAGAGGTCAAGGAGACTTTCAGGGAAGTAAACGAACTTTTCGGGGACATAGTCAAAGTTACGCCTTCTTCGAAAGCCGTAGGAGACATGGCCATATTCATGGTCCAGAACGACCTCAACAGGGGAAATCTGTTTGAAAAAGGCAAGAACCTCAATTTCCCGGACTCTGTGGTGGCATTCTTCAAAGGCATGATGGGGCAGCCGCTGGGAGGTTTTCCAAAGGATCTTCAGGATTTGGTTCTCAAGGGCGAGGAGCCGCTTACGGTAAGGCCGGGCGAAGTTCTTGAGCCCGAGGACTTCTCCAAAATCGAAAAAATGTTGTCGGACGAACTTCACGACGAGCCAAACATCCGAAATATATTGAGCTACGCGCTCTATCCAAAGGTCTACAAGGACTACCTCGCTTCTGTTTCTGAATACGGAGACCTCAGTAATCTTGAAAGCCATGTCTTCTTCTACGGATTGAAAGAGGGGGAGACTAGCGAGGTCGAGATTGAAGAAGGGAAGATCTTGATTATAAAGCTTGTAAGCGTAGGAAAGATCGACAGCGACGGATACAGATCTGTGACATTTGAGATAAATGGAAACAGGCGGGAAATACTGGTAGAGGACAAGGCGATAGGAGAAAGGCAGCAGACGGTTTCAGGAGCGGCGCTTATGGCAGATCCCGAGGATGATACGGAAATAGGAGCTTCAATACCCGGGACAGTAATGAAAGTGCTCGTGAATGAAGGCGACAAAGTAAAAATGAACCAGACTGTTGCCATACTTGAAGCCATGAAAATGGAGACCAATCTACAAAGCCCGATAGACGGCTCGGTTGAAGCGGTTCCGGTCAAAGAGGGGCAGCAGGTCAAGGCGGGGCAATTGATAATCAAGCTTGGATAAGCAAAAATAAAGAGCCGAAGGCGTACGCCGTCGGCTTTTTTATTTTCTGACTATGTCATTTTCTGTGAAGCACGGGAGATGGCTTTGAAAGAAAGAGAATTTGTCCTGCGTAGATTCTGTCGACGTCCGTTTCGGGATTGGCTTCGGCTATGTCTTCAAGCGACAATCCTTGGCTCGATGCTATTTCTGTAAGCGTGTCTCCGGGCTTGACCGTATATGTCTCTATTTGCTCGCGGCCTGTAAGAAGATGCTCAACAAGCATGTCGCTCTCGCTTTGGAGTATTGATTCTCTAAGGAATATGTTCCCTTCTGCTATTTCCACGCTTTCCCTGAATACAACCGCATCGATGCTTTCATGGTCGTTTTTTAGCCTGGATTTCACATTGCTGAGCAGGAATTCGAGGTCGCTTCTGTTTATTGCCTTTGCGTAGACCTTTCCGTCAACCGACAATTTATATCCCGGCGTTACAAATTTTTGACTTGACATCACATTTTTCCTGAAATCCTCGTAGCTTGTTTCCGAAAGACCGTTTTTTTCTATTTCATTGAACGCCGTCTCGTAATACGGAGTAAGCTCTTCGACGTAATACTCGGCGGAAAGCCCATCCTTTAAATCGTCCATCATGGCCATTATGTCAGACCGGCTTTCACCATAACCCACAACCTGTTTGTTTATGCGGGTTTCGAATATGGTTTCCTCTTTCGGCCCGATAAGTGAAAAAGCAAGCCCGAAAATGAACAAGGCAAAAACCGCCATCCTTATTCTTGAATTCGTTTTTTTGGTCAGCATGATCATCATCCCTTTTGAAGTATTGTCCGGATTGACTGCATAATTCTTAATTCAACGCGGAAGGCCCCCATTCCTTCATTGAAAGAATAAAACATGAGCATGTTGACAATGGAGTAAAAGCAAATATAATTAGGCTATAAAATAAATGGAATTTAAGGAGACGAACGGTGAAAAATCAAAACAAGACTCCGCTTTTCGATGCCATGAAGGAATATCACAAAAATCAAATAATCCCTTTTGACGTTCCGGGGCACAAGCACGGAAGGGGACTTGCTGAATTCGGGAAGTATTTTGGGTCGCGAATACTCGAACTCGATGTGAATTCAATGAAATGCCTGGACAACATAAGCAATCCGGTCGGTGTAATAAAGGAAGCGGAAGAATTGATGGCCGAGGCGTATTCGGCAGACCACGCCTTTTTTCTTGTGAACGGAACCACTGCAGGCGTTCAGGCAATGATACTGTCCGCATGCATGCCGGGGGAAAAGATAATCTTGCCTAGGAACGCACATAAATCGGCCATCAACGGATTGATCATAAGCGGAGCGGTACCGGTATATCTTCAACCCGAGATAGACGACCGTCTCGGAATTTCACTTGGAGTCACTGTGGAATCGGTGGAAAAAGCTATAATTGAAAATCCGGACGCAAAGGCTGTTTTTATTATAAATCCGACATATTACGGAATTGTTTCCGACATAAAACGCATAATCGAAATTGCGCATGGGCATGGAATGGCTGTGCTGCTTGACGAGGCTCATGGAGCCCATTTCAATTTCAATGAAGAGCTTCCCATGTCCGGATTGTCTGCCGGAGCGGACATGGCGGCGGCAAGCCTTCATAAAACAGGGGGGTCACTGACGCAAAGCTCGGTTTTGCTTATGAATGACGGATTGATAGATCCGGTAAGAGTAAAAACGAATCTGAACCTTATGCAGACTACAAGCGCTTCATATCTTTTGATGGGGTCCTTGGACCTGGCAAGAAAAAATCTTGCCGTCGATGGGAAAAGCGAATTGCGCAGGACGATCGAATTGGCAAGGAAAGCGAGAAAAGCCATAAACGGAATGCCCGGGCTTTACGCTTTCGGCGATGAGATGGTGGGCCGCCCGGGCGTATACGGGTTTGATGAAACAAAGCTGGGCATCCATTTTGCGGATGCGGGAATATCCGGGCTCGAGGCATATTACATTTTAAGGGAAGAATTCGGGATTCAACTGGAGCTCGGCGACGCATACAACGCGCTGGCGGTCTTGAGCATAGGCGACAGGTCCGAAGACATAGACAAGCTGCTTGAGGCGCTTGAAAAAATACTTGATGGAGAAAGGGGCGAAAAGCTTCCATATGTAAAGAAGATACTCCACAACCCAGACGTCATAGTTGCTCCCAGGAACGCTTTCTTTTCAAGAAAGAAACGGGTGCCGCTTAAGGATTCGACCGGAGAAATCAGCGGGGAATCCATAATGTCGTATCCTCCGGGCATACCGATTGTAGTGCCGGGGGAGAGAATAACCCTTCAGATGATAGAGCATATAGCATTTTTGAAAAGAGAGAACGGGCTTATCACAGACGCCTCGGATCCCGATGTGGAGACAATAATGGTGCTTGGTAATTGACATTGGCCCTATCAGGCCGGCAAAAGCTGGGGCTGGATCAATTTTAATATTGGAAATATCCTCAAAACTATTGACAATTTCCACAAAACATATATATTTATTCTGACTAAACTTTATGTTTGGTATTTCAATATTGCAAAGGGGGTTTTCTGATGAAAATCGAACAGTTGGGGAGACATATCCTGGTAGAGTTTTACAATTGTAATAAGGAGATATTAAACGACCATCGGAAGATAGAAAAACACATGAAGCAGGCGGCAATAGAGGCCAATGCGACAATAGTGCAAAGTGTTTTTCATCTGTTCAATCCTTGGGGAGTGAGCGGCGCAGTCGTGATTTCCGAATCTCATTTGACCATCCACACCTGGCCTGAATACGGCTATGCAGCCGTAGACCTGTTTACCTGCGGAGACGAAGTGAACCCGTGGGACGCATTCAACTACCTTTCTGAAAAACTCCAGGCTGGCAGGGTTGAGACAACGGAAGTGCCAAGGGGAATTGGCGAAAAGATACGGAACTTTTCGGATGAAAAAATCGACAAGTTGAAATTTAAGCCGAGTGCTTGAGGAGGAGCCATGGAACTTTGGTATACTGAGGAACAAACGGAAAACGTCAGATTTTCCATGAAAGTGAAAAAGCATCTTTTTTCGAAAAAAAGCGATTTTCAGCAGGTTGACATAATGGATACATACGAATTCGGAAAAGTCATGGCCATAGACGGGCTTGTGATGGTAACGGAGAAGGACGAATTCATTTACCATGAGATGATAACCCACGTTGCGATGTCGGTCAACCCCGAAACAAGAAGCGTTCTTGTAATTGGAGGGGGAGACGGAGGTACAGTGAGGGAAGTTTCAAGATACGGAACGATTGAAAAGATAGACATGGTTGAAATAGATAAAACCGTTGTTGATGCGGCGATGGAGCATTTGCCGGTCACATCGTGCAAATTGGAAGACCCGAGGGTGAGCCTTTTTTATGAAGACGGGCTCGAATTTGTAAAGGGAAAGGAAAACATATACGATTTGATAATAGTCGATTCGACAGATCCGATAGGACCGGGGGAAGGTTTGTTCACAAAGGCTTTTTATGAGGACTGTCATGCCGCGTTGACTGAAAACGGAATCCTGGTCAATCAGAACGAGAGTCCTTATTATGAACAGAACGCAAGAGAGCTGGTAAGGGCAAACGACAAAATAAAAGAGATATTTCCGGTTGCCGAGGCATACCAATACCATATGCCGACATACCCTTCCGGACATTGGCTTTTCGGTTTCGCTTCAAAGGGGCTTCATCCCATCGACGATTTCGATCCGGAAAAATGGGAAGAACTCGGACTGGAGACAAAATACTATAATACGGAATTGCACAGAGGGGCATTCGCCCTTCCCAATTACGTCAAGGCGTTGATAGGCCGTGCCTGATTTCATCGGTTTTGATTCTTCCTATGAAAAGGCTGAAATGGTATTGTTCGGAGCGCCTTTCGACGGAACGGTCTCTTTCAGGCCGGGTGCAAGATTCGCACCCGAAGAGATAAGGAAGGATTCCTGGGGCCTTGAGACCTACAGTCCATACCAGGATGACGATTTGGAGTTCTACGGGCTGAGTGACGCCGGAGATTTGGAGCTCCCTTTCGGCAACAGGGAAAAAGCGCTGGACATGATTGAAAGCCGGGTGCGCTCAATCGTCAATGACGGAAAGATACCGTTCATGGTAGGTGGAGAGCATCTGGTAAGTTATCCAGCCGTCAAGGCTCTCAGAGAAAGGCACGAAAAACTGTGCGTAGTCCATTTCGACGCCCATGCCGACCTGAGGGACGACTACCTGGGGGAAAGACTTTCACACGCAACGGTAATGCGAAGAGTGTGGGAAATCGTCGGGGACGGGCGCATTTATCAATACGGCATCCGTTCGGGTTTGCGCGAGGAATTCGAGTGGGCTGGGAAACACACTTTTCTCAGGAAATTTTCTCTTGAAAGATTTCGCGGGGACTTCGCCGAAATCGGACAAAGACCCGTATACATGAGTGTTGACCTGGATGTTCTCGATCCGTCGGCATTTCCAGGAACAGGGACTCCCGAGCCGGGAGGAATATCGTTCGCCGAGCTGCTCGATGCGCTTGTATCGGCCTGCGGGCTGAATGTAGTAGGGGCCGACGTGGTTGAACTTTCGCCGCATTACGACCATTCCGGAATAAGCACGGCTGCGGCATGCAAGACAATAAGGGAGATGACACTCTCCATACTCAGAAAAAAATAGGCGAAAGCCTTTTTTTTTATTCAAAAAGCGGCTTTTCATTCATTTTGGGTATCAATTGCAAGGAAGGAGGGGGTTTGAGGTGAAGAAAAGAGCGAGGGAATACGGAATCAGATTCGGCAAATACAAAACCGGCAAAAGCAACGCCATTACAGATGTTTCGGGTGTGAAAGTCGGGCATGAAACAATAATTGAAGGACAACTGGGAGGCAGGCTGGCAAGGACTGGAGTAACGGTCGTTCTGCCCAACAGGGACATTTACAACAACAAGGTTTTTGCGGGAGGATACACCATAAACGGAGCCGGAGAAATGTCGGGAATAAATCAAATCAACGAGTGGGGAATTATGGAGACACCCATTGCCCTTACGTCTTCGATGAACGTGGGCATAGTTCATGACGGGCTGGTGGATTACCTCTACAGGAAACTGCCGGAGATAAGGGATACAAGGAATGTAATCCTTCCCGTTGTTGCGGAATGCAACGACGGAATACTCAACGACCCTTATTACAGGCATGTGCGGCAGGAAAACGTAAGAGCGGCGATAGAAAGGGCCGCGGGAGGAAGTGTCGATGAAGGTTCAGTCGGCGGAGGAACGGGAATGGTCTGCTGTTCATACAAGGCTGGGATAGGCACATCTTCGAGGAGGTTGCCGTGGAACTATTGCCTTGGAGTGCTTGTGATGAGCAATTTCGGCAACAAAGAGGACCTTGTAATCGACGGAATACCGGTGGGTAAATTCCTCAGGCAAGGAGGCACCAAGGAGCATATGGATGGATCCATAATTGTTGTGATCGCCACTGACGCGCCTTTGCTTCCGCATCAGCTGGTCCGGCTTTCAAAGAGGGCCGCCTTCGGTATAGGAAAGTGCGGCTCCTTTGCGGAAAACGGAAGCGGAGAAATTGTGCTGGCCTTTTCCACTGCCAAGAAGGTAAAGGACTACAAGCCGTCGCCAACACGGCCGGCAAGGGAAAACCATGTAAGAAACATACAGATGCTCAAAAACGAGGCGCTTAATCCTCTTTTTGAAGCTGTAGTCGAGGCTGTCGAGGAAGCCATAGCCAATGCTCTTTTTGCATCGGGCGACATGGCGGGCCGCAAAGGGGTGGTAAAGGCAATAGACATAGAAGAAGTCTTGGATATCATGAAAAGATACAATTACTTCGAAATGGGGAAAATCTAAACCTCGTCCATTCCATACCTCTTAAAGGCCTCATTCAATATCCTGCGTATCAGCTGGTCGTATTCCATGTTTGCGGAACGGGCTATTATTGTCAAGTCGCTGAAACCGTCAATCAGTCCGGGAAGGGGATTTATTTCGATGAAATAGGGTTCGTTGTCCTTTTCAGAAACCCGTATGTCTATTCGCGCCACATCCCTGCATTGGAGAGATGTGAAAATTCTTAAAGCCATCTTTTTGATTTTTTTCTCAAGCTTTGAGTCGATTTGGGCAGGGCATTCATAGCGTATGAATTTTTCTGAATTTTTTTTGACATTGTAGCTGTAAAAAGGATTTTCGTCTTTTTCGAAGAGTATTTCCATCAGAGGCAGCACTTCTACATCCTTGCCGTTTCCTAGGAGGCCGACTGTGAATTCGCGCCCAGGAACATATTCCTCGACAATTGCAGGCTCCTCGTAGGATTCAATAATACGGTTTGTCAGCAGTTTCAGGCTGTATTCGTCGCGTGCAATGGACGAGTCTATTATCCCCTTGCTGGAACCTTCGGCATTCGGCTTTACAATAAGGGGAAACTGTAGCGATTTTTTCAAAACATCGGACGAATCGAAAAAAACCTGAAACTTGGGTGTTTTTATGTTTTCGGTCATGGCTATCCGTTTTGAAAGGGCTTTGTCGAGGCCTATCGCGAGCGTCGTTTCATCGGAGCCGGTAAAGGGTATGGAAAGAAAGTTAAGGATGGCCGGCACCTGGGACTCCCTTCCACGCCCTTTGAGTCCCTCCGCGAAATTAAATACCATGTCGATGTGGCGGTTTTGTATTTCATTGACTATTGAGCGCGTTGCCTCCATCGGGAAAACGCCGCACCCGGTTTTTTCTATTGCGCGTGCAATCGCTTTGACGGTATCTATAGAGTCGAATTCCGCCTGGTCATCCTCATTCTTGAGATTGGTTTCGTTTTTCAGGTTGTATGTCAAGGCTATAGTATACTTGTTTTGCAAATCCATTTTCAATCTCCTTTGTGGTAGTGGCATGCAATTGCCTGAGCGATTGTGATTAAATCCTGGAATATAAATACCCTTAATTGAAAAACATATTGATTTTTTTGAAAAAATATCTTATATTATGAGCATTGAAGAGTGTATCGGAGACGAGTGGTTCCGGTAGAAACAATTAATTCTACATAAGTTAGGAAAGGGAGAAAAATGGCTAAAATTTGCGATATTTGCGGAAACGCGATTATTGAAGGCAGAGCTTACAAGAACCATGGAAAAACAATCTGTAAAATGTGCATGGATGAAATTTACGAGGAAAGCAACGGAAAGAACAAACACACTTCAAAAAAGAGAAGGAAAACGGTAAAAAGAACAATTGATGAGTGATTGGGCGATTGACAAAAACACGATATTTTGATAAAATATTAACGATTGTATCGGGAAAATCGATCAGGAATTTTTTGGGTTTGAGCACATACCGGATTTGAAAACATAAATGAAAACCTGACAGAAAAGCGGAGACTGATCTGAAAGGGATTCAGGCATATTAAGCAAACGTTGTTTGCATAAGTTTCGTTTGTCTGGCTTTCCTTTTACTGGGAAAGCCTTTTAATTTTAGGGGGGGAAAATGAAAGAAAAAATGATGGACGCCCTGTTTGGAATGGGGCGTGGGCATGCGCCCGACAAAGAGACTCTAAAAGCCCTTATTGCTGAAGGTGATGAGGAAATTAGAGGAAAACTGATGGCCATGGCGGATGAGAAGAGGCGGAAGCATTATGGGAAGAAGGTTTATTTGAGGGGACTCATAGAGTTCTCGAATTTTTGCATGAGAAACTGCAAATACTGCGGAATAAGGGGCAAAAACTCAAATGCGGACAGATACCGCCTGAGCAAAGAGCAAATTATCGAATGCTGCGAAAGAGGATATGAAATCGGCTACCGCACGTTCGTGCTCCAGAGCGGCGAGGATTGCCATTATGACGATGAAACCATGGTCGGCATAATAGAGGCCGTAAAAACATCTTTTCCGGATGCGGCAGTGACTCTTTCGATAGGGGAGAAAAGCGAAGAAACATACAGGGCATACTATGAAGCCGGAGCGGACAGGTATCTCTTGAGGCATGAAACGGCTTCGGCCGAACTCTACGATGAGGTACATGAAGGAATGCGCCTTGAAAGCAGGCTCGAGTGCCTGGCCAGTTTGAAAAGAATAGGCTATCAGATAGGAGCGGGTTTCATGGTCGGCCTTCCGGGGCAGACGGATGAGAACCTTGCAGGGGATTTGCTTCTGCTTATGAAAATGCAGCCGCATATGATTGGAATAGGACCTTTCATCCCCCATGCTGACACGCCTTTAAGGGATTTTCCAAAAGGCGATTTGGACAAGACGGTTAAAATGCTGGCATTGGCGCGCATCATGGTTCCAAAAGCATTGATACCGGCAACTACCGCCTTGGGAACGGCAGATTCGCATGGGCGGGAATTGGGACTTGCGGCGGGGGCCAATGTGCTCATGCCTAACCTTTCTCCCATTGAAGTCAGAAAAAAATACGTTTTATACGACGGGAAGCTTTGCACAGGTGAAGAATCTGCGAGCGAAAAAGAAAGCATCTGTAAAAAGATAGAAAGCTCAGGATATGAAGCGGACATGTCCAGAGGGGACCATATCGACTGGAGGAAAAAATAATGAACACGACACCCGAATCAAACAGACTGACAATAACCCTTTTTGGCAAAAGGAACGCGGGAAAATCCTCGCTTCTGAATGCCATTGTAGGTCAGGACGTGGCACTTGTTTCAAAGCAGAAGGGAACAACCACCGACCCGGTCAAAAAAGCCATGGAGTTCATCCCATTCGGTCCTGTCATATTCATAGACACTGCCGGTATGGATGACGAAGGCGACTTGGGCAAGCTCAGAGTCGACCGCAGCAAGAAAATGCTGATGCGGACAGATTTCGCTTTGTATGTTATGGACGCTGAGGACATCTCATCGGAGGATGAAAAGAGCGCTGAGCTTATGTTCAAGCGTTTTCACATTCCATTCATGAAAATAATAAACAAGATGGACTTGCTTGACCAAGAAAAGACGGAAAATCTTAAAAAAAGATACCCGGATGCTGTTTTTGTTTCCGAAAAGGATTTTTCAAGCATTTTGCTGCTCAAGGATGAAATTGTCAAGAGGATTTCAAAAAACATGGAAGAACCTCCGCTTGTGGCGGATCTGCTGCCTTATGGGGGGACTGTTGTCATGGTTGTTCCAATCGACTCCGAAGCCCCCAAGGGGAGGATAATATTGCCTCAGGTGCAATGCATAAGGGATTGCCTGGATCATGGAGTGAAAAGCTATGTGGTAAGGGATACGGAGCTTGAAAAGGCGCTTTCGGACCTGGACTATAAGGTTGATCTTGTAATAACGGACTCCCAGGCCTTTAAGAGCGTAAATGAAATGGTTCCTTCTTCAATAAGGCTGACATCGTTTTCTATGATATTTGCCAGGAACAAGGGGGACCTTGCCGTGTTCAATGATGGTCTCAAGGCGATTGACAAGCTGGACGAAAACTCGAGAATACTCATTGCGGAAAGCTGCACGCATAATTTTTCATGCGAGGACATAGGCCGGGTCAAGATTCCCAGGCTTCTGAACGAACGCCTCGGCAAAAGTTTGAACTACGAATTCAAGATGGGACACGATTTTCCACAAAACCATGAAGAATACGATTTGATAATCCATTGCGGGGCCTGCATGACCAACCGCAAGACAATGCAGAGCCGCATGCGCATATGCAGCGAAAGCGGCATACCCATGACCAATTACGGCGTTTTGCTTGCATACTTAAACGGAATCGACGAAAGGGCAATGGCCATTTTCAGGGCAGAGGCCGATTCGGGCAAAGAAACGGCATGATGGTTGCAATTTAAAAAAACGGCTTGAAAAATGCAAAAAATGGGTATAAAATAGTATATAAAGTCAAAGATAGTCAAAGTAAATTAAAGGGAGGTGAGCCGAATGTCGCTTGCGTACAAGGACTACTACAAAATCCTGGGGGTTTCGCGGGATGCGGACGCTGTTGAGATAAAGAAGGCTTTTAGAAAGCTGGCAAGGAAATATCATCCGGATGTGAGCAAGGAAACAAATGCGGAGAGTAAATTCAAAGATGTCAACGAGGCCTATGAGACATTGGGCGACCCCGATAAAAGGAAAAAATATGATGCGCTTGGAAGCGGATGGCGCGACGGACAAAGCTTCAGCCAGCCTCCTCCGGGATGGAGCAGGCGGGGAGCGACCTCGGATTCATTAAGGGATATTTTTGAAATGTTTTTTGGTGAGGGACGATTCTCCGGCGAAAGACATGGTTTCGGAGGAAATGGGTTTGACGGCGGCGAATTCGACATGGGAGACATGTTCGGCCAGCAGGGGGGTAGGCCTGTGCCTGCCGAGAAACCCCGCGAGGAGACAATAGAAATAAAAATCAGGGACAGCTATTATGGAAGTGAAAAAATGATCCGCATAATGGACGGCGGCAAAACGAGAAAGATAAAGTTCAAAATACCTAAGGGAATAGAGGAGGATGAACGCATAAGGATAAAAAAAGCTTACAAAGATGCAACTGGCCGCGCTTCGGACCTTATGATGAGAATCAAATTTTCTCCTGACAAATCGCTAAAAGCCAAGGGGAAGGATTTGCATGCAAGTCTTTTCGTTATGCCTTACGAGGCGTATTTCGGCGCGAATGTGGAAATGCCATTCCTCGATGAACAGCTTCGCTTCGAAATTAAGCCGCATACAAAAGGGGAAACGAAAATCCGCCTCAGGGGCAAGGGGCTGGGCAGTGGTTCAGACAGGGGCGATCTATATGTGACTATAAAGATAGGGCTTCCGGATGTCTTGAGTGAAAAGGAAGAGGAATTGCTGAGAGAATGGAAAAATCATAGAAGATAATCATAGAAGATAAAAGAGGTGTTTGACATGAATTTAAACGCATATACGAAGAAATCGATAGAGGCGCTGGAGCTTTCTGAGCAAGTCAGGCAGTCGTACGGACATCCCGAGCTTTATCCGGAGCACTTGGCGATGGCTCTTTTTACACAAAAGGACGGTTTGGCGCCTAGGATACTTGTCAAGATGAACGCCGATCAAAAGGCCATGACAAATGAAATTGAGGAACTGCTCTCGCGCAAGCCGAGGGTGCAAAGCGGTGGCGGATTCGAATCGGGGAGGCTCTACGTCGGAAGAGAATTGGAAAAGGTGCTTTCCGGAGCACAGGCGGAAGCGGAAAAAATGAAGGACGAGTATGTTTCGGTGGAACATCTTTTGCTGGGCATTGTAAAAAAAGGTCCTGAAGCGCTTTTGCGTGTTTTCAAAAAGCAGGGCGTGAATGAAAGCGAAGTGCTAAAGCAGCTAATGCTGATAAGGGGCAACCAGAGAGTCGTTTCAAATCAGCCTGAAGCGTCATACGAGGCTTTGGAGAAATACGGACGGGACCTTGTCACAGACGCAATGGAGAACAGGCTTGATCCTGTCATAGGAAGGGACGAGGAAATAAGAAACGTAATCAGGATTCTTTCAAGAAAGACTAAGAACAATCCGGTCCTGATAGGAGAGCCTGGGGTGGGCAAAACAGCCATTGCGGAAGGCCTTGCGCACAGGATCGTCAAAAGGGATGTTCCGGCCGGGCTGGAGGACAAGAGAATATTTTCCCTTGACATGGGGGCTCTCGTAGCCGGAGCCAAGTTCCGGGGGGAATTCGAGGAAAGGCTTAAGGCGGTATTGAATGAAATAAAAAAAAGCGAAGGCAAAATACTCTTGTTCATAGACGAGCTTCATCTCATAGTCGGGGCAGGCAAGACAGAGGGCGCCATGGATGCAGGAAACATTTTAAAGCCCATGCTTGCCAGGGGTGAGCTTCACTGCATAGGGGCGACCACTTTGGACGAGTACAGGAAGCACATAGAGAAGGATGCGGCCCTTGAAAGGCGCTTTCAGCCTGTTGCGGTGGACGAACCCGATGTGGAGGATACGGTCTCCATACTGAGGGGGCTCAAGGAACGCTATGAGCTCTTTCACGGGGTAAGGATAAACGATTCAGCCTTGCTTGCGGCGGCAAAGCTTTCGGACAGGTATATAACAGATAGGTTTCTTCCTGACAAGGCGATAGACCTTGTGGATGAAGCGTGCGCGATGATAAGGACTGAAATCGATTCCATGCCCTCCGAACTCGATCAGGTATCGCGCGACATAATGAGGCTGGAAATCGAGGAGGCCGCACTGAAACGCGAGAAAGACCCCGAAAGCGCAAGACGGATGGAGACAATACAAAGGGAATTGTCGGAAAAAAGAGAAAGCCTGTCTTCCATGAAAGCCAAATGGGAGAATGAGAAAGAGGGAATAAGGCGGCTTAATTCGCTCAAGGAGGAGCTGGAAGCCTTGAACCTCGAAATAGAAAAGGCCGAGCGTGTTTATGATTTGGAAAAAGTGGCAAAGCTCAGATACGGCAAACTTCCTGAATTGCAGAAGAAAATACAGGAAAGCGAAAAATCGCTTATGGACAGACAGGAGTCGGAAGCCTATTTGAGAGAGGCTGTTACCGAAGATGAGATTTCCCGGATTGTTTCCAGATGGACTGGAATCCCCGTGTCTAGAATAGTCGAGGGGGAAAGGGGAAAGCTTATGAATCTGAGGGGTATTCTTCACGAAAGGGTGATAGGTCAGAACGAGGCGGTGGAAAGGGTATCAGATGCGGTCATCAGGTCCAGGGCGGGAATAAAAGATCCCGGCAGGCCTATAGGCTCCTTCATATTTCTCGGCCCCACAGGAGTCGGAAAAACTGAATTGGCAAAGACACTCACAGAAACACTTTTCGACACAGAAAAGAACATGATAAGGATTGACATGAGCGAGTACATGGAGCGGCATTCTGTCTCAAGGCTAATAGGCGCGCCTCCGGGATATGTCGGTTATGAGGAAGGCGGCCAATTGACCGAGGCTGTAAGGAGAAAACCCTATTCGGTGATTCTTTTTGATGAGATAGAAAAAGCCCACAGCGATGTTTTCAATCTGCTGCTTCAGATACTCGATGACGGCCGCGTGACCGATTCCAAGGGGAAAACGGTGGATTTCAAGAATTCCGTAATAATAATGACATCGAATACAGGCTCGCAAGAGCTTCTTGGGGGCATAGGGGAGGACGGCGCAATCGACGAATCTGCAAGAAAAAGGGTTATGTCTCTTTTGCACAGCACATTCAAGCCTGAGTTTCTCAACAGGGTCGATGAAATAGTAATGTTCAAGCCTCTACTCAAGGATGAGCTCAAGGACATCCTCGAACTCATGCTTGGTGATTTGAGAAAACGGCTCGGCGAGAAAAAAATCGGGGTGAGGCTTACCGATGAGGCCAAGAATCATATAATCAACGAGGGCTACAGCCCGCAATTCGGTGCTAGACCCATGAGAAGATTTTTGCAAAGGCATCTGGAAACCCTAGTAGCAGGCATGATCATAGAAAACCGGCTTGAGAGCGGACAGACGGCCTTGATAGACAAGGGTCGGGACGGACTTTTCATGAAAGGCACGGCAGAATTTGATCGACAGAAGAACTGAAGACATCAATTTAATCTTATATGATATGATGGTTTAAAATATACAAATGGCGGTGGAACAATGTCTGTTCGAATAGAAAAAAAAGGCAAGGAAGCCTATCTGCGTTTTCCCAATCTCGAAAAACTCGGTTTTTTAAATCATTGCGTGACGACAAGGGCTGGAGGATTCAGCAAGGGTCCCTTTAAAGGCATGAACATGGGTCTCTTTACTGAAGACAGCCGGGAAGCGGTCCTTATGAACCATGAAAAAGCGGCAGAGCACATGGGATATGAATTGGATGATGCCGTTTTCACAAATCAGGTGCATGGCGTTGAAATAGCGTTGATAGACGAAGAATTCAGAGGAGAAAGGTTTTGGCTTGGGGAAAGGGCGCTCGAAAAGGACGCGATAATAACGAGAATGCCCGGCAGGCCCATTGTGGCGTTTTTCGCGGATTGCGCAGGAGTGTTTGTTGCGGATCCGGTCCAAAAGGCAGTGGGGATAGCCCATGCCGGATGGAAGGGGACGGTGAAGGAGATAGGTTGCAAAACGATTGAGGCGATGGGAGAAGCCTTTGGCAGTAAGGCCTCGGACTGCCACGCTGTCGTGGGCCCTTCCATAGGCCCGTGCTGTTTTGAGGTTCAGGAGGAAGTCGCTGAACTGTTTTCGGAGCTTTGCGGAGAATCGGTTCTGTTAGGGACGGAAAAGCCGGGTAGGTGGAAGGTAGACCTTTGGGAAGCCAATAGAATGCAGCTTGCGAAAGCCGGAGTAAAGGCAGAGAATATTGGAGTTTCTGGATTATGCACATTTTGCAGGGATGATTTGTTTTATTCCCACAGGAGGGACAAGGGCAAGACCGGCCGCATGGCGGGTATAATGGAAATAGTCTAATTGCTTGCATCCGCATACTTTGGGTATTATAATAATAAGCAAATCATAATTGAAGACAATCAACAATAAAGGAGGTATACTTTTGAAGGTTCATATAGACGAAACTACTGTTGGTTCAATAAAAGCCTTTCTTGAGGAAAACAAGCCGGAAATCGAAACTTTGAGAATCCACATAGCGGGGGTTGGCTGAAGCGGCCCGTCATTCGGTATTGCTCTGGACGAGCAAAAAGAAAACGATTTGACCGATGATTCTTCTGGATTGAAATTCGTGATAGAGGATTACATCATTGACGAATTCGGAGAATTGATGGTTGAAAAATTAGGAAACGGATATGGAGTCCGACCTGTAAACGAGGCTCCAGGCGGAGGCTGCGACAATTGCAGCTCTTGCGGTTAACAAATAGTTTATAAAACAAGGAGCCTTTTATGGGCTTCTTGTTTTGTTTGCGAGGAAAAAACAAATGTTCTAAGTTAAAAGAATTTTCAGAAAAAATTGAAATGATTAACAAATAATTTAGGACATCTAAAACTCTTTCATTGCAAGCTTCAAGGGATTTGAACGGATTGGGGCCTAAAAACGTTCGAGTACACTTATGGAAAAATTGTTCACCATACGAGTACAAATCTATTGAAAAATCATCCCCATAGGAATATAATTCAAGTGAAGATATAAAAAATGGTGGAGGTGCTTTTGTGAGTAAAATACTTATTACCGGATCACTTGGCCAGATCGGTTCGGAATTGGCCGCCGGACTAAGGAAAATACATGGAACGGACAAGGTGGTTGTAAGCGATATAGTAAAAAAGGACATTCCTGTAGCCAATGAAGGCCCGTTTGAAATTCTTGATGTTTCTGACGGCGCGAGGATGAAAAGCCTTATTGAAAAACACAAGATAGACTGGGTTGTCCATTTGGCCGCTATTCTGTCGGCGACGGGCGAAAAGAATCCAACACTTGCCTGGAACGTCAACATGGGAGGACTTTTTAATGTTTTGGAAGTTGCAAGGGATACGGGAGTCTCTGTTTTCACTCCAAGCTCAATAGCGGCTTTCGGACCCGACACACCCAAGCTGGATACTCCGCAGGACACGCTTCAGAGGCCCACTACAATGTATGGCGTTACGAAAGTGGCCGGGGAAATACTCAGCGACTATTACAACATGAAATACGGAGTGGACACACGGGGAGTCAGGTTCCCCGGACTTATCTCAAACGAAACAATGCCCGGAGGAGGCACGACAGACTATGCGGTGCATATTTACTACGAAGCTCTCAAGGCCGGAAAGTTCGCATGCCCGATAAAGAAAGGCACATATATGGATATGATGTATATGCCCGATGCGCTCAGTGCCATTGTCGGCCTCATGGATGCCGATTCTTCAAAGCTAAAGCACAGGAATGCTTTCAATGTTGCGTCAATGAGCTTTGAACCCGAAGAAATTTACATGGCAATCAGGAAATATATTCCGCATTTCAAGATGACATACGACCTAAGGCCCGAACTTCAAAAAATTGCAGATTCATGGCCCGACAGATTGGATGACTCCGCCGCTAGAAACGAATGGGGATGGAGTCCCAAGTATGATCTCGATTCCATGACTGTGGACATGCTTGAGAAATTGAACAAAAAACTCGGAACAAAAGAAAAGGTTTCATGAATCCAGCAAAAAACAGAATACAAAGTTTTTATTGTCCTGGCGAAAATCCCGCCGGGATTTTCGTTTTGCAAGGCATGATTTGGTGAATCCGGACCGTAAACAAAAGGTGAATTAACACGGGCTTAAGCGCATGTTAACATTGTATTCATACAAAAAGGGTATTATGTTTGCAAAGAGGAAAGGAGGGATTTTGCATGGTTGTTTGCATAGACATCGACGGAACAATAACAGAACCGTTCTATTATCTCGAACGGGCCAACCACTATTTTGGAATATATCTAATGCCTGAGGACATAAGACACTACGAGGTTGATTTTAATTATGGGGTTTCCCGCCAGGCGTATCTTGATTTCTACAAGCTTTTCGGTGAGCGCATACATTTAGAAGCCAAGCCGAGAACCGGTGCGGCGCAAGTGCTAAATAGCATTTCAGAATTTGACGAAATACACTATGTTACAGCGAGAGCGCCGGAAATGCTTGGAGTTTCCAGGAAATGGCTCGAGTCGAATGGATTCCCAAAAGGCGGAATTCATTGCCTGGGGAGCCATCACAAGGTGGAAAAGGCAAGGGAGCTTTCATGCGATATTTTTTTCGAGGACAGGAAAGAGAACGCGATAGAGCTCGCTTCCGAAGGTTTTGAGGTTGTTCTAATGGATTGCCCTTACAATCAAGGAGATTTAGCGGGTGTCCGCAGAGTGGGCAACTGGATGGAAGCTTCTCTTGAGGTGCAAAAGCTTTCATGGGGAATAAAGATGCTGCAGACTGCATGATGAATGCATAAGCGGCGTTTTTTTATGTTTTATCATAGACAGCAACCGCATTTAGCGGTTTTACAATACACATGTTTCCGCGTTCGCGCGGGAGCATTTTAATTTTATCTAAAAATCCAGCTTGCTGCAGCTGCCGGCGATATTTTTGACTTCCTTCTTGAGAAGACCCATGTGATGGCCCAAATCTTCGGCAGAAGAGAAGCGGGACAAGTCTCCGTAGAAGCCCGCTATTGATAATGCTGTAAGGGGCAATCTATTGTTTTGAGAGCAAGCGTTTTCAAAAAATCCCTGCATGGTGTCCTTTTCATTGAAATAATTGATTGCTTCCAAATCGAAGGCTTTTGTCAAGGAGCTGCAAAAGGCTTTTATCTTGCCGGCAGGTCCGTCAACGACACAGACAAAATCGTCTCCTCCTATATGCCCCAGGAACTGCTCATCGGAGAAATGCTCAATAAGCTTGTTCTTTATGAGGTCGGCTGTCATTTTCAGTATTTTGTCTCCATTTTCGAATCCGTAGTTGTCATTGTAGGCCTTGAAATTGTCGAGATCAAGATAAAGGATTGCACATTTCCTTTTAAAGTCGATTCCGTTTTTAAGGACTCTGTTTATGATTGCATTTCCGGGAAGGAAGGTCAAGGGATTGAGTTCGCGTGCGTAATTCTTTTCTATCACAGTGGTGTAATTAAGGAGGTCTCTTATCGATATGAGACCATGATAGGAAAGTCCCCGGGTCACGATTATGAGATTGTACAACTTGCCGTTTGTACGCTCCATTGCAATTTCTGAAACCATTGTGACTGAATCGTGGTAGTCTACTATCAGAGGTCGGGCGTCCATAATCAAATGGACGGGACGGTTTGAATATAGGGCCACACCGTACTGCGTGGCTAATTTTTCGTTGAGACTGTGTCTCATCAACAAGCCTATAGGTTTTTCACCGTGGGTTATGCATACGCCTTCGCTTTCGCTTGACTTGAAATAGTCGCATATTTCTGAAACAGGAGTATCTGATGGAAAACTGAGACTTTTGTGGGAAAGGTGTCCAACATCGGTTTTGGTGCTGCTGGTCAAGGAATGGTTTTCCCTGTGCATGTAGTATTTGCGTATAAGATTTCGGATTGTGTCGGGAATATCGAGAAAAGTGCCGGCAGGACGCTGCAAAAGATAGCCCTGGCCGGCGTAAACACCCATTTGAATGAGAGTTTTAAGCTCCTGTTTTGTTTCTATGCCTTCCGCGATGAGGCGGATTCCGGTCGATTCGCCGAGTTTTACAAAGGATTGCATAATGGCTCTTTTCAGGCTGTCGCTGTCGATGTTTCGTATCAAGTCCATGTCGATCTTGATATAATTGGGTTGGGTTTCTGTTATGGTTTTCATACCGGAATAGCCCGAACCCACATCGTCGATGGCTATTTTATAACCCTGTTCCTTGTAATTGTCAAGGACTGCCCGAAAATTCATGTAGTCTGCGATGGCAGTCCGTTCGGTGATTTCGAATATTACCGTTTTGGGCGAGATTCCATATTCGGCCAAAAAATCCTTAGTGAATCCCTTTTCGAATTTTTTATCCTTTATGATGTTGGGATCGACATTTATAAACAAAAGCTTGTCTTTGTCAATTTTAATGGACCGCTCTATGGATTTTCTTCTAAAGAGGAGTTCGATTTCCCACAGCAGATTGTGTTTTTCAGCTACTCTAAGCATATCCAATGGACCTTCCAGAATGGAACCTTTCGGCCCTCGGCTAAGCGCTTCGTAACCGATTACTTGTCCATTGGTCAAATTTACAATCGGTTGAAAAAGGGTCCTTACATTTTCATTTTCAAGTATGCCTACGATTTCTGAAAATTCCTTCATAGTTCACCGCTTTCTTTGATATTTTTGACATTTTACCAATAAAAGATTAATGGAATGTTAAAAACCGCTTATGTGTTTATTAAATTGTCCCGATGCGCCGGGAATGTTTATTTTAACCGTTGATTTTGGTATGATAAGGTGTAAGCAAAAATAGAGGGTGAGGGGTAAGGATCATGAAAAAATGGGATTATATTATAGTCGGAGCCGGACCGTCTGGCATTTTCGCGGCGCTTGAACTGAAAAAGCTGGATGATTCCTGCAAAATACTGATGCTTGAAAAAGGGAATCCTATAGGAAAGCGCACATGCCCCAAAAGAACGACAGGAAAGTGTGTGGGATGCAATCCCTGCAACATAACGACGGGGTTTGCCGGCGCAGGAGCGTGGTCGGACGGCAAACTGTCCTTGTCTGAAGAGGTGGGGGGGAATCTTCCAAGCTACATAGGAAGGGAAGAGACCAAAAAGCTCATCGAATATGTCGACGGGCTCTACATCAAATTCGGAGCCGACAAGAAAGTATACGGAATGGAAGAAAGCGAAGGGATAAAATCCATACGCAAGAAGGCCATAGAAAGCAACCTCAACTTGATCGAATGCCCCATAAGGCACATGGGCACAGAAGTGGGAAACACCATTTACGCAGAGCTTCAGAAGCATCTGCAGGAAATCGGGGTGGAGCTTTCATTCAGGAATCCCGTCAAGGACCTTTTGATAGAGAACGGGACCATCCGCGGGGTGGTTGCGGACAAGGAGCACTACGCAGACAAGGTTGTAGTTTCTGTAGGAAGGGAAGGCTCTGAATGGTTCAAGGCAATCTGCAGTAAGTTTGAAATAGACACCGAGGTCGGGGATGTCGATATTGGAGTTAGGGTTGAAACGCGCCGCGAGATAACCAGGGAGCTTGACGAGAACATGTACGAAAGCAAGCTTGTCTACTACACTCCAACTTTTGACGACAAGGTGAGGACATTCTGCAACAACCCGGGAGGGGAAGTTTCCACAGAATACTACGAAGACAATCTTGCAGTGGTCAACGGCCACAGCTACAAATCCGAGGAGAAAAAGACCAAGAACACGAATTTTGCGCTGCTTGTCACAAAGCATTTCACAGAGCCGTTTAATGCCCCCATAGCTTATGGCAAACACATAGCAAAGCTTGGGAACATGCTTTCGGGCAACAAGGTAATAGTTCAACGCTATGAAGATTTCAGACGGGGCAGAAGGACAACCGTGCAGAGGCTAGCCAGAAACAATATAGTTCCAACCCTTGCCGATGCCGTTCCGGGAGACCTCTCGCTCGTTCTTCCTTACAGAATAATGAAAGATATAGATGAAATGATCATGGCTCTCGACAACATAGTTCCCGGAATAGCAAGCAACGGGACCCTCTTGTATGGAGTGGAGGTAAAATTCTATTCCAACAGAGTCAAGGTTGGGGAAAATTTTGAAACCAACATTTCCAATCTGTACGCTTTGGGCGACGGCGCGGGGATTACGCGCGGCCTTATGCAGGCAAGCGTCAACGGAGTAAGTTTCGCAAGGCAGATAATGGATTAAAAACTGGCTGGCCGTAATTAGGCAGCCCGATGAATCTCAAAAAAACACCTCTAAAAGGGAAGGGTGTTTTTTTGAGATTGAAATATATTTTTTACATGGGCGGTGCGAATTTTGAAAAAAAACATTTTTTGGACAATATTTATCTTGCTGTTGCCATTCGCTATTTTTGCGGCAGTCTTTTTTAGCTGCAAAGGGGAAGTCACCGAAATTGTTGGAAACGTCCCGGATAGGATAGCGGCGTCGGAGAGAATAAGAGAGTTGGCCGGGTACGAGTACGAAGGCAGGCAATTCGGGACTCCGGGAGGGGAAAAGGCCTCTGAATACATAAAAAGCATCTTGAGGGAACAGGGAATAGAAAGCCCCTATGAAGAAGGCTACGGAATCGGGTTCGACGCCACTTCAGCGCTTTACAAGTCGGCTGAATTCAATATCTTGGATATTGGTGACGGGGTTTCCGAGACATTCGATATTTTCAAAGACTACAACCCTGCGGCCAAAGGCTTGGGGGGAGGCATCGACTATTTTGGGGATGTTCTTCTGGCGGAAGGCCCTGTTGAAAACATACCAGGGTACATGCTTGTAGGACGCCTGGCGGCGGTCAAGTCGGGCGAGATTTCCGAAGAAGCCCAAAACCATGTATTGAGGAGCGGAGGGGAAGGCATTCTCTTTTATGATGAAAATCAAACCCATGGATTTGAGATAGAAAGAAAGAGTGTTGATGCTTCCGGAAAACATTCCCAGACAGTTTTTATGGCCCGCATAAGCGGCGGTGTTTATGACAAGCTGCAAAAGCGAGCGGAAAACGGATTTGACGGAATAGCCGACGGGGTCGAAATCCATGTGGAAATTGGATTCCCGTACCTTAGAGGCGAGAACATAATTGGATACATACCCGCAGAGCAAAGCGACGAATGCCTTATTTTTGCGGCAGGATACGATGGATACGGTTCATACGGGGAAAACGGCCATGTGCCTTGCGCCATAGACAATGCAGGAGGAATATCCGGCCTTTTGGAGCTTTCGGGGAAACTCGGAGCAATGGATTCTGTTCCCGAAACAAATATAGTATTTCTGTTTTTTGACGGCGAAAAATCAGGAACTTCGGGAATCGTCGAGTACTTTGAAAACCCACTGTTCCCCTTTGATAAAACGGAAGTTGTGCTTTTGGACAAACTGGGGTGGAAGAATTCGGAAAAGACATGGATATCATATGTAAACGGAGATTCTTCTTCGGAGAGGCTTGCTGATATCATTTTTCAAAACTATGAAAATGCAGGCTTGAAAGCGCTGACCGCAGGGTCTGAAATGGGCGCGAGCCAAAAGAGTCTATACGAAATGGAAATACCAGCAGTTACAATCGGAAGCGTAAGCGGAACAGGATTTGAAACCATTGGGGGAACTCCCAAGGACAATGGGGGACAATGGGATGGCGCCAATTTTGAAGAGAATATGGAAGGGTGCGCCGATTTTGCAATAGGCCACTGCTATAAAACGCCATACTTGGGACACATAGATACTGAAACGGCGATTTTCTCCGCTGTGCTTTTTGCGCTTTTATATCTTTCTTATGCCGCCGGCGTGTTGCATGTCAGACATCCGGGCGCATCAATAGGTGGAAGCACAATCCGCAAAATATATCATTCATTGCCCCGAATGCTTCTGGGCCGGTTTACAGGTTTGCTTATTTCGGTTTCGGCGGCAATTGCTGTCATTGTTTTAGCGTCGAATATTCGTTTTTTGGACCTTGCTTCACTTAATTTGGCATTTGAAGGAATGTATTCATTTATGAGAAACTTCGAACCCGACAAGATTGCGGATCTTATTGGTGGAGGATTGGCTTTGAGCACGGGGCTTGCCGCATCGTCAATGGCACTCGCATTTATAGCGGGAATCACGGCCGGGACATGGAGGGGAGCCGCCGCAGCAAAGGGATCTGAAGGACGTGGAATGTTTTCACTCTCTTTATTGTCGATACCGCAGCCTTTCTGGGCATTGGCGTTTTTATATGTTTCGATTCTGTTGTTTGGAACAGTCGCATATTCGGGTGGAGGTTTTGACTATTCATTTAAAACGCTTGCCTTGCCTGTTTTTTCAATGGCCGTTATTCCATTCGCTTGCTTGTCATTGGTGGTGGAAAGATTCGTAAAAGAGGAAGTTGGAAAGGACTATGTACTTGCGGCAAGGGCAAGGGGATTCGGTACCTTCGAAATAGCCTCAAGACATATGCTGAAGGGTATTTTGTCGGAAGCCGCCAAATTCATCCCACAAATGGTGGTTATGACTCTGTCAAACCTGATAGCCGTTGAATACATTTTCGGATTGCCGGGCCTTATGAACCGGTTTCTTGTGGAAATTGAAAGTCCGGAAACGGTATTCGGAGCAATGCTTTTAACTGGAGCATTCTGTGCTTTTTCTGCGCTTTTTTCGACAGCGCTTCATTTTCTTTTGACCCCGAAGGGAGGGTGTTGAAATGAAAAGTGAAAACAGGCACATTCTTTTGGGCGGGACGCTTCTGTTGGCAATATTCATGTTTGCGTTTTTTCCCGAGATTGCAGCTTTTGAAAAAATGCATTCGACTAAAAGCATTTTAGAGTTGACGGAAAGCGAATATTTAAGTTTTATAATAAATGGAGTTCGAGTTGTTGCTGCGGGGGCTATACTGGTTTCGGCAATTCGGCTTATTGCGGCAGTCCCAATAGGAATTTTGTCCGGATTGGGAAGCGTGACATTCGGCGGTTTGATCAGTCTGTTTGAATCAGTCTTCAGGATTGTTCCTGCAAATATAGCCATCCTGGCAATTTTGGTAGGAGCCTCTGCGAATGAATACCTAAGAGGACAATTTCCAGCCATTTTTGTTGTGGTGCTAAGTATTGCCGGCATTAGCGGACCTGCAGGGGATATTTCCAGGGAAATGAAAAAACTCAGCGGCGGAAGGCTTTCAAAAGGCGGGGAGGCGGCAGGCAGAGGCCGTGTTTCCATAGCTTTTGGCAACATTTCCCGAATTTTGAAGGAGCGCCTCCCATCAATGTTTTTTGACCAGAGCGCAAAAGTCTTGACGATTATGGCCGAGCTGTTAATATTTTATGGACTTTTTGAAGGGCTTGGGACTTTCTATGGTCCGGTTTCTCTAATCGAGACCAAGAACTATGGCGTCATTGCCCGATTCATGCCTTACTGGCATAGTAAGCCCTATCTTGCGCTTTACCCGGCTTTGGCATTCTTCATTGGAATCTTCGCATCAAATCTGTTTTCGGATGGCCTTGAAAAAAGGCGTATGCGATTGGCCATGGATAAAAGGGCGGGACGCAATTCGTTTGCGGCAGCCATACTTTTATTTGCGGCGGGAGTAATGGTAATATTGTTCATCAATAATAGCATCGTTGTTGCGGATTTCAGCATTGCAGAAATCCGCAGGAACCTTGTTTTCGAAAGAACGGGAGAGATGATTCCCGGAAGCAGCGAAGCCGGAGAAGGCGCCGAACTAATCGCTTTGGAGCTTGAAAAAATCGGATTCTTGCCGATTTCCGATTCTTTTATGCAAAATTATGAAAGAGATGCGGTAATAGAACCGATTTACGACGAGCTTGTTTTCGACTCAGGCATCGGGGAGACTGTATATGAAGCCGGAAAGGACTATTTTGCCGATTCATTCGGAATGTTCGATGTATCGGCAAGTATCTACGATGGAAGAAGAATGGACTACTACTCAATGGAAGACAAATACGGCGAATTTTCAGGCAAGTGGATAATGCTTGGAAAGAGGGAATACAGCCAAGAAGACATCATGGAGTTTTCTGAAAAGATTTTCGAGGAATCAGAGGCAAAAGGAGTGCTTGTTTCTGGTAATGGGATTGAAAGCCGTTTTGCTTCACAGGGCCGAATTATTTCGAAATGGCCGGTACTTACCATTAGTGAAAAAATGTCTGCATTCCTGGTTGACGGGAATGGAGAACTCATTTACAGGCAGATAGCCAAAAGCAACGGGAATGAAGGAATCAATGTATTAGCGAAACTGAAAGACGCTGAAAAGAAAAAAGACAAGACAATACTTATAGGCTTGTCTTACGGATGGCAGTACGAGCCTGTAAAAAGTGGAAAGATAGATTTCGGACTGGAACTCGCAAAACAATTGGCAGTAAGGCAGGATAAACTGGCGGCGAATGTGGCGCTTGTATTTTTCGACATCGCCGGAGGCTCCGGCGGAGAGGGGAAGGCTTTCTTCTCGAAGAACCTGCCGATTGAAAAAGAAGACATATGCATCTATATCGATTTGACAAATGTGTACGAGGATGTTTCGGGACATGTTGTCTATGGTGTTGAAACGCGAGCAGGCGGTCTGGGCTATGCGGCTTACGCGGCGGAAACGGCCGGATCCGTTTTATCACGAAACGGTTATCCGTTTGCATACACAGGAAGCAACAATTCCGGCAATTCAATGCTTGCCCAAGAACATGGAATAGAGACTCTGGCGATGGGTTTTGTTCCTTTCCCGGAAAGTTCGATGAATATTGACGATTTCGGTGATGCGATTGTCGAAACAATCTTCAAGCTCGACGTTAGGAGGGCTCCATGAGACATAAAACGATACTTGAGGTTTGTAATTTGTCGGTTTCAAGGAAAACCAATGGAAAAACGATTAAGCTTGTGAGAAATATGGATTTTGAGCTCGAACGGGGAGGAATATTGGGCATAGTCGGAGAAAGCGGCAGCGGAAAGGAAATTTTGCCCAAGGTCCTGCTGGGTCTTTTGGACAGTAAGCAAAATTTTCTTTCCGGGGAAGTTCTCTATCTCGAAAAGGATATCCTCACAATGGACGAAAGAGACTTGAAGAAAATACGCGGCCGTGAAATTGCCCATGTTTCAAGTCATGCGCTTAAGGCACTTAATCCGCATATGACAATAGGCAGGCAATTGGGTATTTTGGAAAAACACTACGGCTCCGAATGTAGCAGGGAATCAATCGACGAAGTGTTGGAAAATTTGGGGATCGAGAACTTGAAAGGCATAAGGAAGACCTATGCGTTCAGGCTTGGAGAAGAGCTTGCGTATAGAATTCTCCTTGCAATGGCGGTCATTTCAAAGCCTAAAATACTGATTGTTGAAGATCCGGAATCGGCCTTCGACGGTTTGAAGAAGAAAGAGATTCTGGTGTTGCTTAAGAAAATCAGCATAGACTACAGGATATCAATAATTATCGAGACAAGCGACTTTGATGCGGCAAGACTTCTGTGCGACAGGGTCATCATAATGTATGGGGGTTTGGTTGTGGAGGAAGGCACGGTGAACCAGCTTATAGACAAGGCGGGACATCCTTATTCTGTAGGACTCGTAAAAAGCCTTGAATCCTTTGCGGGAAAAAGCGAAGAAGTGTATTCGATTAATGAATCGGAAAACAGGCTCGATGAAACGCTGAGAAGATGTCCGTTTGCCGAACGCTGCGGCCGAGGCAAATTCTATTGCGTGGAAGAAATGCCCGAACTTGCCGGCGAGGGTATTCACAAGGTTAGATGCTTCAATCCGGTGGGAGGGGCGGAGTGATGGAAAAGCTTATAGCTGCAATCAGTTTGAAAAAGGAGTATATTGCCGGGGGCGGAGTTTCAAACCCCGTAAAATCCCTCAAGGCTGTGGATGATGTGAGCTTTGAAATTTTAGATAATGAAGCGCTGGGCCTTATAGGGGGGAGGGGCAGCGGCAAAACTGCTGTTGGAGAAATTGTCGCGGGACTTTCTCTTCCGGATTCCGGGCAAATAAAATTTCGTGGCGAAGACATTGCGATGTTTAGGGGTAAAAAAAGAAAAAAATTCCATGGAAGGGTTCAGATTGTTTTCCAAGAAATTGAGGACCATGTCGACAAAAGGCTTACGATAGGCGAAATAATTGCGGAATCCATTGCAAATTGCAATAAAATACAAAACATACCAAAGCCGATGGAAGCCTTTGAGGCCATGAATTTGGCGGGGCTTGACCTTGCGGCGGCGGATTGCCGCATAGGCGAGCTTGACATGCTCGATGTCAAGAGGACAGGCATTGCATTGGCGGCCTTGTGGCGCCCGGATTTGATTGTGCTTGACGAGCCTTCGGGCAAGGTGAACGCATCTTCAAGGGGGCAGCTTGTCCATACGCTTAAAAGGATTCGAAAGGAGCAAGGGACGAGTTATCTTTTTTTAAGCAGGGATTTAAATGTTGCTAAAAAAATTTGCGACCGACTGGCGATTGTCTGCGATGGAAGAATTGTGGAAGCAGGGTCAAGTGATAAAATAATCGAAAACCCGGAAAGCGAATATGCAAAGGAATTTTTGGCATCGATATTGTAACGATTAAGCGAAAGTATTTTGACAATCCCTTAGAAAGGCGTGAGAAAATGTTTTTACAAGAGTGGAAAGAGGAAAAGTTTGAAAATATTTTCAATAATGTATATTACAATTTTAAAAACCTGAAGGAATCCGACGAAAGCTACAGCAAGGAAGATTTGAGAAAACAGCTTCAGGATCTATATATAAGACAAGGAAATGACTGGGCGGGCAGAGGCGAGTCGATGGATATTGCCATATCCGCACAAATTGCAGCATTTGAGCAGGTCCTTTCCGAGTGGGAGGACGATTGAGAGTGAGAGTTTTTGCGGCGGTTAAATTGGACGGGGCCATAAAAAGAGAAATCGCGGGAGTTTCTTCTGAGGTTGAAAAAAAGAGTGGCGGGGGAAGATATGCGGATCCCGCGAATTATCACATAACTCTTGAATTCATAGGAGAGACAAATAAAGAAAGCTTGTCGAAAATTCATAGAGCCATGGACGATGCGGCGGCTGATACAGAATCCTTCGAAATAAAAATAGAAGGTTTGGGGCTTTTCGGAAAGCCCCAAAGGGCTATAGTGTGGCTGGGAGTGTCTCTGGGGCGGACAAAGCTGATTGAGCTTGATAAAAAGCTTGCAGTGCGCCTTGAGGAGGCAGGATTCAAAACGGATGGAAAAGATTTCAATCCCCATGTCACAATTGGGCGAACGGTTGATTGCGGAGATATTTTGGAAAACATAAAAAGCGGCAATTGGATGCAGAGGGTCGAAAGCATAGTTCTTATGGAAAGCACAAGGGAAAATGGAAAGCGGTTGTACAGACAAATATATGAAAGCAGGTTTAAAAAATGATCAAGTGGAAAAATGGAAAAAAGCCGCAAGGGAAAAGAGCTGTTGAATCAGGAAAGAACAGATTGGGCGAAGATCCTGTATTCCCCCTGCTCATAAGACTTTCCCTTCCGGGGATTTTTTCTATGGTGATACAGGCGCTCTACAATGTTGTGGACAGTATTTACGTGGGGCATCTGAGCAAAGACGCATTGTCGGCGCTTTCTTTGGCTTTCCCGATTCAGTTGGTGCTAATATCCATAGGAGTGGGTACCGGAATAGGAGCAAGTTCGCTTATAGCAAGGCTTTTGGGCTCGGGTGAAAATGAACGCGCCTGCAAGACGGCCGAGCAGGCGATATTTTTGTCTCTTGTCTACAGCATATTGTTTGCGGCACTTGGCATATTATTTTCAGAAGCGATGATTTCCTTTTTTACGGAAAAAGCGGAGTTTGTGGACCTTGGGCAAAGGTACATAAGAATAATACTGATTGGATCCGCAGGAATGTTTGTCCCAATGATAGCGAACAGCATACTCAGGGGCGAGGGAAACACTTTTCTGCCTATGATAGCAATGCTAATAGGTTCAGTCATGAACATAATTCTGGATCCCATATTCATATTTGGAATAGGAACTTTAGAGGGTTTTGGAATAGAAGGGGCGGCATACGCAACTGTTTTGTCAAGAATCTTAAGCGGTGTTTTCATACTGTATATGCTTTTCAGGGGCGGTAATGAAATTGTTCCAAAGATCCGCGGATTCGTTCCGGACTGGAAATCCATAAGCGAGATATACAGAGTCGGCCTTCCCGCTATTGTCATGCAGGTTCTTGCATCTTTCATGATAGGGGGAATGAATCTGATTGTGGGAGGCCTCGATGAAAACGGGGTAGCGGCACTTGGCATATATTTCAGGCTGCAGTCATTTGTTTTCATGCCCGTCTTTGGTTTGAACCAGGGTTATATGCCTATTGTTGGCTACAATTACGGACATGGAAGACCTGATCGCATGAAAAAGGCCATAAGGTACGGTATAATGACATCGGCAGTATTCACAACAGCCGGATTTCTGCTTTTTCAAACATCGGCCGGACTGCTTGTTTCCATGTTCAATCCGGATGCCCAACTTCTTTCTGTCGGTTCAGACGCTATAAGAACCATAAGCATAGCCTTTCCCATTATAGGTCCTGCAATTGTCATAGCTACAACTTTTCAGGCCATCGGAAAGGGAATGCCAAGCTTGATTTTATCTTTTTCAAGGCAAATTATTTTGCTTCTTCCAATGGCTTGGATATTTTCTAGCTTTGGAGACATCCATTTTATATGGTACGCCTTCCCGATTTCAGAGGCGATTTCATTTGTTGCGGCAGTGTTTTGGATAAAAAAGACGCTGGGTTATGTTTTTTTATCAATGGAGAAAAACAGCATTTGACTGATTGACTTTTAAAAGAATCCGTGTTATATTTCTTGAAATGGGAATATCTTTAATCTGGTTCCGAGAGACCGGAAAGGTAGCTATAATGAATAAATTTTTACTTGACATCTATGCCTTTCCGCGTCTGCGGAGAGGCTTTTTTCAAATCAACTTTAATTTGGCACCGTGATGCCAGGAAGGAAGGTTACAATGCTTAAGGACAGACACTTGATTCAGCCGGGGGATTTTACAGTCGAGGAGCTTAAGGGGCTCTTTGAACTGGGGGAAATGATTATGAAAAATCCCGAAAAATACATGGACGCATGCAGGGGGAAGCTTTTGGCTACGCTTTTTTACGAGCCTTCGACAAGAACGCGTTTCAGTTTTGAGGCGGCCATGCTGAGGCTTGGAGGGGAGACAATAGGATTTTCCGAGCCGGGATCGTCATCGGTTTCAAAAGGGGAAAGCATAGGCGACACAATTCGAACAATAGGATGCTATGCCGACATAGCTGTGATGCGCCACCCAAAGGAGGGGGCGCCACTTCTTGCCTCGAAAAAATCGGTCATTCCGCTCATAAATGCAGGAGACGGAGGCCACCAACACCCGACACAGACACTTACCGACCTTATGACAATAAGGCGCTACAAAAAGCGCCTGGACAATCTTGTCATAGGCCTTTGCGGAGACTTGAAATTCGGAAGAACAGTTCATTCTCTGGTAAAGGCGCTTTCAAGATATGAGAATATAAAATTTGTTTTCATATCTCCAAACGAACTTGAGATACCACCGCACATAACCGACAGGCTTGACAAGGACCAATTTGAGATTACTCAAAACCTTGAAGGGAGCCTTGGGAAACTCGACATACTCTATATGACGCGAGTCCAAAGAGAGAGGTTTTTTAGTGAGGACGAGTATCTCAGGCTCAAGGATTTCTTTCTTTTAAATGCCAAAAAGATGGAGAAGGCAAAGGGAGACATGATAGTAATGCATCCGCTTCCAAGGGTAAACGAGATATCAACGGACATGGATGCGGACGAGCGTGCGGTTTATTTCGAACAGGCAAAAATGGGCATGTACATACGCATGGCGCTTATAATGCAGCTTCTGGGGGTGGAGTAGATGATTAAAATTGACAGCATAAAGAAAGGGATTGTAATAGACCACATCAAGCCGGGTTGCGGACATAAAATATTCAAGGACCTGGGATTGCACAAAGTGGATTACACGGTTGTTCTCATAAAGAACATACCTTCCGAAAAAATGGGCAAGAAAGACCTTATTAAAATAGAAAACGAAATTGATCTTGATATGACTATGCTTGGGCTTTTAGACCCCAACCTTACAGTCAATATTGTGGAAAACGGAAAAATAACCGAAAAAATAAAACTTAAGCTACCTGAAAAAGTTAAGGGCATATTGAAATGCAAGAATCCCAGATGCGTTTCGACAATAGAGAACATACCCGACATAGAATTCACTCTCACCGATCCGGAAAACAAGATATACACTTGCGAATATTGCGACACTCCCGTGAAGGCGTAGGTGGGCAAATGACAATTATATTGAAGAATGTCAGAATGGTTGACTCTCATCTCGATTCCACGGGCGCCATTCTGATCGAAGACGGAAAGATAAAAGATGTTATTGAGCAGGGGCGTATTTCCGAAATCGAGGAAGCCGAAGAAAAATGCGAAAAATCGATTGACGGACTGGGGCTTTGCCTCATGCCGGCATTCACGGACATGCATTTTCATATGCGCTACCCCGGAGGCGAGGGCAAGGAGACCATGGAAACAGGAGAAGCGGCGGCAGTAAAGGGCGGATATACGGCACTTTGCACAATGGCCAACACCTCTCCGGTATGCGACAATCCAGAAGTCTTCAAACAAATAATGAAGAGGCATGAAGAAGTGGGGCTGTGCGATATTTTTCAAATTTCGGCAGTTACGAAAGGTCTTGAGGGAAAAGAAGCTGTTGATTTCAGGTCCATGAAAAAGCTTACAGGCCTTTTCTCGGATGACGGAAAGACGCTTGCGGATTCAGAAATTGCCAAAGAAGCCTTTAGAGAGTCCCGGGAACTCGACTTTATTGTAATGGCCCACTGCGAACCCGAGTCGAAGACTGTGCGAAGGCATTTGGGAACAATGGCGGAGGTTGCGGGAAGGCTGCACATATGCCATATAAGCAAGCGAAAGACCGTCGATCTCATAAGGGCCGGCAAAGCGGCTTTCGGAGACCTGCTCACATGCGAAGTCACCCCGCATCATCTTTTCGCAGGCAACCTGGATTACAAGGTAAATCCCCCCTTCGGAACCACGGAGGACAGGGCTTCGCTTTTGGAAGCGGCAAGGAGCGGACTGATTGACGTTATTGGAACAGACCATGCTCCCCACAGCAGGGAAGACAAAATGAGCGGAAGCCCCGGCATATCTAATGTGGAAACCGCATTTGAAATGGTGCATACTGTTTTTGAAAGGGAAAACATTGGCATTGGAAGGCTGGTCGAAATGATGGCGGAGAAGCCTGCAAAGCTGCTCGGCCTTTCCAAGGGCCGCCTTTTAGAAGGGATGGATGCAGATCTGGTTTTGGCCGATTTGGACGCTGTAAAGAAAATTTCAACTGAAACTTTTTTATCAAAAGGGAAAAACACTCCTTTCGAGGGTTGGGAAACAATAGGTGAGATTGTGCTTACAATGAAAGAGGGGAGAGTAATTTATGATAGTAGACAAATTGCATGATGAAGTCGTTTCGAAGGGAATGGTTTGCGTAGGGCTGGACATTAGGATGGATTATATTCCCGATTTCATAACAAAAAAATACGATTCGAAAAGCGAAAGAATTTTCGCTTTCAACCGCTTGGCCATAGATGCGGCCCGTGAAAAGGCTGCATGCTTCAAGCTTCAGATAGCATGCTACGAAGCGGAGGGCATCGAAGGGATGAAGGCATATGCAGGAACCCTCGATTATCTAAGGGAGAAAGATCTGCTATCGATTGCGGACGCCAAAAGGGGAGACATATCGTCAACTGCAGGCCTCTATGCCAAAGCCCATTTCAGTGGAGAGTTCGAGGCAGACTTCATGACTGTGAATCCATACATGGGGGAGGACGCAATATCCCCATATTTCGATTATGTCAAGAACAAAAACAAGGGCCTGTTTGTTCTTGTCAAGACATCAAATCCGTCAGCAGCCGATTTCCAGGAGAAGATTTTGTCAAACGGCAATCCCCTTTACATTGAAACGGCAAAAAAAGTTGGCGAATGGGGAGCCGAGTTTACAGGCAGGAGCGGATACAGCTCTATAGGCGGCGTGGTTGGAATAAAAAACACCAAAGAGTTTCACCAAGTCAGAAAGGCATGCCCGGGGATGTTCTTCCTTGTACCGGGATACGGGGCGCAGGGCGGCACAGGCAAAGACATAAGGGAAGCCATAAGCGACCCGTGCGCAGTGGTCAACTCATCGAGAGGAATAATTGCCCATGCATGGAATGCCGCAAGTGAAAGCGATTTTATGGATGCCATAAGCGGACGAGTTGAAAAGATGGGAAAGGACTTGTCGAATGAGTAAAATCCTATACAATAACCGCCTTGCAGAAAACATATATGAAATCGGGGTTGAAGGAAGCTTTAAAGGTGCCATGGGACAGTTCTACATGGTCCGCGCATGGGAGGAATACCCTGTTCTTTCAAGGCCTCTGAGCATACATGATCTGGAAGAAGGAAAAATAGTATTCCTTTACAGGGTATGCGGGGAAGGCACAAAAATAATTTCCCGAAAGAAAGCGGGAGATGAAATAAGCCTGGAAGGTCCCTACGGAAACGGATTTCCGACTGCAAAAGGTCGTATTGCACTCGTCGGGGGAGGACTTGGGACTGCGCCTCTCAGATTGGCCGCCAAAACAATATGGAACTTGAATCCCGAAAAGCTGGACATATATCTTGGATATGCCCAAGAGGACATAAATTCGAACCGGTTTTCAAAATATGCCGACTCAATAAATATTGACATAGGGGGCTATGTCACAGACATGCTTGACCCCTCGGACTACGACATTATTTTTGCCTGCGGTCCGGAACCCATGATGGAAGTCCTGACAAGGAAGGCTCAAGGCACTAGCGCCAAGATTTTCATATCGATGGAAAAGAGAATGGCTTGTGGAATAGGGGCATGCCTTGTATGCACCTGCAGCACGAAATACGGAAACAAAAAAACATGCAAGGACGGTCCCGTTTTTGCCGGAGAGGATGTGTTCCCAGATGAGCTCAAGCAAGGTTGATTTTGGAAAATTGAGTTTCAAAAATCCGGTGGTGATGGCTTCAGGAACATTCGGATTCGGCAAGGAATACGGAGAGATATACGATGTATCAAAGCTTGGAGGGATATCCACCAAAGGCATAACACTCGAGAAAAGGGCTGGAAACAAGGGCATACGTGTGTGGGAAACCCCGTCTGGAATGATGAACAGCGTAGGTCTGGAAAACCCCGGGGTTCAAGGATTCCTTGAGGATGAGGCAAGGCATCTTTCGGAGCTCGATACAAGGGTGATTGTCAATGTTAGCGGATCGAGGACCGAGGACTATGCAGAGACGGTAAAAAGAATCGAGACCACCCCGTTCGATATTGTCGAGCTCAACATATCCTGCCCCAATGTAAAGAGTGGGGGCATGGCTTTCGGCACAAATGCTGATTCGGCATACGGCATAGTAAGCGAAATCCGAAAATCCACACATAAAATGCTGATGGTGAAATTGTCGCCGAACGTAGGCGACATTGCCGAAATAGCATCTGCATGTGTCTCGGCGGGGGCCGACGCAATATCGCTCATAAATACGGTTCAGGCGATGGCGGTGGACATTTACAGCAGAAAAATCATTTTTGACAACACATATGCCGGACTGTCGGGGCCGGCTGTCCGCCCCATAGCCTTGAGGATGGTCCACCAAGTTGCAAAGGCCGTCGATGTGCCCATAATGGGCATGGGGGGAATAACAAGTGGAGAAGATGCAATTTCATTCATCATGGCGGGAGCGTCATGCGTACAAATAGGGACTGCAAATTTTATGGATTTGAGAGCCGGGATCAGGATAGTCGATGAAATAGAAGCCTTTATGGACAGAGAAAATGTGAAGACCATCTCGCAGATAACAGGCATATTGTAAAGGAGAAAAAAATGGATCAAAAGGAATTGATGGAAATATTCAAAGAGACAGGAGCCATTCTCGAGGGGCATTTTCTGCTTTCTTCCGGAAAGCACAGCGGGGGATACGTTCAATGCGCAAAGGTTTTGGCTCACCCACAAAAAGCCGAGTCGGTGGTTTCAGGGGTTGTGGAAAAAATAAAAGACCTGAAATTCGATTATTTTGTGGGACCTGCAATGGGAGGAGTAATACCTTCCTATGAATTTGGTAGGCAGATGAAGAGGAAAGCGATTTTCACAGAGCGGAAGGACAATGAAATGTGCCTAAGAAGAGGTTTTGAAATTGCCCCCGGCGACAGAATCATAATTGCTGAGGACGTAATAACAACAGGAAAGTCCACAATGGAGGTAAAAGATCTCCTTGAGAGCCTCGGAGCCCAAGTAGTCGCAGCAGTATGTCTTGTTGACCGCGGGGGAAGCCAAGCATTGGACTTTGAAGTCTACAGCGCCGTAAAGGCCGACATAAGCGTATATGAACCCGATGAGTGCCCCATGTGCAAAAACGGAATCCCGTGGGAAAAGCCGGGCTCGAGGAAAATGACATAATCCGGCTTGCAAAAGCGCCCGGCATGCTGTACAATCGACATAAATACGGCGCGGGGGTATGTAGATGAAAAACAAGGCTAAAGGGTGGCTTTTTTTCGGAGGGGTTTTCGTAATCGTTTGCGTTTTGCGCATATGGTATGGAATTTTTCTGATATTTGCTTACGCATTGATTGAAACGGCTTTGAGGAAAAAAAGAAGTTTTTGCTACGACACTTGCCCAATCGGGAATGTACTCGACTTTGCAGGAGGAGATTCGCCCGGAAAACTAAAGAAATATTCGAAAAAGGCTAATATAGCAGGATGGGTGTTTTTCTTCGCTTATGTCTCATTCATTATATTTGTGCTTGTTGCCTTTTCGGACAGCGCCGGAACCAAATGGTATTATTTCTTCAGGCTGATGGCGGGAAGTGTGATATTGGCTATACTTGCGGAAATTGTTTTCGGGAAACGGTTCTGGTGCATATACATGTGTCCTTTGTCCAGACTTATGAAGCTGGTGCTGGGAATTGTCAGGAAATAAGCTCTCTCGAATTTCAAAGTTGCAAAAATAAAAATTTTCAAGGAGAAAGGCAATGAAAAAAATACTTCATGTGATTGCCCAGCAGCCCGGAAAGACGGGAAGCGGCATTTTTGCCAAAAATATTCTGCATCAGGCGGATAAAAAGGGTTACAATCAAACACTCATTGCCGGAGTGCCGTTTTATGAAAACAAGAAGGCTTATTGTCTTCCAGAGGGTGTTTGTTTTGAGCCGGTCATTTTTGAAAGTAGCCAGCTTCCGTTTCCTGTTGTGGGAATGAGCGACGAAATGCCTTATGAAAGCACTCGCTACGATGAACTCACAGGAGAGAAATTCGAGCTTTGGGAAAAAAACTTTGGACTCAGCTTGAAAGAAGCTGTCGAATCATTTGAACCGGACGTCGTACTTACACACCATCTGTGGCTGCTGACTTCGCTTGTAAGGGAAGAGATTCCCGAGCTTCCGGTGTTTGCATTTTCACATGGAAGCGATTTGAGGCAAATGGAAAACAATGATAGACACAGAATGAGAGTCATAAGTTCCTGCAAAAAGCTGGACGGAATTTTCGCCTTGAACGATTTCCAGAAGAGAAGGATTTGCGAATTTTACAATGTCTCTCCTGAAATCGTAAAAATAACAGGTGCCGGATACGACAGGAATTGCTTTAACGAAGACCATTGGGAACCCGAAAGAAAACCGGGACAAATAGTCTATGCCGGTAAAATAAGCAAAGCGAAAGGCGTAAAGAGCCTTCTCGACGCATTTGAAATTGTATCATGCAAAAGGCCTAATGCAGCACTTATTATAGCCGGATCGGGAAAGGGCATGGAATACGAAAGCCTTGCAGGCCGGGCAAGAGGTATGAAGGGCGTAAGCCTTATGGGAAATATGGACCAGTGCGACCTTGCAAAGCTTTTCAGGCAAAGCGGTGTTTTTGCCCTTCCGTCCTTTTACGAGGGACTTCCGCTTGTCTTGGCGGAAGCCGCCGCATGCGGAATGAAACTTGTCGTTTCCGAACTTGGGGGACTCAAAGAGTGGTTCGGACAAGACATGATGGTTTCTCAAAACTCTGTCACCGTACCTTTGCCAAGGATGGTTTCAGTGGACAAACCCCTAAAGCAAGATGAATATGACTATGCTCAAAGATTCGCCGATGCCCTGATGAAGCAGATCGACCGTTATGAGGGAACGGCGGATTCAACTATAAGAAAAGAATTTGTCAAAAGGAAATCATGGGAAAGCGTTTTTGACCAAATCGAAAAACACATAGGGTCAAACCAGCGGGGTCAGGCATCACTAAATCATTAATTCGAACATTTCTTTTCCATATTTCGACCTTATATCCTCTTTGGACAGCATCATCGATACGCTATTTTGATTGACATTAAACCGCCCTGCTATCTCTTTTTGCGTAATTTCTGGATTTTTAGAAGCAAGGAATGCAATAAGTTGTCTTGCATTGGCAATATTGCGTTTCCTCGTTTTTGCGGATATCTGATCCACTTCAATATCCAGCGCTTCACAAACCTTTTCTATTATTGTCGCTAAATCCGAATCTGTTGATCTACAGTTCTCCTTATTCATTTCTTTATATTCATCAATGTTTTCCGAGAATTTTCGAATAGGAATCTTCTTGATTTCAGTCTCTTCTTCGTTCATAAATTCAACAAATATATCCAATCGATTTTTAAACAAACCCAATGGAAATTCGACATCGCACAAATTATTTTTTGTTTTATCAAGGTATTCGTTATAACTGCTCCAATTATAATTCAATCCATTTACGATTCCCGCCCTTGTTGGATTCTGGTGAATGTAGCGTATCAGCATTAGCAAGTACTGATCTTTATCACAAAGTATAGCTTTATAGCGTTGTCCGAAAACGTGGCCTGTCCGGCTGGCTTTTCGGTTGTATGTTTGTGTAAATACTTGCTGAATGCACTGCATCACTTTTGACAAAGGGACATGGTTGACCTCAATCAATAGATGGGCATGGTTGTCCATCATTACATAGGCGTAAAGTTTAAATTTGTATTTGGATTTATAGCGTTTGATTGTTTCCAGGTATTCCAGTTTCCACTTGTCCTCCTTAAAGATAAATTCACGATTATTTCCCCTAACAATCACATGATATAATGCTCCTTCAAAGTGTATGCGTGGTTTTCGAGCCATATGTCGCCTCCATCAGTACTTGATAACATCATTGTATCACACTTAAGTGATACAATGATGCCTGACCCCGTTGGGATTGCTTTACATATTCCAATCAGCATTGTCAGAGCAAATAAGAACGATTGTTTTTTATCTGTGTGGCCGCTTTTCTAAAGCGGTTTTTAAGGTTATACTGTAACAAATGAGAAAAATTTGAAAGGGGATGGCGCAATGTCATTTTTTAAAAAACAAGACAATATACATGATTGCATTATGGAGCATCTTGACAAATGTCTCTATTGCCATGAAACCCTCGTTAGATATGTGGAGGAAATACTCGCTGAGGAAAAAGGCGAAAAGGCCTTGGACTATGTGAAAGCCGTTAGTGTCATTGAAACAGAGGCCGACGCCATAAGAAGAAGAATAATAACCGAATTGCTCAAGGGGGATTTGCTGCCTCAGTCAAGAAGGGAAGCATTGTATCTTATTGAGAAAACCGACGAAATAGCCAATGAATCGGAAGAAATAATAAGGGAGCTTTATCTTCAAATGGCTGTTGTGGGGGAAGAATACGCAGAAGGAATAAGACTGATAAATGGCGAGACAAAGCTGCAACTTGAAAAGCTGAGGACAGCGGTGGACAAGATATTTTCGGACATATGGAGCCAAAAGGGTAACCTGAACGAGCTTTTCATTGAAATAGACAGGCATGAGAGCGTTGTTGATTCGATAGAACAGTCATTGATCGGGTCTGTGTACAGGAGCGGACTGACTTTGGCGGAAAAGAACCAGCTCAGGTATTTCATTACAAAATTTGCTGATATTTCTGACCTGGCGGAGGATATTTCTGACCTTCTCGAAAAAATCGTAGTAATCAGAAAGGTTTGATTCAATAATGTATTTTTATTTGATATCCGCCATATTTCTGGGTTGGGCACTTGGAGCCAACGATTCGGCCAATTGCTTCGGAACTGCTGTTGCGACACATGTACTTAAATACAGACATGCCGTAATTTTAACCGCTGTCCTGGTTGTTTCAGGCGCTTTCATGGAAGGGTCGGCCGGGATGGAAAATTTGGGAGTCTATGCGGCTTTGAACGGAGTTGTCACTGGTCGCGACGCTTTCTTGGTCATTACCGCCGCAGCGGCGACGGTGAGCTTCCTTACGTTTTTGAAGCTGCCCATTTCCACATCCCAAGCTGTCATAGGAGCAATCATAGGCTCGGGAATCGCCGGAGGCAGATTTTTTGTAAGAGAAACCTTCCCGTTTTTCGGGGCATGGTTTGCCACTCCGTTGGGGGCTATGGCAATAGGGTACATACTCTACAGCCTGATGAGCAAGCATGTTCAAAAGAGAATAAACAACATAGAATTGTTTGACCGCTTTGTAAAAACAGGGTTTATAATTGCGGGGGCATTTTCCGCATACGCTTTGGGAGCCAACAATGTTGCCAACATAACGGCCCTTTTTGTAGGCAGGCTCGATTATCTAAATACAAGCAATGCTGTAATTCTGGGGGGAGCTTCCATCGCGTTCGGAGTTTTGACGCATTCAAGGCCGGTAATGATGACGGTGGGAAAAGGAATTGTCCCGCTCAATCCGGTTTCGGGATTCATATCGGTTCTGTCCGCGGCCCTGGTTGTTTATTTCTATGCCCAGGTCGGGATTCCGGTTTCGACATCGCAAGCCATTGTAGGGGCTGTTTTCGGAATAGGTCTTGTAAAGGGGATACAAACAGTTAATCTCAAAGTCGTAAGGAATATTGTTTTGGCCTGGTTTGGAACTCCGACAATCGCCGGTTTGGTAAGTTTTGTGCTTTTGAAAATAGCCGGATAGGGAAGCGTGTAAAAACAACTGAAGAAAACTGAAAAGGGGTGTTGACCGTGCCGGGATTGTTCGAGAAATATGAATATAATGAAAAGTTCTGGAAAAAGAAGCATGCAAACAATTTCGAAGAGCTTGAAATAGGACGGGATGCAATCACATGGATAAATGTTAACGACATGAACAAGTCGGATGCCGTGGAAAAAACTCTCGGTCTCCTGAAGACCCGCCACAGGGTCGTCAAAAGGAACATAGTCACAAAGGGGCAAAGGCCCAAAATAAACATATACCCGGGTTTTGTATTTGTAGTGGTCAAGATGCCTACATATGACGGCGTCAAGAACCGCATAATAAACGAGCAGGTCAGCTTCATACTCTTTGAGAACAAATTGCTTTCATTCCAGCAAAGGAAGGGGGATGTCTTCAGCGAGGTTAGGAAGTCCATTGAAACGGATGATTCTTTTGTGCGCAAGAACGGACCCGACTACCTGCTTCAGGCACTCCTGGAATCGATAATCAACAACTATTTCGACCTGATAGAAAAAATGGACATAAAAATAGAAATACTCGAGGAACGCCTGATAAGGGCGGGGACAGAGGATGTGCTCGAAGAAATCCACAAACTGAGGAAGAACATTCTTGTATTAAGGAGTTCAGTATGGCCGCTCAAGGATGTTTTCAATATACTTTCGAGGGACGAAATTTCATTTGTAAAGCCCGAAACGAGAATTTACTTCAGGGATTCCTATGATCATGTTTTCCATATAATAGACTCGCTTTCGATTTACAGGGAAATGGTTACAGGCATGTCTGATACCTATTTGTCCAACATGAGCAACAGGATGAACAAGATAATGACAACCCTTACCGTATTTGCCACTATATTCATACCATTGACATTCCTCACTGGGATATATGGAATGAATTTCAGGTATATGCCGGAGTTCGGATGGCGCGCAGGCTATCCGATGTTTTGGGTAATTACCGTTACGACCGTTTTTATCATGATCAGGTATTTCAAGAACAAAAAAATGTTGTAGGAAGGTGTAAAGGATGAACTATGTCATTATAGCCCTGCTGCTATCATTGTCTGCTGCTTTTTCGGGTTTGACACTGGGGCTATTCAGCCTCAATGTGTCGGAACTGAAGAGAAAAATCCGTCTTGGAGACAAGAAGGCACAAAAGGTGTACAAGGTGAGAAAAAACGGGAATCTTCTTCTTTGCACACTGCTCATAGGAAATGTTGCAGTCAATTCCGCAATGGCAATATTTTTGGGAAGCATTGCAACGGGGCTGGTTGCCGGAATAGTCTCAACCGGCTTGATTTTGGTGTTCGGAGAAATTTTTCCACAGGCTGTATTTACAAGAAATGCACTTAAAATTGGCGCCAGAACTGCGTGGTTCGTCCAGGCGATGATTTATATTTTTTCTCCAGTGTGCTACCCCTTGTCAAGGATGTTGGACTTTATGCTTGGGAATGAACTGCCCACAATCTGGTCAAAGAGCGAGCTTGGCGAAATAATAAAGGAGCACGAGGATTCTCCCGATTCAAACATAGACGAGGACGAGGAAAGAATAATACTTGGGGCCTTGTCTTTTTCCGAAAAAAGCGCATTCGACATTATGACGCCTAGGACGGTTTCATACTCCCTGGACTCAGAAAGATTGGTTGACTCCAAACTACTTGAAGAAATAAAGGAAAAGGGCTTTTCAAGAATCCCGGTATTTGAAAAAACAAGGGAAAATATAATAGGGATATTGTATGTGAAGAAACTGATAGGTTTTTGCGAAGAAATGAAAGCCTCTGTGGGAGATGTGTGCGAAAAAAGGGGGGTCATCTTCACTAATGTCGACACCCGTCTGGACAATCTTTTGAATGTTTTCATAAAAAACAGAAGCCATATGGCATTGGTGTATGATGAGTACGGAATGTTCAACGGAATAGTTACCCTCGAGGATATAGTGGAAGAGATATTAAAGGTTGAAATAGTGGACGAACAGGACAAGATAGAAGACATGCAGAAGCTTGCCATAATGAGGTACAAGAGCCGGCTGGCCAAAGAAAATGAGAAGCTGCAAATGGAAAATGAAACCGATGAAAAAGAATAGAGGAGAAATTTATAATGTTTAGAACAGTATACTTTTACTTATTACTTTGGGCGGGGCTTTTTCTGACTCTGCCTGCTATGCTTATAGTTGAAATAATTAATATTTTTTCAAAAACAGGAAGCAAAGCCTTGTCTCAAAAGATAGCGCGAATGTGGGGCAAATCGGTTGTTTCACTAAGCGGCAGCAGTGTCGAAGTCATAGGGCTTGAAAACATTCCTAAAAAAGGACCGGTGCTTTTCATTTCAAACCACCAAAGCAATTTTGACATACCTTTGCTCTTGGGACACCTTGGCCGGCCGGTAGGATTTTTGTCAAAAGAAGAACTGAGAAAAGTCCCTATAGTAGGACGATGGATGAGGCATCTCAATTGTGTATTCATGGACAGAAGCAATCCCAGAGCGGCGCTCAAGTCGATTGGTAAAGCCGCTGAAACTGTCAAAAGCGGCAATGCAATGTGCGTATTTCCCGAAGGGACACGGAGCGGGGCTGGATTAATTGGAGAATTCAAGCCGGGAGCTTTCAAGATATACACCAAAACCAAGGCCGCCTTGCTGCCTGTAGCAATTGAAGGGACATGGAGAATTCAAGGCAGGGATACTTTGAGAGTTAAATCGGCTAAAGTTAAAGTTTCGGTTTTGAAACCGGCAGACCTCGAAGGCATACCGCCAAGGGATACAATGAAAATTGCTGAAAAAGTAAAGAGCGAAATACAAAATGAACTTCAGAGTCTGCGCGGGGACTGATTATTTAAGATGCAAACGGGTATAAAGCTCAACACTAGGCTATAAAATTCAATGAGGACTTGAGGTGGTCGGTTTGTATCGTGAAGTTGATTATGAATTCTATTCCGTGGAATTGCTTAGGCAGTTGCCCAAAGGCGTATTTTTGAGCACCAGGAATGGAAGCACAGCCAACACAACGACAATAGGATGGGCAAGCATAGGCATAATGTGGGGCATGCCCATATTCACGGGCTTGGTAAGGCCTTCGAGCTTTTCGTACGGACTCATAGAAAAAACAGGCGAATTCACAATAAGCATTCCCCTCGGGACGGATTTCAGTGATGAATTGCTCTTATGCGGACGTACATCCGGTGAAAGCATAGATAAATTTTCGGAGTGCAATTTGACCGCAATGAAATCTAAAACACTGGAAACATACATAGTGGGGGACTGCGAACTGCATCTCGACTGCAAAGTAATTATGAAAAATGAAACCAAAGAGGATTCATTTCCTGAAAAAATCAAGAACGTGCACTACAGGCAGGATGACTTCCACAATATATATTTTGCGGAAATTGTTGCGGCTTATGTCATTGATTGAAAAGCTTCGGTTTTAATCGAAGCTTTTTACTATTTTTGCTTAAACATCAGGATCGGTCAAGAGGTTATTTTTGGTCGTATATATTTATGAAATTCATTTAATGGGTATAAGAATTATCAAAGAAAGCGGGAGGTGATTTCATGAAAGGAGTCATTTACATCGACCAAATTTTTGCCGAATTCGTTCCGCAATTCATTTTGGACAGAAAAAAAGACATTGCCGACATCAGGGGACACGTTGAAATTGGAGACTTTGAAGGGACGGTCGAAATACTAAAGATGATGAGGGAGACAGCAAACACTTTTGGTTTCAAGGACCTCACTGCAATGGCTTCCCATGCGGTGACTGTCGCGAAGAGAAAGGATAATTTTGGAATTGGCGAGTTGGCGGACAAGATGGAAAAGCATTTGCAACAGATCAAAATAGCATATGTCGACTATGGAGAAGAAAATGAAATGGATTTTTAAGAAATATAAACCGACACACTATGATTATTGTTGTGAAAATTTATAAAGGCTTCCTTGATTTGAGCCGGGCAGATTATACTGGATTCTGCGTATGACTATATTTGTTATTTCTAGAAGATCAATTGTCTTGCCGTCGATGTCTTTGTCTGAAGGCGCCTTTATGCACACAATCGGGCGCAAGGGGTAGTTGACATTGATTTCTTCGACGAATGCGCAATGGCCTGTGCTAAGTTCCACAAGCGTTCCAACAGGATAAGGTATGATTTTCCTTACGAAGGAAACAACCAAGTCGTAGTCGAATCTGCCTCCGGCGTTCCCCATTATGTACTCTATTACTTCATGAGGTTGAATTCCAGGTCTATAGGGCCTGTCGGAAGTCATTGCGTCGTATATGTCCGCTATGGCAACAATTTTTGAAAACTTATGGATTTGGGAGGCCATGAGACACTTCGGGTATCCGGTGCCGTCGCATGATTCGTGGTGCTGAAGGGCTATGAGCCTTGAGGACGATTTGACTGTGTGGTCATTGTACAGATAGTCATATCCGTTTGATGCATGGCTTCTTATTATTTCGTATTCATGTTGTGTAAGTGTGGAGGGCTTGTTCAAGATTTCAAGGGGGACGAAAATTTTTCCTACATCGTGAAGCATTGCGCCTATGCACAAATCGCAGAGCTCATCCTTATCAAGGCCAACTTCGACTCCAAGAATGAGAGAAAGTATGGCAACGCTAAGAGAGTGTTCATAAGTGTAATTGTCCATGGTCTTTATATCTACAAGGTTTATGAATATTTGATTGCGTGACAAAAGGTCGTTTACGATATCCTTGGCTATTTGGGCAAGAGTTGAAACATGTTCGGTTCCGTTTTTGTCGAAATGTTCGCTCTGCTTTTTAAGCGTGTCGAAAGTCGATTTGATGGCTTTCAATGCCCGTCGCTTAATTTCAGGCTTGATGATTTCCTTGATTTCCATGTGGCTGTAGTTGTCGTCGATATAAAGGGATTGAATACCGTATTTTTTTATTTTTGAAATAAGTTTTCCGTTTAGGGGAACTCCTCTCTTAAGAAGCGTCCTGCCGTCTATATCATATATGGTTTTAGCTAAGGGTGTATTCTCTTTTATGCAGCTTATGGGAACGAGTCGCATTGCGGACAATCCTTTCTCTTTATAATTTCGAAACTATTCAATTTATATAATAACCCGTTTGTAAAAACTAGTCAAAGGTCTTTCCATGCATTCACTCCATCTGAAACAAATCCTTTCTGACTTAAGCGATTTAAACATTAAAACTCATTGCATAGGTGGCATTTGCAGCAAAATTTGGTATAATGAAACGGAAAGCTTGAATGAATCGGATTCATACACCACTGAATACAAAAGGGTTGGTCGGATGCCTAAAAAAATAAAGAATGCGGAAACGAGAATAATGGACTCGGCGGAAATAATTTTTCGTGAAAAGGGTTATGTCAAATCTGATATGAAAGAAATTGCAAGGCATGCGGGAGTTGCTGTGGGGACGCTTTACAATTATTGGCCCAGCAAAAAAATGCTGTTTTGCGATATTTCATCAGAATACTGGAAGCGCGTATTTATAAAAACGGATGAAATAATGAAGTCGGGGGTAAATCCCCGGTTGAAATCCATGTTGTTCATAAAAAACATGTATGATCATTTCGAAGAGCAAATGAATATGAATACGGGTGAGATGGACCTTGAGTCTATGGCTTTCCTGGTAAGCCTGAATGGGGTTTGGGAAGAAATTCAACTTCGTATTGAAATACTGATGCAAGAAACAGTCAAAGGCGAGTCAAAAGGCATGGACAAGGAGGATTCCAAAAGGGTTGCAAGGATAATATCCCTTTCCATCGTTTCATGCATAAGGGATTTCCCGGACGACAAGGAAAGGAACATCCGATTCATAAACAATTTCATAAACGGAGCTCTCGAGCAGTCGCGAAAGTAAAAAAATCATATGCGTTCAAGTCAATGGCAATGAATAATTTTTATAATGGAGGGTATTTGTTAAAAGAAGACAAATAATACAGGAGGCGAAAATATGAGTTTGTTGGATAAGATAAAAAGCACCACAAAGGATACGGCTTCAACAATAGGAGCGAAATCGGCTGAACTTGTAGAGACAGGAAAAATGAAAATCAGCAAGGCCCAGCTTGAATCCGAAATCAAGGCAAAAAAGAGAGCAATAGGCGAATTGGTTTATGAGGCACATAAAACGGATTCGGAGGTGGATGCGGAGAAATTGACCGCAATTTTCACGGAAATAGGGGACTTGGAAAACGACATAGAAGAATTGGCATAAAAAAAAGAAAGGAATCCATATGTTTCGATGGATTCCTTTTTTATTCTGCGTAATATATAATAAATAAAAAGGCAACAAGGGGAGGATAAATGAAGATTGTATGTTTGGGGGATAGTTTGACATATGGATACGGGGTCGGGCGAAGAGATGTTTGGACAAGCATTGCATCCGGGCAGTCGGGAGATATATATGTAAATAAAGGGGTCAATGGAGATACAACTGGAGGAATGCTCTCGCGTTTCAATGAGGATGTTTTAAACGAAAAACCAAAAGCGGTTGTATTGATGGGTGGAGCCAATGATTTCATTGTAGGCGAGCCGGCAAGCAGGGTCAAAGCCAACATGTCCTCAATGGCCTACCAATCGCTGGCACGGGGCATATTGCCTGTCATAGGAATCGAGGTTGACATATTGGAAGACATGGTTCGCAAGGAATGGTTGAGGTTCGCAGATTTCGGAACGGTCCGCAAAAAACTTTTGGAATACAGGGAATGGGTAGGATTGTATGCAGAAATATTTGGAATCGCCTTCATTGACTTTTACGGTCATTTTAAGGAAAAACATCCTGATGCAGGCAGGGATTTGTACTCTGACGGATTGCATCTTAATGTCGAAGGCAACAAGACCATGGCTTCAATCATGACAAAAGAGATGGCAAAAATAATAAAAAAATGATATTGGAGGGACATTATGCAGACATTCATCGGTTTGGCGGCGGCTACTTTTTTTGCTGTTTATATTTATTTGAGGGTTTTTGGATATGGAAAAAGAAAAAAATAGAACTAAATTTTTACTTTTTGACGCTATAGCGACTTAAAATAATCAAGGCGGACGTATCCTTTATACGACGGGGGAATATTATCGTGGTTAAAAGAACTTCAAGCAAGGGCGCTCAAGTTATTGAAAGAAGAATAAAATCGATAAAAAATGGAAACAAACAGGAAAAAGAGGCCTTTATTCGCGATTATATCCCATTTATTGTAAAAAGCGTATCAAAATGTATTGACGCTTATCTGGATTCGACAGAAAGCGACGAATTTTCAATAGGGCTAAAAGCATTTGACGAGGCTTTGCAAAGATACGAACCCGACAAAGGAAATTTCATTTCATATGCCGATTTGGTTATTTCGAGCAGAGTAAAAGACTACAAAAAAAAGGAAAGCCGCAACAGGGCTTTGCCTCTATCCTCCTTTGAAACCGATAAAGGGAATGTCTTGGAAGGGGCATTCAGTTCCGGGGATTTTACTTCCGAAATAGACGTAAAAGAGCAATTGAAAGAATTTAAAATGAAACTTAGTGAATTCGACATAACATTGGAACAATTGCTTGATGAGTCGCCCAAGCACAATGATACGAGGTTAAACGCTTTTCGTATCGCAAAAATGGTCAGTTCGAACCCAATTTTGAAAAACGAATTTTTAGCGAAAAAAAAATTGCCGTTCAGCCATATAAGAAAAGAGATGCAAATAAGCCAAAAGTCGATTCGCAGAAGCAATGGATTCATAACGGCGGCAGTTCTTATATTAATTAATGACTGGCCTGATATTAGAAATCAATTGCCTGAATTTGACGAGGATGGAGGGGAGCTTGTTGATAAATAAGGGGATCGTAATCGAAGTCAAAAAAAATTACGGAATTGTACTTAGCGATGAGGGAGTATATGAAAAGGTTGTAAAGAAAGGTTCTCTTTCGGAGGGAGACAGAATCATATATACCCGGGAAGACATTTATGAGGGAAAACAGGCAGGGCGCAAGAAAGTCTACAGAGGTTTGTTTTCTGCGGCAATGGTAATTTTTGCAATCGCGATGGCCTTTGGATTTGAGAAATTGCCGTCTCAAAATGTGTATGCGGTGGTCAGCATGGATATTAATCCAAGCATTCAATATTACCTGGACAAGGATAATTTTGTCATTCGGGCGGAAGCGATGAATGAAGACGGACGGGACATAGCTGACTGCGGTTTGGAGGGACTAAGCATTGAGAAAGCCATAAACAGGACACTTGAAGAGGCGGAAAAAACCCATTATTTGAAAGCGGATTCAAAGGTTATCGTTTCGGCGGCGGATTTGAAATCCGGCAAGGCCGGTTATGCCGAACAAATAGCCGGAAAAATTTTTGAAGAGCCCATGATAGCCCAAAAGCAAATAGAGGTTTTTGTTCTTGAAGTCGATAGGGAAGACTACGAAGAAAGCAAAACTATGGAGACCAGCCTGGGCAAATACAAGGTGTATGAAATTTGCGGAGAGGTCGCGCCATTCAGCCTAGAGGAAATAAACGGCATGAAGGCTTCAGAAATAATTGAAAACAGTTTGATAGATGAAGAAAAAGTGCGTGTTTTCAAAAGTCTTGCAAAAGACGGGCGAAGAGAAATATCGCAACAGTCCAATCATACGGCAAAGACGCCTGAAAAAGCGCAGAGCGAAGAAATGCTTGGAAATGTTGATATCCCGGGTCTTTCTGGCCATAAAAAAGAAAAAGTGTCTATGAAAGCCGATGCGGCAAAAGATCGAAAGTCTGAAAATGGCAAAACATCGGAGAAAAAGAATGACAAAACCGCGCTGGGCGGAAACGAAGAAATTGCAGACATGACTCTTGCGGACGGATTTGAAGATGTTTTGTCGGTTAAAGATAAAAAAGAGCAAGCAGAAGTTGCATTTGCCGGTCTTGCGAAGAAACAAAATGAAAAGAAGGTTGAAATTGCGTCAAGCGGCGGAAACAAAATCAAGATTGACAACGAAGAAACAGGCAAAGCTGTTAAAGACGATGCGACGGGCAAATCCGAAAAACAATCGAATAAAAAAGTTGCCAAGGTTGATGATTTTGTCGGTCCGTCGAATATTGCCAGTGGGGAAAAGACCCAAACAGATTCGAGTGGCGGAAACAAAATCGGGTTTAAAAAAGAAAATTCATTAAAAGCCGCCGATGGTGATGGGTCGGGCGGACTGGAGAAAAAGGCAAAAGAAAAAGTCGCCAAGACTGAAAAAAACAGTCCATCATCAAATGCGGACATTGAAAGTTTGCCGAAGAATCAAGCAAGCAAGGAAAATAGCTCCGGTGGAAAGGTAAAAGACGCAGAGCCTGATGAAAACAGGAATGAAGAAATAAAAAACGACAAAAAAAATGAAAAAGTAGAATCGGAAAGAGGGAAAAAAGTAAAGCTTATAGCAATGAAATAGAAGTATGATGCGGGTATTTTAAAAAAAAATAATGAAAGACATGAAATGTGCCCCAAAAGTAAAACCGCATACGTATTCTATAGTCAAATGGAATAAGACAAATTTTTAAGCATATCGATAACGGCAAACCGGTTGAAAGGCCGGGACGCAAAACCACAGACCTAAAGGGTGAAACCAATGGTGGCTGGGTCACCGAAAATGCTCAAATTGGTTTTTTGGTGGAAAAAGGTTGAAAGACCCGTATCGTATGCGATACGGGTTTGTTTTATTGAGGGGGTGAATGCCTATAAAGAAGCCTATCGCTTTGTTTTTAATGATTGTCATACTGGTTTTCAACGGAATAGGAAATATGGGATATTGCGAGGGGGACAATCTTGTCGAGAGAAGCAAGAAGGCAAAAGGATTGTATTCAGCAGAGGAAATGTCCTTGCTTATGGAAAAGGCTCAATTGATAACTGCAAGTTATGAGAATGTCTTTCCGCTGGGGGTCGAATGCATATTGAACGAGTCGATGAATTTTAAGTTCGATACGCCTCCTGTTATAAAGGACGGACGGACAATGGTTCCGGTAAGGACCATTGCGGAGGCATTCGAAGCCTCGGTGCTATGGGATCCCGTTGAAAGAAAAGTTACAGTCAAAAAAGACAAAAAGGAAATTCTCATCTGGGTCGGCGGAAATAAGGTGAGCGTCAACGGCAAAACAAACGAGATTGACGTGCCGGCATTGATACTCAATGGCCGGGCAATGGTGCCCCTCAGATTCATAACAGAGAATCTGGGCTTGACCATTCTGTATCACGCAAATTATGGAATTGTGGAAATAATCGACTGACGGCAAATAATGATGATGAAGCGATTTCCGCTTGAGAGTATTTCGGAATACCGATAAAGGCAAACTTTCCGAAAGGAAAGGACGCAAAGTGACGGGCCTTGGGGAATTCCCGTGGCAGCCGAGCCGCCGAAGTATCATTAAGCCTTCGAAAGAAGACTTTATCATCGGGATAATTCAAAGGAGGAAAAAATGTTTAAATACTTGGTACAAATGATTGGATTTGTAAGGAATGAAGAAGGACAGGGAATGGTTGAATACGCACTGATAATCGGTGGAATAGCTTTGATCGCAATGGTAGGAATAAACCTTCTCGGACCTGGACTGGATTCTTTGTTCGACAGCATCACAACTGCTATAACACCCGCGGCGTAATGGACGCCTCCCGGAATTTGGAAAGCGAAAAAATGAAATTGCGGGCTGGACGATTCATGGGCAGTACGGCAAACGAAAAGGGACAAGGCATGGTTGAATATGTATTGGCGATAACGAGCATCAGTTTGGTTGCCTTGCTCAATCTGCATTTTATTGGGGCATGGCTCGATTCGTTTTTCGGAAGATTGACAATGCTGGTATAAAAGGAAGGGGGCGACCTGATTCGGGGAGTCCCCTTTATATCCTATATGGAGGGGAGAAGAATGATCGGAAAACTTAAAAATCAAAAAGGGCAGGCCATGGTTGAAATGGCTTTGATTCTTCCGATTCTCCTTCTACTTTTCATGGGGACTTTTGAATTCGGAAGAGTAATGAACGCTTATCTTGTTGTAAACAATGCTGCCAGGGAAGGCGCCAGAAACACGGCACTAGGAGGAAGCACCCTTGCAGCTATGCAAAGCGTAGAAGATTCGTTTTCGGGTTTGGACCTCACAAGAGTGGGGGTTTCCATCACTCCCGAAGAATCGGCAAGAACAAGGGGAGAAACCGTACTTGTTACCGTGTCATACGACATAGACCTGGTTACACCTGTAATCAGCGCGCTTTTGGACAATCCGCACCACATAGAAATTACTACATCCATGAGGATGGAGTAGATACAGAGAGGTGATTTGCGTGGCAAAAAGTCTTAATCAAAAGGGGAACATAATGGTAATGACCGCAATAGCCCTTTCTGCAATCATCGGGATGTCGGCACTTGTCATAGATGTCGGAGCTGTAATGATTGAAAAACACAGACTTTTAAACGCCGTCGACGCCTCCGCACTAGCCGGAGGCCAGGAACTTCCCATGTATCCGGATGCGGCAAGAAGCATTGCAATTGAATACGCGCAGGCAAACGGAGCGTCGCCGGGAAGGATCTTAGTTGACATAGACGAAGATGCATGCGGAATCCGTGTCACCGCAGATCAAACAGTCAATTACAGATTCGCGGGGATCTTCGGGCTTTCAAGCAGGGAAGTCAGCCAAAGCTCCTACGTGAAGCTGGGAACGGCAGGATCCGTATACGACGGATTGCGTCCTTTCGCCGTGGAATGGAGCGACTTCAGCTATGGAGAAAGCGTTACGCTCAAGGAAGGGGCAGGCGACGGGGAAACGGGCAACTACGGGGCCGTTGCGCTTGGCCTTAGAGGGGCCGACAGCTTCAAGGACAATGTCAAGTTTGGATACAGCGGTAAAATATCAGTGGGGGAAATCATTGACACCGAGCCCGGAAACATGAGCGGCCCGACTGTCGATGGAATAAACTATATTCTAGGCAACGACAACTGCACTTTTGAAAGCTTCACGAAGGATTCAATACGGCTTTGGACCATACCTGTTGTGGATTCCTTCGACGCACTCGGACGCGACCAGATTGAGGTGAGCGGCTTTGCCGTATTCTTCGTCGAGGACACCAGGACCGAGGACGGAGCTGCGGTAGTTGTAGGAAGATTCATGGAATATGTGGCAAGCGGAGACATAGACGATACGATAAACAATTATGGAGCTTACGGACTCAAGCTGATGCAATGAGGAGGGGACGAAAATGAAAGCAAAAAAGAAAATATTGCTGGCGGCTCTTTTCTTTGCAGTTGCGGCAGCCTATTTGACATATCAGTTGCTGGGAGACATAAAGACTATCGATGCAGTAAGGGCCGACAAGACAATTCTTGTGGCCAAGAAGACCTTGATGCCGGGAAGCAGAATAAGCGGAGTCGACATAGAGTCGATGGATGTCGGGGAGGACTCCTACATTCCCGCTTCAGCCCTTACGGACAGGAACGAAATAGTAGGCATGACAACAAAGGAACGGATACTTGAAGGGGAAATATTTGCACGGGAGCGAATGATAAGAAATGATGAAAACGAGCTGGCTTTCATGGTTCCGGCGGGAAAGCGGGCGATTTCGGTCAATACAGACCAATTCAGCGGAGTTGGAGACTTGATACGGCCAAACGATTACGTTGACATTTATATCACCGCATACGAAAAGACGATAGAAACGGCAGGTTCAAAAATTTATATGCCGGAAACATCGATTCTGCTTCTCCAGGACATACAGGTCCTTGCCGTCAGCAAGGAAATCATGAATGTAGAGGGAGAAGAGAGGAAGGAAATACCAAACAATTACGCTGTGACGGTTGCTGTTTCAGCCGAAGAGGGCGAAAAGCTTGTGCTGGGAGAGGAAATGGGAAGCATAAAACTGGCTCTCAGGCCTTTTGGAGACGATTCCGTATACTTTACGCCGGGTGTTGTAAGGAATGATCTTGTAACAGACAAGGGCAAGATAGTTATTCCCAAATAGGGGGGATTGAAATGGGTAAAAAAATCAGTGTTTTGATAGCAGAAAACAGGAGGGACACCCGCGAGCTCATAAAGCGGTATCTTATGACTGAAAAAGTCATTGAAGTGGTTGGAGAAGCGGATACAGGGCCTGCCGCTGTGGAATTATCAGAGAGGCTTATGCCGGACATAGTGCTGATATATTCCGAAATGCAGCAAATGGATGGATACGAGGCGTGCGAAAAAATCACCGAAACATGCAGGAACACGTCTGTGATAATTATGGCAAGGGAGATCGGAGCCGAACAGGTAAGGAAAGCCATGGTAAGCGGCGCAAAGGACTATATAACCCTGCCTCTTGACATCAACAGGCTAATAAGCACAATACGGCTGACATACAAAAAAAGCGTCAAATTTGAAATTCCCAAGGCAAGTGACGAGAGGGACGATAAAAAGGACGGTCGAATAATAGGTATTTTCAGCACAAAGGGCGGAGTGGGCAAGACAACCATAGCCCTCAATCTTGCAGTGGATATGGCAAAAAAGAGCAGGAAAAGGATAGCCCTGGTGGACTTGGACCTTCAATTCGGAGATGTGGCATTGATGGCAAACATTGAGCCTGAAATGACCATTGCAGACATAATGGAGGAGACCGCCAGCATAGACACTTCGACAATAAATGGTTTGATGACCGAATACATGTCAAACCTGATGGTTTTGGCTTCGCCCCCAAGCCCCGAATATGCAGAGTATATGGGAGGGGATTCCATAAGGGAGATTCTTTCTTTCCTGAGGCAGACATTTGATTATATCGTCATAGACATGGCAAGCAGCTTCAGCGACGCCACCCTTGCCGCACTTGATTTCTCGGATGAAATATTCATGGTGTCGGCAATGGACATAGTTTCTGTAAAGAATGTGAAGATAGGCATAGAGATTATGAAATCGCTTGAATATCCCGACGAAAAAATCAAGATACTTGTCAATATGGCAAATCCTAAGCTTGGAATCGGATACGCCGACCTGGAACGTATTTTCGAAAGAAAGATTGACTATAAAATTCCTGAAGCGAAGAAATCCCTTATAAAAGCGGTAAACAAGGGCCTACCCCATGTAAACGCTAAGGGACCTAGTAAAACAAACAAGGCTTTCGGCAGGATAAGCAAGGGCATATTGAAAAGATAGGGGGCGTAGGCGTGACTCTTAAGGAAAGACTGGGGAAAAACCAAAAGTCCGTTGGAGATGCAAAAAAAACGGCATCCGGCCAAAAAAGCGTTGAAAAGCTTGAATACGCCCGGCTGATAGAAAAAGTGCAAGCCAGGATAGTTGAGGAATACAATCTCAATTTCGAGACAATGGAAGAGGAACAGGAGCAGCTAGAGGAAGAAATAGAAAAACTTCTGCAAAAGATTCTCGAGGAGGAGGGCCTGGAAATAAACCAAAAGATTTTTTTTGACATATTCCAGGAGCTGGTCGATGAAATAATGGGATTCGGACCCATAACCACCTATTTGAGAGATGGGGATGTGACCGAAATAATGGTCAACAGATATGACCGGATTTTTGTCGAAAAGAAAGGCAAGCTCATCCTGACAGACAAGGAATTCAAGAACAATGCCCATGTCAACCACATAATAGAAAAAATCGTTGCCCCCCTGGGTCGGAGGATTGATGAAAGCTCTCCCATGGTGGACGCCAGGCTTCCCAACGGATCACGGGTTAATGCCATAATTCCGCCGCTTGCAATCGACGGGTCGTCAATAACAATAAGAAAATTTTCCGAGGAGCCTTTTCAGATAAAGGATCTGGTTACTTTCGGAACACTGACCCCCAAAATGGCGGAATTCATAAAGGCGTGCGTGCATGCAAGACTGAACATAATTGTCTCGGGAGGAACAGGCAGCGGTAAAACAACGACACTCAATGTAATTTCATCCTTCATTCCCAATGAGGAAAGGATAGTGACCATAGAGGACGCGGCTGAGCTGAGGATGGACCAGGTCAACGTAGTTAGGCTTGAAACGCGACCGGCAAATATCGAGGGTAGCGGATCCGTGTCCATACGGGACCTTGTAAAGAACAGCCTGAGGATGCGGCCCGACAGGATAGTAGTAGGGGAAGTCAGGTCCGGAGAGGCGCTCGACATGCTGCAGGCAATGAATACCGGGCATGACGGATCTATAACCACGGGGCATGCCAATTCTCCCAGGGATATGCTTTCCAGACTCGAGACAATGGTCTTGATGGCCGGCATGGACCTTCCCGTCCGCGCAATAAGGGAGCAGATAGGCTCGGCTCTGCATCTTGTGATCCACCAATCCAGAATGAAAGACGGAAGCAGAAAAATCACCCACATATCAGAGGTTCAGGGGATGGAGGGCGACATCGTAATAATGCAGGACATTTTTAGGTTCATACAGCAGGGAATGACCCCGGAGGGGAAAGTCAAAGGACATTTTGAATTCATGAATATAATGCCGAGCTTTATCGGTGAAATGGAATCCAAGGGAATCCCAAACCCCTTGGTTTAAGGAGCTGGTGACATGGTTGCATTGATTTCTGCTCTTGTTGCGTTTTCGGTTTTTTTAATGGCGTATCTTTTTATTTACAGGTCGATCTTCAATGACCGAATAATCGACCGCGTGAATTTTTATGTAGGAAAGAAGGACAAAGAAGCGAACGCAGGTAAAAAAAGAAAAAGGAAAAAAATTGCCGACATAAAAACACTGGGAATCTACAAGGTGTGGTACAAGATTGTCAAATCAATGAAACTGGGCAAGCGCTATTCGGCACATCTGCAAAAGGAAGCACTCAGGGCAGGACTCTTTCTCAGGGGCGAAGAAATAATGGTTTTTCAAATGGTTTCGGCAGGCATTGTCGCCATTTTGTTCAAATCGGCCGGGGGACTTAATTTGTTTGCCTTTGTCGGAGCGGTTTTTGGGTTTTTACTGCCGCCCATGCTTATTGCCAGAAAGAAAAACAAACGCTGCAAGGATTTCAACAATCAGCTCGGAGACACCATAGCCCTTATCTCGAATTCCCTCAAGGTCGGGCACAGCTTCATGCAGGCAGTTGATTCGGTTGTGAGGGAAATGCCGGATCCCATGGCTGACGAGTTCGGCAAGCTTTTGAGGGAGATGCGACTCGGAGTTCAAACAGAAGAGGCTTTGAGAAATCTCTCTGAAAGAATCGTAAGCAACGACCTGGAACTGATGGTGACGGCAATAATGATACAGCGCCAAACGGGCGGCAATCTCTCCGGAATACTTGACCAGATAACAAAAACAATAAGGGACAGGGTTAGAATAAAGACAGAAGTGAAAACATTGACGGCGCAAGGCAGATTCTCGGGAATAATAGTAGCCATGCTGCCTGTACTGCTCGGGCTTGCAATAACATTCATAGATGTGGAGTACATGCGTCTTCTGATAGAAAACCCTTTAGGCAAAATAATGCTTGGAGGCGCGGTCGTAAGCGAGATTTTGGGTTACATGGCAATAAAGAAAATAGTGGACATAAAACTCTAGGAGGTGTATTGTCGTGACGCAAGCCATAGCGGTGTCGGCGGGACTGAGCGTGTTTTTTATTATGCAATTGATTTTGTCGGGATTGGGTAAGGATGGAATAAGAATAGAAGAACGGCTGGAAGCATTGGCCAAAAGATGCGGAGGCGACAAGGAAAAGAGCGAGCTCGACAGCCCGTTCCGTGAAAGGATAATCAAGCCTGCACTCGCAAGGTTTAGCCGTTTCATAGAAAACATAACTCCAAAGAGGATGATAAAGGCAATCGGATTGGACATAGCCCGAGCCGGGACTCCATGGGGAATGACTCAGGGCAGATGGATAACAATAAGACTCGGGACAGGATTGATTCTGCCCATCCTTTTGGGGATTTATCTGGCAACGGTGTTGGAAAACCCTGCAAAGGCGTATTCTTCCGCGCTGGTGGCAATGCTTTTTGGAAATGCCTTTCCGCGGGCAATGCTCTCGAGAATTGCGAGGGAGCGAAAGCTTCAGCTTGAGCACGAAATGCCGGATGCATTGGATTTGATTACTGTATGTGTGGAAGCGGGGATTTCCTTCGATGGGGCTTTGGGAAAAATTGTTGAAAAAATGGACGGGCCTCTTTCTGAGGAGTTCAAAAAGACAATCGGAGAAATGAAGCTTGGAGCAAACAGGAAAAATGCCCTTTCAAACATGGGCGACCGATGCGATGTTCCCGAGCTTACAGCTTTTCTCGCGGCCGTCATACAGGCTGACGAGCTTGGTGTTCCGATAACAAATGTGCTTAGGGTGCAGTCGGCCCAGCTGAGGGAAAAACGAAAGCAGAAGGCGCAGGAAAAAGCGATGAAAGCGCCCATAAAAATTTTGTTTCCTCTGGTCATGTTCATTTTTCCGGCTATTTTTGTAGTGATATTGGGACCGTCCGTAATCAGGCTGATTGATATTTTTGGGAGATAAAAATGAAAAAATTGACGGCTTATTCAGAAAAACGCAAAGAGCGCATAATAAATGATATAAACATGACAGAAAATTTCATGGAAAGATTCCTGGGGCTGATGGGCAAATCTGATGTCGGGGCTGAGGCTCTTCTTATAGAGCCGTGCAAATCGATACACATGTTTTTCATGAAGATGCCTATCGACGCGGTCTTTCTTGACAAAAACGGCTGCATACTTGCCGTTGAAAAGAACCTCAAGCCATGGTCTGTAAGCGGCATATATAAAAATGGCAGGTCGGTGATGGAAATGCCGTCAGGAAGCGCGGAAAGGCTGGGGCTTGAATGCGGTGAAGTCCTGGGTTTTTCCGAAAGGCCTAAAACGGATTGACCGAGCGGGAATTTTGATTTACAATATTGTTTAGGAGGCTAAATAATATGGCGCAAAACGAATTCAGCAACCACTCCGGCTATTTCATACAGGAAATAGCTAGGAAAACGAACTATCTTCTCAATCTGTCGCTCTCCCCGTTGGGGATAAGCTATGCGCAATTCAGGGTACTCAATTGCCTTTGGAAAAAGGGAGTCTTGACGCAGAAGCAAATACACGAGTTCATAGATGTAAAGCCTTCGACACTCACGGGGCTGGTCGACTTGCTTTCCGTAAAGGGATTTCTCAGGAGGACGGTCAGTGAAGAGGATGCGAGGATAAACCGGATCAGCCTTACGGACAAGGGCGCCGGACTGCAAGAGGCCGCATGGGAAACAATAGAAGCTTTCGAGCAAAGGATGACCCATGGAATCAGCGATGACGGCAAAAAAGAACTCATACAAAGCCTGAAACGAATCAATTGCAATCTTGGTTAGGAAAAAAGGAATACAAGGAGGAAATCGATGAAAACCGAATTTTCAACAAAGGAAAGCTGGTCTTTGGAAATGGATGAGGCTGACGAATTGAAAAGCTTCAAAGAAAGGTTTTATTTATTGGAAGATGCGATTTACATGGATGGGAACTCGTTGGGTCTAATGTCCGTTGATGCGGAAGAATCGCTTTTGAGGGTTGTTAACGAGTGGAAGACTCTGGGAATCAACGGATGGATGGGAGGGGACACCCCTTGGTTCTATTTTCCGGAAATGCTTGCCGGAAGGCTTGCGGGCCTTATAGGAGCCGAAAAGGATGAGGTGATGGTGCATTCTTCAACTACTGTCAATCTGCATTTGCTGTTGGCGACATTCTATCGGCCCGAGGGCAAAAGGACAAAAATCCTAATGGACAATCTCACATTTCCGTCAGACAGATATGCGGTCGAGAGTTTCATGAGGACAAAAGGATACAGCCCCGAAGACCACCTTGAGGTGTTTGAAAGCGCCGACGGCAAGACGATCGATGAAAAGGCCCTTGCACATGCCATAAGCGAAGAATTATCGCTCGTTCTTCTTCCATCGGTCCTTTACAGGAGCGGTCAGCTTCTCGACATGGAGTACTTGACGAATAAGGCGCATGAAAAGGGAGTGCTTATAGGTTTCGACTGCGCGCACTCGATAGGGGCTGTGCCGCACAAATTCAAAGAGTACGGCCCCGATTTTGCATTCTGGTGCAACTACAAATATGTCAACAACGGTCCCGGCGGGACCGGAGGATTCTATATTAACAGACGCCATTTCGACAGGGAAGTCGGACTGGCTGGATGGTACGGAGTC
>Ga0209943_1000019_pt1 | contig 92488 bp, 80 predicted proteins | sample SalPonR1_B_D2_MG_FD_185698 | JGI IMG/M metagenome (GOLD analysis project Ga0209943, IMG submission 185698) | Salt pond soil microbial communities from South San Francisco under conditions of wetland restoration - Salt Pond MetaG R1_B_D2_MG... ... | reverse complement strand
GCTCCACTCCACTCGTCACTCCGTTTCTCATTACGTTTCGCTCAGAATGACAGGACTCGCTCTTAGCAGAAGGCAGCGTATATAGCAATCTATTGTGCAAAATTTTTACAACGCCGCCCGGTATTAATCTCTGCCAAAAAAACACATCAAGAGATTTAAAGTTGCAGATAGCAAGATTTCATTATCCAGGCTCACAAACACAATAACAAAATGTCAGTTCAGCATTGAGCTGACTCTGAAAGAGTCAAACATCAATAGCCCGCAGGCGAAGCCCCGGGTAATGATGTTCTCCCACCACACATCCCGAGCCGGGATCCCGGTCAACGCCCTGAACCATATCGAGGGATGGTTTGGACGAGCCCGCAATAGAGAACGACTTGTTTTACCACGAAGCCCCGAGGACACAAAGTATTCACGAAGAGGTTGACCTAAATCGACGTGATTACTGGTACTCAGGTAAACTGGAGCGTTTAATTTGATGGTTCTATTTGAAGCCAGCAAGCACCATTATTCAGTAGTCGTTGTTTTTATATTTGTATCGAATGTTGACTTTTGCGCCGAAAGAATTGCAACCAGAGTACAAAAAGGTGGGCATAATATACCTTTGGAGGATATAAAAAGAAGGTTTCACCGAAGTTTGAAAAATTTTTGGGATATTTATCGACATGATTGTAATCTATGGTATCTGTATTATAACGCCGAAGATGACTTCCAGGAAGTGGCCCGTCATCTTCAAAAAGATTTGTATGTGCTTGACGAGAGTTTATTTGTTACATTTAAACAAATGATCAAAAAAGATGAATAAAAAAAAGAATAAACATATAGATGATATCTCAACTGAACTTACACGGCTGGGAAATCGGGGCGTGCGAAAGGCGCAAAAAGAGAATCGAAGATTGGGTATTCCAAGTGTCTATTATAAGTATGGTAAAATATACTACCAGCTTCCAAATGGAGAAATCACTACAGAAAAGCCTAAAGAACTGGTTTAGCTTTAAATCAGTGGACAATGCAAATAAAGCAGATGATTTTTCGCTTAGCTATTTATCTTCTATTAATTAGACGCGTTGCACATTTGCCAGATCGATATTTTAAATTTAACCATGAAATTTCTCCGCATCATACCACTGATACTGTTCCTCTCCTGTTCATCAAATCAGGAAAGCTCAGGAACGATTAATCTTTCATCACTTCCGGTTGAAACCCCTGGAAAGCTATTTCAAACAGATAAAATCGGCGAAGATTTTTTCCAGCATCTGAATTACAAAACCTCCGTCACCGGTAGCAAAAATGTAATCCTGGCTGATCGTGACGGTCAATTTGTGGCTGAAATCAGTCCTAATGGAAAACTCGTAAAAACACACGCCTCATCAGGACGCGGCCCGGGTGAAATTCAGGATGTAACATCATTGGATTATCATGAAGATGAAATAGTGATTTATGATCAAAGGAGAAAACGAATCATTCGCAAAGATCTGGAAACAGGCGAGATTAAAGAGTTTGAGGATATTAGAACAGAAGATTTTCAGACATCCCGGTCTTACTCAACATCCGATGAAAACATTTTACTGATACATCTTTGGAATACAGCCTATCTCACAAATAAAGATAAAACACCAAAAATTGCATTTGCACATCTTAATTTAAATTCAAAGAACAGCGGAGAAATGGTGGAATATCCATCAAGGAATATGGCAAGATTAATAATTGATGACCAGGTTCGTGGTGCTTCACAGGTCCCATTTGCACCCGGTTTATACTATGATATTTCATCTGACAGAAAATCACTTTTCGTTTTATGGGCGGATGATCCCCAAATTGCAGAACTCGATATCATGACACTGGATACCATTCGTACAATTCCGGCAGATCTGCCACGGGATGAAATCAGCAGATCAGAAATCGATTCTCTGCAAAAAAGATATGATGAGAGGTGGCGGGATATCCGGGATCATCTGCCGGATCGAAAAGCAGTTGCTGAAAATATGATTGTGGATGACCGGGATCGCTTTTGGCTTCAGCTCACCCGTGAATCGGATTTCCAGGAATGGATTGTACTGGATAAGAATGGAACACCCCAAAAAATCGTCCGCTTTCCCAAAGATGTTATGATAACACACATTTCCCGTCATCATATCGGCGTCCGACTGGATGATCATATTTTTGCACTGTATGAAGCTTTGTGATAAAGAGACTTCTTTCTATACAGAGCATTCAATTTGACTCCAACTGCCATCGATGGCAAGAGTCAGACACACCCCTCGCCAACCCTCACCGCCTGACGGCGTTCATGTTAACAATTCCCCTCTTCCCGACACATACGCATACGGGATTTCGCAAAAGCCTCAACGGGAGGGGACAGGTTTAGACGCATTCAGCGGATAAACCAGGGGAATATTCCAGGACGTTCTCTTTGAATTGATACAGACTGCTTTTTAGTAAAACTGCCCGGCTCTGAAAACAATTTATTTACCACGAAGCTCCGAGGACACAAAGTATTCACGAAGAGTTTGAACTAAATCTTTCCACTTCTCGAAGCCTTGTGAACTTTATATCTTAGTTTATGCTAAAATTAATGCTTTGGAAAATCTAAATTTTAAGCCTTCGTCTCCGTATACAGACAGTTGCCATGAAATGTGAGATTCTTCGGCTCCACTCCACTCGTCACTCCGTTTCTCATTACGTTTCGCTCAGAATGACAGGACTCGCTCTTAGCAGAAGGCAGCGTATATAGCAATCTATTGTGCAAAATTTTTACAACGCCGCCTGGCTATATTCGATGCCAACGCGGCGTCAAGTGATGCTTTGGATAAGTCAATAAAAAATGGGTGATTTTCAAATCAAGATTCAAAAACTCTCCATTTTGTCAAAAAAACTCAAACTTCACTCACAGGTTTCTCTCCTTTTCTTCGTCTCCAACTCAACAATCCTCCAGCATCTTTTTTAAACGATCCAGTCCCGCATTGCCAGGAGAACCAAGCTGGGTGAATTTTTTCATCCACGCTTGCGGATCAGCTTCGCCTGTCTGACCCGGTTCTTTCGCTACTTTTTTATATGCATCACGAAACGAATATCCCTCTTCTACCACCAGGCGATAGGCTTCTTCGGCTGCAAACAGTTCAGGGGTACACGCATTTTGAGCGGCTTCTTTATCAACACTCAAATTCTGAACCAGCAGGATGGCTGCTTCCAGGACATCCATCACGCACTCAAATGCATGAATCACCGGCTCTTTTGTCAATTGCAGATCCCGGTGGTACCCGGATCCAAGATTTGCAGTGAGGGATTGAAGCGTTGCCACGTACCCGGCCATTCGTGAGTGGTTGGCGCGAATCAGTTCTGCCACATCCGGATTTTTCTTTTGCGGCATAATAGACGAACCCGTGCAGACCGCTTCACCCAACTCCAGGAAACCGTACGCTTCACTGCTGTAGAGAATCACATCGGAAGCAAACCGGTTCAGAATAGCAGTAAATGCTGAGAGATACTGAACCACCTGGATCTCCATCCATCCGCGGCTGAGTTGTGCGCTTGTGGCCGAAATCAGCACGGTTTCAAATCCGAGCTGCTCTGCTTCTGCATCCCTATCGATATGGATAGTCGATCCAAACCCGGCTGCCGTACCCAGCGGACTGCGGCTGATCATACCTATGATACGGTCTGCCTGCTGAAGCTGAATCAGCAGTAATTCCAGGAAACCGGCTGCCCACTGACCGGCACCCGACAACATTGCCTTGCGGGTGTGTGTAAAACCGGGTATCGGTACCGATTCGTACTCTTCTGCAAACTGAAGCAGCTCATTGGCCAGGTTTTTTACAGTTCCGGATACTTTTTTGAGCTTATTGATTTCGTAAAGCCGGACAGCCGTCAGCACCTGGTCGTTGCGGGATCGTCCGGTATGAATCTTTTTCCCGGTATCACCCAGCTTGTAGATCAGCCACTCTTCAATCGCCGTATGGGCGTCTTCATGGCTTTGCTTGATTTCAAAATCACCAACCTGCCAGCGCTCATAAATATGATCGAGCTCGATGATGATATCCTCTGCTTCTTTGGCTGACAAAATACCTGCATCTCTCAGTGCAGCCGCATGCACCTTCGATGCCTTAAGGTCGTAAGGAACCAGGACCTGGTCGAGCAAGTAGTCGTTGCCCACGGTAAATGCTTCAATCTTTTTGGAGATATCTGTATCCGGTTCCTGTCCCTCTTTCGACCAAAGCTTACTCATATGCAGCCTGTTTCTTTACTTCATTTTTCAGTTGATACGCAGTTTTTTGCGGCAGATTCCAAAGCTCAATAAATCCAGCCGATGCATTCTGGTTAAACTCCGCTGATTTATTAAATGTAGCGAGATTTTCATCAAAGAGCGAGTAGGGGGATGTGAGTGCCACCACTTCGCAATTTCCTTTATAAAGCCGCACGGTCACCTCGCCGGATACTTTTTTGTTCTGTTCATTGATATAAGCCCGGATGTTATCCATCACCGGCTCAAAATATTTGGCGCCGTAACAGAGGTACGCCCATTTCTGATCCATCAATGTTTTCAGCTCGTTCTCTTCCCGTGTGGATACCAACTGCTCCAGGTTTTTGTGAGCCTGAATCAGGATATGTGCTGCGGGGTTTTCGTAAATGCCCCGAACTTTCAAGCCGACCACCCTGTCTTCAACCAGGTGAAAATAACCGACCCCGTGCTTGCCACCGGTTTCATTCAGCTGCATGATCAGATCCTTTTTCGGAAGTGGCATTCCGTTCAGCGAAACCGGTTCGCCCGTTTCAAAACCGATCCGGATCGTTTCCACTTCATCGGGAGCCTGCTGAGGTGTATTGCACCATTTCAGGATATTTTCGAGCGGCGGGATATTAGCCGGATTCTCAATCTCTCCGCCTTCGCCGGTATTGGCCCACATATTTTCATCATACGAATATGGACTTTTTTTTGTCTGTTCCACCGGAATGTTGTTTTCAATCGCGTAGGCAATTTCCTCTTCCCTGCCCATTCCCCATTCCCGGACGGGCGCAATGATTTTCAGTTCCGGGTTCAGCGTGGTGATGTAACTTTCAAACCGTACCTGGTCGTTTCCCTTTCCGGTGCATCCGTGTGCGATTACTTCACAGCCGAACTCTGCGGCAATCTGTACGGCCAGTTTTGAGATCATTACCCGTCCAAGCGGACACCCGAGCGCATATCCGCCCTGGTAATCTGCGTTCGCCTTTACAGCTTCGGCACATAGTTCGGCAAACTCTTCATTAGCATCCAGGACAATCGCCTCTTTGGCACCGAGCATCAGTGCTTTTTCCTTAATGGCATCCAGGTTGTCAGCTGTCTGACCAATGTTAATGGTAAGCGCGATAACCTCGCATTCGTACTCCTGCTGAATCCATTTCAGCATCACGCTTGTATCGAGTCCGCCTGAGTAGAGAAGCAGACAGGTGTTAAAAGATCCTTTTTCAGCTTCATGCGAAGCTACTTTTTTATAGGTTGTGTTTGATTGAATCATGATTGAGTTGTTGTAAAGTTATGGTTGAGAAATTGTTGACGTTGTGGTTGTTGTTAAAAAGCAGAGTAACTCATCAGACCGTGTCCGGCCTTTGACGGATGACTCGAACGCTGTACGACCTTGGTTCAACCCAGCCCTCAGTCACCGGATGAGGCCTACGCAAGTAAATGGGCAAAGACGCCCTTTGATACCACCATCCGGTTTTTGGCCTGTTTGTAGACCCAGGAGTTGGGATGATCGATCACCTCATCGGTTACTTCCACTCCCCGGTGGGCAGGCAGACAGTGCATAAATGCAGTATCCGGCTTGGCTTTTGAATGAATGTTTCCATTCACCTGGTACGGCTGGAAATGCCTGATCTTCTCTTCGAACAGATGCTCTTCTCCCATCGAGATAAAGGTATCGGTGTAGATTACATCTGTGTTTTTGACCGCTTTTACCGGGTCGGGTGTGTGGATAAAATGTCCGCCATACGTCATTGCAAGGGATGCAAAGTAGTCGAGCTGCTTTTTATCCCAGTAATATTTTTCAGGTCCGGTGAACCGGATTTCATGGCCGAATTTAAGCGCAATCTCAATCAGGGAGTAGGCAACGTTGTTTGCATCCCCGATAAAGGTGATGGTTACCTTTTCACAGGAACCATACTGTTGCTGAATCGTATAGAGATCGGCCAACGCCTGCATGGGATGATGGTGATTACAGAGCGCATTCACGACGGGAATTTCTCCGTGCTCTGCCATCAGCTCGAGTGTCTGATGGGCATAGACCCGGGCAAAAACGGCATCACACCATTGGGACACGTTCATCATGGCATCTTTCATCGACTCCCGGCAGCTGAATGGAATAGCTTTGCCGCTTGTGAGCATCACATCAGCTTCGATGTGGATCACATTGCCCCCGAGATGGTTGATGGCTACTTCGGTCCCCAGTTTCGTTCGCAGGGATGATTTTTCAAAGACAAAGAGGATGTTCTTTTTGGTCAGTGGCTGATCGTTGCTGTTTTGAAGCGCTGAACTCAGATCCATCATGGACTGAAGTTCGCCGGGTTCGTAATCGCTGATTTTTAAAAAATGTTTCATGGTCAGAGTTCATGTTATGGTAGTGGTTGAGATTTCTTTTGCAGGAAAAGTGAAGAGCAAAAAAAAGCCCGTTCAAAAGTGAATTTGAACGGGCGATGTGATTAAATCCTGTACTGCACAGTTATGTCACACGCCCAAAGGGCGGCGACGGCGAATAGAAAAAGTGGTAATATGTTGTGCAGTTGAAATCATGAATTAGAAAGAAATTGATTTTTCAAGTAAGATGCAATAGCAAAAAAAATTCTTTGCGGTTTTAACTGTAAGATCGCGAAGTGGGGGCAACCGCCAAGCTCGCGATGAAGCGCTAAGGTGTTCTTATGCAGTACCCAACACCTAGTATCTATCAGCTTACGTGAAAAAGAAATCAGGGCATGGTTTTGTCACAAATTTTTTTCTTTGCGTTTCCCCGCGGGCTTTGCGGTTTCAACTGTAAGGACGCAAATTAAAGTAACCGCCAAGAACGCAATGATGCGCTAAGGTGCATATTATTGAATTATATGACTTGAAATTACAATTCTACGATTCTACAGTTCTACGATTCAACACCCAAATCCCTTTCAAACCTTTCATTAATACCCGCTGCGTAACAAATTCCGGTTCCGGTTTACAGCTCCTTTGGTTTTTTCTTTCAACAGGTAGGCTGCCTCCATCAGCAACACTTCATCAGACGGAAATGGGACCGGCTTGCGGTTCAACTTTTTAAGCGTCTCCTTCGAAATGGCCTCTTTATCACCCGATGCAACGGCAGAGTGGTATTCAAAAACAGCATCTACAATCATCTCTTCTGTTTTGGCAAGCTGATCTGTCCGCAAGTCGATGTAATCTACAGCTCCGGCAACACGTGCCGATTTATATTGAACGGATTCAACTATCTCGGCCGACACCTCTTTTACAGCCGGCACTTTTATGTCGTTTCCAAGGGAATCTTTCTTCACATTTCCATTCTCATCAAACAGGTACCGGGTGCCGTCTTCAATTTCGGCCGTTTCGGTATAGCTTCGGCTTTCAATCCGCTCAGGCGAAATATCAATCCGGTCAATATCCAGAACCACCACGTAATCGTACACTTTGGCTGAATCTTCCCGGGTATCGAAATTGAGCCAGTCACGATTGATGGCATTGAGACTGATTTTCTTTAACTCATAATCAAAATCTTCGGGCAGAATCACACCGGAATTATTCTCGATCAGAAACAGTACCTGGTTAGTGCCATGATATCGCGACTCCAGGAGCTTGTCATCCACATCGCGATAGCTGCTATAAAGCCGTGTGATCTGTTCAAAATCACTGTATGCCAGCCGTGCATTTTCACGTCCGCCTTTTTCGAGGAGTGCAGTTCCGCTTTGATAGTACAAATCGGCTGCCTTGTCTTTAGAGTTGATGATGTTATCATCATAGTCCACCAGGTTAAATTCATTAAGAAGCGATGAGGGCAGGGTTTTGATACGGTTTTGGCGTATATCAAGCAGCGAATAGAGCTCGTAAATCTCTATCCAGTTTTCCGGGCGGCCTTCCCGTTCCAGGAACCGGATGTGGTCGCGATCGAAGCTGTTGGCCTTGCCGTAGGCTTCTTTTAATACACGAAACTCTTTACGGTCAGATGGTTTTTTCCGGAGATTCTCTACCGATTTTTCTATAGCCAGGTCGTAGCTGCCTTTTTCAAGCAATTTTTCGGAGGAGTTGCAACCGGCTAAAAACAGGCCGGTTATAACCGTTACAAAAAATAATTTCAGTATCCCTTTATTGTACATATCCATTTCCCATTAACATTTTATACAGTTCAGTATATAAAGTGAATTGAGCGTGATTTGTTACATTAAATATTTATAAAAACTTGGTTTTCTTTTGATTTGAGCGGATAAGAGAAAAGTGCACATATTGTTGGTAACTATTAGTTTTGTGTACGTAGAACATGTTCGTAAATACTTATCGGTTTTTTTCAAGATCTTATATGCCCCAAAGGGGCAAAATCAATAACATAGTGCATCGCACTATGTCAGAAGCACCGTCCATCAATATAAGCCCTGCAAGGGCGTAATCCTTATGAAAACCTGTTATGCCTCAATCACTTTCCAAAGTTTACACACATATCATATTCAGCACAAAACATAGGAAAAATCTGATTGACGATCAGATTGAAAATGATCTTTACAGTTACATCGGTGGTATCTGTAAAGATTTGGAGTGTAACCCCGTTCAAGTTGGCGGACATAAAAATCACATCCATTGTCTATGCCTGCTTTCAAGAAAAATTGCTCAGATGACATTAGTTCAGCAAGTCAAGCAGGGTTCATCCAAATGGATCAAAACCACCGATGACCGATATTCTGATTTCTACTGGCAGGATGGCTATGGCATTTTCTCTGTATCTCCGATAAATGTAGATACAGTAATAGAATACATTAAAAATCAGCACATTCATCATCAAAAAATGAGCTTTGAGGATGAGTACAGAAAGTTTTTAAAATATTACGGCATTGATTTTGATGAACGATATGTGTGGGATTAATCTGACAGGTCTGCGCCCACTTTGGGGCTGACGAAGAAGAGGGTTATTAATATGTCATCGTGCGCTGCACGATGCTGTTGACCGGCGCTCCTTTGGAGCTGATTTATACAGAAACACAAAATATAGTAATGGTTCAATTTCTTGGGTAGTAGATTAATAATTCAGAGCTATTGATTGTTTTTACTAAACAAATTCATCCGGAAATGATTGATTTAACCCAAATCAATATTGACCCAAAACTTAAAACCCTACTCCAAATACCAAACCGATAATCAGGTACAAAAGGATGGTGATTACAAAAACCATCAGCAGGTTAAAAATAACTCCTACACGTGCCATTTGGGGAATCGTAATCAGTCCGCTCCCAAACACAATTGCATTCGGCGGTGTGGCTACCGGCAGCATAAATGCACAGCTTGCACCCATCGCGGCCGGAATCACCAGGATAAGAGGATCGTAACCCATCGCCAGTGCCACAGATGCAAGTATCGGTATGAAAGCTGCCGCAGTTGCCGTATTGCTTGTAATTTCCGTTAGAAAAATGATCACAAAAAGGGAACACAGGATGAGCAGAAAAATTGGCAGAAAATCAAAAACCTGCAGAGATTGCCCGATCCATTCGGCAAGGCCTGTATCCGTAATTGCGGCCGCCAGGCTGAGTCCGCCTCCAAAGAGAATCAAAATTTCCCAGGGTAATTTTTTTGCTTCATCCCAGGTGATCACAAATTGCATTTTCCGAAAATTGACCGGAAGCAGAAACATCAAAAAAGCCCCGAAAATGGCTATTCCTGTATCCGACAAATTGGGAATGTAAGATTCGAGGATGGGACGCAGAATCCAGAGTGTGGCTGTAATCAAAAAGACAGATCCAACCAGTTTTTCAGATTTTGACATTTTACCGGCCTTTTCAAGATGATCCCTGATCAAGTCGCGTCCTCCCGGAATGGTCTTTAGTTCAATCGGGTAGACAATTTTCGTCAATATCAGAAAAACGAGAGGAAGGGAGACAACTACAAGCGGAAGACCGGCCATCATCCATTGACCGAATCCTATATTTACATCATAATTATCGAGCATGTAACCGGCCATCAGCGCGTTTGGAGGTGTGCCGATCAGTGTTGCGATACCCCCGATATTGCAGGAATAAGCCAGGCCCAGCAGCATCACAATGGCGAAATTGGTTTTGAGACTGGCTTCCTCCATATGTTCACTCTCTTCCACAAGTTCAATAATCGACATCGCAATGGGAAGCATCATCAGTGCCGTGGCTGTGTTGCTTACCCACATGCTCAGAAAAGCTGCAGATACCATAAACCCGATCACAATCGATTTCGGTTCTGTTCCCACAAACATCACAATATTCAGGGCAATGCGCTTGTGAAGGTTGGTCTGCTCCATGGCCAGGGCAATAATAAACCCTCCCATAAACAGGTAGATAAGCGGATTCGCGAACGGAGTGGTAGCATCTGATACAGAGGAAACATCGAGGACCGGAAAAAGTATGATGGGCAGCAGGGCGGTTGCAGGAATCGGAATCGCTTCGGTAACCCACCAAACAGCCATAAGCATTCCAACAGCCGCAACCCGCCACGCTTCCGGGTTCATCGACTCCGGGGCAGGAATCATCAGCATCGCAGCAAAAAGCAGTGGCCCTGCCAGAAACCCGATTCGTTTTCTTGAGAAGAATCCGTTTTTAAAACTGTCTGACATCTGGTCTGTTTTATAAAATTAGCTGCACGATTAACCTTATATCTCTTTCATTACTCTGTCCTTTAGTCTCCGAAAATCCATACAGTTTTTGTCTGCTCTATAAATTAAAATAAAGATTTTAAGACAGAGATCGGATACTTATATTCAAATAAGAACAGGCTGCCGGGTATTAGCTTTTGTATCTCAGTAACGAAACCATTAAGGTGTATGCAGCAAAATCTTTACTGATTGAACCTGAAAGATATCAATTATTATGAGCACAAATGTATTTTGGAGAACCGTAATCTGCGGCTTAATTGCAACTTTTGTGATGACCATGATCTCTTTTTTGCAGAGTGGCATTGGCCTGCCAGCTATTGATCTTGGACATATTTTAAAAGAGAGCTTTAACCATGTACATGGCGGTGAGCCCTACTCCCTGGTTTGGGGAAATGCAGCGTACAATGTCGGAGGGGTGTTGATGGCTTTGATTTGGGTCAGTTTTTTGCAGAATCGCATTCCGGGTAACTGGCTGATTCAGGGGATACTTTACGGCATCATTATCTCTGTTGTGATGGGCATGGTAGTATCACCCCTGGTTTCGAGTGCAGCCGGTGAATCCTTTGGAATTTTTTATACCGATACCTGGGCTCCGGGGCTGATCCTTGCCGGCGGACTGGTTATGCACCTGAGCTACGGCCTTACACTCACACTTTCCCTGAAAGTTGCCGGAGTGAGGGGGGCTGAGGCGCCAGGATAGCTTAAATCCGGCATTCACTTTGATTATACTTATTCCTAATCTTCTTCAGTTACAGGCTCTAATATATAATCCTCCTTATGGATTGCAAGGCAGCAGCTTTTCGGTCGCGGCCGTTAAATTTATCAAAGAGTCTTAATAAACTCGGATGGGAGAATTCCAAATTGTTCTTTAAAACATTTTGAGAAGTAGGATGGACTATTAAATCCACAAGAAAATGCAGCCCGGGTAATATTATTCCTATCTTTTTCTATTAACTTAAGCGCTTGTTTCAGCCTGAACTCCCTGGTGAAATCAACAAATGACTTACCCGTGAGCGACGTTATATTCCGGTATAACTGAGACCTGCTTAAACCAATTTGCCTGCAAACATTTGCCAGTTTAAAATCCGGCTGATCCCACATCATTTCAATCACATCCATTAAACTGTTGAGAAAATCTTCTTCTGCAGAACTTAAAAACCTAACCCGTTTGCCCTCAGATAACATGCGCAGCTTGTGACCTCCATTCTTTTCCATAACTTCAGACGAAACCAGGATCTCCGCCCTTCCGGCTGAAAAGTAACAGAGGCGTTTTGCCATCTGAACAGCTTCACCGAAAAGATCACCTTTATCTGTAACAGGATCGCCGCTGCTTAACCCTATTGTATTATATATTTTTTTTGGCGAACGGCTGTTATGAATATCACATTCGTTTTGAATTTCAACGGCACATTTCAACGCTTCACAAACTGATGCAAAAGAGATCAAAAAATCATCCCCGGCATGATGTACCTCCCTTCCATTGTGACACCGGATAGCGCCCTCGATGATCCTCTTATAAATGCTAAAAAGATCCTCCCCATTATTCTTTCCATATTTTGAAGGTATTAAAGCAGCATCATGTAACCTGGTAACCATTATAGCCCTATATGCAGGGTCGTAAAAAGAAGTTCTTGATCCATTGGAAAGTTCTGGATCAGATTCCGGATCATTTATTCTGCCTAAAAAAGCCATCACCAGGTTTTTCTCAACCTCAATAATTTCATGAGGTATCAATCCGTGCGCACTGTTATGAAGATCCCGAACAGCCTGTTCATTTGGTGCTTCAATAAGGCAAAAAGCACAACCTCTCTCCTCGTCCAGCCAGAAGGTTATTGCTTTGCAATTATATTCATCCTGAATGGCTACATCCAGTTTATGAGCTTCGGTAGCATCAGCTAACGTAATTCCGGGAACGATATGTCTATCCATGTATATTGGCATTATTCTGATATTTTCTGTCAGTTAATCAGCATTTTATAATTTTTATTACCGCTTATTTATTTTTTGTAATATTTAGTTAACCGCGACGACTTAAAGTTAATGCAGTTCGAATCCATCATTCGAATCAAGGCCGGCTATAAAATCAATATCAAATGCATCAGTAACTGTTGATGTTTCGTCTTCGAACACCACTTTATATTTGATAGTAGCCGGGTCAAAATCTTTCATCACCAACTCTGTGCCGGCGAGTTTCAAGTCTTTATAATTGCTTTGGGAAAGATGTGTCAGTAAGGGTGTAGGAAGAGCTGCATCTTTCCGTTTATATTCTGACCTGACCAGGTATCCTTGTTTATCATAAAGAGCAAAAAAGGAGATGTTTTTACCTTTCATGCTTGCCCTGAATTCCTGGGTAAATTCATCCACGGACTCATCAAAAACGAATGTCCAGCCTTTCTCCTTCAGGTTACGGCTTTTTTGAGCACATTCAAGTGACTTCAGGCATTCAAAATCGTTGTCGTCCAATGGGTGCATTTCACGAGTTTGCTGTGCATTTGATTTAAGATTACATATGAGTGAGAGTGTGAATATTAATATTGGTGTTATTTGACGGAAGTTCATTTTTTCCTCCTGCTTTCCTTTGGTATTTAAACCGGATCCAGTCTGTCATGTAAATTGCACTTTTCTTTTGAATCCGTCCGGATAGTTACTGTGAATTGCATATCCTAATGAAATTTGCAGTGCGACATTCCCATACTATCCAATCAAATTTGGATTAGCCTGCTATTATCTGAGAGCCATTAAGTACTTTTTTGTAGCAATATCACTTGAAAGAATCAATCCCTGTTATTAATGCGTCATCTCAAGAAAATAACTGACATTTTTTTTATAATGATTAACGGCCAAATGAGATTTCAGGGCAGAACACGGATCATGAATAAAAATAAAAATGAAATAACGCAGCTGTTAAGTAGAGTCAGCCGGGGATCGGAGGAGGCGTATGCAAAACTCTTCCCAATCGTTTACAATAAATTACGCCGGCTTGCCCATTCTCAAATAATCGGAGAGCCAAACCAGAGCCTTACAAAAACAGCACTTGTTCATGAACTATATTTAAAACTGTTTCAACAGAATAAACTCACCCTGGAAGACAGAACGCACTTCTTTGCCATTTCAGCCCGCTCTATGCGGCAAATACTTATAGACCATGCACGGAAAAAGAAGAGGAAAAAAAGAGGCGGCAATGAAACGGAAGTCACTTATATAGATGAAATTATGAAAGGAACCCATGAGGCTGAAAACCTCATACAAATCGATGATGCACTGAATAAATTAAGTGACTTAGATCAGCGTATGGCTAAAATTGTGGAAATGCATTATTTCGGTGGAATGAGTTTTGAGGATATTGCAAGTTGCTTAAACCTCTCCGAAAGAACCGTATATCGGGAGTGGGCAAAAGCCCGTGGATGGCTTTATAAGGAGTTGAAAAACAAGTTCTGATCATAAACAGGCTATTTCAATAATTGCATAAATGACTTACACCTAACTGCAGTATTATTATTGGCTTTTTAAGATTCCATGTGGTAAATTTCTTCAGTTTTCAGATTAAGGGTAATAGTTATGGACCAGTCTCAATGGGAGCTCATCAATTCATTGGTTGATCAGGCACTGACTTTTTCAGGCCCTGAGAGAGATAGTTACGTTTTAACTATTTGCAGTAAATACCCTTCAATTTCAACTGAAATAATAGAATTGCTCGAGTGTATAGAAGAATCTGAACAAGAGGGTTTTCTGAATGAGCTTTGGTCTGACCAGGAAAACCTGCTGTTTGATGTCACCGCTGATTTGGTTGACTCAAACCGGGATGAAACCTTTTTAAACAGAGAGATCGGCCCTTACCGTATATCTGAAATTATTGCACGGGGCGGTATGGGAACCGTATTTAAAGCCTCTCGCGCAGACGGTGATTTTCACCGGGAAGTAGCAATAAAAATCATCAAATCCGGTATAAATGCCGGCAACAGCAGCCATCGCTTTCAGGTCGAAAAAGAGATTTTAGCTGGTCTGCAACATCCGAATATCGCATGTATGTATGGCGGAGGAATAACAGAGGAAGGACTGCCTTACCTGGTAATGGAATATATTGACGGTGTTCCCATTGATGAATATTGTGATAAGAACAGGTTGACCATCCAAGAGCGCCTTGATCTGTTTAAAGATGTTTGTTCTGCTGTTTATTTTGCTCATAAAAATTTGATCGTGCACCGGGATTTAAAGCCTCAGAATATCTATGTAAATAAAGAAGGTGTTGTTAAAATTTTGGATTTTGGCATCGCCAAGCTGATGAACTCCGATCACAGCCATATTTCCATTTTGGAGACCATCCCGGGTCAAAAACTGTGGACTCCGCAGTATGCAGCTCCCGAACAGGTTGCGTCTGAACCCATTACCATTCAGACAGACATATACTCGATGGGAATTTTACTCTGCCGTATTTTAACCGGAACCTATCCCTATGATCTTGAAGGGAAAACGCTTACTGAGATTGAAGATACCATAAAAAATGCATCACCCCTTCTGCCAAGCCGGGCGTTATCGTACATTCCCGATCCCGTTAAAACAGCATATAACCGGAAAACTGCCATACCTGCATTAAAGAGATCTTTACAGGGAGATCTTGACGCTCTTATCTCCAAAGCTATCCGGAAGGAAGCCGAATACCGATACCATACCGTAGCACAACTATCAGAAGATATAGGCAGATATCAGTCCGGTAACCCGCTGATAGCCCGGTCCGGAACACTAAAGTACAAAACCGGAAAATTCATTCGCCGTAACACAAGCAGCCTGGCTGCCACGGCTGCATTTCTTATTTTCCTTGTATTTTTTAGCGGGTATTATACTTTGAGGATTACTGAAGAGCGTAATACAATAGAAAAAGAGCGCGACAAACTGAATAAGGTTGTCAAAATTATGACCGGATTGCTCGAATCAGGCAACCCCACAAAAAACCCGGCTGAAGGGGTTAATACAAGGTTTTTTCTGGAGAAAGGAGTTGAAGAAGCAGAGTTACTTGAGGGGCAGCCTTCTGTGCAGACTCAAATGCTGAATGTTGTTGGAGATGTATATATGGCTCTGGGTGAATATGAGCGTTCAGAAGAGTTGTACTCCAAGGCAGTTAAAATTCAGGAAGATGTTTTTGGACCCGACACGCCCGGCCTGGCGGAAAGTATGAATAAACTGGCAGTTGCTTTTACACGTCAGGGCAATTTTAAGCTGGCAGGTGACCTGCACCGCAAAGCACTGAACATACAAATCCGCCATTTTGGTGATGAACACCCGAAAATTGCCGAAACACTTTCTCTATTTGGCTCCTGGATCCCGGTAACTGATATTCATGAAGCTGCAAGATTGCGCGAAAGATCCCTTGAAATACGGCGTGCTGTTTATGGTGAACAGCATCCTGAGGTCGCATTTGGCTATATGGATACCGGAAGAATCAAACGCGGGCTTGCTTTGCCCGGCGAAGCGATCAAGGATTTTCGTAAAGCTTTGAAAATACGAAAATCGGAACTGGGTCCGGATCATCCGGATGTAGCAGAAAGCATGATTTTTCTTGGAGATGTTTACCGGCTCTACGGTATTGATACGGATAGTGCGGAGATTCTCTACCGCGATGCACTACATATACTGGAAGATAAATACAGATCTTATCATCCTTCTCTTCTTCATGTTCTCGGAAGTTATGCGAATCTTCTGTCTGAGAATGGCAATCACAATGGTGCGCTGAATCTTTTGCAGCGAAGCCTGGAAGTTCGGCGAACAGTATTTGGTGCCAATCACACGTCTGCAATTGATGGATCAACCCAGTTAGCCAATGAACTCTACAGGCAGGGCAAATATATGAAAGCTGAAGAGCTTTACAGAACCGGTTTGAGTCAGAAAATAGACCTTTTAGGGGAAAATCACCTCTCTTTGGTTGGGATTCTGCGAGATCTTGGCAAGACGCTCGTAGCTTTAAAGAAATTCGATGAAGCTGAAAGCTACCTGAACAGAGCATTACAAATCCAGCGGCAAAAATTTGAAGATAAAACAGTTGCTTTAACGATCGGGGAACTTGCCGATCTGAAACACCAACAGGGTAATTTAAACAAGGCAAGAGAGCTATATCAACGAGCCCTGTCTATTTATAAAAATGAAAATGCTTCAAATCATTTTGATGCATTGAAATTGCAGAATGAACTGGAAAACGTTCAGGTCGCAATGTTGCAGGATCAGTAAGAACTTGCCTCTCCTGAAATCTTAGTACCATAATCAGGCATTGTCATTGAAAGCAATAATATCTGAGGTTTTAATAGTCGTTCGGGGAGTAGCCGTAGAATCTGCTTGTCTATTGTAATCAGTTGATTTTCAGATCTTCAGCAAGGCTGATAAATTCACAATCGTAAGAAGAACAATTGGAATGAAAGTGATAACTACCCAAAACCACTTGTCGATATTTTTACTTTCCGTAGCCAATTCTATAAATAGAAACAACCCAAACCCGTAAAGAAGAAAATGTGTTATTTAATAGACGGATCTTTTTTTTTGATAGTGTATATCCAACATTACTATTGTATTGACAGAGATGACAAATAAACACACACTCGTATTAGCGGCCGGATTCGTTTTCCTTTGGAATTCAGGATTCATTGGAGCTGAATATGGTCTTCCATTTACCGGACCCTTTACATTGATGTTTTGGCGATACCTGGCTCTGACATTGCTCATTGCCGGTTACTTATTTATAAAAAACCGTATTCTGTGGGTGGGCTGGAAAGTTGCATCTACCAATATGCTCATTGGCATACTGGCGCATGGTGTATGGCTGACTTGTGTACTGTTTGCACTTGATAATGAAGTCCCGGCAGGTATCGTGGCCCTGGTTGTGGCACTCCAGCCTCTGGCTACGGGAGCACTTTCAGGCTTAGTTACCGGAGAACGCACCAATATCTATCAGTGGATGGGATTGCTATTGGGATTCGCAGGTGTATTAGTAACTGTAGCCTTTCGAATTGATTTCACAAGTTATCAATCAATATTTGGTTACCTGATTCCACTTGGATCAGTAGTCGGGATAACTTTGGCAACCCTGATTCAGCGGCGAATGGAAATTAAACACGGAATTGCGAAACTGCCGCTCGACCTGACACTTTTCTACCAATGCCTGGCGACAACAGCTGCCCTGGCACTGCCCGCTTTCTATGCAGAGCAACTATATACAGAGTGGGAGCCGGTATTCATCTACACGATGATCTGGCTCATTCTTGCGGTGTCACTGGGAGCCTATGCGCTGATGTGGCTCCTGATCGAACGTATAGAGGCTACACGTGTAGCCAGCCTCTTTTACCTGGGTCCGCCCGTAACCATGCTGATGGCGTGGATGGCATTCGGCGATACCGTACGGATAATGGATATTGCGGGACTTTGTATCGTACTTACGGGTGTGATGTTAACCCAGATAAATAATCAAAAGTAAGCAGGTGCGAAGTGATTTCAGCTTAGCTTGAACATCGTGTTAAGTGACTTAAAGGTGTGTACGGAATAATGTTGAGTTGATAAATAATGAATGAAGCGCTAAAAAGCCAAAAGTCAGCAGGGCATGCTCACCGAAGCTTTGGGTTTGAAGCGCAGGAGAGCGAGGCGTGTCAGCTTAATGCTCTGTTTATATGGCTACTCTTACTTGAGGATTGGGTGTAAAGCCCATTTTCCTGAAGGGATGCCTATGACAAACACTCTTTATAAATGGTTTTAAGCTTATTTATTCCTCAATATTTTTAGAATGCGCTTATATACAATTTCCGATAAAGTCCAGGTGTATCCATCAAAATCAGTAGTATTCACAAATTGAATGACCACTGTGTCGATGTCCTTGTGGTATTTAGCTATACTCTGATATCCGGGGATCAGGCCGGTATGGTTATAGACGTAAATGGAGGAGTAAATCTCCTGTTCCCCTTCTTCAAACAACGTACCTTCGTTCAGGGCCCGCAAGAATGTACCCACATCTTCTGCTGTTGCTACCATTGATGCATAATCAGCCGTCTTGATATCCTCATCAACGCCAACATAATAACCGCTCATCAGGTCGTCCATATCTATATCATGAATGGAGCTGAAGGTATTATTGAGTGCAAGAGGATTCAGTATTTCCTCTCGGATGTATTGAGAATTACTCATTCCTGTCACCTTCTCAATAAGATGAGAGATCAACAAGTAGTTAGTGTTAGAATATTCATAGTCTTCACCCGGTTCAAAGTTAGCCGGCAGATCAAGTACTCGTTCAAGAGCTTCATCACTATTTTCCGGTGGACTTGTCCAAAAATTTGGGGTCTCAGTTAAATTGGGTATTCCGCTTCGATGCTGAACCATCATTCTCAGGGTTATTTTATCTGCATGCTCAATTCTTCCAGCCAGTTCGGGAAAATAATCAGCGAGCGTTTTATCCAAGGATAAATGACCGTCATGTACCAACTTGGTGATAGCAACCGCATCATATAGCTTGCCGATACTGGCTATTTTGAATAGTGCGTGTGGATCGGCAGGTATTTTGTTTTCCCTGTCATGCCAGCCTTCCGCATAATACTCCGGTGGTTTGCCTGCCTGATCTACATAAACAATCATTCCATCAAAACCATGGCCTATGGCTTCATTCACTTGTTCTTGAACCGTATCCGGCAACGGTAATATCCAGGCTTTTACCAGGGGCCATGGTACGAAGAACAGGGAGGTTATAGTCCCTATAAGCAATACTATTCTGACTATTCGTTTTCTTGGATTTATTTGTGACATTTGCAAATACCTTTATAATCTGCTTAAGGGCTCGGAGTATTAGAAGTTAGTGGTTTAAGTGCAGGTTCGGCAATTTCTTTTGTTGTTTCAGTTTTGCTCGTATTCCATTTTAACCCGAACAATGGCCTTAAGAAACCGATCCGTCTTATGATGAATTCATAGATGAGGTAACATACACTTCCGGTAAATAGCACAATACCGACCAGTTTTAGCATAGCCGGGATCTGCAGGGGCAAAATGACCAAGGCTCCGGCATATAAGACAAACATGTGTATGATGTACACCGGGTAGGCTGCCTGACTCAAATAACTCAGCACCGTGCTTGGCCGGTTCAGGTATCTGTAGCCGAAACCAAACAGGGAAAAGATCCACAGGTTAGACTCGATAGCGGTGAGATACCCCGGGGCATTTGTTTCGAACACCATCAATCGGAGGGTGTAAAAGCCGGCTGCCATTCCCAGATATCCCCACCTCCATCTCAGCACGGTTTGCCAGAAGGCCTTTCCGGTATATACGAACAGGAAGCCAAAGAAGAAGGCCAGGAGTCCGAGGAAAAAGCCGTGCCAGGTTTGGGCATACAGTGCATAGATTTGCGGCTTTAGAATCAATACTTCTATTATGAAAAAGACAGATATCGATAGAGGGCCAAGGGGATTACTCATAAAGGAAGACACTCCCTTCATAAACCGACTCTCCTCTTTGTTCTTCAGGTAGAAGAATAGCGGACTGAGCAGCAGAACATAGCAGAATATATTTCCCAGGAACCATAGATGTCCGGCATGAGGAAAGTAGCTGGCCGGCATTGCATAGTACCGTTGAAAAATAAACATATGAATGGGAGCTATGGCGAGGATGCCGAACACAAATGGGAGCAGGATCCTTTGTGTGCGTTCAATGAGTAATTTTAGCCAGTTTCGTTTTCGAATGGCAAAGTAAACGCCCATGCCCGACACATAAAACAGGAGGGGGATCCTCCAGACGTTGAGCATCGTCATTGGTTTCCATAGCCCTTGTATCAATTCTTCGCTCCTTATAAAGCCAACAAGCATAGCCCAGGGTTGGAAAATGATGGCTATATGATAGATCAGCAGCAGCCATATCGCAATCACCCGCAACCAGTCAATATCGTGTCTTCTTTCCGTTTTCATGAGAAGATGTGTTTAGGGTTCATGTTACTGCAACATCATGGCTATGACCGGGCGGGTTTTTTCCAATTCCGCCATATCAAGCTGTAAACCAAATGGCTTCAGTTGTTCCTGCATCATTACGTAGACCGGTTTGATCTGCTCGAAAGGCCCCATTACAGATTCACGGGCAGTGGCTCCGTAATTATTTCGAATACTTTTATCGGCATTCGCATCGATAAGCATTTGCACGATTTCCACCCGGCAGAAAAAGGCAGCAGAATGAAGTGCGGTTGCCCCGTCATTATTTTTAATTGATAGGTCAGCACCGGCATCGATCAGTGCTTTTGCGATTTCCGGCTTATCAAAGGTTGCAGCAGACATCAAAGGAGTTGCCCCGCTCATTTGTTCTTTTTGGTTGAGATCAGTTCCGGCTTTTATATGTTCAGTTACAGCTTCAAAATTCCCGGAGATCACTGCCGTTTGGATATCTATTTCGGGTTGGCTTATCAAAGAATTGGTTTTTGATTCATTCCCTGACTGTGTGCAAGCGGCAAGTAAAACCACCACAAAAGAAAGGGTTACTATCGGGTTCAGGTAACTTGTGTTCAGTGCTTTCATCATCTTTGTTATCTATATTTAATTGGAAAATTAATTCACTACAAATATCAAAAAAGAGTGGATGCAATACCTATGAACTATGGTGCCAATAGCATCAAGTTTGAGGAGTTGGTATAAACTATGGTGCATGCATATAAACTATGACGCAGAACCCAACTTTTTTGTCTTAAAGCAGTATGATGAATCAGGCTTTAGGAAATCACAAAACTTCCTAACTTGATCTTACTATATCCTTTTTGAAATAACACTCTAATTATGCAGGAAAGCTTTATTAGTCAAATTACAGGAATCATCGGTGAAAACATCGATGATGAACAATTTGGGGTGTCTGAATTGGCAGCAGCGGTAAATATGAGCCGCTCTAATCTGCTAAGAAAAATCAAGAAGCGCACCGGCCTGTCAGCAAGTCAATTTATTCGCCAGGTTCGCCTTGAAATTGCTATGGAACTGCTGAAAGAGGAGTCGTTCACCGTTTCAGAAGTATCGTTCAAAGTTGGCTTTGGAAGCACATCATATTTCATAAAGTGTTTCCGGGAACACTACGGGTATCCTCCCGGAGAAGCAGGTAATGCAAAGCATGAACAGAAAGAAACGGCCGAAGAACACAAGGCGGATGAATCATCTTCCCGGACAATCACAATGGCTATTTTGTCAATGGCCATTATTTCTATCCTGGTTCTTACAATTTGGACGACGAAAAATAGAGGTGCAGGCCTGCCTGAAAAATCCATTGCCGTTTTGCCTTTTAAGAATGAAAGTAACGATTCTACCAATGTGTATTTCATCAACGGGCTTATGGAATCGACCTTGAACAACCTGCAGAAGATTGAAGATCTTCGGGTGCTCAGCAGGACTTCAGTAGAAAAATACAGAAACGCGAATATGTCGATCCCTGAGATAGCGGAAGAACTCAATGTTAAGTATTTCGTGGAAGGATCCGGTCAGAAAGTAGGAGATCAGGTTTTACTTCACGTGCAGTTGATCGAAGCCTCGACCGACAAACATATTTGGGCGGAAGAGTACAGCCGTAAAGTATCTGACATTTTTGCCTTGCAAAACGAAGTAGCTACTAAGATAGCTGATGCAATTGAGGCCATAGTAACCCCGGAGGAGCTTGAGTTAATCGGCAAAAAACCAACGGCTAATTTAGTGGCCTACGATTACTATCTAAAGTCACGTGATCCAATTTTCTCTGGAACCAAAGCAGGAATTGATGAAGCCATTTCATTATTAAAGCAGGCAATCGACGAGGATCCTGAATTTGCACTGGCCTATGCCGACATCGCAATTTCCTATTACTTTCTGGATTTGTATCAAACCGAGAAGCGGTACACGGATGAAATTAATAATTACGCTGATAAAGCTTTGCTTTATGATTCCAGGTCTGATGTGAGCCTGTTAGCCAAGGCATTTTACTATATACATACCGAAGAATACCGCTTGGCTTTACCGCACCTTGAAAAGGCTCTGGAATACAATCCCAACTCATCGGTAGTGATCCAAACACTTTCAGACTATTACGCACGTATCATTCCAAATACCTCAAAATACCTGGAGTACGCTTTGAAGGGGCTTCAAATCAATAGCTCAGCCAACGACTCTACTTCTCAAAGTTACCTCTACTTGCACCTGAGTAATGCTTTCATTCAATCCGGGTTTGTAGATGAAGCAATCAAATACATTAATAAATCATTAGAATACGATTCCCAAAATTATTACTCGCCCTATTTAAAGGCATATATTTATTACGCCCGGGACCGTGATATTGAACAGGTCAGAACTATGTTATTGAACGAGCTGAGAAAGGATACCACTCGTCTGGATATTATGCAGGAGGTAGCTAAGATCTGCTATTACGAGGAGAATTATGAACGTGCATTGTACTATTACGACAAATTTACCAGAGCCAGGAAAGAGCAAGGCCTGGATATTTACTCTCAGGAAGATATCAAGATTGCCGCAACCTATGAAAAGATGGGAATGCCTGACAGGGCTGCAAAGTATTTTGAATCCTACAGGGAATTTTGTGAGGGGGATCAATCGATTTATCAGGGGGCCAGTAAAGCAGTTTTGCATGCCTATGATGGCAAATACGACCTTGCTATAGAACAGCTCAAAAATTTTGCTACTCAGGACAATTTCCAGTACTGGATCATACTATTCATGGACAAAGATCCGATCATGAAACCTTTAAAAAACAATTCTGATTATAAAGAGGTAATGCAGCAGATCAAAGATCGGTTTTGGGGTAATCATACAAAACTGAGATTGTCGCTGGAAGAGAAGGGTTTAATCTAGTATTTGCAGAGTTGTTCAACACAACAATCTGATGTTCCCACAGCTAAAGCCATAAAGTACCGGAGGCTGTGACGTGCTTCGATCATATCCCGGACCGGCTGCGAGAAGTTCTCTTATTATCCGGTTCTTTGTAGATCTTATCTTCAGGGATATTCAAAAGTGGATCGGTCGTTTCACTATTCATACACTTTGCTTGACCCTGATTTATCTCATCAAATTCTGACTGTGAGTTTTGCCTGCCGGCGATATTTTCTAAGCCGGCTACCATTTGATGGAGTTTTTTAAATCCTTTTTCAAGGTTTCTTCGAAGCTTCCAGCGTCCTGCCAAGAACGTAAGTCCGGTTGCCAGTAGTGTAAACGCTACCCCGGGGATGGCTGTTAATTCTAAAAATCCAGATGCAAAGAATAATGAGACAATGGCAGCTAAAGGTACGGGTATATAATACGGAATGGCCGTTAAAGGCCCATTCCAGTTCACGCTAATTTTCGTTTTACCGTTATTTTTTAAGGCGGTTACCTGAGCAGAGTTGCTTGTGTCCCACGGGGAACTCCATTCTAAAACGGATTCCCTGGTAGTGACTTTCCCGCTAGACTGGAAGAAATCACGGATCGTTTGCAGCATCTCTTCCCATTGACCAACGGTTATTTCGCTATCTACTAAAATCTGTTTATTATATGAGAATGGTCCACCCCAAAAAGTATGTTTATTTCTTATGGAGTTTGCTTCAATTTCAGCAGCAGCCCTGGTTATTTGTTTAGGTTCTATTCCCACTTCGGAAGCAAGTTGACGTAATTCATCAATGGACAATCCCATCTGGGTATCAGGTTCATCCACTGTTGAGTTCTCAGCAGCTATCTTAAGTATTGCCCTAACTTCCTTACTATTATATAATTTCATTTTTTACTCCACTTGTACGTTTGATTTGAGTACGAATATTTGAACTTTAGGTTGCATATTTCTTTCAAGAAAATGGCCGATACTTTACTGCATAATACAGGTTCATGCCTGGGATCGTGCCATATAACGGTCTGCGGTTTAACCGGCTTGGCTTTGTTGACTGGTAATGTAAATAAAACTCGGACAATCTTTTTGTCAACAAAATATTGACAGGGCAAACAGCGGTCAAGTCCGCGTTGAAACCGTTGTTAGGCAAACTCTAAGAAAGAAGCTCAGAAGTTAACTTGATTTTATTTACAAACTTATCAAAGTCATTAATCTGAAAATTTCTTCTTATCGTTTTTAAGGAAATCAATAACTTCCTGCTGTAAAAGTAAGATTTTCCTTCTTTCCATGAATGTCTAAAGACCTCCATTCTCTCTCGTCATAAGATCCATTTTTCTGAATAGAGCGCTTTCCCAAATGGCCACTTAAGATAATACTATCACGCTATAAACTAACATCTTAGCTGTGCTCGGCTAAAACTTGCTGTTATTCAGATAATTCAACAATGTTATCCTCCGGTTTTCGGTCTATGAGTTTGTGTAAAGGATCTATGCCGGCTTGTACGGGTTTCCGGGTTACCACAATTTCAATGTTAGTAAACTTATTTGTGAATTTATGTTTTTGCAGGTAAATGAGTTCTTCGTTACCGTTTTCATCTTTCCCATAAATTCCGACATCTATCCAGTCATGAACAGTAATGGTATCCCCGGTTCCGGATTCATTAAACCGGAGCTTCGTGACATCCAGCTTCAGGTTTACCTTGAACCGGTTGCCATCAACAGATTCATAGTTTCCTGATACAGTTTTGTTTTCATACAATGTGATGGTTTCGAATAAGTCTTCCAGCACATACTGTATGCTGTCGGGTGTAACCTCTCTGAAGTAGCCTATCAGGTCCCTTGTTGTTGCATAACGATCTGTTTTAATCTTCTTCAATCCGTCGATACTATTCCAATCCCTTAAAAATCGCTTTAGTGCAACATTCACACTATATTCAGTTATGTAATCCTGTAATGCATACATGTTAACCGCTCCTTTTCCATAGTGGATATAATCCTGCCCGGATTCTACCAATGCAAGGGGCATTTCCTTTAGTTCTTCGTCGGACCGTCCCCTCAGGTAGCGCCCCATTTCCCGCTCTTGAAACTGGCGTACTTTCTTTTCGGAAAACTCTTTCTTTAAGACCATCAAGGTAGAATATTGAGCCAGTGATTCAGAAATCATTGCTTTCCCCTGAACATCTGCAGGATTGACCTGGTGTCCCCACCACTGGTGAGATACTTCATGCGCAGTAATTGCGAATGGCATATCTACATCTATTTCATCATCAATATCCATAATAAATCCTATGGCTTCTGAAAAAGGAATGGTATTGGGGAAAGATTGTGCGAAATCCCGGTACCGCGGGAACTCCATAATTCGTAACTGACTGAATTGATACGGACTGAAACCCAACGTGAAATAATTGAGGGATTTTTTCATCCCGTTCATCATACGTTCCAGGTTGTACTCGTGCCCCTTCTGATAATAAATCTCCAGCTCAACCGGATTTCCTGACCGCATGGACAAAGGATTCCAATGGTCTTTCATTACTTCATAATCGGCTGAAACGATCGTATAGAAATTGGTGATGGGCTGATCCACCTTATAGTGAAAAAATGCCCGGTTTCCCTCTGTCCATTCGTTTTCCAGATAACCCGGCGCAATGGCAATCTGATCCTTATCAGTGCTTAAGACCATTTCGAAACCAATTTCTTCCCCGTCATTACTCATTCCTTGCCTCAGTGCCACCGGATCATCTATACCGGCTCTTCTTGATTTTGGCTTGAGGCCATGATCTTCCCGGTCTTTAGTATCTTCCAATTCTATTTCCTCATGATATCCCAGAGTAGGGAAATAGTTATTATTAAAGAATGTGCCGTTGTAGACAATATCCGTATTTGGTTCTACCTCAAATCCCTGTGTGGAAAACGTTTGCCGAATTTCCATCTTCACTGAATCGCCCGGCTGTAACGGTTCATCTAAGGTATAAATGAAATAGCCAAATTTTCCGTAAACGGTATCAGGGACCGATGCTTTTCCAAACCGGATCCACTCTAAAGTGATATCAACAGAAGGGGCTTTCTGGATATGAATTTCCGGGACGGGCTGATCGTGTTGGTTTACCAGCGTGAAAAACCCCTCCGCAACAAAGCTTCTATCAGATGGAAACAAATCCACATTTAAATGAACCCCGGTAATTTTTGGCTGTGGTAGTTGTTCAAATTTCTTGAGGGTTTTCTCATAATCTGCCCGATATGCTTTTTCAGCGGAAGGGAAAACGAAGTCGTTAAGGATATTAGTTTGGTAGAAAATATAGCTCCCCGAAAACAGGAAGAAGAGTAGGGCGCCATCAATCAGTCTGGCCACAGGTTTTGTGAATCTTTCTCTGTGCGATTGCCACCTTTGTTTAAAGTCCGTTTCTGTTCCCCTGGCAATAAAAAGAGAAGCCAGTACAAACAGCATAAAGGAAAACCACAGCCAGTAAGATTTAACCAAAAAATACTTTTGCAGAAGATGTCCGTAGCCATTCATTTCAGAATACGCAGGCAAAAAGCCACCTCCGAATGAATAAAGTGGGTGACTGTAGCCAGAAAGATTTAATAGCACAATTCCTGCAACCAGGAATACAGCCATTACAATATGTGCCACATATTTGTTATTCAGTACAGACTGAAAGAAGAAGGTGAGCAAAGTTAGTAACACAAGGAATAGGAATATACCGGCATAGAACTCCATGAAGTATAAGCCCGGTTCAAAATGATAATATCCATTAATTGCCTGGAATAGGATACCGGCAGTTATCATGAGCACAAGAAGTAAAGCCAAAATGAATATAAGCCCCAGGAATTTACCCGCAAGATTGATGATGTCGGAAACCGGAAGCGTATCATATATATGTTGGAAGCGGACATCCCGATCTTTCCAAATCAGCTCACCACTATAGAACAGGATAATAAACAGGAAGAAAAGGATGGAAAGTTCAATGAGTTCACTCACAACCAGATAGGTTGCCGGATAACTATCTACCCCGTATTTGGTATTCAGGTTAATGGAATTGATAAATATAGTTGCTACCGCACATGCCGCAATAGCCCAAAACGTTGACTCCTTCAGGAGAGACCTGATATTGAACCAGGCATGGCTTATGAGTTGCCTGATCGATGTCCATATATCAAAATGAACAACCGCGGCGGGTATAAACATATCAGAGCTGCTTTGTACTGAAGATGTTAGTTTTTTATCCTTCAGGGCTTTTTTATCCGCCTTGCCGGTTACAACGGTGAAGTCAAAAAGATAATAGCCAACTGCCAGTGACAGCATGCCTATTCCTATCCAGAATAACCGGCTGTAAAGGAAGATTCCTTCAAAAGGGATCAGCAAGCTGTTTTTCTCTACGGGAGTCCAAAATTCCACAATCCTGTTTATGGTCTGAAAGGAAAAAGGGTCAATAATAGCCAGGAATTCTTTGCTCACGGAATCACCTGTAAGCTGAATGGAGAAGATGTATAGGATTAATAGGAGAATACCCTGTACATACACTACCATTATATTCCGGCTCAGTGCTCCGGACACAAAAAAGAGTGATCCTCCAAAAAATAAGGTAGGCAGTACAACGGTACAAATAGGTTGAAGGTAACTCCAGAAATGGAAGGGCAGTAAATTATCGGCGTCGCTCCAGGGCATAAATTCACTGATAACGATGCCAATTAGAAGTGCACTGAAAATACCAATGAGTATAGCGAAGGATCCAAGGAAGCGTCCGCCGAGGTATGCTCCTTTTGTTATGGGATTTATGAACATCAGTGATTCCATATGGTGGTCAAAATCACGCAGAACAGATACACCCATAACAAAGGAAACCACAGCCATAAAAAAGGCCGTTACAATTCCCATGACTTTAGCAATGATATATGGTGCATTGGATTTAATAAGTTCGGATCCATCACCGGATAAAGATTTCACAGCAATGAGTGCGTACAAAAAGAGCGCTGCGAAAAACACATAGGTTTCAGGTCGTTTGAGCCGGTATTTAAGTTCAAATTTGAATATTTCGAATAGCATGGATAGAGGATTGGGTGATTATAGATGAGGACTATTACTGCGCCTGTGATGTTTGTACCGTGTTCCCGAAAATCTGCGAGAAGTACACGTCATTCAAGCTGGCTTCAACCGATGTAAAGCCCCTGCCCGGATCCTGTTCGTGATAGATATGAATAACTTTTTTCCCCTGAAACAGCCGCTCAGCGATCACATTATAGGACTGTTTATATTCTTCCAGCCCTTCCTTGTGAATCGTTTTTGAATAGACATTACCCTTGATTTGGTTAATGGCAGTAAGCGGATTTTCCTGCAGCAGCACCTCGCCGTTATTAATAATGGCCATGTTGGTGCACAGTTCTTTCACATCTTCCACAATATGAGTGGAAAGGATAACCACGGTGTTCTCCCCCAGCTCACAAAGGATATTGTGAAACCGGTTTCGTTCGGTAGGATCAAGTCCGGCCGTGGGTTCGTCTACGATGATGAGTTCTGGGTTCGACAGCAGAGCCTGGGCGATACCAAAGCGTTGCTTCATTCCTCCGGAATACCCCCCAAGATTTTTCTTCCTGTGGATATATAAATTGGTTTTGTGGAGAAGTCCTTCTACCAACTCTTTTCGTTCGCTGGCTTTTTTGATCCCCTTGAGGATAGCCAGATGATTTAATAAATCTTCTGCAGATATCCTGGGATACAGACCAAATTCCTGAGGCAGATATCCCAAAATTCTGCGCACTTCGGTTATGTCTTTTAGTACATCCAGCTCTCCAAATTGTACTGATCCTGAGTCAGCCTCCTGCAGTGTAGCAATAGTCCGCATAAGGGTTGACTTACCGGCACCGTTGGGACCAAGAAGCCCGAACATTCCTGGGGGTATATCAAGAGAAACTGAGTTTAGTGCTCGGGTTCCGTTTGAATAAGTTTTTGACAGGTTGGATATCGTAAGGTTGTTCATAGCATTGAATTAATTTTTTGAACAAATCTAATAAATCAATGTGACGCTCCGAAGAAACAGGGATCAACTATGATGTTCATCATCCAGAAAGCCGTTATCTATGTATGAAGTAACTTCATCACACTTTTAGAGTAGTTTAACCCTTGGAACCGTCTGTTTGTCAAATCCTTTGACTGGTGATAAATACATACCTACTTTTGTGCATGATTTCATTTATAAAAAAGCGCGGATTACTCTTTATCATACTTACCTATATCGGGTTATTTATCCTGATGGTGATATCCGGCGGGATGGAAAACGGGGATGACCTGGAAGCATTTTCTGCTATAGCTATGCTGATTTTCGCGTTAATTGTGGTATTTCCCTGGCTGATCTGGAGAATACGCTCGTTGCTGAAACTGAAGCATGAAAAAGAAAAAACAGAGTTGTTGCATTTAAAAAGTCAGGTAAACCCTCATTTCTTTTTTAACACGCTAAATAATCTGTATGCATTAGTGGGAAAAGATTCTGTAAAGGCACGGAATATGATCCTGAAACTATCCGATATGATGCGGTACAGCGTATATGAGGGAGAAAAGGAATGGGTGACACTGGAACAGGAAGTTGAATACCTGAGAAACTATATTGAGCTGCATAAAATGCGGTATCACAAAGAAATTGGTGTCTCATTTACCACAGATATTCAGGAAGAGGGATATCGGATTATGCCGTTGCTGTTTATCATACTGCTGGAAAATGCATTCAAGCATGGTGTAGAACAACTGAAAGATGATGCGTACGTTCGCATCAATATGATCGCCAACCGGAAAGTGCTGAATTTCTCAATTGAAAATAATTATGATGAAGAATCACTGGAAACAGATAAGAAAAAGAAAGGGCATGGTATAGGCTTGAACAACCTGAAACGCCGGTTAGAACTGGCTTACCCTAAAAAACACCTGCTGACGACTTCTGAATCAGGTGGGATATACAAAGCGCAACTATCGATCGATATTATATGATTAGTTACCTGATAATAGATGACGAGTACCTTGCCCATGAGGTAATCAGGGAGTATTGTGATATGCTTCCCTACTTAGATTTGGCCAAAAGCTGCTACAATGCCCTGGAAGCAGCCGAGTATCTCAATGAGCACAAAGTTGATCTGATATTTCTGGATTTAAATATGCCCAAATTAAAAGGCTTCGAGTTTCTGAAAACCCTGGTTACACAACCCAAGGTAATTGTAACCACGGCTTATAGTGAGTTTGCCCTGGAAGGGTATGAACTCAATGTGACAGATTATCTGTTGAAGCCATTCAGTTTCGAACGTTTTCTGAAAGCGGTAAATAAAGTGACATCAGATATGCCTCCGGCATCTCAAAAAACATCTTCTGTATCAACAGGGGCAGATGACAACGCCGGAACTATTTTTCTCCGCGAGAACAAAAAAAATGTTCAGGTGGCCATTGATGATATCCTGTATCTGGAAGCTTCCGGGAATTATGTTAAAGTTATTACCGGGTCAGGTACGATAACCGTCAGGGAAACGATCGCAGAAATGCTGGACATATTATCAGCGGGAGAGTTTCTGCAGGTACACAAATCATTTGTGGTTTCCGTCCGGCATATTAAAAGCATTCAGGGTAACCGTATTCTCCTGGAGCAGGATCACAGCATCCCAATCGGGAAGGTTTACAAAATGAATGTTAACGAATTGTTTGAGTAGTGCCGGGTGATGGGCCTTTATTTTAAATAAGGGAAAAGAAGGCCATAGAGGATGAATAAGCCAAACCTGAGCATTTTTCCATTTGTTCAAATTTAGTTAAATGTGCCTAACATATAATTATACTCACCGGGGTGATAGTACTATTTATCTTTATAATAAATGGAATCAGGATTTGGGGCAAGTTGATGTTGAAATGTTTTCGATAAAAGGAAGAAAAGTCGGATAATCAGTTCCGATAAAAGATCCCGATAATAATTTTATGGGATTCAGAGAATCATCCATTAGCGGCTGACATATTTATCCTGGTCGGTGGTCTTCGTCTAAAACCTTTCGTCAATTACTTATTGTCAACCAGGGTAAGACTGCAAACCGGGTGGATTTTCCAGGAATTTTATACATTATCAAGTATAAAACACTGGTTATAATTTCATGTCGTCTTTATGTATAAAAAAAGCAGCAGTCTATAAGCACTGCTGCTATGTAGCATTACAAGAACCGGTATTCCGTATTATTGTTCTTCTGCTTGCACAAAATCAATCAAATGCCATTGTTCAATACGAACCAATTCGGCTGTATTTAAGAATACATCCGTCATATACCCACTCGACTTTTCAGGATGAACTTCTTCCAGCATAGCATCATAGTCATATTCCATTACAAACTGATCCATGTTCTCATACATGTCAACAGCTACGTGGCTATATGGAGTGCTGCTGCCATAAGGTTGATTAAGTGCCCATCCTTCCCAGCCAACACGTTTTCCATTTTCTATCTCTTTTTTATGCATAGGATGAAAAAGATCTCTTTCCATATTCTGGTAAGCTTCTTCCTTACCCATCGGTACCTTAAGATAAACGACTTGAATCATTTCCGCAGGTGAAGACATCTCTTCATCTGCAAATCGTTCCCAGCTGAACAAACGGTGCGTTTTTACTAAATTACGGGTTTTCCATATGGTCTCAGATAATTTATCCATGTCTTTACCCTGGTGAACCGATTCCAACAAATCCCCAAATTCATTGGCAGATTTTATCTGTTCAAGATTTTCATAGATGCGTACAGTAACATAATGGTATTCAGCTCCCGTACCACCGGGAAAAGGAACCGCCCAAAGAGACCAGCTTGCCATTTTACCCTGGTTTACAGCTTCTTGATGGACCGGCTTGGCAATTTCCTGCTCCATCGATACATATTCACCACCCATTCCTTCCGGTACATACATAAAATCAACATAGGCAGCCCTAAAGTCTTGCCCGTTTGAGAGCATAGGTATGCTGCATATGAGGATGGTTAGTATAAAAACTCCTATTTTATTCTTTCTCATAATAATATCCCATTTTTATTAATGTTGAGAGGTAATAGAGTCTGGGATTTAAAAAAGGGTAGATGCCTGTAAGTTTCAGAACTTAGTTTAATTTAATCTAAAGGGCAACTGGTACTATCCTATTAATTATCAAGATGTTTTGTGGTATTTATTATGTAGCATAACCAGCAGATTTTTGTAATATCTTCTAACCACCACAGTTGAAAAAGTTCTCATCTTTGGCAGCTCAGTCAGCCTGAACAACTTTGGTCTCACAAACAATATGACTCATTTCCCAGTTTTTTATGTCTCTAATTTACTATTTGTATTTTAAATATATTTATATTAATGTCTTCCATGCGTTTATGGATAAGTTTATATATGATTGAAACTACCCAGTTAAAGAGCTGCCGAGTCGATCTCATAAATTTAAAAGAAAATAATTGAATAAATACCCATCAACTTTTAAAGCGTTGGCTTTAGCAGTTTCTACAGCTCTGATAACTTTAACAGTCTGGGAATTATACTTGCGGTCGATAAACTATCCTGTTGCTCCGGATGACGGAAAAGCCATATGGGCAGAACAACGCGCTCATATTGATGATCTTGATTCTACCGGTGTAGTACTGATAGGTTCATCAAGAGTGTTTTTTAACATTCAAATTTATGATTGGGAAAAAATGACAGGCAATCGCCCGGTTATGCTGGCAATTGCCGGGGCTAGTCCCATACCTGCATTTAAGGATATTGTTGAAAAAAGTTCTTTTGCCGGAACTCTTATCGTAGGAGTTACGCCTCCTTTGTATTTCAGTCCTATGTCCAACGATTTATCCTTCTACCAAAAAACGACAGAGTGGGTAGAGCATTATCATAAAAGAACCTATGCCAACCGACTGAATCACCTGCTTTCGAAATTTCCCCAGGGCAACCTTGCTTTTTTAAACGCTACTTCCGAGAACCACTATAACCAACCGGACCTTAGAACGCTGATCGAGAGAATTCCGACACCTGCCAGGGTGCCTGGACCACCACCTTTTCCTTTTTTTGAATATATAGATATAAATCGAAATGTAACCATGCTTGACAGGGTATCCAGCGATACTTCTTACGCCCGGCTGATCACGGATTTTTGGAGTTTTGCCATTCAGCCGCCACCGGATATGCCGCCTCCCGAAGTCATCGAAGAGATGAAAAACAGGAATCTGCAGTTAAATGTCGATCTTGTTAAGAAATTTGAGGCGAGAGGGGGCAAAGTCATCTATATTCGAAATCCGTCTCAGGGTCCATTCAGACAGGCAGAAAATGGCGGCTTTCCAAGAGAAGCGTATTGGGATAAACTGATCTCAATTACCGGTTGCAAAGGGTATCATTTTGAGGATCATCCTTTTATGAGCATATATACACTCCCCGAGTGGTCGCACCTGGCAACTGAAGACGCCCGACAATTTACCCGGGATTTGGTCAACCGGATGCAAGAGGATGGCGTCTTATGATTACTTCAACTAATACGTCGTAGCCCATGTTATTTAACTCACTGGGCTTCATTGCCTTCCTCATCGTGGTGCTGTTGTTTTACTATTTACCTTTTCTTAGTTGGAAGAGTAAGAAATCGATGTTACTATTGGCCAGCTATATATTCTATGGCCTGTGGAATCCACCACTTGTAATATTACTTTGGATTTCCACACTTGTAGACTGGCAGGCGGGGAAAAAATTGTACCGGGAAAACAGCCGGCGCAAGCGAAATATGTGGCTGATGCTAAGCCTCATGGTAAACCTTGGCTTTTTGGCCTTTTTCAAATATGGCGGTTTTTTGCTGGAGAATTTTATATATCTGTTGCAGTTTACAGGCATTGAGTATAGTCCGGCAGCACCCGATATTATCCTGCCGATGGGTATCTCCTTTTATACCTTCCAGACCATGTCCTACACTATAGATATGTACTATAAAAGGACGAAGCCTGCCAAAACTTTCCTGGATTTTGCATTGTATGTCACCTTTTTTCCACAGCTGGTTGCAGGGCCCATCGTTCGTTCAAGTGAGCTTATTCCTCAGTTTTACAAACCGAAAAAGGCGAATTTCAAACAGTTCCGCTGGGGATTATTCCTGCTAACCTTTGGGCTGTTCCAAAAGATTATAATGGCTGATACCCTTCTTGCAGGGCCGTCGGATACCGTATTCGGTTCCGGCAAGATACTAACATTATTGGATGCCTGGAGTGGCACACTTGCTTTCTCAGGACAGATATTTTTTGATTTTGCCGGTTATTCAACCTGTGCCATAGGCATTGCGCTGATGCTGGGTATTGTACTGCCCGACAACTTCAGGTATCCTTACGGGGCAATCGGGTTTTCCGATCTTTGGAGCCGCTGGCATATCTCACTTTCAAGTTGGTTGCGCGACTACCTGTATATTCCGCTGGGAGGCAATCGTCGCGGTCCGGTCCGTACTTATATCAATTTAACACTCACGATGCTGCTCGGAGGATTATGGCACGGGGCTGCATGGACCTTTGTTTTCTGGGGCTTGCTGCATGGTGTATACCTGATGATCGAACGGTTTCTAAAAAATTATGTAAGTATAACCTTAAATGCCTGGAACGGTATTCTGCTGGCGCTGGCTACCTATTTTTGTGTTAACATAACTTGGGTATTTTTCCGGGCACCTGATTTTTCGACAGCAACCAATATGTTATCTTCCATGTTCATGCTTAATCAGCAGGGAGAAAAAGTATTGCAGTTTCTTGATATATATATTGTAATGATTGTAACCGTTACTCTATTTTTCTCGCATTGGTTTATGCGAAATACCTCTGTAAAAGAAGTCGCCGGAAAGCTGCCCTGGTGGATATTAGGAATTATCTGGGGTTTTATGATTTTAGTCCTTGCCATCTCGCAGGGAAGCAGCGAACAGTTTATCTATTTTCAATTCTAGGCTCAGGTAAAGTTATGGCAGTAAATATAATGGCTCTTATAGATTTTTCACCTGTTTGTGACCGCATTGTAAAGCATGCCGGCAAACTATCGGGACTGTATGGCGCTAAATGCTGGCTGGTACATGTAGCCGATCCCGATCCGGATTTCGTAGGCTATAAGGCAGGTCCTCAGTATGTAAGAGACCACAAGGCTGCCAAATTGCATAAGGAACATATACAGCTGCAGAATTATAAAAAGGAACTGGAACAAACTGGCATATTGTGTGAAGCCTTGTTGATACAAGGACAAATCAATCCCACCATTATTAAAGAGATCAAAAAACTTGAGATAGATTTGGTTGTCCTGGGAAGCCATGGCCATACGCGTCTCTATGATTTGGTAGTCGGTAGTGTCAGTGAATTCTTACTCAAAAAACATATTGTTCCGCTATTTATCATTCCATCCAGGAAACAGTAATTTAATAACGAATAGTGCTTTACACTTGGAGCTGTTTGAGGTAAATCAGTTCATGCATGTTTTCCTGGTATATGACTTTTATATGTACCTGCTCTCCTGTTGCTATACCTTCAACCGCTTGTTTACAGATAGCAGGAATAGGACAGTATAAGCGAAGGATCACCTGATCAGGTGTTGAAACCAGCAGGCTGACTTTAGATGTACGATTCAAAAATGATTTTTAATTATAGTAATCAATGATAATTCCTGATGAGTCATAAGTAAAACGATGTCAATAGTAACCAGGCATTCAGTATTGGCAAGAGGATTCAGTAGACTATTAATGAATGGAGAAACTGTAAGAATTAATTCCTTATCGGTCCTTTACTAAAAATATTTACGGCCTAAAATTCTTTATTGCTTTGTCACGCGGAATTCTTTCATTCGCTATTTACTGAAAGCAAAAAAAGCCCTTAATATTTACTAAGGGCTTTAACTGAAATTTCAATTTTTAATTACTGGGCCAATCACCATAAATACTATTATATGAGGCTTTATCCGTTCCTAAAAGATCTCGTTGTGTACCAAGGATTACAGCATTCATAACTGCTCTTGGTGAAACATGGAGTTTCAGGTTTCCCGGTTTGTTGCCTGTAACTGAAACCTTTCCAAAATGTCCAAAGCCAAGAGCATGACCATTTTCATGGAGAGCTACTGTTTCAATATCTATGCCCTGAGAACTGTCTCCAGTATCTGTCCAGTCAAATGCATCATTATACCATACTTCTTTCAGAGCTATATCATCATAGCCATCATTGTTTACATCGGTAGGCTCTCCTGTAGCTGGATCTATCCAAATAAATGTAAATGCTACACCTAAAACGGAACTTCTGGCACCGGGGCCTAAAACTGCATCGAATATAGAACCCGGCAGAAATCCAACTTGTGATATATCGGCTAAAAATGGATTACCTCCCAATATAGCACTTGGATTCGCATTGGTACTTGGAAGCTTTTGCACCATTACCTTTGAATTAGCTTTTAGGTCATTCCAGGTTTCAAAAGAAGCATCAATAGCAGGAGTACCATCGACTTGTTGAGGAGATCCAAAATTGGCATCTGCAAATGGATCAAACACAATATATGATAGGTTGTTTGTAGACCCTGGCCGCCGAGAATCCGAAGGCACCCATTGTGCGGTGAGTCTTTTTGTCCTGTCATTTGCGAAAATTGTTTGACCGCCCTGTGAGGTAGGCCCGCCTATGCCTGTAACAGTTTCAGCATAAGATAGCCTGATTGGCAATCCATCCTGGGCAAGTTTTGCATTAATTTCATTAAAATCAGATATCGAATTTAAGTCAAGATTTCTAAACTCCGATTCAATAAGAGCTCCGTCTGCATTTGGTTTAGTAAGTGTAGTTGGGGCACTTTCTAAACTTGATGAATTTGTGGAAGTTTCACTGCAGGAAACTGTCAAAAAAACAGCGATAAGGGTTGTTAGTATTATTTTAAATCGTGTAAGCATATAGTTATACCTCGGTAAATTTAAATGAGATCAAACAAAGAAAACGTAATTGGTCTTTCTTGTTGAATCCCAGTTGATGGTTTTGATGATTCAATTGTAGATGAGCAAGCTCGTATCATCTATGCTTTGGCTAAGCCAAAATTAATATACTGTTGCAAGTAAATAGAACAAAAAGATTAAATCTTTCTAATGTTGCATTAGGCGAAAAAGAATTTGTAAGCAATGCATCCCCTGCCAGATTCTAACGTTATTGTAGACAACTTTTCCTATTACAATAGTAACAAGTGTTATATCACCGTGAAGAGTAATTGTTTGTTTAGAAAATGGTTCTACTAAGGGAGTGAAAAAGTGTCATATTATTATATGAATGGCAAATCAAGAGAAGATTAGATTGGCAAATTTTCCGCATTATAGCTTAGGTGAGAATTCAAGTATTTGTCAGGAAGCTACAATCACCTATATTATTTGTTGTCCTGATGTTGTCCCGGAATAGATTTTGCTCTTTTTAATGGCCACAACAAAAAAGCCCTGAAAACTCATATCTCTATATCTTTCAGGGCTTTGATTATACTTAGGACTACTTTGATAAGGTATTAGATAATATTCAAGTTGCAGTGAAACTGTACTCGTAAAACCAAATTTTTCAGGCAACGCACAGCTTACTGTAAAAGCCCACCAAAAGAAGAATGCCTGGTATAAAATTGTCTGCTGAAATTTGGAGAGATTCTGGAATCAATTGCTTCCTTTTTCTCATCAGGCATTTTCCTTCTTTCAGTTTTTAGCATTAGTATTTAAATCTTCAGTTTATTTAACGATTTTCATTTTACTTGTTTGAACCAACCGATGAAATTTCACCTTCAATAATAATTTCAAAGTCAAAGCCTGTATCAGTAAATGCTACAGTCCCATATTCAGTATAAGCGCCAGTGATATTTTCAAATCGTCCGGTACCATCCGTAATGGTATTATAATTTACAAATGTGTCGGGGCCTGTTAATTCTCCGTAATAGGTTCCGAATACTTGATCTCCATTTGCTGCAGTTGTAATACCGTATCCGTCTACATAATTAGGATTGGATTCATCTAAAATGTAATACGCGCAGTGTGAGAAGTATACTTCTACCTTTCCAAGATGCGATGTAACGCCACTGCCAGTACCACTTATTGCTACGGTACCTTCCGGACAGTCATCACGAGTAATATCAAATCCACCCGATCCTGAACCTGTACCCTTGTAAGGGACCATTTTAATGGTTTTCAAGGGCGACATTTCAATAATAGAGTTATCTGCCAATACTCCATCATCTGATTCGCTAACTATCGTTGATTCACAGCCTGCAATCAGAAAAGAACCAATTACAAACGATATGAATAACGCCTGTATTATTAATTTTGCTTTTTTCATGTTATTCACCACTACTGTTTTATTAGAGGGTAAAGCCTCTTGATATCTTTTCTCTAAAAAGAGTATTTAGTTCTTTGCAAAAAAACTAATTAATACAGCTTGTGAAAATTGTATAAGCAGATCCCTTTTGTTGGTACTTATAAGTAACTGCTTTATTTAAATTTAGATTACCAATATTAAGTAGGTATGAATTCTTTGGCTTTTATTACGTGAAAACCGGGGGCGGGAATGGTGCTTTATCTTTATATAGCGGGTTAAACTTGAGATTTCCTGCAATCATTAATATTGACCTGAAAAGAGGGTTTTTTTGCGCTTATGTGGACAAGCTCATGTTGGAAAAGGCTATTCTTTCTATAAAATGTTGTAGAATCATCACTAAATATTGTTGTCTCAGGAAAAAATTCCTCTTGAATATTCCCAAAAACAAAAAAGCCCTGCAAGATCATAACATGATGTCTTACAGGGCTTTACTCAAAAGTGGGACCGGGCGGAATCGAACCGCCGACACACGGATTTTCAGTCCGTTGCTCTACCGACTGAGCTACAGTCCCTCTTAAGAAGACTTCAAATATAAGAGCTTTTCATTCCTAACACAATGCAGAATATCCGGAATCATCAAATTTCGACCGGGTCGACTCTTGGCTCTATATGAATATCTTTCAATCTCATCTGTATGGATCTTCTGCCGTTCCAGAAGTTCTCTTCAAGTACGTATGCAATATCAATCCTGTTTTGATCACAGTTGCGAATCACGGGCAGAAAATCGTGCATGTTAAAACCAATCACATCAAAAACTCCTGAACCGTTTTGACTAACTTTCATTTTCAGGTGGCCATTGCCAACAATGGTAGGCACCCCTTCAATACAGATATCTTTACTCACAAAAATTGGACGGAGATTACCGGGTCCAAAGGGTTCAAACTGGCTCAGTAATTTCCAAAACCTCATATCAATCGTTCCAAGATCTACCACACCATCAATGATCAGTTCAGGTTTAAAATCATTTTCAGAAAGATGTCCGGACGCTATCTCATTCATACGGCGCCGGAATTCAGGCAGGTTTTTTTCATCCATTGTCAGGCCGGCGGCAAATTCATGTCCGCCGAACTGAATAAGAAGGTCTTCACACTCTTTCATTGCATTGTAAATATTGAAACCCTTGATCGAGCGGGCTGAGCCTTTCACCAAACCATCTACTGTGCTTAGCAATATGGCGGGACGATAATAGAGATCAACCAGGCGTGAAGCAACAATTCCGATCACACCCAGGTGCCAGTCCGGGTCATGCAGCACCATACTGGATGTTTCGTCGAGGTTAAACTCTTTGTCAACTTTAGCCACCGCCTCTTCCATGGTCTTGGTGTCGGTATCACGTCGCTTGATATTAATTGATTCCAGTTCATGGGCACGCGCCCGCGCACTGTTAAAATCTTCTGTAATCATCAATTCCACGGCAGCCGTTGCATCTCCCATACGACCGGCAGCATTTATCCTTGGGCCGATGGAGAAGACAATCGTTGAGGTACTCACATTTCCCACCGGCACTTTAATCACTTCAAGCAGTGCTTTAAAACCAACCCTTGGATTGGCATTTACCATCTGCAGCCCCTCTTTCATCAATACCCGGTTTTCATCAATAATGGGGACAATATCGGATGCAATGGAAATTGCCACCAGGTCCAGAAATTTAAAAGCGAGACTCTGCTTCAGACCCAATTTTGAAAGGCAGGCCTGGATCAGTTTAAATGCTACGCCGGCACCGGAAAGTCCGTCGTAAGGGTAGGAGCAGTCGGGACGTTTGGGATCAAGAACAGCGATCGCATCGGGAATTTCATCTCCAGAGGTATGGTGATCACAGATAATCAAATCGATACCGCGTTCTTTGGCTATTTTGGCTTCCTCGATTGCGGTAATTCCACAGTCAACCGAAACCATCAGCCCCGCGTTTATGGATGCAGCATATTCGATTCCGTCTTTATTAATGCCATATCCTTCTTTGAAACGATGAGGGATGTAATAGTCTACATCCACCCCGAAATCACGTAAAAACGTATAGATACATGCAGTCGCTGTGGTACCGTCCACATCATAGTCACCGTATACCAAAACCTTATCGCCATTCCTGACAGCCTGGCAAAGCCGGCACGCAGCTTCTTCCATATCGCGCATCAAAAAAGGATCATGAAGTTCAGACAGGGAAGCCCTGAAAAAGTTTTTAGCATTATCAAAGGTGTCAATTCCGCGAATGGCAAGCAGACGCGCTATTTGATTTGGCACATTCAGTTCTTCTTCCAGAAGGGAGATACTCTCTTCCCGCTCCGGGTTCGTATACGACCACCGGTAGTACATCTTTTTGTTTTCCGTTTTATTATCATTGAACAGGAAGCGGGTTCTCACACCCGGCAGCCAGGCACCTCTTTATCAAAATCCATTCCTTTGAAGTAATAACAGATTCGAATTTATTTTGAAATGTAATTAAAATGATTGTTTGTGAATAGTTTTAAATGATGGCAGATTCATTTCATTTCTCTGTTAAATGTAACAGATGCGAAGGGAAAATCGAAGCCGTTATTTTAAATTTGACAAATTTATTACCCGGAATTTCTTCGTTTTGCAGATCTTTGTTTACCAAGATTAAAATAAATTGAAGATGTAGAATAATAAACTCCATTTTCTTACATTAGTAAATAAGAGTTTGGAAGCGTTTCCAAATAAATTTGCAACTGTGCTCGCTAACATAAATATATTCAGATGTTTGACACTAAAACCGTAATGAAGCAAAAGCATTCAGAGGATCTGAACTTCCCGACTTTTTCACTTTTAGGTGAACGGGAGCACGAACAAATTGTAATGTGCTCTCAGCCCGACGCCGGATTAAAAGCCATCATAGCAGTTCATAACACGTCCCTGGGTCCCGCTCTCGGCGGTGTTAGAATGTGGCCGTATGAATCAGAAAAAGATGCAATCCGGGATGTTCTGAGATTATCGAGGGGCATGACCTACAAAGCAGCCATATCGGGTTTAAACCTGGGTGGCGGAAAGGCTGTCATTATCGGTGATCCGCATAAGGACAAAACGGAAGCGTTGTTCCGCGCATTTGGCAGATATGTAGACAGCCTTGGAGGCAGGTATATTACTGCAGAAGATGTTGGAATCGAAGTGCAGGATATGGAATGGGTATTTTCAGAAACCAAATATGTAACCGGCATACCAAAAGAGCTGGGCGGCAGCGGGGATCCCTCACCTATAACCGCATATGGTGTTTATATGGGGATGAAAGCCTGCGTAAGAAAAGCATACGGAACGGATTCACTTGAAGGGATACGGGTTGCTATACAGGGTGCCGGCCATGTTGCATCCCATCTGGCCGACTACATTAGCAAAGAAGGTGCAAAAATTTATATCACCGATATTTACAGTGAAAAAGCTGAAGAGACAGCCAAAAGAACCGGTGCAGAGGTTGTGGATCCAGACGATATTTATAACGTGGATGCAGAGATCTTCAGTCCGTGTGCCCTGGGCGGCATCCTCAATGATGATACCATTCCAAATTTCAAATGTGATATCATTGCAGGAGCAGCAAACAACGTGCTCGATATTGAAGAGCGCCATGGTGAGATGCTCCTGGAAAGAGGAATCCTTTATGCTCCGGATTATGTGATCAACGCCGGTGGCTTAATCAATGTATCCGGTGAACTGGAAGGATACAATGAGAAAAGAGCCCACCAAAAGGCTTCACGAATCTATGATACAATTTTAGATATCCTGAATTATTCGGAAGATAATAATACACCTACTCTTGCAGCTTCAAATATTCTTGCTGAAGAGAGAATCCGAAAAATCTCACGTATCGACTCTATCTATACATCTGCAAGTAAATTTTCAAAACGTAAAGGAGAAGTGTACCTGAGAAACAGAAGCTGAGTTTTTAAGGATAAAATTTTTTCCGATTGATTTCTCTTTGGCTTATGGTTGAGCGATTAAAGGGTTGTCACCGCCTGGTGGCAGCCCTTTACATTTTTAATTTGTATTGATCGTCCGGTTATCTTTTCATACGTTTTTCTAAAGTCTGCCGTTTCACCCAATGAATTAAAAAATATTACACATCATCAAAAGCATGTCTCTGAAAGAAAAATTTATTTACAAGGACCGTCTGATCAGGGGAATTTCTCCCGAAGGATTCTTCAAAATTTCTGTTATTAAAACCACAGACCTGGTGCAATCCGCCAAAGAGCGTCACAATCTTTCGCTTTTAAATACGGTTTTGCTGGGCAGAACACTGACGGCGTCTATGCTGCTTGCCGCCGAACTGAAAGGTGAGGAACGGATACGAATCCAGCTCAACGGCAGCGGGCCCGTTTCGATGATCCGGGCAGAGGCCAATCGCACCGGTGAAGTTCGCGGATATGTGAAAAATCCTCACGCGGAACTGGGTTATGAATCACAATCTATCGGCGAAGGAATCGGCATTGGACTTCTTACCGTTTCTAAAATTTTATACAACGAGTCGAGCCCCAGAACAAGTACCATTCAAATTGTTAAAGGCGATATCAACAGTGACATGGCACACTACCTGGCTCAGTCCGAACAGATACCATCAGCCGTTATCCTCGATGTTGAACTGAATGATGACAAATCCGTGAAACAAGCCGGCGGACTTTTATTACAAAGGCTTCCCGGGGCCGATGAAAAAGTGATCACCCGTCTACAGGAAAAACTGAAGGCTTTTCCTTCCATCTCCGGACTGCTGAAAAAAGGCCATTATATTGATGAAATCATGACTATGGCCACCGATCCTTTTACAGTTCGCGAACTGAACCGGCAGCCCGTTCACTTTTTTTGCCGCTGCAACAGAGAAAAATTTATCAATGCACTCTCCATGTTAAGTTATGCGGATTTGAAAGAGATGGAAGGCGAAACCCAGGAGATGGTCTGCCACTACTGCAACAATAAAATCTTGGTAGAGAGGGATGAAATAGATGAGCTGGTGGTACACGCCCATGCAAAGATGAATTGAGGCGGAGAAAGCCTTAATCACTAATCCTATTCACATCATATGAACCGGCCGGCAAATAAGTTTATGGAACGAACTTAATTTCGGAGGCTACATTAAAAACAGAATCAGCAGTAATGTCGATATAAATATTTCCTCTGTAGCCTGGTTCTAAATAAACATCAACAAACAGTTTTTGTTTACTTGAATGATTTATATCAATGTGTGATTCCCCAGAAACAAATACATTTGTTGACTTCGATTCTCCGGGTCTGATTGAGCCTAAAAAGTATTTATTACCAGTTACATTTAATTCCAAAGAATCAATAGTAATGGTATCATGATTCTCTATCGTAACTTCAATGACCTTTGAATTACAGCCGGAAAAGAAAAGTACTAATAATAATAATTTAGCAATCTGATAAGCTACTGCATAATTCTTGTAAAGAACTAACATTTGACCTTATTTCTCGTCCTTTTGCAATATTAAACTGGTCCGCATTAGTTTCGAGAGTGCCAACATAAACTTTTTTCTTCTTCATTTAATTGATTGAAATAGTCTGGGTCAACCCCTGGTGGAACATCAGTCTCCTCACACCGCGCCGGCTGGTCGATCGCTCCGGGATCGCAGTCATCGCCGCTGCCACCGCCGCCACTGCTGCCTCCGGTTCCATCATCGCAATCAAACGCTGTCGGGTCATCGCAATCGTTCGGGTCGGTCCAGTCCGGATCATCCGGCGGTGGGGGAGGCCATTCGTCGTCAGGTTCATCATCAGAACCCCCACCACAAATCGGTGTCTCACACAATTCAAACCCCGACTCAAAATCTCCTGTTTGACACTGCTCTCCGGGATCGAACTGGTGACAATCATCGGTTTCACTGCGAACCGGCCGGGCCAGTCCCGATGCGCTGACCTGGTTTTTTTCGCTTCCGGATCGGTCATTTTCCTCAACCACTTTTTCAGCATTTTTGCCGCTTGTATCGTTTTCGGCACAACAGCCTGGAATTGTATCAGCACTTCGCCACTTGAACTGAAATAAGTATATTTAAACCACGTGGATCCGCCTTCTGCAAGCCTTACAATGCCTGGCGGAAACCGTAATGTATTTTGGTGATAGTGATAAACGGGATTATCCCCCGACCGGGACTGTCGTATCCCGATTTGTCCCGGGAATTCGTTCTCCGCCATCCCTTCTTTTACCCGGCTGAGCATTGCCAGGGTTGGCGTAGGTGCTCTGGAGGAAAGTCCGGACGGAACACTGGAATTGAGTTGCTGCATTGCCGGCATCGGTGTGGAGCCACTCTCAGGAACTTCTTCTAATAGTGAGGCCGCTGCTGCTTCCTCCTGCCCGGCCATACCAGTCGGAGCTCGCTCACATCCGGCAATTACAGTTAACAACAGTGCAGTCATTAATACGGCTTGCGTGAAACGGTTTTCCATGTCTTGCTTGCTTGAATATTACGGTTACCGGCTGGAGATCATACCCCGGTGATACCGGTTTGAAAACAAGAGAGAGAGCAATTGTTACACCCGGGGAAGAAAAAAAGAAATACACTGTGGATGTTTCAAATCCGTTTGATTGATTTGAGCTTTATCATCGGGATCTCTTATCCCCACATTGTCCAAAAATCGATTCGTGCACTAAGCCGTTTTTATACGTTCACCGGGAATTATGGGATGGATATGAACCACAACTACAGCTTCGGCCGGTAGTGAAGGTGCTTTTGGACTTTGCCTGTCTACGTATTTTGGTTACTTCGAGCAATTACAAAGGAATTGCTGCTACCCTGTTGTAATCAGGATCAAAAATAAGACCAACCGTAGGATCTTCAATCAACTGATTGCCTTGTTCATCCGTGTAATAGGAATAGATGACAAGGAAAAAATGATCTTTTATCTTATAGAGAGCCCTGTGTTCTGGGTGACCCGGAACTGGTTCGTTTTCGTAAACCTGTGATAGTATGCTCTCACAAACACTTTGTTCGTCCGGAAAATTTAACCTGCGAACTTCCGATTCAAGAACATTATGTAAAGTCGCCGGAAATTCAGTCTCACGGTAATCCTGATGCCGAGGTGCTGTGAAAAGACGAACTAATTTTTCATCCAGAGATTCCCGGAATCTATCACAACTGTTTTGAGCTTTACCCTCAACAGATAATAAAGTAATTAAAAACAGACTTAAAAAAACTAACCTATTTAATTTAATATCCACAGCGGCTTTCCAATTTTGTAACTTGTTGATTTGTTGTTCCATCATAGTATTGTTCAATTAACGTTCCATCTAAGTAATAAGATGTTATGTTATGGGCTTTTGCATATTCAATATCTCTCTCTGAGGGCTCCTGACTATATCGTAATCCTGATTCATGAAATTGTTCGCGCTCTTCGGGATCTGTAATCCTGGCTTTGTCTAAAAACCGATCCACACACGAGGCCACTTTCACCCTTTCCGTAGGCATAATTGGATGAGTATGTACTACGGCAACAGCTCCGGCCGGTGGCGGCGGCACGTTTTGAATGGTGCAGTCATTAATATGGCTTGCGTGAAACGGTTTTCCATGTCTTGCTTGCTTGAATATAACGATTTCCGGCCGGGAATTGCACCTTATAGTTCCCGGTTTGAGAACAAGAGAGAGAGAGAGAGAGAGCAATTGTTACACTGCCGCAAGAAAATATTCCTACATGCATTTCACACAAATCAGAAGAAGACAGGGACCTTACGGCGAATAATCCAGGGGCAGCCGGTCTGCAAGGCGCTGTGAGCCCCATAAACCTCCCACACGAACACTTTTGGGGTGCAACAGATGGCCATTTGGAAAGATAAATAGTAGCCCCTTTTCATCTGTTACTTTCATGAGTCTTGTTTTATAATCAGATCCCGACTGCGGATCACGATACTCAACCCTTACAACCTGATTTAGTCTGAAACCACGAACATCAGGAACGTTTTGAGCAGATATACCACGCGTTAACAGCTCATATCGCAGCTCACCTTCACTCAGCTTATTGATTTTAACACCGTATCTTGTTCCGATTCTGAGTACTGTAAATCCTTCTTTGTGAAGCCTGGAGTGATAGAGACTTTGAAGAAAGTGTTCGAATGATCCTTTGTAAGAATTTTCCCGCCTGTTTTCCCACCGGTTTTGTATCGATTCATCAAATACCGAGAGCGGCTCGAACCTCATTCGTCCCAGGTACATAAACCTGGCATCAACGCGGGCCCATTCAAATTCCACCAAATCCAGTTTAATATTATAACCAAGTGCCCTGTTTACAATATCAAGCGGTGTTCTCGATCGTGCATATAATCGATCGTGCTTATCCCTTCTGAACTCAAGTACCCACGGATTTTTGATGAATGTATGATCGGAATGTCCCGAATTACCAAGAAGCTGTGCTTCAAACTCCTCAAGATCGTTCAGCCACTCTTTGTTCGAAGCTGTCACTTCAATTGAATCAAGTCCGATGGTCGTTTCGGAAAGGTTAATATCGTATTTGTGAAACCCGGCTTCACCATTCAGGTGGATCGTATAGCTTTCAGGTTCATACCCTATATGGCTGAAAACAATAGTGAATTTACCGCTTAACCCCGGATTAAAAGAGAAGCTTCCGGAATCGTCGGATGTAGTGCCGATCGTTGTTTCCGACAAAAAAATATTCACATCAGAGAGTGCTTCTCCTGTGTTTGAATCCCGTACAAACCCGTAAACCGTTTCACCGGCACTCTTTTGTGCTTCAGATACAATAGCTGTACCAGTGGTGAGGATTACTATGAAGATCCATTTCAGAATCATAATTTTGTCCGGGCATATTAAAAAATGCTATATCAGCTACTGCATCATCCTCTCTTGTGGCTTTAACACCAAGCCTCTCTGACCTTACCGGCTAAACAGCAAAGGATGTTCCGCAACCGCAGGATTCACTCGCATTGGGATTATCGAATGTAAAACCACGGGCATCAAGTCCATCCGGGTAATCGATCCGGATGCCGCCGAGGTACATTACATGTTTGGAATCAATAACAATTTGGATGCCTTCGCTCTCGATCAGCTCGTCATCACTGTTCTTGAAATCAAATCCGAGTTTATAGCTTAACCCGGAACAGCCTCCTCCCTCAACAGCAATTCTCAGGTAGAGATCATCATCCAGGTTTTCATCTGATTTGATCTTACTGATTTGTTTGGCTGCCCTCTCTGTGAGTATTACCGGTTCACTGCTTTCCGGATTCTGTGGCAGTAAATCTGATTTGCTTTCATCGTGATCTTCTCCGCCCTCATCATCAATGAGGGATGAGATTACATCATCAAGATTGTCTTCCTGTACACTCATAACTATAAATTCTTATTTAATCTTACCAGAAAATGTATAATAGTCAACTTCATTGCGAGTAAAAAGAGTTAATACCCCGGCACTCGCGAGCTTAATCAAAATTTTTGACGCCTGATAGGTTGTTTGGTTTATCAGGTTTGCAAATGCTTTAACAGTAATTTCACCATATTCATTTAAATAACGAAACAGCTGCTGTTCATGTTCACCGTACTGAAATGTAACGCCTTCACCGGAACTTTGGTGTTTTAAAATCTCCACCCGTTCATCGCTTGCAAGCACACTTTCATCGCTCCGCCTTATGTAGACACGGCGCTTTACCTTATTTTTAACATAAACCGGTTTTTTTGCAGCTTCCGGAACAGTTACAGCCATAACATCTTTATCAATAAGATGAATCAGTTCAATCTTTATATTCACGGCCGGCACACATAAATCTTCAGCAGCTTTTCTGAGCAGGTACTCCTCCTCAAAAAAAGCACGTATACCGGTTATCGTTTTGTCATCATCCACGCCGATCAGCAGGGTGCCGCCGCCTGAATTTGTGAAGGCGGAAATTTCCCTGGCAATTTTTGCAGGTGAAGGTGTTGTTTTCTTGAATTCAAGGTATTGATTTTCACCGGTTTGAATCAAATTTTTCAAATCCTGTGGTTTCATTGATGAGATGATAATTTCACCGTCAGTAAAATGCATGGTCTTTTCAGGTTTTAAAAAGTAGCGGGTATCTGAATAATATCGGGTGATATCGCCTAAATCAACACTTCCTCTTTCGGGTTTCGTGTCATTAGTTCGTATATGGCATTTTTGGGGTCCATATCTTCAAACAGCACATTTTTAACAGCGTTTGTGATTGGCATCTCCACATCATTTCTCTGCGCCCATTGAGAAACAGAATGAGTGGTTTTAATTCCTTCTGCAATCATATTCATACTGTCTGTAATATCTTTTAGCAATTCACCCTGGCCTATTCTGTAGCCTACATAACGATTGCGGCTGTGTTTGCTTGTGCAGGTTACTATTAAATCTCCCATGCCGGTTAATCCTGAAAATGTATCGCGCGATGCTCCCATCAGGGTTCCCATTCGTTTCATCTCATGCAATCCCCTGGTAATTAGAGCTGCTTTGGCATTGTCGCCAAAATCTGCACCGTCGAGCACACCTGCAGCAATTGCCATAATATTTTTAACTGCTCCGCCAATTTCAACACCGATAATATCATTATTTGTATACACTCGAAACATGGGAGTCATAAACACTTTCTGGATAATCCTTGCTATCCGTTTGGAGTAGGCCGCCGCAACAACCGTTGTAGGTTTAAACTTGCTCACTTCCTCTGCATGGCTGGGTCCGGAGAGCACACCGATTTGATCTTCCAGGATATTTCCTTCAAATACTTCTGCCAAGACCTGGCTGGGTGTCATAAAAGTATCCTGCTCAATGCCTTTTGCAACGCTGACGATAACACTCTCTTTTTTGATATCCCCCTTTACTGATTCTGCCAGTGTTCGTATTGCATGCGACGGGGTGGCAAACAGAACCAGGTCTCCCTCACTGGCAGTAAAATTCAGGTCGCTCTCTGCATGAACCGACTCAGGTAAAAGAACATCCGTTATATATGCCGGATTCTTTTTGTTTTTGTTAATACCATCCACAATCTCTTTTTCTCTTGCCCAAAGTTTTACTGAATAGCCTGCATGGCCCAATACTACAGACAATGCTGTACCGAAACTGCCGGCACCGATAATACTGATTTTTTTCACGTTTACCCCTCCTCTTCCTCTTCGTGTATTCTGCCTTTTGAAGGTTTAAATGATTCTATTTTGTTTTCAGTTCCTTTAAGAAGACGTTTGATATTTCCTTTGTGTTTGATGATAATTCCAAGGCCTAAAATACTGCTGAAAATGATGATGCTTCCATCAATATCCCAGCCAAATATGTATCTTAATACAACCTGGGAAAGGGGATAGACAATCGAAGCCGTTATCGATCCGAGAGAGATATAGTACGTGGAAAAGATCACGATCAGAAAAATTACCACCGTTATACTGATTGAGATCGGTTCAATCCCGTAGAGCATTCCCGCTGCTGTTGCAGCGCCTTTTCCTCCTGAAAAATCAGCATAGATGGGGAACATGTGTCCCACAACCGCTACTGCTCCGCAGGTAATCAGCAAAAAAGAGTTTACATCCCAGTTCGGATGCACGGAAATGGGGCCTGAGCCAATCTCATAAGCGAGCTGGCTAATAACCGCCGTACAGATAAAACCTTTGGCAAAATCAAATGCAAGAACCAGTGAGCCGTATTTCCAGCCAAGAATTCTGAAGGTATTCGTTGCGCCGGCGTTGCCGCTGCCGTGTTTCCTTATGTCAACCCCGCCACCCATTTTTCCAACCCATAACGAGGTTGGGATTGAACCAATCAGGTAGCAAAGTAATAGAACAACTGCGAGTGCTAACATTCAATAAATTTTAGTAAATCGGGTACGGGTTATTCTCGAATAATAGTGAAATATTTATTACCAGTTGATAAGCTTTTCACTATTTATCGAAAGAGGTTACAGATGGCGCTCTGCGTGATAAGATGACCTCACGAGTGGTCCGCTTTCCACATGTTCCAATCCAAGATCTTCACCAATTTCCTTATATTCGGCAAATTGATCGGGATGGATCCATTCAATCACCGGATGATGCATTTTTGTCGGCTGCATATACTGCCCGATTGTCAAAACGTCAACTTCATGATCTGCGCAATCACTCATCAGCCGGATCACCTCTTCACGTGTTTCGCCAAGTCCAACCATAATTCCCGATTTTGTTCGCAAACCCTGTTGTTTGCATCTCAGCAGAAGTTCAAGTGATCGCTCATACTTTGCCTGGGGGCGCACTGTCCGGTACAGCCTGGGAACAGTTTCGAGGTTGTGACTCAATACATCCGGCGGCGTATCAATTACAATCTGAAGGGCATCCCATACACCCCGGAAATCCGGAATAAGGGATTCAATTGTCACGCCTTCAATTTCATTGCGAAGCACACGATGACACTCAGCAAAAATCGGGGCCCCGCCGTCTTTCCGTTCGTCCCGGTTCACAGATGTTAAAACAACGTGTTTCAGTTCCATTTTACTTGCAGCATCAGCAACCCTGCGGGGTTCATCCCAGTCGAGACCCTGAACCGGGCGACCTGTTTTTACAGCACAGAATGAGCACGACCGGGTGCAAACATCTCCCAGGATCATAAATGTTGCGGTTCCTGCTCCCCAGCATTCACCCATATTCGGACATCGCGCCTCCGAACATACAGTATTCAGATTGTGTTTGCTGAGTGTTTCTGAAACTTCTTTGAATTTTTTCCCGGACGGCAGTTTAACACGAAGCCAGTCTGGTCGCCGCTCGCCGGGTGTTGATCTCTCAATAACATCAAGCTCTTTTATCATAAGTTCGTTACATCTGTGTTATAAAATTTCGTGCAGTTGCTAAAGATAAGAAATTTGCGTGCCCGCTTCATCTCTAACCATATCTTCTACCAAATTAACAGAAAAAACGTCTGCAAAGTGTCTTAAAATTCTTTCTTTTACTTCTGCTTCATCTATCCTTTTGCCCAGTAACTTCGAGAGGCTTGTAACTGCTTTGTTTTCGATTCCGCAGGGGACAATATGGTTGAAATAACTCAGGTCTGTATTCACGTTCAGGGCAAATCCATGCATGGTAACCCATCTTGAGCATTTAATCCCCATCGCACATATTTTTTCCTCCCCAACCCATACGCCTGTCAATCCATCTTCACGTCCGGCTTTAATTCCATATTCATCACATGTTCGTATGATAATCTCTTCTAGATACCTGAGGTATTTATGAACATCTGTAAAATAACGGTCCAGGTCCAGTATCGGGTAACCCACAATCTGGCCCGGCCCGTGATAAGTTATATCTCCGCCGCGATCAATTTCAATATACTCAGCATCAATATCTGATAACTCAGCAATTCCTTTCAGCAAGTGTGCTGAATTGCCGCTCTTGCCAAGGGTATAGACATGAGGATGTTCCACAAGCAGCAGCCGGTCGCTGTGTACCGGCTTATAGAGTTTATTTTTACGTGCTGCAAGTTTTTGATCGATGAGATTTTTTTGCATCAATTTTTGCAAATTCCATCCCTCACGGTATGGTATTACACCCAGATCAATAACTTCAACTCTGTTCATGTCGATTTAACCGTTACTTCTTTTTAGGTTTTGACCCAAGGTGAACACCTTCTCCATAAGCCTCGGCAACAGCTTCCATCACCGCTTCACTCATGGTTGGATGCGGATGAACCGCACTGATGATTTCATGGCCAGTGGTTTCCAGGTCGCGTGCAACCACGGCTTCTGCAATCAATTCCGTTACGTGCGATCCGATCATGTGGCAGCCCAGCCATTCGCCATATTTCTTATCGAATACAACCTTAACAAATCCTTCTTCGTGTCCGAGTCCGGCCGCTTTACCGCTTGCAGAAAACGGGAATTTGCCAACCAGTACTTCATATCCTTCATCTTTCGCCTGTTTTTCGGTATACCCTACGGATGCAATTTGCGGTTCACAATAGGTACAGCCGGGGATATTATCATATTTAATCGGTATGGCATTTTCACCAGCGAGTTGTTCAACACAAACAATCCCTTCATGCGATGCTTTATGGGCAAGCCAGGGAGCTCCAATAACATCACCAATTGCGTAAATACCTTCAGCGGATGTCTGATAAGTAGACTTATCAACTTGTATATCTCCCTTTTCTGTCTCTACACCTGCTTTATCAAGGCCCATGTTTTCAACATTTCCAACTACACCCACCGCTGAAAGCACTACATCTGCTTCCACTTCTTCCGTGCCTTTTTTGGTTTTAATTGTGACCTTTACACCTTTCCCTTTCTTTTCAACCTTTTCTACAGAGCTTTCGGTGTGAATGGTCATCCCTTTCTTCTTATAAATTTTGGCAAGCTCTTTTCCTATCTCTTCATCCTCAACCGGAACAACTGTTTTCTGCAGTTCAACCAACGTAACTTCGGTACCGATAGAGTTGTAGAAATAGGCAAATTCAACCCCGATTGCACCCGCTCCGATTACAACCAGTTTTTTGGGCTGTTTTTCAAGCTGCATCGCTTTTTCGGAATCGATTACAGTTTCGCCATCAATTTCGATGTTTGGAAGCTGCCGGGGCCGGGCACCTGTGGCAATAATGAAATATTTGGCTTTAACGGTTTCAGTCTCTTTCCCGTCCTCATCCTGAATTGCCAGTTCTTTTTTTGATTTAAAAACTCCAGTACCGTTCAGCACTTCGATTTTATTGGCTTTCATCAAAAACTGAACACCTTTGCTCATCTTGTTGGCAACTTTGCGGCTTCGCTTGATCATCCCTTCAAAATTTGCGGAAAAATCTTTCACCTCTATTCCATAGTCGGATGCATTCGAGATCGATTCAAATACCTCTGCAGAGCGAAGCAACGCTTTTGTAGGAATACAGCCGATATTCAGACAGACACCACCTAAAAATCTTTTCTCAACCACTGCTGTTTTAAAACCCAATTGAGATGCCCTGATCGCTGCAACATATCCGCCCGGACCGGTACCAATTACACATACATCAAATTCTTTCGCCATGACTATATTATTCAGTTAATTATTTTCAAATTCAGTTAATTTTTGGTTGCCTGCTCTGTCATTTCAAACTATTTGCAAGACAAACCCTATTCATTTTTTATGATCTTAATTTAACCATTATCCTAATCATTATTAAATAACGCTTTTCTATATTATCTTTTTTGTCATGAAAAGCATTTTGGGTTCGCCGTAACTGAATCCAAACCGTTCGTAAAGCTTTCTGGCCCTGTTATCTTCACGCACCTCAAGGGTTATCTTACAACAATTTTCGGCTATCGCCTTTTGTTCAACCGCAGCCAGAAGAGCATCTCCAACACCTTGATTCCTGACGGATGGTATCACAGCCAGATCGTGAATGTTGATCAGTTTTTTACCTTCAAAGGTTGAAAAGCCATAAAAACAATTTGCAAGGCCTACTGCTTTTTCATCTCTCACGGCTAAAAAACAGAGCGTGCCGCTAAACTTGCGCATTTCAGGAATCAGTCTGTCTTTAACATTCCCCTTCAGAGGACGATTCATACCCATTGGATCCTGGGCATACGCATTGGTAAGACTCATAATCGCATCCGCGTGCGTTTCGGAGGAGAGATCAGCTTCGATAATTGAAATTTTTCTCATTTAATTTTTTTTGCTGCCAAATTACCGGAATAAACTCTGAATTTCATAAATATTATAAAAAAAGCCATCCATGAGGTGCATGAACGGCTTTGATTATGTTTTGCTGCTATCTGATGAAATTTACATTTCGGAAGGCTTCAGAATGATTTCTATTGAAGCACCTCCCTCAGCTACTTCTACTTCTTCCGAGTAGTTTTCATATCCTTCATGGTTAACTTCTACGGTATACGTGCCGGCTTCCAGGTCATAGAAACTAAACTCTCCCGCAGCATTACTTTTGGTAACCGCTCCGGTTTCAGAGATGATCACTTCGGCATCTGCCACAGCTTCGCCGGTTGCGGCGTCAGTAATTAAACCCGAAAGTTGAGCTTCAACGGTTTTTTCTCCATCTGCTTTTAATGTTTCTGTTATTGTAAATGCTATCAATATTGAAACGATCAATACAGGTAACATTTGTTTGAAGTTGAGTTGAAAAGACATATTATTTCTCCTTTATTAGATTGACGATTTTTGATTTAGAATCCCTCTAAGCATTTCATTCATTTACTCCCGGAATTCAATATCTGGTGTATGTAAATTACCAGCAAGAATCACTCCTGTATGTTTAATTTTTTTACGAAATTGCCTTCTATATATTTAAACAAGGAAAATAAAGTTATGATTCAATTTCCTGTAAAATCATATGTACAATTATTTAGCCACTGCGACTGTTTTTTTGGACATGAAAGGGGCTTCATCTAACCGGCCGCAGTTTAAACAGCCTGCAAGCATTTTTGGAATGCCGGCTTAATAAAACTGCTTTAATCAAACTTGAAACTGCAGAAATTCCCTGCTGAGAGACAGGATCGTGATACTTCAAATTGAAATTTTATGTATGTTCGGCAATACTTTTTAACCTGATAATTTACTCTCATACATTATGTTATTTGAAATAAAAAAGTTTATTCCTTTTTTATTCTGCTGTGCTATTCTCATTCTGAGTCTGACTGCAGGTTTGCGTGCCCAGAATCAGGAACTGCTTGATAAAATTGAGGAATCAGCAACAATCATTGAAGAGATCACTGATATTGCGGAAAACGGAATTCCACCCGCCATGATGAAAAAGGCAGGCGGAGTTGTACTTATACCCGACATGTATAAAGGCGGGTTTATCGTAGGCGGCCGGAGAGGAAAAGGAATTGCCCTTATTCAAAATGAGGACGGAAGCTGGAGCCGTCCGGTTTTTGTGACTCTTACCGGCGGCAGTTTTGGCCTGCAGATCGGTGTTCAGAAAATTGAATTGATCCTTGTTTTCAAGGATGCAGAATCACTGCGCGATATTGGTAAAAGTGACTTTACTCTTGGCGGCGATATCTCTGTTGCGGCAGGCCCGGTTGGAAGGCAATCATCCGCAGCAACAAATTTTACGTTTGATTCTGCCGTATATTCGTACTCAAAAACAAAGGGCGTATTTGCCGGACTGAGTCTCGACGGAACTCTTATGGAGGTGGACAGCAAATCAAACCGCAAATTTTATGAAGCTGATGAGATAAGTGCACAGGATATTTTTGAAATGGAAAGTTCATCTGATGAACTATTGAACCGGCTACACCGGGCACTTGATAATACAAAAAAAGCTGAATGACGATTTATCAATCCTGCTTGTACTTGAAAAGATTATCCGCTCCCACTTTTTCTTCTGCCTGGCTCAAGGCATACCCGCTGTCAAAAAGAACGATCGGGTTCTCCTCCATATCTTTTGTGACATATGTTGAGTAGCTGCTTTCCAGTTTTTGAATAATATCGGGGCGATCGTTCGGCAGCCAGCGCGCTGCATGGTAATTCATCGGCATTTTATTGAGCTCTACCCCGTATTCAATCAGCATACGGTTTTCTACCACATCAAACTGAAGAACACCCACGGTTCCAAGCAGTAATTCGTTTCCAACGCCATGAGGCACCTCAAACACATGAACCACTCCTTCCTCCGACAACTGTTTTAAACCCTCGCGCAGCTGTTTTCTTTTAAACGGATCTTTTGTGGATACTTTCATAAAATGTTCAGGTGTAAAAAGCGGTATCACATTGAATTCAACAGGATCTTTTTCATAGAGAGTACTTCCAATCCTGAAAAAACCCGGGCTAAAAAGCGATACAATATCTCCCGGGTACGCCTCTTCCATAATGTGACGCTCGTCGCCCATTAAAGTGTGCGGTGTACTCAATTTCACCTTTTTGCCGGTTGCTGCATGAGTTACCTCAACACCCCGCCTGAATTTACCGGACGTAACCCTTACAAAAGCGGCGCAATCCCTGTGGTCGGGATTCATATTTGCCTGAAGTTTGAAAATAAACCCTGAAAACGGCTCGTTCAGATCCCGTTCTTTGCCATTTCCATTCACATACGGCTGAGGCACCGGGGCAAGCTGTTTAAAGTAATTCAAAAAAACATCCAGTCCGAAGTTATGAAGAGCAGATCCGAAAAAAACAGGTGTTACTTCTCCTTTTTTAAAAGCTTCCTCATCCATGTTTTCAAACATATCTTCGATCAGCATCACCTCTTCACTGAGGGCATCTTTCTCCTGGTCTGACAAACTGCTCTCTTCAATTCCTTCATCAAACGGAAGTATCATGGCTTCAGCTTTCCTGGCACCTTGCTTACTTTTTTTGTAAAGATGCAGTTCCTTTCCGATCAGGTCATAGATGCCCTGAAATTTTTGTCCATACCCGACCGGCCAGTTTGCCGGTACGGCCTCTATACCCAATTTATTTTCAATATTACTGAGTACCTCAAGCGGATCCATTCCCGGCCTGTCGCACTTATTCACAAATGTGATTACCGGAACCTGGCGAAGTTTACAGACTTCAAATAGTTTTTCAGTCTGTTCCTCTACCCCTTTTGCAACATCAATTACCATCAGTCCGCTGTCGGCAGCAACCAGCGTACGAAGTGTATCCTCGGAAAAATCCTTGTGTCCAGGTGTATCAAGCAGGTTATACTTGATGTCATCCTTTTCAAATCTTAAAACAGATGAGGTAACGGAAATCCCTCTTTCTTTCTCAATTGCCATCCAGTCGGATGCTGCATATCGTGCCGCTTTTCGCTGCCTGATAGATCCCGCCTCATGGATAGCACCGCCGTAAAGCAACAGTTTCTCCGTCAATGTGGTTTTACCGGCATCCGGATGCGAAATAATTGCGAACGTCCGTCGTTTTTTCGATTCATTCAGAATTGTATCTGAACTTTTAGTGGTAGTTGACATAGCTTATCTATAAATTTGCAAAGACCCAAAAGATACGAAGTATTGAAATTGTTATCACATATGAATCCAATAACATTATTAGGACTCGCTGCCGCTACCTGCACAACCATTGCCTTTGTTCCTCAGGTTGTGAAAACCTGGAAAGCCAAAACGGCAAAGGATCTGTCGCTGGGCACCTTTTCCATTTTTACAACCGGGGTTGTGCTTTGGCTGGTTTATGGATTTTTAATAATGGATATCCCCATCATTGCCGCCAATACAGTTACACTTGCACTTGTGGTAACCATTCTTTTTTTTAAGCTTACATTTGATAAGGATACGCTTCAAAAGTAATCCTTTCCTTTTTTGTTCATCGGGTTTCATCTCGTATATTTGAGGTAAATAAAAATACAGATGTCCGGCAAGCCAAACCTTTCGGTTCTTCTTACAACTCATGCGGAATTTGATCATCTCGAATTTCTGCTTCAAACACTGCTCCGGTTTCAGAAACCGGATTTTGAAATCATTCTTGTTAATGATGATGCAGATTCCGAAGTAGCAGATGCTCTTCGCACAATCATCACCCTTTCGGAAGATGAACGCGTTTTCTTTTTTGAGCACCTGTCAAAGCATGGCCGCGGGCAGTCGTTAAACGAAGCACTTCTTCAGGCAAATGCCCCACATATCTGGGCTCCGCTCAGGGCCGACCGCCTCAACGAACAGCTGCTTGCTGATACCATCCGCCGGTTTAAAAATGATCCGGCTGCGTTCTGGATTTTGGATGCCAATCTCCCCAATGCCATTCCCGGCTGGATTAATGCCGCCGGAGACGGGGAACTGCCCGATGACAGCTGCTTCATCTGGAACCGCAATGTGCTTCTCGACGGAGATTTTTTCTTTAACCCGTTTTTAAATACACTTGCCTGCTCAGAACTTGCCCTCAGGCTGGTTAAGCAAAACGCCTGGCAGCGAACCGACCCATTTTTTGTGCTGGCAGAAGATCAGTTTAGCACACCGGGCAGTGACGATATCCTGGATTTTTATTTCTCCATTTACAGAGTATGTTCCGAAGAGGCGGATCGCAAACTGGTTTTGAGCGCGATTGATGATCTGAAACACAAACCTACAGTGTCACAGCTGGCAGATGACCTTATTTTACAGGCCAGAAAACTGCTGGCACAGGGTGATGCGGTTCGGGCACTTGATGCCGTAAACAGGCTTCTGAAAAAAACACCTGAACACAAAGAGGCAAACCGGCTGAAGATTACCCTGCTCGAAAAACTGAGACGGCATGTGGAGGCCGCTGAACTGAAACACTCCATGCAGAGCAAACCTCAGCATACACCTGAACAAAAAACAATTCCCAGAAAAGAGAAAGAGTATGTTGAAGATGAAGAAGAAATTCCCGAAGAGACAACTGCTGAAATTGAACTGTCTGTCATTATCCCAACAACCGGGGACAGCCGGGCACTGCTGCAGCAGACTCTCACTTCGCTTGAAAAAGCAGTAAAAAATATACACACAGAGCTGATTGTCATTGACAATGCCAGCATTGATGATACATTTGAGTTCCTCGGGCAGCTCGAAGAGCAGGATTTTCTGCACTGCAAAGTGATTACCAACCAGTCGAATAAAGGTTTTGCTGCTTCTGTAAACCAGGGGCTCGATAAAGCTGCGGGCAAGCTCGCAATGGTTATGCACAATGACGTGCTTCTCAGTGAATCATGCGTGGAGAAAATGATAGATGCCTATGCATCTGAGGGCTGCGACATTATTGGTCCGTCAGTAATCAATCCGGATGAAGAAGTCGATACCCGGACAAAAGAGATCACAAAAGCCGATAAACTGGACAGCTGCTGCTTCTTGCTATCCGGTGATACAACTCTTCGGTTCGACACCCGCTATGAACTCTGTTTCTACGAAACGGATGATTTTTTCAAAAAAGCCGCAGAAGCAGATGTAACTGCCTGCAAGATGAATTCAGCCGTTGTGGAACACCTGCAGAACCAGACGATCTCAGCCATGGGATTAAAAATTGAACCGGACCTGAAATGGAAAAATGCAGACCGTTTTTTGGATAAGTGGGATACAAAGTCCGACTATCCACAGCCGTTACAGTGCTCTCCGCCCGAATGCTTTGAGATGATCGGGCTGCCGCCTGATCCCTGGAATCCTGATGAAGAGTGGCTGTCGGTTGTTGATAAATACCTCACGAGCGAGGTGCGAACCATTATTCAAAAAACCGACTGGAAACCTTCCGAACTCTTTACAATCGTAACGACGCTTCTGTTCGCCGACCAGCGTGATCTGCTGCGAATTCTTGAAGATCGCCTTGATGAACTTGACATACCGGAAGTGATCCTGATGCTTTTTATCAATTTTTACTACAGACGAAATATTTTTTCGAGATGTAAGCACTATCTCGCCAAAACGGGCAGATACAGAAACCCCGTATTTGATATGTACCGGCTTCGGATGGCGGTCGCTAACAAAGAGGTGGAACGTGCTGCAAAACTCCTTGAAAAACTGATGAATATCTATTCCTGCAATCCGGAACTATATAAGCTGGCAGGCGATATCCACATGGCAGACGGAAATGACGGTGAAGCAAAATCATTTTATGCCCTTGCCAACCAGCTCGACCCCTACCGTTTCCCCGCCGAAGAAGAGGCTTTTGAGCTTCGGTTGTAAAACCGGAAAAATTTTATACACTCTCCCCGGGGAAATAATCACTTACTTACTATTCCGTATACGTTAGAATGCTACCCAATTATGTCAGCGTAATTAAAAACTTGTACTTTCTATATTGATAATTAATATATATATATATATATGTTATTAATAGGGTTAAATACTGTTTTTAAATAGTTGTCAAGGCCCTTAGTTCGCTGAAGTGTCACAGAATAAGTACTTGATCACTCCGGTTCACGATATTTCGGTCCGGCATCATTTTCTTAAACTAACATCAAAATTATTCAGATCTATGCGAATCACAGTTTTCATAATAATCTGTTGCTTCATATCCTATCCGGCATATTCACAAACAATAACTGTTGAAAAAAATAATACATTTTCAATAAGTGAGGAGTATCCAGTCGGGTCAGGAACTACTGCAAAGTATGATGGCAACGGGAATGTATTTATACATAATCTTACACAGTCACTATTCCGTGTTTTCAATGAAAAAGGTGATTTACTATATAGTTTTGGTAAAAAGGGAAAGGGGCCGGGTGACCTCGGGCGTGTCAGAAGATTTAGATTATCTGATGACGATAATTTACTTGTGGCGCTGGATGCAGAAAACAATAGGATTTCAACCTTCCATGCTGAAGATGGTACATTTTTGAATACAAATTTATTGAATATAAATGTAAGTGGACTGCACAGGTTTGATATGCGGGAAAATTATTTGCTCTTAACAGGCAATCACCCTGATAACAATAAAATATTACACTACTTTGATGCAGAAACGAAAGAGTACAAATTTTCCGTTGGTGAATTTATTGACTGGGAAGAAACATCCATTCGTTTTGTCAGCCCGCAAATTGAAAATCAATTAAATAAGGGTGATTTTCTGCCAACAGAAAATGGCTATTTACTTGCCTTAAGTTCCCCGTATATAATCAGATCTTACTCGAATACACATACGCTGCAATGGGAAATTAAAGATCCGGTTATTCCAAAACCATGGATTGATCATATTGAAATCACCCCCGTAAGCTATAGAGTTAAATATTACCCAAGCCTCGCTGAAATGTTTGAAATGGGTGATGAATCTTTCCTGGTGCATTGGGTTGACACGGAACCTTTTGATGAAAGAGATCAATGGAGCTACTATATAGATCTTCGACAATTAGAGGATGGAAGTTTAATTACCCGTAAAGAGCTTCCATTCAGGGGGATTATACATGATATGAAGCAATTGGATGACATGAGGTTTCGAACACTTGTGTTAAATGATAATGAGTTTATATTCGAGGAATATATTATTACTATTGCAAAGTAAAGTAGAAGAATCACTTCCAAAAGTTGAATTGACGATAATCTGCACATAATATTTCTTGTTTATCCTGCTATTTATATACCAAGAATCAATTAACCATAACTGAAAAGATAGACTTAGAGCTCCTCAAAAAAGTAGACTCACTATTGCCAGTTACTATCATTATTTCGCACTAGCAATTTTAAAAAAAGTATGACCTTTTCATTCAATTTTCACACTTCTGCCAGAAAATTTCAGCTCTTTTTCTCTTAGTAATTGATTGTAAAAAACTTAGAAAATTAATCGGACTTTACCTCTATTCGGATGATCCGAATAACAAAATCATTTCTTAAAGTTTAGATAACATGAAGCTCTTTACCTTTTAAATGAGGTAAATGTAAACCTCATCACTTCGACACGAATTTAAATTTTAAGAAACTATCCAGAATCATGATGCGAACATTACTACTTTTAATCTTCATTGGCCTAATGCCTCTTTGGGCTATGGGGCAGGCCGGAACCACAGCTTCAATCAGCGGAACCATAACCGGCCCCGATGGTGAGACTTTACCCGGTGCAAACGTGGTTGCAACTCATGAGCCAAGCGGAACTGTTTACGGAGCCAACTCCCGCGCAGATGGCCGTTTTACCATAAAAAACATGAGAGTTGGAGGCCCCTATACTGTCCGCGTCACCTTTGTTGGTTATCGAACAGAGGTGATTGAAGGTGTATCACTTGAACTCGGCCAGGATTTAACTCTTGACGCAGAGCTTTCGGAAGGCTCGGTTGAACTTGAAGAGATCAGGGTGGTAGCAGAAAAAAATGCCATTCTGAATTCCAAGCGAACTGGGGCAAGCACCAATATTTCTACGCAAAGAATTGAAACAAACCCCACTATTTCAAGATCACTGTCTGATTTCGCAAGATTAACGCCACAGTCAACCGGCGGAAATAGTCTTGCGGGCAGAAATAATCGCTACAATAACATCCTGATTGATGGAGCAACTCTGAATGATGCTTTCGGACTTCCGGGCAATGGAACACCGGGCGGGCAGGCCGGTACCGAACCCATTAGTCTTGATGCTATCGTAGAATTTAATGTTGATATTGCGCCTTATGATGTCACAAATTCCGGTTTTACCGGTGGTCAAATCAATGCAATTACCCGGAGCGGAACCAATCAGTTCGAAGGTTCTGTCTATTTTGAAGGCCGGAATGAGAACTTTGTCGGAGATCTGAAAACGAGAGACGGTTCTGAAGTACCCTTTCCTGAATTCAGCAACTCATTCTGGGGATTAAGGGTCGGAGGACCTCTCGTAAAAGACAAACTGTTTTTCTTCGCGAATTTTGAATTACGCCGCCGGGATCAGCCTCAAAACATTGGAATAGTGGGAAGCGGTACTTCACAAATTTTTCCGGCAAATCAAGCCCAGATAAACGAAATTATTGATATTGCGCAGAACCAGTACGGTTTCGATCCAGGCGGTTTTGGTCTGGCAACCGATGAACAGGATAATGAAAAGGCGCTGATAAAACTGGACTGGAACATCAATCCAAAACACAATCTATCTGCACGCTGGAACTTTGTGAACGCTGATGATGACCAGGGAATCAGCAGAAGCCGCACATCGTTCGACCTTTCAAACCGACGATTTGTATTTGAAAGCAAACAAAATTCATTTGTTACATCGCTGAAAAGCACTTTAAGTGATAATATGTTCAATGAAGCCAGGGTAGTTTATACCCGTGTGCGCGACCAACGAAATGTTCAGGCTACTCCCTTTCCTGAAGTAGAAATCTTTCAGGATTTTGATGGAGATGGAAGAACAGAAACTGTTTCTATGGGTGTTGATCGTTTTTCACAGGCAAATGCTCTTGACCAGGATCTGGTTGAAATCACAAATACACTTACTTATTTACGCGGTGATCACGAGTTCACTTTTGGTACCAGTAACCAGATCTATTCATTCAGCAATCTCTTTATACAGGATTTCTGGGGAGCTTATGAGTTCGACTCCGTTGAGGATTTCCGGAATGGTGATCCCTCCCGGTTTCTGTCCAGTTTCTCGCTTCTTGAAGACAATCCCCGGCCGGTTGCTGACTGGACCGGTTTCCAGCTTGGTTTTTATGCACAAGACAAATGGAGTATCAGGGATAATATAGATCTGACGTTCGGCTTGCGCATCGATGCTCCGTTTGTTACCGATGATCCGCTCTTTAACCCGGCTGCTGAAGAAGCGTTTGGTCGCAGTACAAGTAATGTGCCAAGCGGCAACATTCTATGGTCACCAAGATTCGGCTTTAACTGGGATGTGTACGGAGACCGAACAACACAGATCCGCGGCGGAACCGGCATCTTTTCCGGAAGACCTCCCTTTGTCTGGGTTTCCAATGCATTCAGTAATACCGGAATGGATATTGGCAGAATTGACGTGAGTGGTGATTCAGCACCGGATTTTCAACCTGATCCCTTTAACCAGCCCGGGCCCGGAACCGGTCTTCCTGTAGAAGAAACATCCGAAATAAACCTCATCGATGATGATTTCAAATTCCCGCAAACATGGAGAACCAACCTTGCAGTCGATCAGGAACTTCCGTTCGGGCTGATCGGTACTTTCGAAGCTTTGTATTCTAATACAGTAAACGATGTTGTTTTTGAAAACTTGAATATTAACCAGGTAGGAACAGCATTTGACGGTCGCCCCGTGTACGGAACCGTTTCCGGCGGAAGGGGAAATCCGGACAGGGTTGACGAGGCCTTTACTAACGCGATTTTGCTTAAAAACACAAAAGAAGGCCGTGAAATCAGTTTAACGGGACAGGTACAAAAAACATTTAGCTCAGGACTGAGCGGCAGTGTCTCTTATACCTGGAATGACGCAAAAAATGTGAACAATGCAACTTCCAGCCGGGCAATTTCAAACTGGCAGTTTAATGAAAACCTCGATGTAAACAATCCTCGACGAGGAACTGCCGACTTTGAGGTGAGGAATCGGGTACTGGCAAATATTTCGTATCAATTTGCGATCGCCGAGAGATTTCCCACAACAATTTCCTTTGTTTATGAAGGAAGATCAGGTTCTCCATTCAGCTGGATCTATTTTGGTGATGCAAACGCGGATGGACAGCGGGCAAACGACCTGATCTATATTCCTGAAACAGAAAATGATATTGTGCTGACCTCAAACAACTGGCAAGCACTGGATAGTTTTATTGAAAGTGAAGAAAGCCTTCGGGACAACAGGGGTTCTGTTGCAGAACGAAATTCTGCCCGTGAGCCATGGCGAAATATTCTCGATCTTAAAATTACACAGGGAATAAAAACGATAGGCAATCAGAAACTTGAACTGACTGCTAATATCTTTAATGTTCTCAATATGATCGACAAAGATCTTGGCCAGATAAATTTCACACAATTTAATAACGACACGATTCTTAACTTCAGTCAGTATGTAGACCAAGAGTTTATCCTGAATAACCCGGATCTGAACCTGGGCCAGGAAGATCTCGGTAAACCGGTTGTCTCATTCGGAGAAGTTGAAAACAGAGATGACCTCTTTAACATCAGTGACCTCGCCTCAAGATGGCAGTTACAGGTGGGGCTCCGATATTCGTTCTAAATCGGAAATTCTGATTATCTTACAAAGGGCAGCTGAAACGTCAGCTGCCTTTTTTTGATTAAGAAATATTCCATATTCTACCCTGATAAAAAATTTAAAAACGATTGGTTCCATGTATCGAATTTCTGCAAAATTATTCTACGGTATCCTTTTTACTGTGCTTATTCTATTGGGATGCAAAACAGAAGAAAAAGAACCTCCGTCAATTCTGTTAATCTCTTTCGATGGATTCAAACACGACTACTTTGAAAAAACAGACACGCCCAATTTTGATGAATTTATATCAAATGGCGTAAAAGCAGAAGCGCTGATATCGGTTTTTCCGACCAAAACATTTCCGAACCACTATTCGATTGTCACAGGTCTTTATCCTGAAAATTCAGGACTGATATCAAACAACATGTACGATCGGGAAATGGATGCAACCTATGCAATCCGTGACCGTGATGCCGTTGAAAACCCGGATTGGTACCAGGGCGAACCGATCTGGAATACGGTTGAAAAGAACGGACTGCGTGCAGGCACACTTTTCTGGGTTGGATCTGAGGCTCCAATACAAAATATGCGGCCCGGGCAATGGAAAATTTATGATGGGGGGTTTCCTGAAGAAGCAAGAATCGACACTGTTGTGCAATGGCTCGACAAAAGCAGTGAGCCGGTAGTGGATTTTGCCACACTCTATTTCAGCGATGTGGATTCCAAAGGACACCGGTACGGAACTGAATCCGACTCCCTCATTGCAGCTATTCAGAATGCAGATCATTTGATCGGGTATCTGGAAAAAAAATTGAGGCAGCATGGTCTGAAAGACAAGGTTAACATTATCATAGTATCAGATCACGGAATGGCAGATTTGTCAGCCGACAGGGTAATCCTGATTGATGAGATTATTGATCTCAACAGAGTTCATATGATCGACCAGACACCGGTGGCAATGATGAACCCGGAGCCTGAATACAAAGAAGATGCTTATAATGCGTTGAAAGAGAATGAAAAGATGGGCTACCGGGTATACAAAAAAGAGAACCTCCCCGAACGATTCAGAATTAAAAACCACCATCGCACACCAGATATCATCGTTATTGCCGATATCGGCTATACCATTACCACCAACGCACGGCTTGATAATTTTATAAGCAGTTTGCCATCTGCAACCCATGGCTATGATAACCGGGATCCCGAGATGTTTGGTATTTTTTTAGCCGGCGGCCCGGGTTTTAGAAACGGCCTGCAGACAGAACCGTTTGAAAATATACATATTTACGAACTGATGTCCCGCTTGCTTAATATTGAACCTGCTCCGAATGACGGTGATCTCGAAACACTGAGACACATTCTGAAATAGACCAGATGCAAAACCCATATCTTGAATTCCAATATGAAAACTTCCATTAAACAAACTAAATCAAAATTCAGATTCGCTGCACTATTTTCTTTTCTTTTTTTGGCGGCGTTTTGCATCCCCGTAGATTCAGTTGCACAGGACAGTCTCACCTTTACTGCAGTTGTTGAAATCCCCGCCGGAACCAACATCAAGTGGGAGTACAGTTATGAGAAAAAAGAGATGATTGTTAGCCGGGCTGACGGAAAAGAGAGAGTGATCGATTATTTGCCATACCCCGGGAATTACGGCTTTTTGCAGGGAACATACCAGGATCCGGAAACGGGCGGCGATGGAGATGCTCTTGATGTAATTATCATCTCACAATCTGTTGCAAAGGGGACCGCACTTTCCATCATTCCGATAGCTGTTTTGGAGTTAATTGATTCAGGTGAAAAAGATGACAAGATTATCGCAATTCCTGCCGATCCGGATCTGAGAATTGTACAGTCAGAATCTTTTGAAGAGTTATCAAGAAACTATCCCGGCATAGTGGAAATCATTGAAACGTGGTTTCTGAACTATAAAGGACCCGGCGTTATGAAACTTGCAAATACCGGTGATGAAAAACGGGCACTTGAAGTGATCAGGAAAAATACTGCTCCTTAAATTGTTGCAGTGAATGAATCCGTTTCATAATTCAACCCTCGGACACTTTTTTTCAAAGATTGATTTTGCAGTGTATACTTTTTCAGAAAGTGCCAGGGCTGCAGAATCAACAGGGATTGATTGAAGATGACGATGCCAGGATGTAACCAGGTCCTCGGATTTTCCATCCAGGAACCGGCTGATATTTCCTGATTGGTAGGCCTCCTTTATCTCGTTTGCTGAACGATTTTCTACAAGAAAATTTACAAAGGAGCCGGTAACCGTATAGCTCACTATTCCCGGATATTTATAAAAACCTGAAAAGCTGAACATCTCTTCCAGTTCCTTCCGTCCGGGAAGCGGACTTCTTGCAGCTACAACCTGGTCAATCGACACCTCTTCATCAAACCGGTCAGGGTCCAGGGCAACTGCCAGTCCCTCAACCAGTCCTATGCTGAGTGATGCACCAAAGCTGTTGGCAAACTGTTTTGCCACAACGTGCACCATCTCATGTTTTAAAACACCATCCAGATGCTCAATGGCAATATGCATCTGATCCTGCGAAAGCCAAACCGGCACAAAACTGGTTTTGCCTGCACCCGTTAACTTTTTTTTCTGATCTTTACCTTTATAGAGATAGCTGTGGATAGGATTTTCACGATAATCAGTGATATCTACATCCAGCTTTTCAGTAATATCATTCAGATAATTTTCGCTTACACGAGCTATATGTTTGAGACTGTCTTCAGAAAGAGTGCCGGATGTATAATAGATTTTAAAGTGTGCTGATTTATATACTGATCCAAGGTTCTTCTGAATTCTTTTTTCCGGGGAAATTATTCCAAAATCACTCAGACCGGAGTAAAAAAAGATGAGGAAAAGTACCGAGAAAACCAGGATAACCTGTGATAAAGCCTCTTCTTTTATGGAGGGTATAAACCAAAAAACAGATCCCCATGCAAGAGTGCTCATCCTGTAGAAGAAAAAACGTGAATCCATTGTAATCGTTTCGTCATAAATCGGTCCCGGCCAGTAGCCCCAAACATGGTTAAAAAAATAGAGCTGCGGAAACCGTAAAAATTCAATGATCACAGGCACAGCTGCGAGAATCAAAAGAATGCCACAGGTTAGTAAAACCGGTCGTTTCAGTTCAAATTGTTTTATTAACCGACCTATTGAAATACCAAGAAACATGGATGGAAACGGGATCAGAAGCCAAAATCCCAACCCGTGAAAAGAGTAGCAGCCGGTAGCCAGGTCAGAAATCAGCAGAGGCAGGCTCCAGCCGATCAGAATAAAAAAAGAGTTTCTAACTGTTTGCAGTACACTCCGGTTACCTCCCGCAACCCGCGATGCTGCCAGGAAACAGATAACAGACCCGGCGAGCGCTGCAGACTCCCAGTGAAAGTTTCGCAACAAGGGAATAAACAGGAAAAAGATCCCGGTTACTAAACCTGCAGCCAGATATGTATGGGGAGCTTTAAAATTCATATGAAATTGGTGCAATTGTAATGTTATACAGGATATGCCCTCAATTTATGCATGCTTGCAGTAACCCGGAAAAGGTCTTCCTATTTTTTGAACAGGTTTTTGGCTACGAAAAATATATTTTCTTTTCGTTCGAGTAATCTGCGTTTAAAGTACGGCAGCCACATTGTTCCGTAAGGAATGTATACCCTGGCATTATATCCGTTCGAGGCAAGCTCGCTCATGGTCTCTTCCCGCAAGCCGTATAGCATCTGTATTTCATAACGGGCCTTGCCGATATTTTTTTCATCCGTGTAGCGAAGAAGCCATTCAATGATTTCATCATCGTGAGAAGCAATTCTCGGGTAGGTGGTTTTATCAAGTAAAATTTTGACATACTCTTTAAAAGCCTCACGTATTGCCGGCATATTTTGCAAAGCTATCCGCTCAGGTTCACTATACGCACCTTTGCAGATCCTGACATCCGCACCAATGGAAGCCAGTTCAGTAATATCATGCTTTGACCTGTGCAAATAGGCCTGAATTACAATGCCTACATGTTTGCCGTACTTTTTAAATGAATCCCTGAAAATGTCAATCGTTCTTTGGGTATAGTCGGAACCTTCCATATCAATTCTTACAAACTGATCAAGACTTTTTGCCTCATCCAGAAGTCGGTGGAGATTCTTCAGGCAAAACTCTTCACTGATATCAAGACCAATCATGGTCAGTTTAATTGATATCGTACTGTCCAGGCCCGACTCTTCAATTTTTCTTAACAGTTTGATGTATGTTTCAACTGTTTCAGAAGCCGTATCTTTATCTTTTACATTTTCACCGAGGAGATCGAGAGTCACCTTGATCTTTTTATCATTCAGTTCCTCGGCTTTTGGAATTGTGTCCTCAAAATTTTCACCGGCCACAAATCGACTGGCCAGTGCAAACGGTAGTTTTATCATAGTATTGAAATTGATTTATATACTTCAAAAGTAAGTAACTGCTGGCAAACCAGGAGATTTTTTTTTGACAATAGTAATCGAATATTCTGTTTTATGAAAACATAAACTGTAATTATTGCCAAATACCGAAACTTAAAATTTCTCTTTCCGTAATATTTATAAACCTTAATACTCAATAATCATACCATGAAATCCTCAAACTTATTTACTCTTATTAAATTAATGATTGCCACTGTGCTTTCCGTGGTGTTCTCCGTAACAGGTTTTTCGCAGGTAATCGATGATGCATATATGATGAAATCATTTGAAGTGAATTCTCCGGAAATAGATATTTCTACATCCGGAGGTTTCATAAATGTAATCGGTCATAATGAAAACAAGGTACGGGTCGAAATGTATGTCCGTAAGGGCCGTAAATACCTGGACCAGTCTGATACTGAACTTGATAATTATGAGATCGATATATCATCAAGCGGAGACAGAGTAACCGCTTCAGCAAAAAGAAAGAATAGTTCCGCACTGAAATTCTGGGACAACAACAACAATCTGAGTATCTCATTTATCGTCTATACACCGGTTGAATCGGCAGTAAACGGACGCACAAGCGGTGGAAGCATGAGTGCGGAAAACCTGACAGGCAGTATCGATTTTGCAACCAGCGGTGGAAGCATAAATCTTGAGAATATTACGGGAAGCACCAATGTAAGAACCTCCGGAGGCAGTATGAAATTTACAAACATCCTGGGCGATCTTACCGGACGTACAAGCGGCGGTTCTATTAAAGTTAAGGGTGCAGACGGCGATTTGAACCTGAGCACTTCAGGAGGAAGCATCAGTCTTGAAGAGATTGCCGGGGCAGTTTCCGCACGCACAAGCGGCGGGAGTATCAGTGCATCAACAGACGACACCGAATGCAGCATGGATTTAAGAACCAGCGGAGGTAATGTTTCCATTACTGTTCCGGAAGGAGCCGGTTATGAGCTGGATTTAAAAGGAAACAGGGTCTCTTCTACCCTGAATGAGTTTAGCGGTGAAGTTGAAAAAAATCAACTTGCAGGAACAATTTACGGAGGCGGCCCGTTGATTGCTGCGCGCACTTCCGGAGGCTCAGTTCGCATAAATTATCGTTAAAATATCAGTCATTTTTAAAAAAAGGCATTTTCATTCTATGAAAGTGCCTTTTTTTTATATATTTGGATGTGGGTGTCTTTTTACTTTTACGTAAAAGCACCCTTACTTTCAGGTTTATTATTCAGATGCACGCTTTCTAACTAAACCACAACAAATAATAATCGGATTGATATGACAGAGAAAAATGAATTCAAGGAAGATGAGTTCGTTCCCAAAGGCGCAATGGTCTTTTTTATCATCATGATTGTGATGTTTACAGTCATGTGGTTTTCACTATACTTTGAACTTTTGGGGAGGAGTTAACTATGGGAAAATCAGAAAAATGGGCACTTGGAATAAGCGGTTTACTGCTTTTCGTTTTTTTGGGAGCAATCGTATACGCGTCAGCCGCGCGCGGTATAGAAGTACCAACCTGTATAACGGATGTTGAACCTTTCGATACCGATACCTTGTTCCAGGTCGGTGAAAATCAGTATGAACTTCAGATGGTTGCAAGAATGTGGGCCTTCCAGCCTTCAACAATTGAGCTTCCGGTAGGAGCTGAAGTTGACTTGTATCTCACATCCCAGGATATCATTCATGGCTTTCATGTAGAAGATACCAACCTGAACCTGATGGCGGTTCCTGGTGCTATTAATTACATGAAGGTTACATTTGATAAACCCGGCACATTCTTTTTTGCATGCCATGAATACTGTGGCGCTGCACATCATACCATGGCAGGCCGGTTTGTGATTACTGAACCCGAAACTCAAACCGGAGCCCAGCCATGAGTTCAGATACTTTCCGATTCTCAAAGTCAGAAAAGAACCTGATGGCCGTACTTGTGGTGCTGCCAATGATTATGCTCTTTGCCGGTGTATACGGCGGATTTATGCAGACCCTTTTCAGGGCAGGTATCCTTCAGAGTGATCCTTTTATGGGTCCGGATTATTACAAAGGTCTTACCCTGCACGGTGTACTGAATGCTATTGTTTTCACTACTTTTTTTGCTGTGGCTTTTGGTAATGCAATAATACCTTATGCTCTTAAAAAATCAATGAATGTAAAAATTGCCTGGATTTCAGGCATCCTGATGCTCATTGGTTCAGTTATGGCAGCAGTCACCATTCTTGCCGGTGAAGCCAGTGTGCTCTATACATTTTATCCGCCGCTAAAGGCAAGCCCGTTTTTTTACGTCGGGCTGACACTGCTTGTTGTGGGTTCATGGGTCGCTTTTTTTAACTGGGTACCTATGTACCTGGAATGGCGAAAGGAAAATCCGGGAAAGAAAACCCCGCTGGCTGTTGTGGGTATGTTTACCACATTTATTGTATGGTTTATTGCCACACTGCCGGTCGCTTTCGAAATCCTGGTGTTACTCCTGCCCTGGTCGCTGGGCATAACGCAAGGTGTGAATGTGATGTTGGCCCGAACACTCTTTTGGTTCTTCGGTCACCCGCTGGTCTATTTCTGGCTGTTGCCTGCCTATGTGATGTTCTACACATTTTTACCAAAACTTTCCGGCGGAAAACTCTATTCCGACATGGCCGGCCGGCTGACATTCATGCTCTTTATTATCTTTTCCATACCCGTAGGCACACACCACCAGTATATGGATCCTGCTATCGGATCGCAGTGGAAATTTTTGCATATGATATTCACATTCGGGGTCGCTTTTCCAAGTTTAATTACTGCTTTTACAATTGCGGCTACATTAGAATATGCAGGCAAATTAAATGGCGGCAAAGGTCTGTTCGGATGGATGTTTAAACTGCCCTATTTCGACAAAGAACGATGGATGTTTTCATACCTGATAGCTGGTTTGATCATCTTCATCTTCGGCGGAATCAGCGGAATCGTAAATGCATCCTATCAAATGAATACCGCCGTCCATAATACAGCTTGGGTACCAGGGCACTTTCATCTCACACTTGCCGGACCTGTGATCCTCGCATTTCTTGGCGGCAGTTTATACCTGGTTAAGGAGTTCATGCAGAAGGATGTAAAACTAAAAGGATTTATAACATCCGTTCCCTATATCTGGATGATTGGTGTGGCAATGTTTTCCTGGGGAATGATGCGAGGTGGACTTTTAGGAATGCCGAGACGGACCAATATGGGTGCCACCTATGCCAACCCGGATAGCGGCCTGTATCAGCCGGACTGGATGATGTATGTGGATATAAGTGTAGTCGGAGGTGTGTTGATGACATTAGCCGTTGTAATATTTGTAGGCGCCTTTTTTATAACCGTGTTTTCAAAAAGCACAGCTGCCGAAGAAGATCCTGTTATAACCCTGCCACTGTCCGATCCTTATCATGATGAACCTGCACTTTGGCTCAGAAATTTCAAACCCTGGATTATTGTTGCAGTAATACTGATCGTACTGGCATATACACCTGTTCTTTACGATGTATTGAGAAGTACCTACTCCAATTCACCGCCATATTCACCCGATAACCCTGTTCCGGAACGAATAATTGAGTAGTTTTTTTCAATATATAAGCCACACAAGGCTTAAGTAAATAATCCCTGAGGTCAATTAAAGAATTAGTTGACCTCACTTTTTTTCATTCATCGTATTTTTGCCGGAGGGCATATTTAAATTCTCAAAAATAAATCCAGTCAGATTAATCAGAATGTACAGACAGGTTTTTTTATCAGCTTTACTTCTCACTCTAATCTTTTCAGCATGCGACCGTTTGTCTGTGAAAGACAACATTTCGGATGAATCATTTGAACTTGTAAATCAAAATGGAGAGAATGTAACTTTTCCGGACGATTATACAGGTTCAACACTGCTGATCGGTTATGTATATACCAAATGCCCCGATATCTGCCCGGTTATCACATACAATATGCGTGATGTGTATGAGAAGCTCGGAGAGGGTGAAAATATTCAATTTGTAAGCGTCTCTTTCGACCCGACTCGCGACACTCCTCAAATTCTTTCCCAATATGCTGAAAGCTATAAAATAGATCACAGCAACTGGCACCTTTTGACGGGTGACCGTGACACGGTAGATCAGCTTCTGGAAAGACTGGAAATTGCTGTGGTTAAAACACCCACAAGATTTACGGATGACGGTGAAGCTGTTTACTTCCTGGATCATACAGACAGAGTGACGCTAATTGATGAAAAAGGAAATCTGAGAAGAAACTATTACGGCAGTGAGTTAAATTCGGATGAAGTTTTATCCGATATAAAAACTGTAATGAACCAGGATAATTGAAAATAAAAACCTGTATATTGAATGTTGTCTAAGCAGATAATGTTTTAAACAAACTAATGAAAACCAACAAACGAAAAACTATAGCGGATATTTACATATGAAAATTTCAAAATATTTTTCAATGATTATACTTCTTGTTGCTTTTACAGCAGCATGTGGGGGCGGAGAAACACAAGAACAGGAACAGGAGCAAACAGCACCGGCAGAAGAGACGACAGCTGATGACGGAGTAAGAACAATTGAACTTATAGGTATTGACGACCTTCGGTTTGTTGTTGAGTCCGATGATATCGAAGGTGTACAAACCGGTGAACAGCGTGGTATGAGGTATGAAGTAGAGAGCATAACTGCATCACCAGGTGAAGAACTCAGGATTGAATTGACGACAGTCAGCAACTTGCCACCAACAGCCATGTCTCATAATTTTGTGCTGCTAACTGCAGATGCAGATACAGACGAATTTGCAAGGCGATCATTAATGGCAAGCGAAAATGACTACATAGAACCCGAATTAACTGACTGGATTATTGCACATACCGAGATGCTTGGAAATGGCGAAACGGATTCAATTACCTTTACTGTACCTGAAGAACCCGGAGAGTACGATTTTATTTGCAGCTTCCCCGGACATTACGCCGGTGGTATGTACGGTACATTGATTGTTGAATAACTGTTCTCCTTTCAATCTTTTCTTTAACTTAAAAGCCCTGTTCGTCAGGGCTTTTTTTTATTCCGATCATTACATTTTCAATTAACAGCTGCTTGCAATGAAATCTTATTATGCCTTTCTATTATGTTTCCTTTTTTTTATTTCCTGCTCTTCAAAACCTGAGACAGTTGATGAGCTAAAAAAGGAAGTTGAAAAATTTATAGCCGGCGAACCGGGATACTTTGCAATTGAATTCCGATCCGTTCAGGAGCCTGATATTCAGTTTTCAATTCATGCCGATACTCTTTTCCATGCTGCAAGCACTATGAAAACACCTGTAATGGTTGAAGTTTATAAACAAGCTATGGAAGGAAAATTTGCACTGTCAGATTCACTTGAAATTAAAAATCTATTTACCAGTATTGTAGACGGATCTGAATTTTCGATTGATATCAGACCGGATTCAGATGACCCGATCGAAAAAATGATTGGCGAAAAGGAAACAATTTACAACCTGACGCATGCAATGATCACATATAGCAGCAATATTGCTACAAATATGATTATTGAGCTCGTGGGCGCTGAAAATACCACCGAAACTATGCGAGAGCTCGGAGCCCGTAATATTGATGTATTAAGAGGCGTCTACGACATGAAGGCATTTGACCGGGGCTTAAGTAATCGCACAACAGCCCGGGATCTGGCTGTTATCTTTGAACACCTTGCCAATGGTACGGCAGTATCACCGGATGCCGACCGGAATATGATTGAGATTCTGAAGGATCAGTTCTATCAGGATATTATACCTGCAAAGCTTCCCAATGACACAGAAGTTGCTAACAAAACCGGTTCAATCGATGGGGTTGAACACGACTCCGGGCTGGTCTTTCTTCCTGACGGCAGATCTTACCTGCTGATTTTCTTATCAAAAGATCTGGAGAACGATCTCAGGGGTCGGGAGGTCGGAGCAGAAGTATCCCGGATGGTTTACGACTACATGACAAATGTGAAGTGAGTGAATGGAATGATGACTAATCAGGAGACTGTTATACATCTACAATTTGATATCGAATAAAAAATGGATTTTTAATAAAATGAAAGACAAGTCAAAATTTCCGGTTAAGGAAGCCAATACCTCGTACGACATTCACCCGCTGATCAAAAAAAGATGGAGCCCCAGAACATTTTCTGATAAACCGGTTGACAAAGAAATTTTACGGCAGATATTTGATGCGGCCCGCTGGGCACCATCTTCTTACAATGAACAGCCTTGGCGTTTCATCATTGCCACCAAAGAAGAACCTGAAGAGTTTGAAAAACTCAGTAAAGTGATGGTGGAATTCAACAGGAACTGGGCGTCCGGTGCACCGGTACTGATACTTACTGCCATAAAAAAAATCTTTGAGAAGAACGGTAAACCCAACCGTGTAGCGCTTCACGACCTTGGCCAGGCAGCTTCTTATCTGACATTCGAAGCCACAAGGCATAATTTATATGTCCACCAAATGGCCGGAATTGACCTTGACAAAGCCCGCGAACTCTTTAACATACCTGAAGATTATGAACCTGCTACAATGATTGCAATCGGTTACATCGGCGAACTTGACAATCTGCCCAAAAATTTGAAAGATGCTGAAACAGGTGAACGATCCCGCCTGGATATAGATGAAATCCTGTTTCGCGGCGACTGGGAAAGTAAAAAACCACTGTAAAGTTCCTGCCGGAATCTGTATTCTTTACACCACATTTATAAATTCTCTTGTATATTACAGATTGATTCAAAAAATTTTAAATTTCTGAAAACCGCACAATATGCAATATCTTGAATTTGAAAAACCAATTGCTGACCTGGAGAAAAAAATTGAAGAGCTAAACGACCTTTCCATTGATGATGAAGTTATCAAACCTGAGATTGAACGTTTAAGAAAAAAAGTCAACCAGCTCAGAGAGTCCATATTCTCAAATCTTACGCGCTGGCAGCGTGTTCAGCTTGCGCGTCATCCCGACCGTCCTTACACTCTTGATTATATCGAGCGGATCACTGAAGATTTTATCGAAATTCATGGCGACCGTTATTATAGTGATGACAAAGCCATAGTTGCCGGAACAGCTGTGATCGACGGACATTCAGTGATGATAATCGGCCATCAGAAAGGCAGGGATACAAAATCCCGCCAGTATCGTAATTTTGGAATGGCGAATCCCGAAGGCTATAGAAAAGCGTTCAGGCTGATGAAGCTGGCTGAAAAATTTGATATGCCGGTTGTCACACTTCTGGATACACCCGGGGCTTATCCGGGACTGGAAGCAGAAGAGAGAGGTCAGGCCGAAGCTATTGCCAAAAACTTAAAACTGATGGCAACGTTAAAAGTGCCAATTATTACAATTATCATTGGAGAAGGGGCAAGCGGCGGAGCAATTGGTATCGGTATGGGGAATGAAGTTTACATGATGGAAAATACCTGGTATTCAGTAATTGCGCCGGAATCCTGCTCTTCTATTCTCTGGAAAACCTGGGATTATAAAGAACAGGCAGCATCTGCACTTAAACTTACGGCTCCGGATCTTCTTGAAATGAAAATCATCGATGGCATTATACCCGAACCTCTCGGTGGTGCCCATCGCGACTATAAAGCTTCGGCAGAAGCCGTGAAAATTCAGATTTTGAAAAGTCTGAAAAAACTAAAAAAGATTAAAGCCGATAAGCTGGCCGACCAGAGAATTGAGAAATATTCAGCCATGGGTGCATGGAAAACGGCAGAAAGTGCAAGTAACGCAAAGTCGTAAGGGGAATGAAATTTCCCGATAAAAAACCACTCAGCTCTTATACACATATTCTCAGAAGCAGGTATGGAGAAACAGACCAGATGGGATATGTATACTATGGCCGCTATCTTGAATATTTTGAAGTTGCGAGAACAGAGATGATCCGTGCTCTTGGCTTGCCCTATAAAAAAATGGAGAGCGAAGGCATTATGCTGCCGGTTATACATGCAGAAGTAGATTATCACTCTCCGCTCTTTTACGATGAAGAGTTACATATAGCTGTTACTGTATATGATAAACCAGTGGTTAGGCTTGATACATGGTACAAAATTTATACAGAACGTTCTGAAATTCCGCATGCAACCGGTCGTGTAACACTCTGTTTCATGGATAGAGTAAAACGAAAACCGTGCAGAGCACCCGGGTATTTCCTGGATCGTATTGAAAAGATTTCCGGTACGTAGAGATGCGAAACAGAAAGTTCTACCTATTTGTTTTAGCAGGACTCCTGTTTTTGGTTCTACTGTCGATGGGAAACGGCATCTGGGGAAAAAGCGGATATGACTACAATATGATCTACCGTACATTTGGATCTGTTTGTCATCAGATTCCCGACAGATCCTTCAAAATTAACGATGTGCAAATGGCCGTAAATACCCGTTGTTTCGGTATATTTACCGGATTGCTGGCCGGCTGGATTCTGATTCCTTTTTTGGCTAAAATCACCAAAGAAAAAAAATGGCCTGAGATTTTACTTGGTGTTGCACTGGTTTTGCAAATATCCGATTATACAGGTAATATGTTAGATATATGGGAAAATACAAATGAATCACGTTTCGCTTTGGGGTTTCTGCTTGGTTCGGCAGCCTCTGTTTTTTTATCTGATACCTTTTTAACTGGAAATAAAAAGAATGGAAATCATGAATGATCCACAACAAAATACCGAAAACAGTTCCGACAGTTACTGGCCTTCTGTTCTTCTTGCAGGTGGCATATTTGCAATTATAAGCTTTGTTCTTGGTCTTATTTTCAGTTACTCTCAGTTCAACTCAGAGCCATCCGGCACCCTCATTTCCCCGATTATGATAGGGAATGGAGTTGTATGTCTCGCAACAGCTTTTGCAGGCATGCTTGGGGTATGGCATTATACAAAAGAGGTAACTCAATCTTTAAAGCTGGGCAAAGGTGCTTTAATCGGGTTCTTCTCAGGCGCATTCGTTATCATTTTCAGCACACTTTTGAATGAAATCTGGACGTATATCGATCCCTCCTATACGGAAAAACTAATAGAAAGCTTTGTAGCAAACTACGAAGCTATGGATATGCCCGAAGAGACAAAAAACACAATGATTGATGCTACGGTTGAAAGTATCCGGGATCAGAATATGCTAACCACAATGCTGACAGGTATACCGCTTTACGGGCTGCTTAACCTCATAACAGGTATGATCGGTGTTAAATTATTCGCATCCAGGGAGGATGATGAATTTTAAATAAAACAAATTATCCATCTGCCCGTATCAATTATTGCATCTGAATATTTTTCAGAGCTGCTTTACTATTATTTATCCTGACTCTTAATAATGACATATTTTAACGGAGACTCCGAACCTCATTCCGAAATACAACCTCAAAGCTGGGTTGAACGAAACGGTTTTGCCGAATGGGCAGTTGCAGTACTTTGGCTTGTGGCAGCCTTTATCCTTTTCCAGGTACTTGCGGGAATTGTTGCAGTCGGACTCATTGCTATAACTGAAGGTCTACCCTCGGCAGCTGAAGCACAATCGGTGATGATGGAAAGACTCGATCTTGTATTTATCGGGAATTCAGCGGGCCAAATTCTGTTTCTAGGTCTTGCAACGTTATTGATCGTTAAACTTCATGTGTCGAATAATAATCGGTCAGGGTATTTAAGATTTAACCTGCAAAACGATACTGGCCTATTTGTTACCCTCTCTGCCGTTTTGTTTATCGTAATCCAGCCTGCCATCTGGTACCTGGGTTATCTCAATTCACTGATTCCCATGCCGGACTCATTTTCCGAATTGCAGCAATCTCAATACGAAATGATTGAGAACTTTTTACGTTCAGACGGCGCGATGATGCTTGCACTTTTTCATATTGGATTGGTGCCGGCTGTTTGTGAGGAAGTGCTCTTTCGGGGTTATGTAATGCGTGCCTTTGAAAAAAGCTGGGGGATTTGGACAGCCATTATTGTTTCCGGCCTGATGTTCGGATTATATCATATGCAGCTGGCAAACCTTCTGCCGCTTGCAACCCTCGGAATTTTACTGGCTCTGGTAACCTGGCTCAGCAACAGTATTCTGCCGGCAATTTTTGCTCATTTTGTCAATAACGGAGGTGCTGTAGTACTTGCCACATTTTTTCCCGATGTGGTGTTTGCTGATATAAGCCCGGAGACAGCTCCTCCTGTATGGATGCTTATTTTAAGCCTTTTACTCTCAGGTGGCATAATCAAATTTTTATATGATCGTTCTACATCCAAAACAAGATAACTATGGGACTATTTGACGGACCAAAATCGAGCGATATTAAAAACTGGGTCTGTGTTATGGAACGCGGCACGGATTACGAAATAGAATTGGCACGCACGTTTCTCGCCAGTCTGAAAATACCATCCAATATATTATCTAAACGGGACAGGGCTTACAGTCTGAATATTGGTGAAACGTCCATGGTCTACCTCTATGTACCAAAAGAATTTGAAAAAAAAGCAAGAGAAGTGCTGTCAGATCTTGACAGGGATTTAAGTAATGAATATCCGGATGATGAAGATGTCGAAAATTCAGTGCAGTGAGTGAACTTGCCAAAAGAATTATCGTTGCAGTACCTGCTGCCGCTTTTTTCATATGGGTGGTTTTATTAGGTGGCATCGCATTTGATATTCTGTTCGGATTGTTAACTGCACTGGTGATTTGGGAAATTTCCCGCATGTTTAGAAAAGCTAACAACACACCCTACTATTCGATTGTTATCCTCACAGCCTCCCTTATTCTTTTCTATAATTTTATTCCGCCAAGAATACTGATATCCTTCGCAATACTCTTCGCTTTGATTACAATCTACGCACTCCTTTCGGATCATGCCTTTGCCCGGCCCTGGCTTACTTCGGTTTTTACCGGATTTTACCCTTCGGCCGGTTTCCTTGCAGTTTTACTAATTCGCAACAGCCTGGAAGGAATTTCCGGTTTCTGGATAACACTTGCGCTTCTTCTGATGATCTGGGGAAACGATGTATTTGCTTACTTTGGCGGAAAAACGCTCGGGAAACATCAGCTGGCACCCAATATCAGTCCCAAAAAAACCTGGGAAGGTTTCTGGTTTGGCTTTTTAGGTGCCGCTACGGGATTGGCCATTGTAATGCTTTCAACCGATTTACTCCCTTTTGATGTTTTGCAGGCAGCACCTTTTATTGCAATTATCAGTGTTTTTGGACCTCTCGGAGATCTTCTCGCAAGCCGGCTGAAGCGAATTTCAGATGTAAAAGACTCCTCAAACCTGATCCCCGGTCATGGTGGTTTTTTTGATCGATTTGATGCACTGATTTTAACAGCTCCATTTTATTATTTTTATTTACTGCTGATACTTTAATTTTACTGCTGGAAATGCCGCAATTTTATATACGCACAAAAATAACTGCACTGAGCCTGAAACACGCTTTTACCATTTCACGGGGTACAAAATCAGTTGTAGGAAATGTTATAATCACACTAACAGCAGATGGTGTATCAGGCTTCGGGGAAGCAGCACCTAATAAAAGATACAATGAAGATGCAGAGCTGGTTCAGTCGTACATAAATAAGATTGCTCCGGGCGGAATGATGAAGATTGATTCTCTTGAAGATCTTCTTCTGCAAATGAAAGGTACAGGGAAGCATACAGCATCTGCAGAAGCCGCACTTGAGATGGCGTGGTGGGATTGGTTTGGTAAAATCAGAGATCAGCCTTTATGGAAACTCTGGGGCGCCGAAAAGCCTGAAACGCCGGTAACTTCCTTTACGATCGGAATTGATGAACCCGACATTATGCAGCAAAAAACTCTTGAAGCTGAAAAATACCCGGTTTTAAAAGTGAAGCTCGGCAGCCGTAATGATCGCGAAATTATTACGTCGCTCCGGGCGGTATCTGATAAACCGATTCGTGTGGATGCCAACGAGGGCTGGACGTCAACGGATACGGCAAAGAAGATGATCTCATTTCTGGCAGATCAAAATATTGAATTTGTGGAACAGCCAATGCCCGCAGGATGTCACTCAGAAATGAGAGCATTAAAAGACTATTCTCCGATCCCGCTCATTGCGGATGAAAGTTTCCGCGGCAGCGAAAATATTGATGATCTGAAAAGGGAGTTTCATGCAATCAATATTAAACTTATGAAAATTGGCAGTTTGAAGAGAGCTCAACATGCAATCAGCCTGGCTCATAAAGCAGGGCTGGATGTGATGATTGGATGTATGATCGAAAGCTCAATTGCTGTTTCGGCCGGTGCACTTCTCAGTTTATATGCAGATATAGCTGACCTTGATGGGTTTTTGCTGATTCAGGAAGATCCGTATAAAGGGTTAAAACTTACGGAACAGTGCCGGGTACAGCTATCTTATAAGCCGGGACTTGGAGTTGAACCAAAAGAATAAACCCTGTATCGATGGATTATTCTTTTGCTATTCAATAGATTCATTTAAATTGATCTAATGACTGATACCCGATACAATAAATATAATAAGGGATAAAAAATTATGAATGATGAAAAACAAATACTTATAACAGGTGGTACCGGTTTTATTGGTTCTTATCTCAGGAATATACTTTTAAGACAAGGACACTATCTGACCATAATTACCCGCACTCCCGGCAAATATGAAGAAGAACATGCCGAAAATCAAAAATTTGTATCGTGGTCTTCCAACTTGGTTTCATTACTCGAAGAGACAGATTATGTAATAAACCTGGCCGGTGAAAACCTGTTCGGGCAGCGCTGGACAAAAGAAGTGAAAGATAAAATTTATAACAGCAGAATCAATACAACACGAAAACTTGTGAATTCCATGAAAAAATGTGAAAATCCTCCTTCACTTTTTATTTCGGGTTCAGCAGTTGGCTACTATGGTGATTCCGGGGAGAAAGTGCTGGATGAAGATTCGGCTTCCGGTAACGATTTTCTTGCCAAAGTCTGTTTCGACTGGGAAGCTGAAGCTGAGAAGGCATTTTCAGCTGGTATCCGCGTGGCTATACCGAGAATTGGTATTGTTCTTGAGGAAGACGGCGGAGTGGTTGAAAAGATGAAATTACCCTTTCAGTTTTTTGCAGGCGGCCCTCTTGGAGATGGCCGGCAATATGTGCCCTGGGTGCATATGGAAGATCTCTGCCGCGCTATTCTCTATCCCATAGAAATTAATAATTTTAACGGCCCCTATAATGCGTGCTCGGCTAATCCTGTAACAATGAATGAGCTTGCAAAAACAATGGGAAAAGTGATGAACCGGCCCTCATTTTTCCGTGTTCCGGAATTTATATTAAAAACTGCCCTGGGTGAAGCAGCCGAGCCAATTCTTGCTTCTCTGCGAGTTCAGCCCAAAAGATTGCAAACAAGTGGTTTTGAATTTGAATTCGAAGAACTGGAAGAAGCTCTTGCCGACGTTCTTTAATCAAATCAAGAACCCTCTTTTATGAACTTCTCTGCACTAAAATCATCTACCCGGGTTCTGCCCGGAATATAGTCCATGCACGTAGACCATTGCGGGTATTGGCTATCAACTCATTGTTACCATCACCTGTAATATCAAATATAACCGGGTAGCTCATACCTGATGTGGGAAGATCAAAGAGACGCTCACCCGAGAGTATATCCCAGGCGTAGAGCCTGCCAAAACCGGCCAGTGCAACCAGGTTCTGGCGCTGATCTTTATTGATATCGGTAATAACCGGCTCATAATTGTTGTCGCTCGGCTGACCCAGGGTTTTGGTAAAACGCAACTCTCCCTTCAGGTTATATAAAAAGAGAGAGCCGTTTCTGCTCTGTAAAAGGAGAAGGTCTTCCCGGTAAAATTCATCATTTTCATCCTTCATCAGTGGTCTGTAAACTGTTGGAGTGTTATTCAATTCTGAATTTGAAACTTTCAGACTCTGAACTACAATCGAATCTGATTGAACGGTTTCTGAAAGTGAATCGGCAAAAATCGTTTCCATTCCCATTGCGTAAAGATTGCCATCAGACCCGGAAAGGAAGAGATGATCTGCGTGCATACTGGGCGATTTCAGAAGTGAAGATTCAAAAAATATTGGAAACCCGTTTTTTAACTGTCCATTAATACTCCAGGCATGCAGTATATTTTCAGAAACAGCAAACACGGTTCGCTCATTCATAAATGCTTCAATAAGCGGCGTTGAAGTCAGCGGGGTATTAGTGGTACGAGGCCAGCCATTGATAGCTTCTCCCCGCGAATTCAAAATATGAAGCCTGCGGTCGGCGGTAGCCACAATCATTTCAGCAACTCCATTCCTGGTAACATCCATCACCTGAAGCGGGGTTATGATCTCCTCACCGAGATTTACGGGGAAGTTGGGCAACAGGATCCCTGTATCATTCCAGGCATATATCTTGTCACCGGCGGCTATCATCACCACATTCTGGCTATTCCCATACCAATCGAATATCACCGGCGACCCTATTGGCTTATCCGATTCAGTGGAAGTCTGCGTTACGATTGTTCCGTCAGCAGCTAAAACATATACTGAACCGGTTTCAGTAGCAAAAATAACCTCTTCTCTGCTGCTGCCACTCAAATTGGCAAAAACAGGTTCTCCTGTCAGATCTGCCCCGCCGATTGGAAATACCCATTGCTCGCGATATGGCTGATCAAATGTTTCGAGCTGATAGGCAGATACTGCTACTTCTGCCGGACCCTGCTCATTGTTTCTGGTCGTTGTTACAGAAAGGATGTCAAACCCGGAAAGAAGTGCGCCCAAACGATTTTGCGGTTTCAGCCATGGTGCTATATAAGGTGCAAATTTGGATGCATCCACATAGAGAATGGAACTGATTTTTTCCGGCTGATCACTTCGTAAATCCATGTACTGATCTTCATAAAAAATCACCCTGCGACGGCTCACATCAGCTTCCACACTTTCCGCAAGCCCTTTTCTTCTTGCCAGTGCAATTGCGTCATTATTTACAATAGTTAAATAGAAATTTTGCAGTGAACTCATCTCCCCGGCAAATAACAATCCTGCCTGTTCACTCTGTATGAAGTACGTAGACTCATCTTTTGTAATCAGTTCGTTTGCAGCAAGGGTATCAAGAACAGCAGCAAGGCGGCTTCTGTTTGACAGCTCCCGTAAAAAAAGAAATTCACTTGTGCTCAAAGCACCCGATTCGGCAAATGCTGTAAACGCAGTCTCATCCCCAAGACTTTCTGCCAAATTTTTCCAGACATCGGTATTTTGCATTAAATATGAATCAAGAAAGTTCGGGGCTGAAGCAGTTTGTTCATCAGGATAGGGTATTTTTCGTGTCGGGAACCTGTAAAGATAAAAAGCCGCCGCATTTGCCGGCACATACCTGTCGAGCAAGGGTTCACGTGCAACTCCCGATAGTGATCGAACCAGTGGTTTTTCATCACTCTCTATCTGAAAATCACCTTTCAGCTGCCAGGTCCATCCGCCATCATCACCACTGTTATATTTGAAATCAATTGGAGTTGTACCTTCAAATGCATTCATCACAAAAGGCCTGAATTCAACTTTTGCCAGTTGCTGAATCCACGTATCCAGTGCCGGGGTATTGAGAATAATTGATTTTGCCTGTAATTCACTCCCGGAAACCCGAAACCGCTTTGAACTGTCAGAAAGAGCCCGAATCGAATTTTCCAGCGCAAGACTCGACTCCGACAATAGAAAGTAGTTCTGCAGCTGAACGGCATATAGCGTTTTAGTTGTGGTAAAAAGTTTTTCTATGGTATAACCTGAAAATTCATAGTTGTTTTGAACAAACGGCCGCTGGTATTTTTTCTTTATTTCACTTACCAATGTTCCATTTTCAGGTAGTATAGAAATCCATACAGGCTTCAAGTCGGTTGAAGTATCAGGATAGAGCAGAATTGCTCTTAAATTGCTTTTGCTTGTGAGCCTTTCGTCAATTTCACCAATTACCTGAACCGTAGATGAAGTAATATCATCCAGGACAGGGAAAAAGGGTAAATTCAATGCTTCTTCAACGGTAGTGTTATCATCAGGGATAATTATAAGCAGTGCTTCATTTGGAATCACATCCTTCCACTCTATTTTTTTTTGCCCTACGCAACCCAAAAACGATAATGTGAAAAGAATAAAAATGGAATAAAAAAAACGGATCACAACTTTAATAATAAGTTTGTTGACAAATGGTTATAAGTGTAGTTTAGGTAATTCTGCTCTGTTTGTTCCTGCTTATACAGTTTTAAGCCGTGATAAAAACATGTATCATTAAAACGGTTTGGTCGTGCAAAAAGCTTGCAATCTGAATTTAATTAGACAAAGGTAAGAAATTTTCCCGATGAGTTTTTTAAATCCTTTTTTTTTAATAGCACTGGTTTCAATTGGCGTGCCCTTGCTGATTTACCTCCTGAATATTAAAAAGCCAAAAAGAGTGCGGTTTTCAACGCTGGCTTTTTTTGATGCTTTGAAAACAACATCTCTAAAACGCATAAAAATTAAACGCTGGCTGTTGCTTGCAATCCGTTGTTTAGCTGTTATTATGCTTGTGCTGGCTGCTTCAAGACCATTTTTACCGCCGCTTATGGGATTTGAAGGCGGAGACAATCAGCCCAAATCGATTGGAATACTTGTTGATAACAGCCCGAGCATGCAGCAGATTGACGCAAACGGACCCTATCTTGAACAGGCCATCACCACAGCATCTTCGATTGTTGGACTTGCAGGAAACAGTGACCGCATTTTTTTAGAAGTTACAAATGGAGAATCACTATTTTCACCCGGTCAGTCTGTTACAGGTGCCAATGCAGAGCTGAATGGTATTGAAGTGAGCAATTCCGGAAACTACATTTTACAGAGAATCAGGAACCTCGTAAATCGTCTTCAGGACTCTCCTGAACCTGTAAATATCATTTACCTGGTTACGGATGGACAATCCTCTCAATTCCTGGATTTTAATGATTTAAATGAAACATACGAATCCGTTGCAGTACAGCTTTTCAAAGTTGGCAATAATATTCAAAATAATGTTGCCGTAACAAAGGTCGAACTTGTAAACAGGCAAAACGGTAACCGCGAAACCGAGCTCGATGCTACCGTTCGTAATTTTGGCAGCAGTGATGCGCGAAATTATTTTTTAAGCCTCGAAGAAGACGGTGAACTGATTACTCAGCAGATTGTGAATCTGGATGCAAATTCAGAGGAGCAGTACCGGTTTGCCTACTCTCCCGGCGACAATGAAATGACACGGCTTACTGTGGTTCTGGAAGGTGATGAATATACATTTGATAACCGCCGGCACGTGGCAATTCAAAAACCCGAAAAACAAATGATCCTGGTAATACAGGATGAGAACAACCGCCGGTCTTTTCAAAGTTATTTAAATCCTCTTCTTGAAGCAGCCGTGGATCAGAACAGTTCTCTTGTGGTTGATTATTCTGAAATGAACTCCTCCCTGTTCAGTGAATTAAACAAGTATGACACAATTGTTCTGGACGGACTTGAGGAGATTCCCGAATATGCGGTACAAGAATTGATACAAACCATCCAGGAGGGAAAAGGTTTACTCTTTTTACCTTCTGCAAACGGAGATATTTCCAGCTATAACCGCCTTTTTCAATTTGCAGGTGCAGGCCGTTATACCGATGTTGTCGGAAGTTACGGTTCTTTCCAGGCCGTTGACAGATTATCTGTCTTGACTGAAGGGCATCCGGTTCTGGAGGAGATGTTTGAAAAACCCGAAGATGAACAGATCCGTATTAATGCCCCTGAAGTTTTTTATTACTACCAGTATGATGACAGAAACAGTTCTGCTGAAAAATTTGAAATAGCCGGAACTCAAACAGGTGAGTCGCTAATCACAGAATATAAAGTTGGAAATGGGATCATGGTGATTGCAGGAATCGGAAGTGATCCCGGCTGGTCGAACTTCCCGGTAAAACCGCTTTTTGCACCGTTGCTATACCAAACGGTTCTCTATCTCACAGCTGTGGAAAATCAGGGGTTGAAAAAACATACGCTCGGAAACACCTTTCGGACTGTACTGTCAAATAACCCCGGACAAGTGCAGCTGCTATATAATGAAACTGAAATATTACCGGAGTCTCAGCAAATTTACCGGGGCACACAAATCACGTATGATGCAGATGACTGGGAACCGGGATGGGCAACAGTTGTATATGATGAGAAAAAATTATTATTTGCGTTAAATCAAAATGCAATTGAATCCGATTTCAGAACGTTATCAACACAACAATTAAAGAACAGACTTGAAAATTCGTTTCCTGATTTACTGGCCGATCAAATAAACGGTGACACAGAATCTGCGGAAAGGCAAATTCAGTCCGCCTCGTTCGGCAGAGAGATTTGGTACTGGTTTATAATTGCAGCAATTGTTTTATTACTGGTCGAATCTGTTATATCCAGATCATACAAAGCAGAAACCATACAATGATACGTAATGAATTTATCTACTGATATTCACAGCATATTTGTGCTGGTGCTGGCACTGTTTACACTTGCATCAACTTTTTTGGCAGCTTATTCGATAGCCAATACACTCAGATTGCGCAATATCCGTATGAGCTGGAAACGAGGAAAATTAGCCGGGTATCCTGTTTTTTCCACATCATTCCTGGCCGTATCTCTTATTATGGCCGGTATTGTTTATATGAATGGATTAAATCAATACTACATTATATCGGCTTGTTACATATGGATAAGTATCAGCTGGTTTACATCAAGTTATCTCGCATCACTCAGCTTTATATCTGACTACGGTATTGTTAAAAATATAAATGACCCTTCTCAGACTGTAGCCTGGCATCAAATCACTGATCTCGTGGAAAAACAGTCAAAGAACGGGTCAACTATTCTGTTTATGTATCAAAAAAAAATAAATTCAGAACAGCGGCTTCCCGAACTTGTGCGGCTTGAACTATTTGTGCCGGATGAAAAAGAGGCCACATTTCAAAAAATATTACACTATAAACTTGGTAACACAATAGAAAATTTAACAGGCAAATCTATCGACGTAAAAACATTTGAATAAAATTTTAAGGTTATACCCTATTGATTGAAGACGTACAAAACTCACTTGTTAAAGAAAGAGCGCTGCTTATTGGTATTTACGGAGCTGATACAATGCGCTGGCAAGCTGAAGAATACATTGAGGAGCTGCACTTGCTCGCGGATACGGCTGGTGCTCAAACCGTAGGAAAATTATTACAAAATCGTGTTTATCCTGATCCCGCTACCTACGTCGGGAAAGGAAAGCTGCAGGAACTGAAACATATCGTCGGAGATGAAAATGTTGATACCCTCATTTTTGATGATGATTTATCGGCAACTCAGATCCGTAATATCGAAAAAAGTTCCAAGGCCAAAGTATTAGACAGGAGTGGCCTGATTCTGGATATCTTTGCTTCCAGGGCAAAAACAGCGGCCGCTAAAACGCAGGTTGAACTTGCCCAGCTTCAATACGTTCTGCCTCGCTTAACCCGTTTCTGGACTCACTTATCACGGCAAAAAGGAGGTATTGGCACCAAAGGTCCCGGCGAAACTCAAATTGAGACAGACCGGCGACTCATCGGGCAGCGAATATCCACTCTGAAAGAGAAACTGGAGAAGCTGGACAAGCAAAGAACCACCCAGCGTAAGCAGCGTGAGGGACTGGTGCGCATTGCACTGGTCGGTTATACCAATGCAGGTAAATCAACCTTGATGAACACCATAACAGAAACCGATGTACTTGCCGAAGACAGGTTGTTTGCCACTCTCGATTCCACTGTGCGCAAGCTGAATCTGGAAAATCACAAGGCATTGTTATCAGATACGGTCGGGTTTATAAGGAAATTGCCGCATAATTTAATCGAAAGTTTTAAATCAACACTTGATGAAGTTCGTGAAGCTGATTTACTGCTTCATGTGGTGGACGCTTCTTCTGCTTTAATCGATGATTATATTACTGTAGTAGATGACACACTTGAAGAAATTGGGATCAAAGAGAAACGCAGATTACTGGTGTTCAATAAAATTGACAAAGTGGATCCCGCCAGAATCACTGAACTAAAAAAACTCTATCCGGGCGGTATCTTTACTTCATCCGTGCGAAGTATCGGTTTAACGAAACTTCTGAACAGAATTGGCGAAATCATTGAAGAGGATTACGTACATTTCAATTACAGGATTCCATTAAAATATTATAAGGCTGTTGCTTTTTTGCATGAAGTTGCGATAATTGAACGAGAACATTATGATGAGAACGACGTTATAATCAAGGGCAGGGCTGCAAAAGAAGATTGTAAAAAATTTGATGCTATGCTAAAAAAGCTCGATAATGTAGCATAAACAAGAAAATCAAACATCTGTGATAGCAAAAACAATCATAAATAAGATATTTTCACCGTTAACACTCAGTGACCCGGCTTCGGCTGCGCTTGCAAAAATGGATGCCTGGCACACAACGTGCCTTCCTGTACTGGAGGAAGCAACAGAACGTGTAATCGGTTCGGTACTACTTGATGATATTGTTGATTTACAGGATGAAAGCATTCCTGTCTCTGCACTCGACCTGAAACCGGTTATATCGGTTTATGAGCATCAACACCTTTTTGAAGCAGCACGTCTTATGCTTTTGCATGAAATCAGGCTGATCGCAGTTACCGATGAAACTGACCGCTACCTGGGTGTTATAGAAAAGAAATCTGTATTGGAAGAGATCTCCTATATGCTGAATATTTCGGTTCAGGGATCTGTAATCACAATTGAAATTCCTTCTGATGACTATTCGCTTACCGAACCAGTTCATCTGATTGAAAGTGAGAAAGCAAATATACTGGGGGTTACCGCACAACAAATTGATAAAGCAATACCTGTGATTCAAGTCTCTTTTAAATTGAATGTGCGCGATACATCTGTTATTAGCTCAGCACTTCGCCGGCATGGCTATAATATCGTCAGTGAAGATAACAGTGATTTGCTGAATGTGGATTTCAGCGACAGGGCTGATGAACTTATCCGGTACCTCGATATCTAAAAATTTCATATCATTTACAACTTTGTTCGGAACAAATTCCATTATCTTGGTATATTTAAAAGATGCAGAAAGATTTGAAACCGGCCTATATGAAAAACCCCATACACCTGACCCTCTTACTACTTGTAATTACTTTTAGTTCAACTATCACAGTAGCACAGCACTCTCAGGAATCTTACCAGGAAACGTATCAAAATGCACTTCTGCTTTTTGAAAGAGGCCTTTATGCAGAAGCGGAAGAAAAATTCCGCGAAGCTGCTGAAGCACCGGGGCAAAATAGTATAACAGCTGAGGCAGCTTCTTACCATTTAGCCAGAACACGCGCAAAGCTCGATTCACTTCGATCAGATATCTATGTTGAAGATTTTGTAACTGAATATCCTGAAAGCCATTATGCATCCCTTCTTCTTACCGACCTGGCACACCGGTTTAAAAAGAATGATGAAAAAGTAAAAGCAATAACAACTTACGAACGTGCCCTCAGTTATCCAGTAAATCAAAACCAGTCAACCGACCTCTATTATTGGCTTGCTGAAACTTCTGCTGAAGCCGGTTATTTTGATGAGAGTCAGCGGTATTACCTGAATCTTGCAGAAGAACATCCCCGTTCTCCCGAAGCTCCAAAAGCTCTTTTTGCGCGTGGCCAGCTTTTTTTAGAACAGGAAAAATATAACGATGCCACCCGTGCCTTTGAACTGCTGCGACAGCGTTATCCGACAAACCCTATCACCAGAAGAGTTGGTACAGCTCTTGGTGAATCTTACTATAAACAAGAACGGTTTACGGATGCTATTGAAGCATTTCAAAATGCAATGCCGCACCTGGATGATGAAGCAAGGGCAAAGGCAGTTTACCTGACGGCCGAAAGTTATAACGCTCTGAATGAATATGAAGAGGCTACAAAAGCATACTTAGAGTATATCAACAGAAAAGAGGGAACCGAAGAAGTCAGGATTGCACACTATGGGCTTGGCTGGGTATATCACAAACAGGAAATTTATCACTGGGCAGCCCGCTCATTTGGCAATGCCTCTCCCGGCAATGATGACATAGCTCGTAAAGCACTTTACTATAAAGCTGTAAATGAAAAATTAAGCGGCAGATATGACCAGGCTCTTGAAACGTTTCGTGAATTCGGAGACCGGTTTGAGGAAGGTGAATTTGTTGAAAATGCCTATTATGAATGGGCGGTCACTGCCTTTGAAGTAGGTGAGTATGCTGAGGCAATTGAAGCACTTTTACCCCTGGCAAGAGTTGCTGAAACACTGGATGATCCCGGCAAAGTGCTTACCTTTTTGGGTGAAACCTATTATGCAAACGGTGAGTATACACGAGCCTTAGAGACCTTCCAGTTTGCGGAAGATCTTGCTGACCTGGATGAAAGCCTGAAACAGCAGGCCCGTTTTCAAAAAGCCTGGGTGCTGTACAGTAACCAGGCATACAGCCAGGCACAGCCGGATTTTGAACAGGTCTATAATCAGTCGCCCGATACTAAATTTGGCAGAGAAGCCCTGTTCTGGAGTGCCGATGCTAACTACCAGCAGCGTAAATATGGACAGGCTGCCAATCAATATTCACTCTTTATTAAAGAGAATCCCAATCATGAACTTACAGGTGCAGCCAAATATGCACTTGGCTGGAGTTATTTCATGATGGGTGATTATGAAAATGCAATCGCACCGCTTGATGATTTTTTAAATAATTATGAGCCGCCCGAAATTGCTCTTTATCCGTTTGAAACAGACACACAACTTC
>Ga0209943_1000018_pt1 | contig 92857 bp, 71 predicted proteins | sample SalPonR1_B_D2_MG_FD_185698 | JGI IMG/M metagenome (GOLD analysis project Ga0209943, IMG submission 185698) | Salt pond soil microbial communities from South San Francisco under conditions of wetland restoration - Salt Pond MetaG R1_B_D2_MG... ... | reverse complement strand
CACCTGTCATAATTTCTAATATCCCGGTTTGGAACATGGAGAGCATTACAACTGGTGAAACAGCTTCATATTTTAAAAAGAAGTCGAAAGAGTACTCTTCGTACTGGGGTGCAATTACCATGGGTGTGGTCACCAATGATATTTACCCGGCTGATATGCCGCTCCATCATCAAATTCACCTGCAACAAAATGACCGGATTCCCGGTATAAATTCAAAGTCACTGTTTGTATCTTTTTCAAAAAGAGGAGATACTGTTCGGGCACCAAAAGGTGATCGTGTTTTAAATATATCAACTCATACTATTCCCGAGTTTTGGTATGGCTTAAATAGTACATATGATGTGATGAAATCAAAGGCAGAAAGTTGTATCATTGATGTTTTGAAAAGAAGATTGCCGGAGTTTGCCGGTTCAAAGATAAAATTGGTGTTCTCGGGCACCCCTGTAACGTGGGAGAAATGGGTTCATCGCTACCGCGGAAGAGTAGGTGGTATACCGCAGAGCATGGATCGCTCTCTTTTGGACTGGGTGCCCAATAAAACACCATTCCCGGGGTTATACCTTTGCGGTGATACTGTATTTCCCGGACAGGGAATTCCGGGAGTTACTTTAAGCGGACTCAATGTATATTATGAAATCAACAAAAATCACAATAAAGATAAGTTTCGTTGGGCTATATAGACGATAATTATTCACCAAATACACAGTTTTCGGTATTTCCGCCGGCTGTTAAACATTTACTGATAATAAATGTTCTCTGTTTTCTTGCGCTGACAACTCCAAATATTGGCGACTTCCTCTTCAGATTCGGAGCACTATGGCCGATTCAGAGTCAATACTTTGAAGTGTGGCAGCTTGTGTCCTATATGTTTTTACATGGGGGACTGGGCCACATCTTTTTTAATCTTTTTGCGCTCTGGATTTTTGGACAGGCTATTGAAAATTACTGGGGTACCAAAAGATTTGTTACCTACTATTTTTTAACAGGAATCGGGGCAGCAATCATACATATGTGGATAGGAGGCGGTGGCGCTCCCACAATCGGAGCATCCGGAGCTGTTTACGGTATTCTGCTGGCTTTCGGAATGATGTTTCCTGATCGCTATATTATGTTATTGATTCCGCCAATACCTATAAAAGCCAAATATTTTGTAGCCATTTTCGGAGCTTTGGAACTGATGAACGGAGTGGTTGGCACTCAAACCGGAATTGCGCACTTTGCCCACCTTGGCGGAATGATTGTCGGGTTTATTCTGATAAAATCATGGGGCATGAAAAAAGAAAACAATTATTATTGATTGATACCGGAGAGTAACTATGTATCAGGACTCATTTGCAGGAGCTGCTAAACGAGGATTTTTAAGCCTGCCTATAGCAATACGCACAATTATTGCCATCAATGTAGTGGTTTTTATTCTGCAGGCTTTATTGGGACAAAGTGTGAACCGGTTTCTTATCGAGTGGCTTGCTTTTAATCCTGAATGGAGCGTTGCTATTACCCAGCCCTGGCGTTTTGTTACCTACATGTTTTTACATGGAAGCGGGTTTCATCTGCTCTTTAATATGCTTTGGCTTTGGTGGATGGGACGATCCGTTGAAACAAGCCTCGGGCCACGCACATTTCTTGTACTGTTTCTTGGTTCGGGAATCGGCGGTGCGGCCATTAATGTGATCTTCTCATTTCTTATGGGCAGCAGCCTGGTTATTGGTGCATCGGGAGCCGTATTTGGTATCATGGTATCATTCGCTTACCTGTTTCCGCGAACCCCGATTATGCTGATCTTTTTTCCTCCGATTGAAGCCAGGTTCGTTGTAGCCGGACTGATCGCGCTCGATTTGCTGTTTATTGGATCTGGTGACAATATTGCGAGAGCCGTACACCTGGGTGGTGCAGGAATTGGATACCTTCTGATTGATGCTCACTATAAAGGGATTGACCTCTCTTCTTATGTTCGGAAAATTGAATCGATGTGGCAAAAACCAACTTCCGGCAGAAAGAAAAACAAAAATATGTATTCTGTCAGTGATGTAGAGATCGTTGAAGAGACAGATCAGACCGAGTTGGATGAAATTCTGGAAAAAATTTCAAAAAAAGGGTATGATGGCCTTACGGACGAAGAAAAGAAAAAGTTGTTTGATTTGAGCAAAAGAAATTAGGTAGAAAAATATGAACTCCATAGATCGCAGAAAGTCAATCAAAGTCATGGTCGGTGATGTTCCTGTAGGAGGAGACTCACCAATTGTCGTTCAGTCGATGACCAATACTGACACAGCTGACATAGACGATACCGTAGAACAGATTGACCAGTTGCAGCAGGCCGGGTCAGAATTGGTGAGAATTACAGTAAATAACGATGCTGCCGCGAAAGCTGTTCCGTTCATAAAGGAAAAGCTTATCAACAGGGGGGTTACGGTTCCTGTAATTGGTGACTTTCACTACAACGGGCATCTGCTGCTGACTAAATATCCCGATATGGCTCGGTCACTGGCCAAGTTCAGGATCAATCCGGGAAATACCGGAACACGGACAAGAGACGAAAATTTTTGCACGATTGTTGAACAGGCGATTAAATATGATAAACCGGTTCGGATAGGTGTGAACTGGGGCTCACTCGATCAGCAGCTGCTTGCACAAAAGATGGATCAAAACAGTGAACTGGAAGATCCAAAATCGAGCAAGGAGGTTATGCTTGATACAATGGTCGAAAGTGCACGGCGTTCAACAGCGCTTGCTGAAGATGTAGGACTTTCACCTGATAAAATTGTTGTAAGCTGTAAAATGTCAGGGGTTCAGGATTTAATTCATGTTTATCAAAGGATAGCAAATGATTTACCCTATGCATTGCATCTTGGACTCACAGAGGCAGGAATGGGGATGAAAGGAACAGTAGCAAGTTCAGTAGCTCTTGCCGTACTGCTGCAAAAAGGTATTGGTGATACCATCCGTGTATCACTCACACCAATGCCGGGAGCCGATCGTGCCGAAGAAGTCCGGATTAGCCAGCAGATACTGCAATCACTCGGGATTCGAAGCTTTATTCCACAGGTCACCTCTTGCCCGGGATGCGGACGCACAAAAAGCACCTATTTCCAGGAGCTGGCTGATCAGATACAGAATTATGTTGTTGAAATGATGCCGGTTTGGCGTGAGATCTATCCAGGTGTGGAAGAGATGGATGTGGCAGTAATGGGCTGCATAGTAAACGGTCCGGGAGAATCAAAAAATGCGAACCTGGGTATTTCACTTCCGGGTACATTTGAAGAGCCAAAGGCTCCTGTGTATGTGGATGGTGAACACTTCAAAACTCTCAGGGGAGACCATATAGGAGAAGAGTTCAAAAAGATTCTTGATGAATATGTAATTCGAAATTATTCAAATAGAGAGAAAACAGAATCAGTCGGTCAGAAATCCTGAAGAAAGAAATTTAATTCTTTTTTAAAATTATTGATTATAGGCTTCCTGTTTTCCCGGGATAATCACTTCATTTAATATCCCTTCTTGTCTGTTTCCGTAAACTAATTTAAGCCAACAGATTATTAAATCTTTTATTGAAATTTACCTCCCGATTTTGCAAATTGAGTAAGCGCTTACATTGTTATATAACCAGTTTACTGTAGCGCAGGAATTTTAAAATTGGCTGTGAATTAACCTAAATTCTACTATTTAAATACTACTACATTTTGGCAAAAACAATTTATGATATTGCCGAAGCTGCCGGCGTCAGTATAGCTACCGTCTCAAGATCTTTCAGTAACTCAAAAGGGGTAACTGAAAAAACACGTGAGAAAGTTCTGAAAATTGCCGAAGAGCTTGGATACCATCCACAGGGGTTCGCGCAAAGTCTGGCGAGAAATAAGAGAAATGCACTTACAGTTATTGTTCCTGTAATTTCAAATTACTTTTTCATGGAGGTTCTTGCAGGAATTCAGGACCAGCTGAAGAATCTTGATTTTGAATTGAATATTGTGAATGTAAAAGCTGGTGATGATCTGCTTAACCAGATAAAATTTCATCTGAAGCGACGCTGGTCCGAAGGATATATTTTTATATCTATCCATTTTAATGATAATGAGTGGAAATCTCTTGAAAAATTCGAAACGCCGTCTGTTATTGTCGATGATTATTATCACAAATTTGATTCTGTCAGTATTGACAATGAAAAAGGGGCTTACATGGCTACGAAATACCTGATTGAAAAGGGATACAGAGATATCGCAATGCTCTCTGCTGCCCCGCACTCCAAACCAATTATTTTGAGAAAGAACGGGTATCAAAAAGCTCTTAAAGAAGCCGGAATTAAATTCAATGAGAAGAATATTGTTCAAAGCAGTATACGTGAAAGGGATGGATTTACAGAGGCAGCCGGGTATGAAGCAATGATGAAAATAGTAGAAATGAAGCCTCTGCCCGAAGCCTGTTTTTCAGCGTCAGATATCCAGTCTGTCGGTGCTATGAAAGCAATGCGCGACACCGGAATCAGGATTCCCCTGATCAGTTACGACAATCTTACCATTTCTGAATACCTGGATATTTCGACAGTTGCGCAACCTATGTATAAAATGGGCCGGGATGCTGTCAGAAAACTTGTTGAAAGATTGGAGAATAAAGAAAAACCGGTCTCACATACGATCTATTCCCCGGACCTGATTATCAGAAAATCATCTGAAATAAATTTTAAAAACAGAAAACAAACGGTATAATTATGAAACGAACGCTACAGGTAATTTTAGTTATTCAATTGGCTCTTCTTTTTGCGGCCAACACGGTGTACAGCCAGATTGAATCTGTTTCCCCTGCTTTTCCGACAGATAGTGATGAGGTTGAAATCATATTTGATGCAACAGGGGGAAACGGTGAACTGGAAGGCTTTACAGGTGATGTATTTCTCTGGACAGGTGTGATCACCAATGAGAGCACCAGCTCTACCGACTGGCAATTTGTTCAGGGTACCACCGAGAATCCGGACTTTAATTCTGATTTTCCGGAATTTCTAAAAGCGACACCTCTTGGCAATGACAGATGGAGCTTTACGTTCAGTCCATCAGTAAGAGAATTTTATGGAGTTGATGATCCTTCCATTGTCATTGAACAGATCGCTCTTCTCTTTCGCGGAGTCCAAAATGGAACAGTTACTGCTGTGGGCAGGGGACCGGGAGACTCCGACATTTTCATCGATATATTCGAGCCGGGCGGCGTTAATGTTCAATTCACTAATCCGGCGGATGACTTTGTGATCCTGGATAAAAATGAAAACCTGGAGATCACTGCACAAGCCAGTTCGGACAACAGCGAAACCATCACCCTGTCTCTTCTTTTAAATGGAAATGAGGTGACATCCCAGGTAGGAACTGAACTCAGCTACACATTTTCATCCCCGGACCCGGGAAATTTTGAGTTTACAATTAAAGCAATCGATGATAGCGGCGGAAGCGGTGAAGATACCTTCTCAGCAGTTGTTAGCCCCGATCCGATTTTAGAGGCCCGTCCTGCAGGGCTTCAGGATGGAATCACGGATGTGGGGGATACGGGAGTTATCTTGTCACTGTTTGCACCCGGTAAAGAGTTTGTCTACGTGATCGGTGATTTTAACGACTGGCAAATTGATACAAACTTTTTTATGAAACGGGATGAAGTAAATGCTGACAGTGTCTACTACTGGCTGGAGATCGATGGGCTTACTCCCGGAGAGGAGTATGGGTTTCAATACCTGGTGGACGGAGAAATCAGGGTAGCTGATCCCTATTCAGAACTGGTTCTGGACCCGTTTGATGATCAGTTTATTACAGATTCTACATTTCCAAATCTGAAGCCTTATCCTGCAGGAGAAACCGAATACCAGGTGGGTGTGCTTCAGCCCGGTAAAGCGGAATTTGAGTGGCAGGTAAATGAATGGGAAAAACCTGCCCCGGAAGAGCTCGTGGTTTATGAACTGCTTGTTCGTGATTTTATTGACAATCATGATTTTGCCACGCTGGCCGATACTCTCGGCTATCTTGAAAACCTCGGTGTTAATGCTATTGAACTGATGCCAATCATGCATTTTGAAGGAAATTCGAGCTGGGGATTTAATCCCGCATTTCACCTGGCCGTGGATAAATACTACGGCCCGGAGGATGACCTGAAACGATTTATTGATGAAGCTCACAGTCGCGATATGGTGGTTATACTCGATATGGTTTTAAATCATGCCTTCAACCAGTCACCTCTCGTAAGACTCTGGAATGAAGGAGCATTTGGCAGGCCAACGGCTGATAATCCTTACTTCAACGTAGAGCCTACACACCCTTTTAATGTGGGATCTGATTTCAATCACGAAAGTGAAGCTACGAAACATTTTGTTGACCGGGTAAATCGTCACTGGCTGGAAGAGTTCCGTTTTGACGGTTTTCGCTTTGATCTTTCAAAAGGGTTTACGCAAACTGATTCAGGTGGGGATGTAAGTTTTTGGAGTCAAAGAGATGACTCACGAATCGCTCTTTTAACACGTATGGCGAATCGTATTTGGGAAGTAAACCCGGAGGCTTATGTAATACTTGAACATTTTGCAGCCAATGATGAAGAACAGATTCTTTCTGATCGGGGAATGCTTCTGTGGAATAATCTCAATTTCAATTATAATGAAGCAACAATGGGTTTCCATGACCAGGGAAAGTCGGATTTCTCTGCTGTGCATCACTCCGTAAGAAACTTTAATGATCCGGGTCTGGTCAGTTACATGGAAAGCCATGATGAACAGTGGATGATGCTTAAAAACCGCAAGTTTGGCAATCGTACTCCCGATCTATCCTATGATGTACGTGAATTGGAAACTGCCCTGGAACGGCAAAAAATAGCAGGAGCATTTTTCTTTACCGTTCCCGGTCCTAAGATGATGTGGCAGTTTGGTGAGCTTGGTTATGGAGGCGGAGAGAACGAGTGCCTGAAACCCGGAGGCGGGGGAAACGGAGATTGCCTTGCATCAGATCCCGGAAGAACCGCTGAGAAACCAATTCGCTGGGACTATTTTGAGGATCAGGACAGAAGAGCCCTGTTCCAGGCATGGAGTGCACTGATCAATCTCAGGAAATCACACCCGGCGTTCAGCAGCGGCGAAACAGTATTTGAACGTGATTTCAGTGGCTCCGGGAAATGGATGAATTTAATTCATCCTGATCTCAGCGTTCATGTTATTGGAAATTTTGATATCGTTGAACAGCAGCGCACCCTGGATTTCCCCGAGAGTGGTACATGGTATGATTTCTTTACGGGTAACAGTATTACCGTAGCAGATGGAGAAAGTCCTGAAATAACACTTCGGCCGGGTGAATTCCGGCTTTTCACCACACAGTTTTTTGAAACACCGGCTGATGATATATTCACAAGCAATGAACCCGGTGAGTTTGCTGGTAATGGCATTCCCGAATCATTTAAACTGCATAATAATTTTCCGAACCCCTTTAATCCGTCAACGCAAATACGATATGATGTCCCACGGGTAAGCAGTGTAAGAGTGGATATTTTTAATATGCTCGGCCAGAGAGTGGCCACATTGGTAAACCAGGATCAGCACCAGACCGGAAGCTTTACCATTACATTTGATGCTTCAAACCTCAGCAGCGGGGTATACATAGCAAGAATGGTAACCGGAAGCAATACCATGATTCAAAAAATGACCCTCATTAAATAATGGGACACAACTTTGCAAAAGTTAACTTTTAAGCTTTGAATGATGACTAACAAAATATCAAGATATCTTTTTCTCGCATTTCTGCTAGTTGGTAGCATCTCACTTCAGAGTTGTAACAATACCGGGGACAGACAACCGGCTGCAGATTCACAAACCACTTCAGAACGGTTTGTTGAACACCCCGAATGGGCTGTAAATGCGACTATTTATGAGGTAAATATCCGCCAGTATACTCCTGAAGGAACCTTTTCTGCTTTTGCGGAACATCTGCCGAGACTGAAGGAAATGGGGGTAAAAATCCTCTGGCTGATGCCAATACATCCGATCGGGGAAGAGAACCGAAAGGGCACTCTTGGCAGTTATTATTCAATAAAAGATTTCAAAGAGGTAAACCCTGAATTTGGAACCAAAGAGGATTTCAGGAATCTTGTTGAAACCGCACATAGCCATGATATGAAGGTAATCATCGACTGGGTCGCGAATCATACGGCATGGGATGCAGAATGGACCAAAACAAATCCTGAATATTATTCACTTGATGAAGATGGAAATTTTCATCCTCCGGTAGAAGACTGGGATGATGTAATTCAGCTGGACTATGAAAATGAGCAACTGAGGGCAGCTATGCATGATGCTATGGAATATTGGGTCAGTGACTTTAATATTGATGGTTACCGTTGTGATGTAGCTTATATGGTTCCCACAGATTTCTGGAACAGAGCCCGCGAAAATCTGGATGCTATAAAACCAGTTTTTATGTTAGCTGAAGCAGAAGTACCGGAACTTCATGTTCGTGCTTTTGATATGAGTTACGCCTGGGATTATGCCCAGACAATCCGGGATATAGCTGCCGGGGAAAAGGGTTTAGAGGCTATTGATGAAGTGATGGAAAAAGAATTTGAAAGGTTTGAGAAAGAAGACTATCGCATGTTTTTTACTACAAATCACGATGAAAATTCCTGGAATGGCAGTGATCCTGAACTATATGGTGATAACTTTGAGAATTTTGCTGTACTTTCAGCTACCATTTGGGGAATGCCTTTGATTTATAGCGGACAGGAAGAGGGGCTTGACAAGCGGCTGGAGTTTTTTGAAAAAGACCAGATAAACTGGGAAGACTATAAATATGAAGAATTTTACAACATTCTTCTTGAAGTAAACAGAAATAATACCGCTTTGTGGAACGGGGCTGAAGGTGGTGATTTTTTAAAAGTTTCTACAGATAATGATGACAGTATTTACGCATTCAAACGGGTAAATCCACAGGATGAAGTTTTTGTAATACTTAATTTTTCTGATTCAGTCGAAGAGTTTACATTCAGAGATGAAATAGATGGTAATTGGCTGGATCTGTTTGACGGAACTGAAAAAACTATTGGTTCAACAATGGAGCTGGAGGGAAACACTTACCTGGTTTTGGAAAAGCAGTTTTGAAATTATGAATTATGAATTGAAAATTGAGGGAAAAGAAACAAACTACCTCTTTTGAATCAACAGGATGCAGTATTACTACACAAAAAATTTATTTATTATTAACACCAATAATCAATGAAAATATCACCTAAGCCACGTCCCAAGCTCAGTTTTTGGCAAATCTGGAATATGAGTTTTGGGTTTTTGGGTATTCAATTTGGATTTGCCCTTCAGAATGCAAACGTTAGCCGTATTTTTGAAACACTTGGCGCCAATGTTGATGACATTCCCATTCTCTGGATTGCAGCACCTGTTACAGGTCTTGTAATTCAGCCAATTGTCGGCTATTTCAGCGACAGAACATGGACGAGGCTTGGCAGGCGTCGCCCCTACTTTTTATGGGGAGCGATATTTGCCACGATTGCATTGATAATCATGCCTAACTCACCGGCTCTTTGGGTTGCCGCAGGGATGCTCTGGATCATGGATGCTTCCATTAATATTTCGATGGAGCCTTTTCGTGCTTTTGTGGGCGATATGCTGCCCTCTGAACAGCGCACCAAAGGTTTTGCCATGCAAAGTTTTTTTATCGGCACCGGCGCCGTTGTGGCCTCTGCTCTGCCTTATATGATGACCAACTGGTTTGATGTTGCAAATACTGCACCCGAAGGAATTATACCTCCATCGGTCAAGTGGTCATTCTATCTTGGCGGTGCAATTTTTCTGCTTGCAGTGATGTGGACAGTATTCCGGTCTCACGAATATCCCCCTGAGGAGCTGGAAGCTTTTGAGCAGTATGAAAATGATCAGATCGAGGATAAATCAGAGGTTAAGCGCGAAGTTCCGATTCAGGCGGGAGAAGGACAAAAGAAAGTAAATTTTGGGTTGGTATTTGCACTATTGGGTGCTGTTTCAACATGGCTTGTGTATAATGGAGGATATGATAAAGAACTCTATGTACTGACGGTTGGTCTTGCAGTACTGGGAATAGTTTCACTTCTGGCCGGACTCTGGCAGCGCTCAGGAAAAACAGACCAGGGGCTGGTTGTGGTAGTTCACGACTTTTTGCACATGCCTAAGACAATGGTTCAATTAGCTTTTGTCCAGTTTTTCTCCTGGTTTGCCCTTTTTGCAATGTGGATCTATACTACGGCTGCAGTTACTGCTCATATTTACGGAACCAGTGATACCACTTCCGTATTGTACAATGAAGGAGCTGACTGGGTAGGGATTATGTTTGCAGTCTACAATGGATTTGCTGCTATTGTTGCTTTTGGTCTTGCTCCATTAGCCAAATTGACGAGCCGTAAGATTGTTCATGCCATATCACTCATTGCAGGTGGACTGAGTTTGATCGGGATCTATTTCATGTCGAGTCCCAATATGCTGATCATATCCATGGTTGGAGTGGGCCTGGCCTGGGCCAGTATTCTTGCGATGCCTTACGCCATATTGGCCGGTTCACTTCCCTCCAAAAAGATGGGCCTTTACATGGGAATTTTCAACTTCTTCATCGTGATCCCGCAAATTATTGCAGCCAGCATGCTGGGATTTGTTACCCGTAACTGGTTTGGCGGGGAGGCCATCTTCTCACTGATGCTTGGCGGAGGAGCTATGATCATAGCTGCCGCTACCATGTACTTTGTTGATGATGTAGATGCGGATTGACGATTCATTAAAAAATACGCTGCATAATTTAGAGATGGCAGGTCTGGACACACCCCTGTCTAACCTTAAACACCTGTCGGCGTTAAGGTTAAACTTCCCCTCTCGTTGAGGCTTTTGCGAAATCCCGTACACGGATTTGTCGGGAAGAGGGGACAAGTTTAGACGCATTCAGCGGATAAACAAGGGGTGTGTTCACTGCTTTGGCCAAAATCTTTTCAGCAGATCTGCCATTGGTTGGTAGATTGACAAATATGCTGCCGGAATTCGTTCCGTCAGGAACGGCTGGTAAGGAAGAGTGTGGTTGTTACGTTGCAAATACAATGTAAAGATACCATTAACTTATCTCATCAACTCTTTGAAAACATGAATTTGTCTACAGACATAATTACCTTATTCCGAGGTAACCAGTAATAAAGAACAGGATTTATTTACCCATTTCGTTCAAGCAAATATGACTATGAAATCAAATAAATTAAGCCGTCTCGATTTTTTAAAAACCGGAGCACTCTCAACAGCTGCCTTAGGCAGTGGGGTTTTTGGCCTGAACCCCGCACAAAAAAGAATAAAAAGCAAAATCGGCGATGCCAAAAATGTGATATTCCTGGTATCTGATGGAATGAGTAGTGGTACTTTTACACTTGCCGACCTGGTAAAACAAGATCAGTTTGGGGAAAAAACAAATTGGATAAAATTGTACGAATCAGATCGCGAATACCATCGCGGTCTAATGGATATGGCATCACTCAATTCAACAGTTACAGGTTCAGCGTCAGCAGCGTCATCCTGGGGAAGCGGCCATCGTATTAACAATAATGCTGTAAACTGGGGACCAAATGGAGAACAGTACAAAACCATTTGCGAAATTTTCAGAGATGCGGGTAAAGGAACCGGTCTCGTAACCACAACACGAATAACCCATGCAACACCATCCGGATTTGCGATCAATATGCCCGACCGCTGGATGGAAGATGAAGTGGCTGAACAGTTCTCAGAGCGGAATTACGATGTGCTTCTTGGCGGAGGGCAGAGGCACTTTTCACCTGAAAAGCGTGACGATGGCAAGGATTTCTACTCAATTTTTCGTCAAAACGGCTATACGGTAGTAAAAACAAAAGATGAACTTAACAGGGCTACACGCAACAGCAAGTTGCTGGGACTTTTTAATGAATCGCACTTTCCCTATATGGTGGATTACAAAACTAATTCCGAACTAAATAACAGAATACCGACACTTGCTGAGATGACGGATGCTGCTCTTGAAAGACTTGAAAAAAATTCCAATGGATTTATTCTTCAGATCGAAGGCGGCAGAGTAGATCATGCAGCACATGATAATGATGCTGCGGGCCTGGTCTACGATCAGATTGCCTTTGATGATGCGGTTAAAACGGTGATGGATTTTACGGAGGGCCGGGATGACACGCTTGTTATCCTCACAACAGATCACGGGAATGCCAATCCCGGGCTGAGTGGTCTTGGAATCGGTTACGGGGATTCTCCGGCGATGATGGCGACACTATATGACTACCGCCACAGTTTTGAATGGATTCAACGAGAGCTCAGAAAACTGAAAAAAGGCAAACCCTGGCAAAGAGTTTTGGTCTCAGGTATTAAGGATGTCATGGAACATGCAACTCAAACGAAAATAAAAAGTGATGAAGCGTTGATGATCAGGGAGGCGCTCGAAGGTAAATTCAGAGCTCCTTATCATAATCGTCAGGGAGTAGTGGGAGTAATGTCGGGGGTGCTTGCCAACTATAACGGTATCAATTTTATAGGGACCAATCACACAGCCGACTATGTGGAATTAGCTGCCTGGGGTCCCGGCAGTGATCGAATCCCAGCCTTTGTCCGAAATACAGCCCTTTTTGACCTGATGGTAGACATGGCCGATGTGCGATCGTATGCCGAGGGATAGAATGGGTTTTGAATCTGTGAAATGAATTTGAAATCGAAGGTGTTCCGCTTATCTTTCAGGTAATTGTACCTGCCGGATTTCAGATTTATACCATGAGACTTGACCCCAAATATTTTAACCTCTTTATCGGCATTTGTGCCGTAATTACACTGCTGGTTATTCTTTTCAGTACTTTCAGGTATGTGGAAAATCAGGAAGAGATGTTTGAAGAAACTTTGGATCAAACGGAGATTGAAAACAGGAAACTGGCTTACTTAAACCAGAGTGACAGTCTCAGAATTGGTGATCTTCAGGGAGATCCTGTTGTGATTCATTTTTGGGCTACCTGGTCGGGCAAAGCAAAAAATATGCACGAAGCTCTTGCAAATATAGCAGAGAAGAAGCCCGGTTTGAAAGTTGTTGCCGCCTCAGTCAAAGATGTAAAAGAACTTATTAAGGAGTATATTTCTGAAACAGACTATCCGTTTATCTATGTGGATGGAACTGATCTTTTTCATGATTTGCAAGTCCCCGGAGTTCCGTCTCAAATCATACTGAAACGGGATGGAACTGTATCGGATATGCAGGTGGGAGAGGGTGTCGAAGAGTTATCCAATAAAATTGATGAAGTTCTATAAAGTGAAGAATTTCAATGATATAATTTGGTTTGATAAAAAAATAATAGACAAAAATGCAGCTGTTCTAAGTGCGGGCAGTCTCGGTATAAAATACGGTGCCGGCTGTTTCATTACACTGAGATATTATGCAGGAAGATATCTCCATTTTGAGGATCACTTTCAGAGACTCGTTAACGGAATGAAGTACCTTGGGGTAGACCCGGCTCAGTTTCCTGATCCGCAGACGATCAAACAGGCATTTGGTATGCTGACTGAGAAAGCAGATGTCAAAGGCAGGGAACTGAAAGCCCGGTTCCAGGTATTTATTTCGAATGGCGGGGGATACAGTTTAAATCCGCTTCAGAATATCTCAATGGCAGCAACGATTGACACCATCAAACCGGTTTTAAGAGATTATATTTTGAATCCGGTTGACATTTCCGTAATCCCGAATTCCGTAAGACCGTCTGATCTGAAACTCTGTAACAATCTTCATTTTATGAAAGCCTGGAGGAAAGCAGAAGAATCCGGGGCTGATAATGCACTTATGAGCACAGTTGATGGCAGGATATCAGGAACCGCTACAGGCAATATATTCTGGAAAAAAAATGACGAGATTTTCACTCCTGACGAGTCGTGTGATATTTTAAATGGGGTTACGAGACGCATTTTCTGTAAACGTATTCGGGATAAAGGATATTATCTGCTTAATGAGGGATCATTCCGGGTGAAAGATATTCTGCAGGCGGATGCTGTCTGGATGACCAATTCAGTTTCTGAGATGCAGCCTGTCTCTCAAATAGATCAGGCAGAGTTTGATACGGATGATCCTGTTTTTGTGTATCTTGAAGATGCCTTTTCTCAGTATAAAAAAGTAAACTTGAGATCATGAAAGAGAGTAAATTTAAAACTCCGGAGGATGTGTTCCGGTTCCTTGATTTAATCCCGCAATTCGGATCATCAGGTACAGGGGCGATTGATATGTCGCTGGACAGAGTTCGCCATTTTTGTGAGGCAGCCGGTAATCCCCAAAACCGTTTTAAAGCAGTGCATGTTGCCGGAACCAATGGAAAAGGTACCGTTTGCAAAATGCTCGCATCAGTTTGCCAGGAGGCGGGATATAAAACCGGTTTGTACACATCTCCGCATTTATTAAAATACAATGAGCGGATACGTATAAATGCAATTGAAGTTCCGGATGAGAAAATTCTTCAGTTTTTTCAGAACTATGAGAATGAACTCGAAACAATTCGGTTAACTTACTTTGAAATCGGAACATGCCTTGCCTTTTGGTACTTTGCCGATCAGAATGTTGATATTGCGATCATTGAGACTGGGCTTGGCGGGCGGCTGGATGCTACGAATATAGTTACACCCGAAGTAAGCGTTATCACATCCATCTCAATGGATCATGCGAATATACTTGGAGATACGATCAGCCTGATTGCATCAGAAAAGGCGGGAATTATTAAACCCGGAAGGCCTGTTGTGATTGGAAATTTGCCAGATGATGCTGAGGGTCTGATAACGAAAACAGCAAAGAAGACCGGTTCCGAGATTATCAAAAGCATGAAGTTACGGCCTGAATTTACGTATCAGAATATGATTCGTTTACAAATGGGAAACCAACAGGTCCGGATAAACGCAACCGACAGAAAACAGATTGACGCCGTGAATGCAGCTATCTGTTACAGCGTTACAGATCTTTTGCAAAAACAGTTAAATATTTCAGAAACAGATTTTATTCGTGCAATTGAAAAAATAGATTGCTATTATCCAATACATGCTCATTTTCAGAAATTGCATCCGGATCTTGACTGGTATTTCGACGGAGCTCATAACATTGAAGCATTAAGTACGTTATCAGTACAGTTACATAAGATAGCTCCTGTCGATCAATGGACCATTTTTCTTTCACTTATGAAAGACAAAGTTTCATTGGAACTTTTAAATCATTTTCAAAACGCCGGGAAAATTTATTATTATCCTTTAAACGTGGAACGTGCGGCTAACTATTCAGATATAGAAAAAATCCTGAACAGAGCAGAAAATCCCGGTGATAAAAATGAAATTCTGAATCTTTTGCATACACTGAAAACTGAATTAGTAATTTTTACAGGAAGTTTTTACTTTTATGAAACCGTTTGGCACTGGATGGGAACCATTGCTTCCTCTATTGATTGAATCTTTCCACGCTACAGAAGTTATTGCATTTACCTCAACATGGTGGTTTGTCATTGAACAAAAACGATGATGCACACCTCCCATAAAAAAATTTTTTCAAACTGAAATTAATTGTTCATTATGTCGGAGACTCAAACCGATACTTACTCAACTCTTGACACAGATACACTGCATCAGAAAACTGTTCAGGAATTAAAAAAAATTGCAAAAAATCTCCAGGTCAAAGGGTTTTCAGCTCTAAAGAAAGAGGCCCTTGTTGATCGTATTAAGACTCAGCTGGACAACTCTGATAAAGAGATTGATCCCGGCAACTCTCAATATGGAAGCAAAGATCATATCCAGACCTACAATGATAACAGCCAGAAAGACCAGCGCGATGGCAAAGGCAGATCACAAAAAAGCTCAAAGAGTAAAGGCCGTAAACCTGGGAAGAAGCATGTCAGCAATGTTCTTCCTGATTCAGAAGGTGATTCGCTGGATGAACGGCTGAAAGAAATTATTCCCAAACTGGGAAAATTCTTATTGAATGAAGGTACACTTGAAATTTTGCCTGACGGTTATGGATTCCTGAGATCCGTGAACTACAATTACAAGGCAAGTCCGGATGATATATATGTCTCACCTTCTCAAATAAAAAGATTCAGACTTAAACAGGGAGATTGTGTAATCGGCATCATACGACCGCCTAAAATCGGTGAACGATATTTTGCACTGCTGAGAGTGGAAGGTGTAAATGGAAAGATCCCTCACGATATGGATAACAGGGAAGATTTTGAAGATTTGATGCCAATCTATCCGGATGAGCGCTTTAAGCTTGAGTATAAATTCAGTGAATACACTACCCGGATTATAGATCTCTTCTCACCAATGGGCAAGGGCCAGCGCGGATTGATTGTTGCTCAGCCGAAAACCGGGAAAACAACCATTATGCGTAATATTGCAAATGCCGTTGCTACCAATAACCCGGAAGCTAAAATTATGATACTGCTTATCGATGAGCGCCCGGAAGAGGTTACAGAAATGCAGCGTAGTGTAAAAAATGCCGAGGTTGTAGCTTCAACTTTTGATGAAAAACCGGAAAATCACGTAGGCCTTTCTGAAATTGTTTTTGAAAAAGCAAAACGCCTCGTTGAAAGCGGTCATGATGTACTTTTGCTTATGGATTCCATTACCCGCCTTGCAAGAGCCTACAATGTAGCCAAAGGAAACTCGGGACGAACAATGACCGGTGGTGTTGACTCCGAAGCACTGAAAGCACCCCGCCAGCTTTTCAGCTCTGCAAGGAATATCGAAAATGGCGGTAGCCTTACGATTATCGCCACGGCACTTGTTGAAACCGGCTCGAGAATGGATGATGTGATTTTCGAAGAGTTTAAAGGAACGGGAAATATGGAAATTGTGCTCGACCGAAGACTGGCCGACCGAAGAATTTTTCCAGCAATTGATATCTTTAAAAGCGGAACACGTAGAGAAGAGCTTTTGGTGCCTGATGCCGAGCGTGAACGGGTGGTGTTGCTTCGTCGCTATCTGAATAACCACAATGCAATTGAAGCTGTTGAATTTCTTCTCGACAAGATGAGAGGAACAAAATCAAACGAAGAGTTTCTCCTGTCAATGAATAAATGATTTTTTACATCAGTTCGTGAGTATGCCTACATTATTCAAATATTATCTCGTTTGATGTTAAAAAAGCCCTGAAAGGGCGCGGGCAATAGCGCTGGGTAAAACCCTGCGAAACAAATGAACCATAATAGAGACAGCCCCGCTGGTGAGGCGCAAGCCGGATACAAAACCAAACCCGTTGCTATATTAATTATCCCAGGGTGATAGTGAAGGGAAGTGTTTAGAATGGAATTAACATATTCCCGTTTCCTGCTGGTACATTCAGAAATAGAAGGCTTACGCCCGCGTTTAGGTCTATCTTTTGATTTGGCATTCAATTAACTATTGCCAGCGCCCCTTCAGGGCTCTGTTGTGCCAGGCCATCAGACTGTTTTCTGAATGATCAATTCTTGGCGTTTTATTCGGTTTCTTAACTGACTATTGATGCTGCTAATTCACATCAAGAAGAACATACTTTTTATGTTCATCACGAGATAGCTTACCGGACTTTTGATAAAGTGAGTGATAAAACAGCATATAGGCATCACTTTGCAGAGCTTCTTTTAAAAGAGTGGTTTTCATTTTTTTTGAATGAAGCGGATCCGTATCCAGCTGTTTCATTGAATAGTTATTCAATTGATGTTCTGTTGGAACCAAATCACCCAGAAAGTAGGCGCTTTGGCCTCTGCTGTTCAGCCTGACAACCTGGTGACCGGGTGTGTGGCCCCCGGTATGGATTAATTCAAATCCGTTCATCACTTTATGAATTCCATTGTTTAATAGTTTAAGTCTTTTTTCAGCTTTCAATTTGTAGAGTTCATCCATAAGGTAGCCCGGCCCGATCATTTTACCGGAATCTGCTATTGACTGCTGAACAGCGAAATTCCATTCAGATTCCTGAATAAGATAAACCGCATTAGGAAAGGTGACCGTAGTCTTATAATTTTCATTTACAAAAGTGGATCCCGCAGCATGATCATAGTGAAGGTGCGTTAAAATAACGATGTCAATATCTTCCGGTTTGAAATCAAAAATATCCAGGTTAGTGACAACATTTGACGTATCACGGTATTTACTGTTGTGATCCAGTCCCCACCCAAGTCCCGGATCAACCACGATGCGAAGGTGACCATCAGAAATAAAAAGGGGATCAATGCCAATTGCTGAGGAATATTTTCCCAAAGAGGGATCATCCATACCCCGTGCAAGCCTGTCCGGTTCTATTTTTTGAAGAGTTCCGTCAGGAAAGAGTTCAAAAAACCCTTCACTTAGCTGCTCTATATAAAACTTACCAATCTGCATATTACAATTTTCGTTGACAGCTGCCGGCTTCTTAAGAATTATTCTATAGTAAACTGAACCGGCAGGTATGCCCAGTTTTGTCCAACAGGTTGTTTAAGCAGATAAGTGAAGTCATTCAGAGGTTCATAAACCGGGACGAAACTCTTAATCCATGTTCGTACCTGGGAGTTGGCTGAACCAAAAAGTGTACTATAAATATCTTTTTTCTTTGGGAATGTAACCACATTGTAAGTTTCAATACCAGCCATTTCTGCAGCTGTCTGTAATCCGGTTTCAAGATTTCCGATGATATCAACCAGGTTTTGTTCTTTTGCGTCGGCGCCAGTCCAGACCCTTCCCTGTGCAACTTCATGGACTTCATCACGTGTCATTCCCCGTGATTCTGCCACCCGGTTCAGAAATGTCTCATAGGTCTTATCAACCCCATTTTGCAATCCTCTCTTTTCTGCTTCGGTCAGAGGGCGGGTTAATGTAAAGATATCTGCATGATCATGGGTTTTGATTTGATCAAATGTAATTCCAAGTTTTTCATTGTAGAAATCCTGTGTATTTACCAACAGACTGAAAACCCCGATCGAACCAGTAATTGTATTGGCATCGGCTACAATAGTATCGGCGCCTGCAGCCATGTAATATCCTCCGGAAGCTGCCACAGAGCCCATGACCGCCACAACTGGTAGTTCCGTTTCTTTCAGGTAGTGCCAGATCAGGTCTGATGTACTTGCCGATCCGCCGGGACTGTTAATGTGAATGACAATCCCTTTAACGTTATCATCTTCTTTGATGTCATTTAGTTGCTCGCGAATCCCAGATGCTGTGATTACTGCCTGTTCTTCAAAGGGAGATTGCTCAATATCCGGCATGATTGCCCCCGACGAATAAATCACTGCAATGCGGTTATCCGTATCAGGTTTTTCGACACCGGCTGATGACGATTCTACCCGGTTGTATCTGTTATAACTGATTTTTTTGAGATCTTCATCTTCACCAAGTCCGATTCTGGATTTTATATGTTTCTCAACCTCATCCGGATAGGCAAGAACATCAATTAAACCATTTTCAAAAGCATCCTCAATACTCCTGTCGGGCACATCATTCAGTATTTCGTTAATCTCGTTCCTGTTCAGCCCTGTTTTCTGTTCAACAGCAGAGAGGAATCGTGAAGAGGCACTATTTAAAATAGCAGACAACTGTTCCCGGCTTTCCGGAGAACTCTCTTTCTGCAAAAATGGCTCCACTGCTGATTTATATTTTCCTACCCTGATAATCTCAGGTTCGATCCCGAGTTTTTCCATGGTTCCTTTATAGAAAGAGAGCTGAGTGAAAAATCCATCAAACTCGAACATGGTTTCTTCAGGTGAAAAGATGGAATCTGCAGTTGTTGCAAGAAAATAGGCTTTTTCGTTCATCCCGATGTCATCTGTACTGAAATAGAGAAATTTTCCGCTCTCTTTGTATTTCTCCAGATATCTGTGTACAGATTCCAGATTGGCCCATGATGCACCAACAATATTTGTTTTAACCCAAACACCGGCAATGCGCTCATCAGAAGCAGCTTTTTCCAGGTTAATTTTCAGATTTTGAAGAGACGGATTCACTTTACCAGTTTGGAAAAGATCTTCAAAGGGATTTGATACGGTTCTGGCGGGTATACTCCCCGTTAATTCTATTTCAAGAACTGTATTCGATCGTACATAAGGTTCAGGCTCTGATGATGAGCTTGAAACGATAAGAAATAGTACAAACATGAGAACCATAATTCCTATTATGGTGCCAAGCAACGAAGCAAGAAAGGTTTTTAAAAATTTCATAGATGGTTAAACGATTGTTGTAATTGGTGAATGAGTGTGATTGCTAATTTGTTCAGTGAACTTACTAAAAGATTTTATATCCTACACACAATGGTATACGGAAAATGGAAAAATTTGATACAATTATTATTGGGTCCGGTCATAACGGCCTGATTACAGCTTGTTACCTTGCAAAAAAAGGGTTTAAAGTGTGTGTTCTTGAACGCAGGGACACCATAGGAGGCGCAGTTTGTACCGAAAATATGTTCCGGTCAGATGAGTATCCCCATGGATTTCAAATGGACGTGGGCTCCTCCGTTCACATCATGATTCATCAAACAGGTATTGTCGAAGAACTTGAGCTCGAAAGATACGGACTTGAATATATTGAAATGGACCCGATTATGAGCTACCCGGTTCCGGATGGGCGCGGAGTGATCCATTTTTTCAGGGACCTGGAAAAGACTCTGGATTCCATCGGGTCTGTGGCCCCCGGAGATGTTGACAATTACAGGCAATTTGTCGAATTCTGGGCGAAAATCAACAAAGGTGTTCTTAAAACATTTATGGTTCCGCCAACCGGGAAAAATATTTTTATGGAAATATTGAAGGGAAGATTCCGTGATGGAAGCATGTTTAAAAAAGGAGAAGAGAACAGAGCCCTTCAGAAGATATTGGGCAGTTATGGACAGGTAGTGGATAACGCCTTCAAAAGCCCGTACATGAAAGCAGCTGTCACCTGGTTCGCCGCCCAGTCGGGACCCACACCGGATCATCCTGCAACCGGGGATTTTGCCGGATGGCAATCGATGTTGCACCAAAGCGGTGCCAAACATCCAAAGGGCGGCAGTGGCATGCTTACGCAGGCAATGGCACGTTTTATTGAAGCGCACGGAGGTGTGGTAATAGCTGAAAGTCCGGTTGCGGAAATAATCATCGAAAAAGGTACAGCACGGGGAGTGATCACCGAAAGTGGGGTAACGTACAGGGCAGATTTTGTCGTATCCAATGCTCATGTTCAGACCACAATGCTTTCACTGATCGACCGCCGGCACCTGGATGATTCCATGATTACAAGTGTTGAGAATATCCGGGTCGGTAATGGCTTTGGAATGGTAATCAGATGTGCGGTTGAAGAATTGCCTGAGTATACGGCATGTCCGGATGATCCGCATATTCACAACGGAATGCAGCTGCTGGCTCCCTCGGTTCCCTATATGAACCGGGCAATCGGCGATTATACGAAGGGATTACCCCCTCAGGATCCAGCAGTTTTAGCAATGACGTTTTCAAAAATTGATCCGGAAGTTGCCAAAGATGGTAAACACACTCTTTTTGCATGGGCCCAGTGGCACCCGTATGAATTGAGCAACGGATTAAACTGGGATGATATAAGGGAGAGGGAGGCACAGAAAATCTATGATGTGGTTACGCGTTATGCTCCAAACATGAAGGGTAAATTGATTGACTGGTACATTCAGTCCCCGCTGGATATAGAGCGAAAACACGGCCTTCTCAGAGGCAATGTAATGCATGTGGAGATGAATTTTAACCAGATGTTTATGTTTCGGCCCACTCCTGAACTGAGTCAGTATCAAACACCGGTCAAAAATCTTTACCTTTCAAGTGCATCGTGTCATCCGGGAGGGGGCGTGTTTGGAGCTGCAGGACGAAACGCAGCTAAAATCATTTTAAAAAATCATTCACCGGCAGATAAAAAATGAGTAAACATTTTCACAATATCATGAAATCTCCAAAAGGGGCTGCGGGGACGCAACCGGAATTACGCTTTCCAAATTCTGTAGCTTATATTGATTTCAGGAAATTAAAGAGCAATCTGACCTATCTGAAATCAAAGGCAGGAGAGGAAAAAAAGATCATGGCTGTGGTCAAAGCAGATGCCTACAGCCACGGAGCTGTGAAGACGGCCATATTTCTTGAACCACTGGTAGATTGGTTTGCTGTTGCATCAGTGGATGAGGGGATCCAGCTGAGAATGGCAGAAGTTCAAAAACCAATTTTGGTATTTGGAGTACCATGTACTGATACCGCTGCAGCATATGGCAGATACAATCTGGCCGCTACAGTAAGTCATGAATCTCATTTTTCAATTCTGACAGACGGAACACGCTATCACATAAATTTTGATACAGGGATGGGCAGGCTCGGTTTTAAAGCGGGCCAGAGTGACCTGGTACGTTCACTGGCAGTCAAAAATCAGCGGCTTATTTGCTCCGGACTTTATACACATTATGCTCTGGCAGATGAACCGGATTCCCTGTTTGTGGAAAAACAGCATCAAGATTTTGAGCAAATTGCACAATCGTTCTCGGAAATACCCAACAAACACATAAGCAATACCGGTGCAGCTATTCACTATTCACTGAATCACTATGATATGTTACGGGTTGGAATCGGCCTCTGGGGATATACTCCCGGACAAATACAGGATACCGACTTGCAACCTGTATTAACCTGGAAATCCAAATTGGTACAGGTTCGGTCAATTGCGAAAGGAAAGACCGTTAGTTACGGCGCATCCTGGAATTCTCCAATGGATGGTTACATTGGCACAATTCCGGTTGGCTATGCAGATGGATTGCCACGATCTCTGAGTAATAAGCTGGATGTGATGATAAATGGGGAGTTTTACAAAGTGGCAGGAAATGTTACAATGGACTACACGATGGTTTACCTGGGTAGTAATCAGCCGGAAGCCGGAACAGTAGTGACCTTACTGGGCGGAAATGGATTGCCTGCAAACAGGTGGGCAGAACTTGCAGAAACCAACACTCACGAAATTCTTACAAACATAACCGGCCGTGTAAAAAAAGAGTACAGCGAATAGTATAGAAAATTACGAAATCTGAAGAGATGAATTTCAATGCAATTACAATTTGCAAGTGACAGGACCGGGTGTGCAAAAAAGGATTATTGAATAAATTGGTGATACAGAAAACCAAGTATGATACCTATCATTATAAGTGTAATCAATGCGGGTAGTCCGTCGTTCGTTAATATCGACAGACCAAAAAAAGTAAGAATAAACCCTGCAATATTTGCGCTGAATGGAATCAATTCCATTATTGGCATCAATAATGCTGTGCACAGGCAGAGGACTGCTATCACGTATAACATAAAACCTTCCGTTAAGACCATAAGTCGGGGACGAAGAATACGGTCTATAAATTTTACTGGTTTCTTTAGTTTATTCAGCGCTTTGTGAAGTTTTTTCCGGTCTACTGATCGCTTCAGAATAAATTGTGGCAGCCTGAGGTTATCTTTCTTCAATAGCATCTGGAGAGCTGTCAGAAAAACAATAATTCCCATTAAGGATGGAACACCCGGAATATCGCCAATAAGAGGTGCAAGAGTTATGACACCTGCCAGGAAAATGAGTGTTCCGAATGACTTTTGCCCTGAGGTCTGCAAAATATCGCCAATAGAGACAGAATCTTTTTTCAGAACAATTTTATCAATTCGGTCAATTAGCCCACTGAGGCTTGCAGGATTTGAATCATTTTCCATTCTGGTTGAAGTTTTGGTCATAAAAGTAAAAATTGCTCAGATAAAATGATTCTCAATGAAGCAATGAGAGTAATCGAACTCTTAAAATAATCTTTCTGTTTTTATAATATAATGATCATAAAAAACTATGTAAGAAAAAGGTCATCTTGAATTTTTCTGCTGAACGAGTTTTAAAAAGAGATATTTGTTAAAAATAATCAGAGAATTAAAGGAAAGAGATAAAAATGGATCTTAAAGAAAAAACACGTGAAGAACTTGAACAGATTATCGCAGAAAAAGGCATAGGGTCCGATCAGCTGAAAAGGGCTGAAAGAATTCAAAGAGATATCAACCTGGCCCTGATAATCGGCGCCACAGCAACTATTTTAGGGCTGACAGCGTACACAATTTACAAATACAAAGGGAATTAGTTCATATTAGGACGTTCTTATATGGCTATCGGATGTAATTAAAAAGTATCCATTGTGCCTCAGACGAAGAGGGGAAAGGAAAAATTACAGAGAAGTCTTGGGCTTACGGCAGCTCTTGCCATTGGAATAGGAACAATGGTAGGAGCAGGTATATTTGTTTTTCCCGGTATCGCTATCGGTTATGCCGGACCTGCCGCAATGGCTTCTTTTGCTATAGCAGGTTCAATTGCACTACTGGTTGCTTTTTCAACTGCTGAACTTGCAACTGCAATGCCCGAAAATGGCGGAGCTTACTACTTTGTATCCCGAGCTATGGGAAACAGGTTTGGGATATTTGTCGGAATTGGTCAGTGGTTTGGCCTTGTATTTGCCAGCTCTTTCTATCTGGTAGGTTTTGGACAGTATCTTGTTGAATTCATGAGTGAACTGGGCCTGAGTCCGGGTAATCCCTACGTTCTGATTGCTGCTGCAGGTGGAGTTTTTCTCACACTTCTGAATATTGCGGGAACCAAAAAAGTGGGAAATTTTCAGAATGGTATTGTAGTTACACTTACAGTAGTTTTGGTGATGATGTTTGCCTATGGGATCCTTGAAAATATGGGCATTACCGGGGAGAGACAGCCACTAATTGTGTTCGCGCCGAACGGTGCCTGGCCTGTTTTTACAACAGCGGCACTTATTTTTACATCTTTTCTCGGATTTGTACAAATTGCCACCGTTGCCGGAGAAATTAAGAAACCCCATATAAATCTTCCTCGTGCATTGGTGGGAAGTGTACTTATTGTAACAGCACTCTACGTAATTGCAATTTTTGTTACTTCAACATCATTAACGGCCTCTCAGCTATCCGGACTGGGCGAGAATGCCATGATAAAGGTTGCAGAGGAAATCATAGGTGATTTCGGGGGAATGATTGTGCTTCTTGCTGCATTGATGGCTACACTTTCCAGTGCCAATGCATCTGTTCTAAGCTCCTCAAGAGCTGTGTATGCGTTAAGTAAAGATAAAATGATTTCACAATTCGCTGCTAAGGTGCACGATCATTTCGGTACACCCCACATAGCTGTTCTTCTGGTGGGAATTCCTATTACCCTGTTTACGCTTCTCGGAAGGCTGGAAATACTTGCAGAAGTTGCATCACTGCTTCACCTTATATTTTACAGTCTGATATGTGTTTCTTTGGTTATACTCAGGAAAGAGAGGCCGCTTTGGTATGCCCCAACCTATAGGGTTCCAGGCGGAAGACTGATTCCTATTCTGGGTTCTGTTACCAGCTTTGGCCTCATATTTTTGATGCAGACTCTTTCTATAATGATTGGTTTTTCGATTCTTCTTTTATCAGCCGGCTGGTATTTTCTGTATGCACGACATGTAAAAATTCCGGAACCTGTACCTCCTCATATCATTCCGAAATTACGCGAACCTCATATATTGATGACTGCTGAGCTGCCCAACCCTGATCCCCCTCCGGTGTCTCTTTTCAGAGCTTTTAAAAGTCTGAATCTTTTTGTTTTAGGATATGTGGAATCTCCTGAACAGACAAGCCCGCAACAGTCACAGCAAGAAGAGGGAGAAGAGGCAAGAGAGGCATTCAAAGAATATCTGGATCATCTTTCATTTAAAAATATCAATATTAACTATGAGCTGGCTTACACATCGAACTATTCCGATACTCTCTCCTCCTTTATTTCAGAACAGGAAGTTCATGCCCTGTTGATTCCCGCTGAAATGAAAGTACTCAATCGGTTACTGATTCCTATTTATCGGCAAGACCAGATTAATACAAGGATGGCTGCTATTTTGAGAGAACTTTCTGAGTCCAGCAAACTCCCTGTATCACTGATATTTCTTGATCATAAAGGCAAGCATGATGAAAATATCCTGTCTCTTGATGAGCTTGAATTTCAGACCAGGAATCTTTTACAAAGAACAGGTATACAATCAACCCAAATAAAAACCAAAAGTATATCGGTAGATAGTATTACGGATGCCGTTGTACAGATCTCGTCGGCTGATGATTTGATTATAATCAGTGAGTCTGAGCTGGATAAAAGAGAACGATGGTTCAGTTCTCTGCATGATAAAATCCAATCTGAGGTCAAATGCCCGGTATTATTGATTTTCCAGGAAAAAGAGAAGTCAAAAACAGATAAAACAGTGCAAGAGAAAGCTGAGGAGGTAGTTTCTGACTAATTGCGGTGCACAAATATTGAAGATTTAACATTTTTCCAATCTGTTCTACTCTGCTTACGGACAATGAATAAGAGGCTTATATTCAGCTGGTACTCTCCTTAGCTTTCAATAAAGAGTGTTTTGCAGTAAGCGGGCCGATCAACTCATTAATGATTACTCCTCCCATAACTACATTTAAAAGAAGATCAAACAGTTCTGAAAATTCACTGTACTGGTTTACCATTAGGGCAAGGCCGATAACAATTCCGCCCTGGGGTATAAGTCCGCCTGCGGTATATTTTTTTATGGCAGGATTCGTTTTAATAAGAGATCCCCCCAGGTAGCTTCCAAAGTATTTTCCTGTAAATCTCAAAATCACAAAAAACAGAATTGGAATAAAAGCAGCGGGTATCTGATGAATATCCAATTGGAGGCCACTTAGCACAAAAAAGAAGAGAAATATCAATTCTTCGGTATATCTTTCCAATGTTTGAAATACTATTTTTTGCTTTTTGCTGGTATTGACAATCACTAACCCCATCACCATACAGGCTAAAAGGGCATCCATATCAAAATGTGAAGCAACCCCGTAGCACAAACTAATAGCAGAAAAAATAACGATAATCCAGTGCCCTTCCCCTTTAATATCTACATATTTTAAGAAAATATTCATGATGATTGCTGTTAAAAATCCCACGAGTAAACCACCTCCGACGTGTGTGGCTGCAAACATTAATGAAGATTCTATACCACCTGAACCACCCAGGATATAAAGTGAAAGCGCAATAGCCAGGCTAAATAAAAAAATTCCTAAAGCATCATCCAAGGCTGCAACTCCTAAAATTGTATCCTTAACAAGACCTTTTGCCTTATACTGATGAATAACGGCAAGCGTAGCCGTAGGATCTGTTGGGCTTGCCAACGCAGCCAGAAGAATGGCAAAAACCAAAGTTGATTCTCCTGCAGAAAAGGGAACAAAATCAGGAAACAGCAAACCTGCCAGGTAAAAACAACCGGTTATAAGAATAAGCGGAATAAATCCCGCCATAAGCGTAATACTGACAATCTCCTTTTCCAGCCTTTGAATCTTTTCCCATTTTAGTTCACCGCCTACTTCAAAAGCAATAAAAGCCAGGCTTACTGACAGGAGTGTATTCGTATCTGAAATTATCTGTTGAGGTATCCAATCAACGGAATTGGGACTGAATATTATACCGGTTAGTATATAACCGATGATCTTTGGGATCCCAATTTTGTCCAGCATTCTTCCCAAAAAATATCCTGTAATAACAAGAAATCCTATGATCAGAAGAAGGTTCATTGATGAAATGGTTGTTGTGATTTAAAGATATCAATCATATTGTCTTGAATTCAGATTCGCTATGTAACTTTTCTCCTATAAATTTCCTTTTATTAAACATACCAATATTTCAGCTATTTATATATAAATCCAAAAAATGAAGCTTAAAAAGCTATCTTAACATGATAAATTCATTCTTGTTTATAGAGTTGATGCATACTGCTATATTTGAAATCTTAAATCAGAACTATTTGTAAGCATCATTGAATTCTGAGTAAAAAAGATTGGTTCGTGTAGATGGCAATTTTAAAAAGCGATATTATCCTGGCGTGAATAAATCATAAAAATAACTGGAGATAGTGAAGGTTTTATTAAAATAGAACTTTTAAAAAGAAATTATATGTTAAACGCCCGAAAGTGGAATGAATAAAGAAGAAAAAAGCCGGAAGTCCATTAAGTCTCTTTGGAAAACACTGACTGATATTTTTGCTCTAAGCAAGCCTTACAGGATCCGGTTTTATTTAGCTACAGCTGCTACCCTGATTGCAACCGGAATCTGGCTGACCGTTCCGCTCGGGCTTCGCGAATTACTGGATGCCGTTTTTGAGTCAGGTGATGCAGCTCTTCTAAATATGCTGGCGATTGGGTTGTTCGTACTTTTTATACTGCAATCAGCATTTTCATTTTTTGGAAATTATCACCTGGAATGGGTAGGTGAACGTGTAGTAACTGATCTTCGAAAAAATTTGTATGAACATTTGCACCGTCTTGGTTTCCGTTTTTTTGCAGACCGGAGGCTCGGTGAAATCACATCACGGCTAACCAATGATGTAGGTTCTGTTCGCACCGCACTGACAGATTCTGTTCCCCAGTTGCTTACGATATCATTTTCGCTGATCGGGTCCGTCTCGCTGATGGTAATTCTGAACTGGAGACTCAGCATGGTTATCTTTTTCACGGTTCCATTTGTAACGATAGCCACGAGATATTTCGGGCTTAAGATCCGGAAACTTTCGCGCAGCATCCAGGATGAACTGGCTGATTCTACTGCTGTGGCAGAAAATGCGCTTGGCGCTATTCGGCTCGTAAAAGCTTTTGTCAGAGAAGATTACGAAGTAAACCGTTATAAAAACGCTGTGGAAAAATTATTTAAAACAGCACGGCGTAAAGTTATACTTACGCAGTTATTCTGGTCGGGTGTGGCAATTATGTTTATGACTACCCTGGTGATTATTTTCTGGTATGGAGGAAAGGAAGTTCTGGCCAACCGGCTGACAGCAGGAGATCTCGTCGCATTTATTATCTATGCACTAAACATTTCCCGTTCTATCAGTCAGTCTTCCCGGCTCTATGCCGCCCTGAATACGGCAGCCGGCGCATCGGAGCGCATATTTGATCTGCTGGAAGAGAAACCGGAAATCTGGGATTCAGATAATGCACAGACAATTAATAATGTCAGGGGTGAGATTCAGCTGGAGGATGTACATTTTGCCTATGATGAAGGAAAAGATGTTTTGAAGGGAATATCGTGTAAAGTAAATGCGGGCGAATCGGTAGCTCTGGTTGGGCCAAGCGGGGCAGGCAAGACCACTCTTATGAATTTGATTCCCAGATTTTATGATCCGCACAGGGGTTCTATCTATGTAGATGGGATAAATATCAAAAATATCAAAGTAAAATCGCTCAGGAAACAGATTTCAATTGTGCCGCAGGAGGTTCATCTGATTGGTTCGACCATCAGGGAAAACATCCTTTACGGCAGGCTGGATGCTACTCACGAAGAGGTTAAAGAAGCTGCAAAAGACGCCAATGCACATCAATTCATCATGGAGACCTCAAATGGATATGATACCCTAATCGGTGAGAAAGGCATAAAACTGAGTGGCGGGCAGCGTCAGCGTATTGCGATAGCAAGAGCAATTTTGAAAAACCCGGCTATCCTGCTGCTCGATGAAGCAACGTCCTCGCTTGACTCCGAATCAGAAGCACAGGTACAGGAAGCGCTCTACCGACTGATGCAAAACCGGACAACATTTGTAATAGCACACAGGTTATCTACTGTTCAGCATGCCGATCGCATAATGGTTCTTGACGACGGAAAGGTGGTAGAGGCCGGAACACATACCGGACTGATCCGGGAAAACGGATTGTACAGTCATCTTTATGAACTTCAGTTCAGAGACCTGGAAAAGGATCACGGGATATCGTAGTTCCGCATAAATATATAGGCCGAGCAAACTGTTCTTCTTATTTTTCACCCCACTTTTCAAACCAGGATCTCAAATAGAGCTGGCTTCTGATAAAGTTTGACGGTATGGAACTGGTTCCGTGCCACTCATTTTGAAAACGGACCATTGCTGTCGGAACGCCCAGAACCTGGAGAGCGGCATAGTACTCCTCAGTTTGTGACATGGGAGTCCGGAGATCATTTTCACCGGTCATAAGCATAGTTGGAGTTGTTACATTTCCAACCTGCATGAGCGGAGATCTTTCGAGATGTTCAGTCGGATCATCCCATGGCAGGCTTTCAAAATTCTTGTACCAGCTGATTCCATCTGTAGTTCCTACAAATGAAAGCCAGTTAGTAACTGGACAGTTTGAGGATGCTGCAGTAAAGCGGTCTGTCTGGCTCACAACCCATGCAGTCAGTACACCTCCGCCGGAACATCCGTAAACATACATTCTTTCTTCATCAACCCAGCCTTTGCTGATCAGTTGATCCACACCTGCCATCAGGTCATCATAATCCTTTCCCGGATAGGCGTTATTGATTTCGTTGCCAAACGCACTTCCATACCCGCTGCTGCCCCTGGGGTTGGTATATAACACGAGATACCCGTTGGCGGCATGCTCCTGCCAGGAATAGCTGAACCCGACTCCATACATTCCGTGAGGACCGCCATGAATAGCAAGCATCATGGGATAGGTTTCTGAGGGATCAAAATCCGGAGGTTTTACAACCCAGCCCTGGATATCAAGATCGTCGGACGATTTATACCAGAGTTCTTCCACGTCTCCCAGTTTTACATTTTTCATCAGGTCCGCATTCATCTCTGTAAGCCTTTCCATGCGCTCAGGTCTGTCCGGATTGATAAGGTAAATATCACCCGGCTCATGGAATGAAGAGACTGTGGCACCTAAAATTCCATCTTGACTGACCGACGCGACACTGACCTGATGAATTCCCTCTGTTACCGTCTGCACGCCACCATTTACAGATACATAGTGAATATTACGGCTTCCTTCTGAATTAGCGGTGAAGTAGAGTCCTTCACTGTCAGGTGCCCATATCATATTTCTTGCCGACCTGTCAAAATCACCGGAAATTATTCTCGGGCTTGATCCATCACGGTTCATTAAATGGATTTTACGATTTCGGTATGTGCCTGTATGCCAGTCATCACCGAGATAGGCAATATGCCGGCCATCAGGAGATGGAATTGCATTATAGTCTACTCCGTACCTGTCGGTAAGCTGTCGAATCGTACCATCTTCAACAGAAACCGAATAAATTTCACTATGGCGCCACTGCAGATCAGCATCTTCTACACGCAGCGATGAAAAAACAAGTTCCTTTCCATCGGCAGTCCACTCAGCGGATGAGTGATTCCAGTCGCCATCGGTAAGCTGACGAACAGCACCTCCGTCAGCAGACACTACAAAAAGGTGAGAGTAGGAATCATCTACATATCCGCGGCGGTCGCGCCTGTAAACCGGACGTTCCACAACCTTTGGACTTTCGGTCCAGCTGGCGCCTTCAGGACGCGGAGGCATATGAATGGTAAGCGAAGTCTTTGAATCTACTGCACGGTTAAATGCGATATATTTACTATCGGGAGACCAGCGTATGCCGGAAGGGGAGTGATTCAGCCGGGTAATCTGACTGGTTGCGCCTTCATCATCCATCCAGCGCACAAAAATTTGATTACCATCCGGCTCACCTTTGGCAGTGTAGGCAATACGAGTTCCATCCGGTGACCAGGCAGGGTTTGAACCCTCAGCTAAAAATCGTTTTCGTTCACCATTGGCTCTCATGATCCATATTTCTGATTTTCGGGCGTCCTCTATTTGGTCGATCCAGCCCCGCGTGTATACCACGTGTTCGCCATCAGGCGAAATTTGCGGATTTCCTGCTGACTGAAGCTGCCAGTACATATCAAGGTCCAGCATTTTATCAGAATCAGATTGCTGTGCATAGCTTTGGGGAAGAATCAGGAAAAACAGAGTAAATGCCGCAATGGCAAACTTAAGAATAGCTGGAGGGTAGCAGAGTATTTTCATCATGGTAGGTTTAGTTACTGGTTTGGCAAATGGCGTGGTCCGGAATAGAAGACACAGAAATTTGCATTTCGCTTTAAATCTATCAAAGAATTTGGAAAAAGCAATAAGCCACAGAAAAAAGTGATCGGGATAAGATGAAAGTCAGGGCAGAATCACCATTAAAAAGGAAGATATGAGCGAACAATAATCTGTATAAGTGGAAGATTTACAAGGTATAATTTTTGATTAGAAAGATGCAGCTTACTTTTATTTAAAAAAAACTGTATGTGCACATATCCATAAATTCATACGATATCTCATATAGTATATTTCTATCAAAGTTCAATTTATATAACCAAATGATTTGTTAAATTTAGGATAGCGAAATAAAAAATTATAAATAAAATTCGGCATGGATAATATGGACAAAAAAGAGAATCAAGGCTCATCAAACAAAGCATCAACGTATAAAGGAAATGAAGAAAGTAAGTGTCCTTTTCACAATGGTTCTGCAAGACAATCTGCCGGTGCCGGTATCAAAAATCACGACTGGTGGCCAAATAAACTAAACCTGGATATACTTCGCCAGCATTCTTCTCTGGCCGATCCCATGGGCGAAGATTTTAACTATGCAGAAGAATTTAAGAAACTTGATCTGAATGCCGTTAAGCAAGATCTCTACGATCTGATGACCGACTCCCAGGACTGGTGGCCGGCTGATTGGGGTCACTACGGCGGGCTCTTCATTCGAATGGCCTGGCACAGTGCCGGAACATATCGTGTTGCTGACGGTCGGGGAGGGGGAAGTACAGGTAATCAGCGTTTTGCTCCTCTCAACAGCTGGCCCGACAATGTAAACCTCGACAAAGCCCGCCGATTGCTTTGGCCGATCAAGAAAAAATATGGAAGGAAATTATCATGGGCCGACTTAATGATTTTGGCAGGTAATGCCGCCCTGGAATCAATGGGTTTTGAGACTTTCGGTTTCGGCGGCGGAAGGGCAGACATCTGGGAACCTGAAAAAGATATCAACTGGGGACCTGAAAATGAGATGCTTGCCGACGAGCGTCATGATGAAGACGGCAATCTTGAAGGAAGGCTTGCCGCTGACCACATGGGATTGATTTATGTGAATCCAGAAGGTCCGAACAGCGAACCGGATCCGGCAAAATCAGCATACTTCATCAGGCAATCATTTGCCCGTATGGCGATGGATGACTATGAGACGGTAGCACTGATTGCCGGCGGACACACTTTCGGCAAAGTACATGGTGCTGCTCCTGAAGACCATAAAGGTCCTGAGCCCGAAGCAGCCTCTATAGAGCAACAGGGGCTTGGCTGGGAAAGTGATTATGGAACCGGTAAAGGCGGAGACACAATCTCCAGTGGCCTGGAAGGTGCATGGACTAACAAACCAACGGAATGGGATATGGGCTTTTTCGAAAACCTGTTCGGTTACGAGTGGGAACTGACCAAAAGTCCCGCAGGTGCCTGGCAGTGGGAGCCAAAAGATGGAGCAGGTGATGGCACCGTACCCGATGCACACGATCCCTCAAAAAAGAATCCGCCAATGATGTTAACCACCGACCTCGCTCTGAAAGTGGACCCTGAATATGAAAAGATCTCGAGACATTTTTATGAGAACCCGGATGAGTACGCCGATGCTTTTGCCCGTGCATGGTTTAAGCTTGTTCACCGCGATATGGGACCAAAGTCACGTTATCTGGGGCCTGAAGTTCCTGAAGAAGATCTGCTCTGGCAAGATCCCATTCCGGAAGTTGATCATGAACTGATTGATGAACAAGACATCGCACAGCTAAGGAAAGAGATCCTGGATTCTGATCTGACCGTCTCTGAACTTGTATCTGCTGCCTGGGCATCCGCATCAACCTACAGAGATTCCGATAAGCGGGGAGGTGCAAACGGTGCGCGGGTCCGGCTGGCTCCCCAAAAGGATTGGGAAGTCAACAATCCTGAACAATTAGCCAGGGTGTTACATATACTTGAGGATATCCGGGAGAAATTCAATGCAGCTCAGTCCGGCGATAAGAAGGTTTCTGTAGCCGACTTAATCGTACTTGGTGGATGCGCCGCTATCGAGAAGGCAGCCGAAAAGGCAGGGTATGATATAACTGTACCTTTTACACCTGGACGCACCGATGCCACGGAAGAACAAACTGATGTAGAATCCTTTGAATGGCTGAAGCCCGATGCAGACGGATTTCGTAATTACTACGATACCAAACGCAACGCAACAGCAGAAGAACTGTTGATAGATAAAGCACAGCTGATGAAACTAACTCCAACCGAAGTGACAGTGCTTCTGGGCGGTATGCGAGTGCTGGGTACCAACTACAATGGTTCTGATCATGGTGTATTTACCAATAATCTGGGTTCATTGACCAATGACTTCTTTGTGAACCTGGTAGATATGGGTATAACCTGGAAAGCCGTATCAGATGATCAGGAACTGTTCGAGGGGCGTGATCGTAATACCGGTGAAGTTAAATGGATCGGAACCCGGGCAGACCTGATATTCGGTTCAAATTCCGAGCTGCGCGCTCTTGCTGAAGTTTATGCAACGGATGACTCCGAGGAGAAGTTTGTTAAAGACTTTGTAGCAGCATGGAATAAGGTGATGAACCTGGATCGGTTCGACCTGGATTGATTTCACCCTGCGTAGAATGAGATTCTGAAAAGAACCTCTGAATTGTAAGTGTATACCTGGTTACAGGTAAACTAAAAAGGCCGCCCGGCAACAGGCGGCCTTTTTCATATACGGCTATTGCTGCCTGATTAGGTAATAACTAAAAAATTTAGAGGCAGGTAAGCTTCAATCTTCTCTGAAAATTTTAGATAATCTATAATTTTTGCCAAGTTACTATTTAAAAATCAATGACATTCCTGTGAATTTATTTATTTTCTTGATTTTTGATCAGGATTAAAAATATAACGCCTAAGTGTACAACAGGTACATGTACAGTTTCGTACTACTATCTGTTATTTGTAGTTATGAACCAACTTTCCTGACGCTAATACCGTATGCCTTTTTAGGGTTTTCAACAAGCAGTAAATGAATATCCTCCCGGGTAAAGCCGTTCTCTTTTAAAGATGGGATAAGATATCTGAACATATCGGTATAACCGCTGAAGTCACCACCGTTATTCTCTCCAACCGTATACCAGCCGGAATCATGTGAAATCAATAATTTATTTAATACTCTTTCCTTTTTCATGCCGGTTAAACGCTCAATAAACCATTCAATGCGGTTTGGTTTTTCCGGATCTGAAGAAGGAGCATTGCTGACATTATCCAGGGATATCCATGCTCCCTGGTTAGCGGCTTCGATATTTCCATTTAATGTACCCATTTGAGCATGAGTCCAGACAAAGGCCTCGGGCGAGACTCCTTCATTTCTTAAAATTTCGATCTGCTCAAATGCAGGTTCATCGGTTCCTGTGTGAGATACAATCGTCAAACCTGTGGCTTTGTGGGTAAGAGCAGCTGCTTTCACAAGTTTTTGATGCAAAAGTGAAAGCGTACCTTCTTCCTGTACTGATATCTTTATAAATCCGGGATAAACACCACTTTCTTCGATTCCTTTTTTAAACTCATCGATCCAGACGCGGGCAATTTCTTCCGCATTATCTTCGAATGCATGTTCAGGGATAAATTTATTATCTCTGGCACCGTAATAACCTGTATTGGTAACGATGTTGAGACCCGTTTTTTCCGCAAGTTCTTTCAGAACTCCCGGATCGCGACCCAAATAAGCCGGCGTGCATTCGAAAAATGTATCAACACCCTCTGCTTTGGCTTTCATAAGAAACGGAAGTACGCGTTTAACCACCTTTGATTTGTCCCATCTATGGTATCCCGAACTGTCGGCTCCGATCCAGTCTACCATTACATGTTCGTGGATCAACGAAGTTCCCATCTCTTCAGTTGAGATTTCACCAGTTACCGTCATGATTTTTTCCTGGCCTGAAGAGTTATTGCAGTTTATGAAGATAAGAGCCGTAATCAGAATAAGCAGTTTTTCATAATTCTTCATTTTTCTGTACATGATAAGTTTCAATTAGAATCACAATAAATCAGTAAATAAAAACAATATATGGTGTATTATAATCCGAATAGACAATTTATTTTACTGTAATTGCTGACGTTGTTAAAAAGTATTTTTATAACTGGAATTTTTGAGTCCAGGCCTTAAATCCCGAACCAATTTCTTCCATTTCATTTAAATAGTGATACTTTGAAGTTGAACCCCATTGGTGGTTTTTAAGGTTGTTTAAGAAATTTATTCCCTGTTCCTTATACAACTCTTTAACTCTTAGCAAAAAAACCACTTGATACCAGGCATAGTTTTCAACTCCAACGCTTACATACATCTCTTCAAAATCATTAAGAGAGGTGTAGCGCGGATTTATCTCTTTTACTAAGATTTCCGATACATCAATCCAAATATCACGTTCCTTTTGGAAACCCTGGTCGATATAAGAATAAGCGAAATAAGTTGCTGCAAATTCATATGTCCACCTGTTCGGGAAACTGATACCATAAGCATTGGCGTAAATATGGCCAAGTTCATGAAACCCGATTAACGAAACAAAAAGGTTGACGATTTCATCGTTTGTCATTCCATATTGAGAATCCAGCTCGTATCCATTGATAGCAGTCAATATTGCGTTAGAGAGAGCATTTTTAGAATCAGCCGGTATGCAAACAATATAGGGCGGACCTGAGACAAAGGGCAGGCCATAGGGGATAGGGGTTATTTTTTCCCAGCTTACTGAATCTATAACAGCTACCGAAAAGGATTGCTTAGCTCCAAAATTATCTTCAAAGAATCCAATAGATTTACCAAGCAGATTTAAACTCGATTCCGCCCGGCCCTTAAAGCCTTCCGTGTAATATGCAACAATATCACCATCTATCGAATTAAGTTGTAAGGCCCTTACTTTTTCGAGTGTTGATTGATCGGGAGCTCTGCAAGAATTGCTGAGAAACAGAGTAAGAAGTAAAATAAAATGCGTAATGAAGTATTTCACTATTCAATATAGTTTTGCTGTAAAGGTATTACTCTTAATTTGCAATGGATTTATAAATTACGAAGTTTAAATAAATTTGTGCTACAAATTATTTGTGAATGCAATACTTACAGCGGTTATCAGATCTTTTGAATATTCAATCTTTTCTATTTTCCCGTTGATTAATTTTCCAAATTCGAATTTCCGTGAAACAGATGGCATTATTTATAAAAATCCGCCATGATCCAGAGCCAGCGACTTGAAGGATGAACCCAGATCTCTTTCCAGTTATATACATTCTCGGCAGGCCAATAGGGTAGATCACGGTTAAAATGTGTTTGTACTCCAACAGGCAAACCGCCGACCAAATTACCACTCATTGCACTATACTGAGCAGCATAACGATATCCCTCGCCATACATTAAACTTTGATTAAAAGGGTTTAAACCTAAATGCCAGTCAAGTTGCTTATAGCTCAATGCTAAAAGCTCGTCATCATTTAAATAATTTGCCGCGGTACTCAGACCCTTGGCTTGTGAAAGAATTGTTCCGCTATTGCCGCGGAAAGAGGTCCAGGTTGGAAAACTTTTCAGGTAGTATTGATCATTTAGCTGAAATCCACTTTTGATCTGCTCTGCCTCGATATCATCGTCCGCACTGTTCAGGTCGTAGATACCGGCCGGAATCATAAAATAGGGATCAGTATATTTCGATATTTTCTTGTAATAATCTGCATACAGACGAATTGCTTTTTGCCATTCACCACTTTTTATATGGTCAGGGAATAATTGGCTTAACCTTACAAGACCAATTACAAGGTCTTGTTCGTGTCCCCTGTGAGAGTAGTGAAGAATCGATTCTTTATTGGCTGAACGATAAAAGAATCCTTTCAAAGGAATGTCGGCAGTAAGATCTTCCTGTTGCTGACTTTGTAAAATATAATCGCCATATAAAATGGCGGCATCTTTATACGTTTTTTTTCCTGTTGCTTCAAATAGAGTGAGTGAGGCATTTAAAGCAGTTGCGGCCAACGGAGCACTATCTATATTTTCGTTCAATTCGTCCGTTGCAAATTTCCAATCTTCCTCAGCGCTGTCCAGTGCATATTTTGCCAGTTTCAGATCTTTATCGCTTAAAACCATCGCAGCTTTGGCTTCTGTCCTTGCTGCCCGGAAATTTTCTTCCGCACTGTTTCTTGCTGTGCTTGGAACATCATCTACTTCTGTTCCGATGATTCCGTCCGTCCAAAAATCCATGGTGGACCAGGTTGGCCTGTATCCATTCCCGAAACGGGTTTTTAACATCCAGTCTAATCCCCATTTTCCCTCTTTTATTAACCGAGCCGAGAGCACGGGATCAGAGTGGCGAAGATCATAAGCCAGTGTGAATTTGGCATGAGTTGCCTCTGCGGTATTTGTTAGTCCCTGGGATAAATCTCCCGCATCATGCCATCCGCCATTGATTGTAACAGATTTGTCACGATGGACACTAACCCAGTCTCTGTGACATACTGCATGGACCCCGGGTACGGCATAACCACACCGTTGTGAATAAAAATGATTGATCGTTTTGATGACTGTACTACGATATACATCCTCAAAACTCCCGATTTTAAATGATTTAGTTTTTTTATCACCGGCTTTAAGAATAAATGTACCTGTCTGATCAAACTCACTGAAATCCATCTGCTGAAATGTCCCAATAGGAGTTTCTTTTGAAACAACAGACTTTTCAAAGACAACTTCATCTGTCAATCTGTTTATCAAAGAAAAACTTTCTGAAGTTACATCTGATGCAAGTGCTGTTTTGGGCATACCGGTAACATAGCCAACATGGTTATAGGCTATATGCCCTGGTGCAACATTCCAGCCTTCATAGTGATCAGGCTTTACTTTTTCAAGAAATACCTCATCGATATAATATTTCACAGTTTTCGTTGCCCCGGGTTCATTGCCCTGTAGCCGATATCGGATTTCAATTCCGGTTACTTTGTCACGACCAAGGTGTTCAAATTCCCAGTATACCTTATTCCATTTTTGATTTTCAACGATTTGAAAATTTAAACCATTTCGATCGTAAGGCCCCGGTACTTTTTCTTCACCTTCATTATGAAATACCATATTTAATGAAACAACCCTGAATCCGGGCAAGTCGGGATAGACCCAAAAGCTTATACGGTTCCAATCCGACCAATCTTCTCCCTGAACTGCATGATATGCACTGGAAACACCCCAGGGTCGTCCATCAGTAAATCCTTCCTCCATCGTAGAGACGTCACCTTTTGTGGGTGATACAAGTAAAAGTGAAGCACTTCCCTTAAAAAATTTTTCTTGTGAAACCGACAGACTTCCATATTCACCTCTGTGTTCCCATTGATCAAGGCTTTCGGTACCTGCTAATCGCTTCGATTCAAGTACTTCTTTTTGAGACCATTCATACTCCAGAGTATTTTCCCAGGGTGCATTTATGGGCATTTCGGGTATGGTTTGGGAAATCCCGGATTGTGAAAGAAGCAGCAAGCTCCCGAGACACAGTAATGCTTTCTTTGCGTTTTTCATGATGCCTGTAATTTTTATCTATAATTGTGTATTTCAGGTTTTTTGAAATCTCTATTACCTCAAGAGGTGAAAAATCATCAGTGATAATTGATACCGGTAGCATCTTATAATCTATTGTGAAAAAGATTTATACACAACCACCTGGTTTCTCAATAGTGAGGATAACTTTTTGACAAATTCCATTTAAAAGAGGTTACAAATATTAGTTATTAAAATAAATTGATTGTGTCAGATTTATAATCTTCTTTCACTTTCTTTCTGCAAGCAGATTTTTTACGACACGTTGTGCACTGTACACAGCACCATCCATATAGCCCGGCGATATAGCCGATGTTTCGGCACCGGCAAACCATAATTTTCCCTCCATATGCGGTTTCTGATACACTTCGTGTCCGTTGTTCTGGTGCGGTATAACGCTATCAGCGTACCCGGAAAACGTATACGGCTCATGCCGCCACACTTTTTCAATATAAGAGAGTGGATGTGCGGCTTCTTCTCCATAAAACTTCCTTAGCTGCTGTAATGCAGCGTTTTTTCTTCTCTCTGCAGAAACAGAATAGTATGACCCCGACATAAATCCTTTCAGAGCAAATGCTTTTTCTTTGAAAGAGGAGTGGTCGTACATTTCGGTAATAGGCCCAACATTACTCATAATGGTTCCGCTCGAACCGGCATCTCTCCAGAACGGCCGGCTATAGGTGAAACCCACTTTTATCGAATCAGCCATCCAGGTTTGGGTTGATGATGCAATTTGTCCGAACTCATTTTGTAATGCAGGATCCACAGAAATCGTATCCATAAACAGCTTTGGAGGCAGGGTTGATATCACAATGCCGGCCTCTACATCTTCATTAGATGTAAGCAGGTTTATTTTGTCTGATGATTTTGAAATCTCTTTGACGACTGTGTCTGTTTTCACTAATGAATCTTTCCATAGCTTTTTAGCCAGGGCATTGATTAAAGAATCCGTTCCATATTTCAGCCGAAAGGTATCTTCATTACCGGGTGGCAGATGAACCAGCTGTGGAGACGACATCGAATTCATTTCGTAAAATACTTCGCCGCCAATATGCTGTTTTGCACGTTCCAAACCCAGCTCATGCATCAGTTCAATAAGATGACCATGCTGATTTCCAAACCACGTAGCTCCAAGCTCAACCGGGGCTTCACCATTTTTTCTGAGGGTATGAATACGTCCGCCAAGCCGGTTACGGGCCTCAAGAATCGTACTCGGGTATCCGGATTTTTGAAGCAGATATGCTATAGTGAGACCCGAAAGGCCAGCGCCAACGATCACAATTCCCGGGTGGAAGTTTTGGTTCATAAAGATCAATATTAACGGATGTAATTTTTTTGATTAATTCTTAACCATGTGCAATGATATGAAATTAGTTAATTCATATCATGGAATCTGTTTCAACTGATTAGATGTGCCCGAAAAAATAGCTCAATACTTTTTTATATTGAAGTTGGTTTTTATGTATCCTTCGTAATGAATTTTTTCAAAAAACAAAAATTGCATATTTATATCACAAATCGAATATCACTGATCCGGATTTTCTCTGTAATTCTTTTACTGGTTGTTGTTTTCGGATCCTACCTGGCCTTTATTGGAATCAATTCGGAGCCGCCTGTTGTTAAATCAGAATCTGAACCTGAAGAGTGGGTGATAGGTGAAGCTTTGGCCACGTACCTGGAAAAATTTGAAAAGGATTTTGAAGAAGGGCTAAAGGACGAAAGAATCCCCGGCGGAGCGGTTACTATAGTGAAAGATGGCCGGGTTGTATTTCAAAAAGGGTTTGGCGTAAAAGAGAGAGGTAAGACTGAAGAAGTAGATGAACATACCATTTTCAGATTAGGCAGTGTATCTAAAGGCTTTGCTTCAGTTCTGGCCGGAGTATTAGTAGAAGAGGGGGTTCTAAACTGGGAAATTCCCGTATCCCATTATTTGGAGGAATTTGAGCTGATTGATAAGGGACAAACCGACCGGGTTCAGATAAAGCATTTATTATCTCATACATCAGGATTGCCACGTCATTCATATACGAATTTGGTGGAAGACGGACTCTCACTGGATCTCATTATCTCCCGGTTGGCACAGGTTCCTTTGATTGCAAAAGAAGGTGAACAACTTGCCTATCAGAATGCGGCATATTCAGCGATAGAAAAAGTGTTGGAAGTCCAAACTGACACCGACTTTAGCACACTTCTGAATGAAAAACTGTTCAAACCGTTAGCTATGGACTACTCATCATCAAGTTATGACAGCATAATGTATTCCGGGAACAAAGCGTTGCCTCATGTGTATTACTCCCGTTCACGGGGCCGCATTCCCATCTCGATTTCCAGGAAATACTACAACGCGGTCTCATCCGGCGGGATAAATGCTTCTGCTTCAGATATGGGTAAGTGGCTGCTTTTGTTAACAGGACATCATTCTGATGTAATTTCTGACAAAACGCTTGAAGAAATTTATGATCCGTTAATTACAATCAATAATCGAAGATTCAGCAGATATTGGGATGGAGTAAACATATCGTCTTATGGAATGGGGTGGAGAGTACTTGAAAATCAAGGACAAAAAATCGTATACCACGGCGGATATGTAAACGGTTACCGAAGCGAGATCGCTTTTGCTCCTGAAGATGGGCTGGGAATCTGCATTCTCATTAACACCAACTCAAGCTATCCGTTAAAAGTGATACCGAATTTCTTTAACCATTTTAAATCAGTTTCTCAGAAAGTTATTTCAGAGTGAGGTAAACGATCTGGCAAACAAGCGGCGGAGCATTTTGTTTGAATTTGGCATCCTGATGCTTAGCCGTAAGGTTGATTTACTTTGAGAGGCAGCTATCAGTGGAGTTTTCAATAACAGAAAGCGGATAACTTTTTTAATCTCTAAGATATTTTAATGGGCTTTCAACATCATAGAAAGCGGATTCCCTGGCTAACTGATTCAGTAGTTTATTATGACCTGCGCCATATACTACCAGAATACGGTCATTCGGAGATTCAGTGAATCGAATAATATTCGTTAAAATCTTTAGATTTCGGCCGTACCACCAAGCCATATAGTTGGCACCGACATATTCATCGTCTTTAGCTATACGTAGAAGAGTAAAATATCCTTGATGATCTATATCAATATTATCGGGCTGGTTTTCGTCAATCAAATTATCAATTATAGATTTGGAGGCTATCTTTTCAGCTGACCTCAGGGATTTCTCTTCATTATCCTTGTATAATTCATTGAGATATTCATTCAACTCCGGATGTTGCTTTGAATAGGTTATATAATTGTATAGTGGATCATCCGGGAAAATACCCCAGTCAATGCAGTATATTTTTTTATGGTTTAATTCTTTTCCCAGCCGAAATCCAATTTGATGAACTTCATTTCTGGTCAGTTTAAAGTCTCCTGCCAGGTAATCATGGTATTGTTTCTGAGCTTTATCGTTGACTTCATAGTCACACTCCAGGGCTATTTTGGTAGGATTGAACTTTCTTAGTTTTCCCATCAGTTCAAGCATCTCTCTTTGTCTTTCAGGAGTAGTTACATCATCAACATCTTTATTAATGACATTGCTGGTTGTGGTTGCCATATGGTAGGTGCCCAATACGACGAGCTTTGGTTTTTCTTCAGCATCTTGGTTCACGTTGCCAAGTTGAGCCTTTAATGTGATTGGAAGTATCGTTAAAATAAAAAATCCTGTAAAAAAGAGAGGTTTTGTGAAATATTTCATAAAGGATAAATCAAATTCCCGGTTGATGTTCTCAGATCTATACGCAAGTGGATGCAGAAGGTTACAGAATAAGATGAAAGAGTTGCCTAACGGTTTGGCGCATAAGCTGCGTGCCGGCCAAAGTGATTTAAATACAAAATGTATTACATAAATTGACCAGCTCAAAACCGGCAGGGAAGGGCGAGGTACGTCCGCTTATTGAGCGGGTTATAATGTGGCATTCTGACCATTATCAGACTGATTATACTCTATGGACTATCGCTCACCGTTCGATTTGACCGTCCCATCTTCAAACTGTTTTATCAATTTCACCGGCTCAGCAGCAACCCTTTTCTTTCGAACTTTCACATTTATGATTTCCACTAACAGTGAGAAGAATACTGCAAAGTAGATATACCCTTTAGGTACGTGCACATCAAATGCTTCAATCATTAGCATTAAGCCGATAAGGATAAGAAAGGAGAGCTAAAGTATTTCCAGGGTTGGGTGTTTTTTAATAAATTCGCTTATTGTCTTGGCAAACACAATCATCACCCCAATAGAGATGGTAATGGCAATAATCATCAGTAATACCACTTCAGTCAGACCGATTGCAGTTAGAATACTGTCGAAAGAAAAGATAATATCAAGAGCGACGATCTGGAAAAAACCTGTCCGAAGGTTAAAAACTGTTTCTTCCCTTTTTCATCATGTTGTCCCTCCATTTTATGGTGAATTTCTACCGTACTTTTGAACATGAGAAAGATGCCACCTGCAAAAAAAATGATGTCTATGATACTAATATCATAGGCAAATAGAGAAAATAGTGGTTCAATGAACCCGATGATCCAGCTAATACTCAGAAGCATAACAATCCGAAAAACAAGTGCTAAAATAAGACCAGTCGTTCTGGCTTTCTCCTGTTGATTGGCCGGTAGTTTATTAGATACAATGGAAAAGTACTGAGTGAGTAAAAGCTGGCCAACAACCCGGCGAATCTGGGCCGGTTTTTTAATGGGAATACCCAAAAGCGAAATTGATGGCAGAGTCTTTGCCTTTACACTGCACTTTCATACAGATAATAACCGTACTGATACGACAACTTCAATGGCCGATACATCTCAAAGTTTGGAAGGCAAATCCGTTCTCATCGCAGAAGATCTTCCCATAATCGCTTTGACAGCAGAAGCCCTTGATGACACAAGGGATGAAGTGTCGGCTACGGAAATGAATGACTTTATAGTCAAACCCATCGCCGCCGAAGAGCTTACCTCAAAGGTTTCAGCCTTAACCTAACATGGTTGAAGTCTTGTTATTTACTTCCCGGGAGGGATGGATGTGTTGGCTGTTTGTGCGGCGGTCTGGCGGTCGAATTCACGCTACCGAAAAACCGAAATACGGTAATCTAAAGCGTACTCAAAAATCCCACAAACAAAATTGCAAATCCTCCGATCTCAGCTATGATCAGCGCAACCATAAAGGTAATAATCACCCAATTTGGAAGCGTGAATGATCCCAGTTTGTGGGGCTTTTTCATCTGATTATCGGTGTCTTTCAAAACTCCATGAATCACATACGTTGAAATCGCCAGAGCAAAAAACACGATGGGCGCTGCTGCCGACCAGAAAGTTACCGTCTCGGAATAGGGACTTAGTTCAACAAATTTGGCCAGAACCAGTGTAGCAAAACTATACATCAGCGAAGCTCGATGCGCGATATCCACATAGACAGGCGCTTGTGCTTCCTTCGATGAGTGGATGTGGTAGTACTTCCAAGCGCCGGTGATCAGACCGGTGAGTAAGAAAATTCCACAAGCTGTGTACGTAAATTGCAGCGATGGAGCCATAGGGTGATTTTAGTCGAAAATTGGAATTTAAATTAACTGTTAGAAATGAAAAATCATAGCAAGTTTATTAAACTCTAAAAGCTGTCTGGCGAATGATATGTACCATCCTTTGACTTCTAAACCCCCGTTCACTACCTTCAACCACATGGATTGATGCACTCGGATTGTTTTAGGAGCCGCTGTTGGCGTAGTGGCGTTTGAAAAAGGGTTGGCGGAATAGCGATGTTATATGGAGCCATCGCCGGCACCATCCCTGATCTGGATTTACTTTCTCCCCACTTTACACACTTCCATTTCTGTTATTTTTGATTCTTGCCATGACCCGAAAATGAACCGATACCAAAAGGGCATTCTACAATACCTTATGACTCTCCTTCAGTTCGGGATATTTGATGATTCCGTTGGTACTGAAATTCGCTGCCACTTCCCAGGTTGAGCAGGCGCTCAAGGAGCAAAATATCAGCCATATGGAAGTCAGCACCCGACCATCACCCATGAATACGATATTGTGGAATGCCAACATTGGCATATAGCCAACGCTGTTGAGGTTATCCTTGTTTCGTACGCAAGTTTTATTCACGGTATGCTTATCTGAGGATAAAATGAAGAAATCCGAGTTAATCTCAAAGTATGAGCATCAGCTTACGATAATTGATAATTTGAAGCTGTAAGTAGACTATTCAATTTTTTGATATTGGGATAGTCCTATAACGCCCCGGCGGTTGAGGTGTATACTGTTTCTAAGTTTTATAATGGCTATAGAATTGATTACAAGTTGGAAAGAAATAAACGAGAGGAACTTTAAATAAGAGATTAATTTGTAACCACCCCTGAAATATGAACAAGGCCCCATAAGATAGGGCCGTGTAGTAAGAATACTAATGGAAACATTGATATTAATGACCACTTTGAAATCCATTTACCAGCTCTACCCACCTTTAGCAGATAAAATGAAAATGGAAGATTTATAGCTAAAGCAGTACCAAACCCGGGAAAATAGGTTTGGTAAGATAAACTCAGACTGATATGAGAAAAAACATTGAGGAAAATAGTTGCTTGAAGCAATAGTAAGAGATACTGTGCAGTACTGCCCTTTTCACCGATGTTACCGAAAGCGGCGATCAGGTAAGGGAATACGGTAACAACTACCAAGGCTACTAAAAACTGTTCATACGTCAATGTGGATATATATTCCTTGAGATAAGAGAGTGCATTATCTGTTATTGAGGTGATCCTGTAGCGCATAAAGAAAGCTTCTTCTGCATTGTGTATTGTAAACAGAACTGGATCAACCATAATTTTTGTTTTATAGACATACTCTTACTCGGAATATAGTCAAATAACGGTTTGGTGTTTCTGCGGCCGGGCTTTAAACTCAAAAGTTGAGCAAGTAACCAAAACCGGTCAGCAGAGCCTGCCCCGACTCCTTCGGGGAAACACTGGTTATGTGTTTGGTTCATATGTCCAGGGATTAATCACTTCAACCCCTGAACCTTCCATGTCCTGCGTATTTCTTGTAACAACTGATAAATCATGAACTTGGGCTGTAGCGGCAATAAGTGAATCAATTGCCGGAAGAGGTTTCTCACTTTTTTCTGCTGCAGCTAAAATCTCACCACATTTATTCACTTCTTCAATTGTAATATTGAGGACACGGTTTTTAAATCGCTGGTTTAAATCTTCTTTTACCCATCGATTTAGCTCTTTTTTCTTTTTCGAATCGGGTAATTTTTCAATTCCTTTTCTCAATTCGCCAAACGTAATGACGCTTAAATATATGGAGAGTTCGTCCCGATCGGCAAACCACTTCACAACATTTTGATTTGGTTTATTTTTAACCAATTCTGAAATACAGCAGGTATCAATCAAATAGCTCATAGTTCAATGCTACGGGCTGGTGACTTATCTCGCTTTAGATCAATCTCAACTTTTGAAAGAGGAGATTTTTGAAAAAATTCAACCAAAGATGTCTTCGGATGTTCTAATTTCCGATAATCTTCTGCCGAGAGTACTACTACGCTGTCTTTACCGTGCTTAGTGACCGTTTGAGGGCCCTCTTCTGATGCCTTACGGACGACTTCGCTAAATTTGTTTTTCGCTTCCTGTAATTGCCATTTTTTTGATTTTGTGATCATAAACACCTCCTTTTTCATCTAGTCTGTCTAGAATCTACAAATATATCTAATTGGAGAAGTGAAAATTGCCTGAAGCAATAAAGAGGTTACCGACACATAACGGTTTGGCGTTTAACCGGTTTGGCTATTACAATCTAATAATGTGATAAAAGTCTATATTTAACTCAACCCTGAAGATATTTGATATCAGCAATGAACGGCCAAATCCTTTTTAAAGATGTTATTTTACCTATTTTTCGATAAACAAACCTGTAAACGTTATGAAATTACAAAGAATATATCTGGATACATCTGTAATAGGCGGATGCCATGATATAGAATTCTCCACTTGGTCGAACAGTCTGATGAAGGATTTCAAATTGAAATATTATTTACCTGGTTTATCACAGCTAACGTTTGATGAAATAAATAAAACCCCGAAGCCCGTTCAGGACACGTTAACGGTTTTACTGGATTACGAACCCGAAATTTTGGAAATAACTGAACCTGCCCTTGATTTGTCACAACAGTATATAAATCGATATTTATTCATCGCGTGAGGTGACCAATTATGAAGAATAAAAAATTTGACACAGTTAAGACGTTTCGGTCGATTCGTGATGAAAATTACGAGGAGACCAAAGAATTGTCTCAAAAGGAGTTGTTGGAACGATATAAAAAGAGAGGACAAGCTGCTTTGAATCAAATCAAGAAAACCTCCAAAAATTCAAACGTTTCCGGCTGATCTATTTGTGTTTTGAGGCTTCTATTTTTGTGGTAAGAGAGAAGGGAAAATAACGGTCCTGTGTGTAAGCGGCATGTCCATTTTTAGCTACTAAAGTGATAAAAAGATGGATTTTGTGCAACTCTAAAATTTTCAATTCGGGCGATGAGCGGCCAAGTCCGCATTGAAGCGCTTGTTAACCATCGGGGCTATACTTGCAAGAGGGATATCTCTTTAACAGATTCGAAATCCCTCGTATTAAATGTAGCCACCTCATGTATGCCATTCGCCAAGCCGATACTGATGATCTCAAAATCGTGAATTTTCAGTCCTTTAGGTTGATACCGGTTCAATAAGTCGAGAAAGATGGCCATTGACTCCTGTGTTGGATAAACAATTTCGATACCCGTTATGATCTCTTCGACTATTTCCAAAGCCGTGTCATTGTTAAGATTATATCCTGATGACTTGGTTGTGACGGCAAGGAATTCGATCAGATTTTTAGAAGTGGTGACGAGTTGATTTTTCTCTTGCTCCAATTTCGTTCTGGCTCTCTTGAAAAATGCCGAATCCTGGTCAATTCCATAAACAAGAATATTGGTGTCAATGAGAATTTTACTTATATGCTACAGCTCGAAGATCCTGTTCGTCCAGTTTTCCATTCAGTTTTAAAGAACGAATATTTGGCCGGGTCTTCTTCGTCTTGTTTAAAGAGGAGAGGTAAAGGTACACTTTTTCCAGATCCGTCTCGGAAAGCCGGTCAATTTCTTTTTTAACTTTTTCTTTTGTAATCATGGTAAAATGAATTTCTTAACGACAGTAATTTACTCAACGAAGCGGAAATTTCATAAGTATTGATGAAAAGTGTATCAGGTGGTTAACGGCGCGGCATTTCTGCGGCGTGGCAATCAATTCTGAAGTCGAGCAAAAAAAGCTTGCACGTCCGCAGGAAATGCTTGTTATAGGGCGTTTTATGATAGGATTGGAGATTGTTTAACGGTTTGGCTAAATTGCGTTTTAATGCAGCTTAGGTTTTGTTGTAGTGCGTTTTTCATTATTAGGCTCTCTAATAGCCTCTTATTTCCAGAAGCACCCCATCCGGATCATGAACTAGAATCACTTTGTAATTATTCCATTCCGGAATAACTAAATACTTATATTTAATATTATTCTGATCCAATCTTTCTTTGTACGACTCAACATCATTAACATCAATGGAGAAATAACTAGTACCTATTTTTTCAAAACCATAATACTCATTTTCATTGTTGAATGGAATCTCGGGTAAGTTACCTTCTGTTTTATTAAGTTTAAATCTTAAAGAATAACCATCACAATCCATTCTTAAATTAATGATATTAAACTCTTTTCCACTATTGACTCCATATTTAGTTGACAATTCACTGGACTGATGGTAGGTGTCCTCTTTTTCCATTCCTATAATATCTGTATAAAATTTATATGATTCATCTAAATCTGAAACAATAACTCCAATTGACATAACTTCTACTGGGCTGGTTATTTTATTGGAACCATAAACTATAGTTAATACTAAAAACAGGGTTCCAATAATGATTGATTGCTTTTTCATATTTTATATTAATAATTTAAAGTATCGTTTCTATTCTGTCTTATTTCTATTTTCAGGCGAATAATACAACCACCATTTTCTAAGTTCCCCGTTTTCATCATATCTAGCGTAGTTCTGAGTGACATGAACTGTTACAATTTTCCAGTTTCCACCTATTTTTTTCATGCCATATGAAAAAGAACCATGTCCTTTAGTAGTGTCTTCATCGATCGAAATTCTTTCGTGATCAAATTCAACTAGATATGATGCAGCATCTTTGGAAAGCACATGGATTTTGTGATTGCTTAAATCCCATTTAAATTTTCCCTTCCAGATTTTGGGATTAAGAAAGTCCTTCCAAATTGCTTCTCCAGTCTTATAATCTCCCCAATAATAACCGTCACCGAATATCACAAAATCTTCAACTCCACCATAATATTTCATGGATTCCTCATAGTCCAGATTTTCAATTGCCTGGGCATGCGCTTCCGATGATTCAATAATGTTTTTTTTGATTTGTGCAATTTCTTCTGCTGTCAATTGACTGTCTTGCTGAGAACAACTGACTAATAAGAAGATTAATAGTAGGAATAACCATTTCATATTTAATTAATTTTTTGTTGATAAATGCACTACAACAATGGCATATCACCAACGCTGTTGAGGTTATCCTCGCTTCATACGCAAGTTTTACTAATTTTATTCTTTAAATACTGAGGACAAAATGAATAAATCCGAGATAATTCCAAAGTATGAACATCAGCTTACGCTGAAGGATTTTTCTCAAGTCTTAGATACTAGTTTAGCCCTATAACGGTTTGGCGGCTAACCGGCGAGGCGACCAATTTTCCTAAAGCTCCGAACCGCAAGCTCGTCCGCTTGAGCCGCTGGTTATTTGACGGTCAGTTTACGATAAAGATTCCAAAATTGCTTTTGGCCTCTTTTCTGCGATCTTTAAAAGTACTTTTGCTGGCCCTTGCGGCTTTCGCCTTCCCTGTTCCCAATTGCGAAGGGTGCCTACACTGATTCCCAGCAGGGAAGAGAACTCCTGTTGGGTCATATTGTACTTTTCCCGGATGGCTGCAACATCAGGTTCTTCCATCACAGTGTGCCTGGAGGGCTTGCGTTTACCTTTTCGAATCTCTCCAGCCTGTTTCACGCTTTCAAGTAATTCATTAAACATTTCATCATTCATGACAGTTGATCCTTAACCACTTGTTTCAGTTGCTTCAATTGATCTGCTGTGAGATCATCTTTTTTGTTTTTTGGGTAGGCATAGAGCATATAGATTTGGTGATCTTCGGTGAAAGAGTAATAAATCACCCGGATGCCACCACGCTTTCCTCGTCCTGAGCCGGCCCATCTCAACTTTCGAATACCACCACTTCCTTTAATGACATCTCCGGATTCCGGCCGGATAGATAACTGCAATTGAAGCAGATGATATTCCTTGTCGGAAATGAGCTTAGAAATCAGTTTCGTAAATATGGGCGTTTCAAAGAACTCCATTCAGTAACGTTCTGTTTCCAAGAAAAGTACGTCAATGACGCATATATTGCAAATAGAGAAAACGTAGTTGATTCAGTAAGAAATTCAGGTAAGGAAAGGCAAATAACGTTCTTGCGGTTGTGCGGCGGGGCTGGATAAAACCCGCCTGTCTGCCAGCCGAACACCGTCCGTACGAACCGCTGGTTAAGGGAATGTACTCGTTCAGGATGAAAAACCCAACGGCCTCAACAAACTTACGAGCTTAAAAATATGCGCCACCAGACAGGCAGGCGCGGGAAAGACGCCGGCAGGTGATTGCGGCCAACATCTTTTCGCTTTTCACATGCAATATTCATCCAACTGCGATTAGCCACCCGTGGCAGCAGGCGCCGCGGGAAAACCCGGGAAAAAGCAGCGCAGGCCCCATGCTCTAAGCAGCTGGCGGACAACTGGCAGCAACCCGGAAAGGGCAGGGATGCCCGGACCAGGCCAACCCCACCAACACCAATGGCGGCCATCCTTTCCGGCAGCATTTTCCCAAAATCAATCACCCCTTACAAGCCAAAAATATTTTAAAAAAGGTACCGCCCCAAAATTACCGGCTGCCAATCATCCAGCGCCCGCCGTTTCGGGAAAAGCAGGTACGCCGCGCTGCCCGGCCAAACCCACCCGGCACGAGCCTGCCCGGATTACTGGCAGGATTTCCGGACGAGCGGTTCGGCGCCCCGTTTTGCCAGGGAAAGACTTCGCAGAAGCAGGCCACAAAACGGTCTGGAAGTGATGCACTTTTTGGGAGCAACGAACAGGCAACATCCCCTCATACTTTTTGGAAAGTTTGTATGCGCCTGACGCCCTTAACGTTCTTGCGGTTGTGCGGCGGGGCTGGATAAAACCCGCCGGTCTGCCAGCCGAGCACCGTCCGTACGAACCGCTGGTTAAGGGAATGTACTCGTTCAGGACGAAAAACCCAACGACCTCAACAAACTTACGAGCTTAAAAATATGCGCCACCAGACAGGCAGGCGCGGGAAAGACGCCGGCAGGTGATTGCAGCCAGCACTTTTTCGCTCTTTAAAGCAAACATCCATCCAACTCCTGTTAGTCAACCGTGGCAGCAGGCGCCGCGGGAACACCCGGGAAAAAGCAGCGCAGGCCCCGTGTTCACAGCAGCTGGCGGGCAAGTGGCAGCAACCCGGAAAGGGCAGGGTCGCCCGAACCAGGCCAAACCCACCACCACCACCAACGGCGGCCATTATTTCTGGCGCCATTTCCCCCAAAAACAAGCACCCCTTACAAGCCAAAAAATTTTAAAACAAGATGCCGCCTCGGAATTACGGGCAGTCAGCCATCCAACACCCGCCGTTCCCGGAAAAGCAGGTACGCCGCGCGACCCGGAAAAACCCACCCGGCACGAGGCCTGCCCGGTTATCTGGCAGGATTTCCGGACGAGCGGTTCGGCGCCCCGTTTTGCCGGGGAAAGACTTCGCAGAAGCAGGCCACAAAACGGGCTGGTTCTGGCGGACTTTTGACGAAAAATCAGAGAAGCAACATCCCCTCATACTTTTTGGAAAGCTTTGATGCGCCTGACGCCCTTAACGGTCTGCGGTTTAACCGGCTTGGCCTTATTGGCTGGTAATGTAAATAAAACTGGAGTTATCTTTTAGCCCACGAAATTTGAAACGGCAAACAGCGGCCAAGTCCGCGTTGAAACCGTTGTTATAGCTCAATATTTGGATTGACATAATTTTCTATATTTCTGTTTTCATACTTATCTCTTAATTTCTCTAAAACATGAAGTTCTACACCACCAAATTCCTCATTATGTTCGATGAAATAATATTCTTGATATAATTTTACACATGATATATATGCTTCATCGTACCTCTGGTTATATTTATCCTCATTCTTTTCAAAACTATTGAAATCTTCACTACTCCATGACCAACTCTTCCTTTTTGAATTGGTGCTCGTAAAGTACATGTGAAGCCCTCCTAAACAATAGATTTTTGATACGTTTTTAGAAATTGATGAAAGTAATACCGCAATTAAATCGTGCTGTGATAGTAAGTGCTTTTGTTTTAAAATCTCATCTAATTTTTCCAAATCTATAAACTGATCTTTCACTACATGTGATACACAAGGTGATTTTTCTTCTTCAAGCATTATATGATCGTAGTGAGAACTGTAAAAATTTGTAGATTTATATTTTTCAATATTTTCTTTTCCAATATACTTTGCAATGAATTCACCACTGTATGCCTTCGTCATTAAGTCACCAGTTCTGTGATAAACTTTATCATCTGTAAGAAGTATTGGGAACGGGTCTATTGATAATCTAAATACTGCCACTGCTCCAATACATTTTCTTAAGTAGAACTCAAATTCTTGAGAAAAGTTATTTTTTTTATTTCTATTTACAGGATGATTTCTAGAGACATAAAATGTCTTAAAACCCTGTTTATGAACATATTTGTTCAGCTTTTTCTTTATTGATTTTATTTCTTGAAAATAATCTGACATACAATTTCTAATTTCAGAGAATACAGGCCCATGTTTTTTAAGATGTTTTATCATTTGGCTGTACATAGGGAACCAACTTTGAGATTTCCACTTTTTTAATTCAGAATCCCGAATCTCCTGCTTATTGTCCACTAGATATATCATTGTAGTTGATACCTCCAATGACTGCCTTAGAGAATAAAAAGCGCAATCAAAATACCCTTTTTCAAAAAGGGCAATTGCATTTACAATAAGCTGGTTAGATTCCAATATAAAAGTATTACTGATTTGAGCGTCAATTCTACCTGTCCAGCTGAATTCTAAATTGTTAAGATCATGATAATAGCTTTCTTTCTCCTCTATTTTTTGAGGTAATAAATTATTTGTCTCTTTGTATGTTGAAAAGTTAAATGACATCTAAAATTATATTCAATTTATTATCTATAAAGGTATCCGTTTAAATCAAGATTTTACCTTTAATCAAATTCTTAAGCAAAGCCTCTCTTCCTAAGTTACTTTTTTCCAAAGATATCAGATATGAATATGGACTATCGTTCTTTATCTTTCTCATATTAATATAGCTTTTAGCGCCCAAAGCAAGGAGAATAGAAGCAGATCCAACATTTTTTATTAGAGAAGAAAATTCATCTTCATTGGGTAACAGTTGAAGAGCTGATGGAATCGAAATACCAAGCAATCCTTCATAAACTTCAATTCCTAAACCCTTTAAAGACAATCTCAAAGCATCTACGGAACCATCTATTTCCTTTTTTCTAAAATTTAAAATGTCATTGACAGTATTCTTATCAGTAATTTCATTGAGATCCTTTACCAAATCATTAATGTTTGAATAGAACCTTATTCTTTCCGGTTCATGTTTTTTTCTGAACTCAATTAATTGCCCAACAGATACATGATTGATATTACGCGGCAGGTAAGACTTAATAGTTAAGCTTGCAAGATTAAAAGATATGTCCTCGTTAATATTTGATGTTTCAATTTGTGTGGTATTTAATGCAACCTGATTTTGTTCATAATCTGTTATAACTGGCAAGTTTTTATCATTACCGATTTCATTAGCTAAAAAAGCCATGTAGGTCAATCCTAAAACGGGAGAGAATGAATACCACTCATGATCTTCTTTGATATTAACAAGGTCTTTGATCTCGTGAATTAGTTTATGACCAATTTTATCATGATGTACACTGAATTGATTTTCATCATCTCTTGAAACGACCTTATTTAATTTTTTATCATCAAGTATTAGAATATTATTTTTCAGATAATCTAAATATTTATCAGAGGCTTGATTTGCATAGCTTTTAGGGTCTATATCTTTTATGTAATCAATTTCATCATTTACTTGTCTTATTTCATCGTGATCATAAACTTCGATATTTTTTGGAACGATTCTATCTAATCCTTCATAAAATAAAGTTGAAAGCTTAAACCAGCTTAAATTCCTAAACTCTATAGAAGGGTAGTAGAGGGCTCTTCCGTATTTAATCATTTTTTTCTTTTTAATGTAAATAGAACCGCAATTTGTATTGAGCTATAACGGTTTGGCGGCTAAGCGGCGAGGTAACCAATTTACCAAAGCTCCGAACCGCAAACTCGTCCGCTTGAGCCGCTTGGTTATAGCTCCTGTTTACCGAACAGAATCAGTTTTTTTCATCTGTTGAAAATTCTTGAGCTTTGATTTAGACTTTTTCTCTTCCTTTTTGAAGTGTTCGAAGAGCTTGTTCAGATCGTTGTTAAACCGCTCGGATAATTTTTCCCGGTTTTTCCGTACTTCTGATATGATGTGATCTTGTTCCATAAGTTTAAAATAATAATTCTTCCGGAGTTGAAATAATAGGTAATTTCATTTCTTTACTTGTTGCCAATATTTCAAGTTTAGAACGAATAGAAGCATTGGCTATGTGTTTAAAATTCCAGGTCAAAATGAAATCCATCCGGTGAACACATGCAATGGAAATGTGCAATGCGTCAATTGCTGCATTTTCAGGAAAAGGAGTCTCTTCAACCAGGAACTTAGCAAATTCAATGGACTCATCAGTTACTTCCAGTAGAGGCAATTTTTTTATAACAGATAATCTCTTCTTAGCTGCTTGTTTGTCACCATCGGAAGCTTCTGAAACCACTGGTTGAGAAACAAACATTTTGTACTGCGATTTTTTGACCTCCCACCAATCAGTTGTCAATTGTTGACGGGCAGCAGTAACAAGGTCGCGAGAGGTACGACTGGTCAAATAGCTGATGACAGAAGTTTCAATGTAGATTTTAGGCTTCATATATGAATGTAACCGAAAACCTGCCTACTGTCAATGAACTGTGAATTTGAGGTGCTATAACGGTTCGGCGCTTAACCGGCTTGGCCATTACAGGCTATTAAAGTGATAAAAAACTGGATGTACTGCAACTCTGAAAATTTTCGACAAAGGTAATGAGCGGCCAAGTCCGCGTTGAAGCGCTGGTTATGGTTGCGAACGATCCGGTTTAGGCTTCATTTGCTTTCACAAGAACTCGTTCAAGCAATCGTTCTGAAACACGAAAATTTGTTTTCTGGATTTTTTCAATAATTGGTTTGACAGCTTTTATATGTCCCTTCTTTTTTGATGCAACCAGCACGCCAAGCGAGCCGGTCATGGAAATTCCCAACTCTTTCGCTGCTTTTCTCCCCTTTACCTCATCAATAATCAAAAGTGAATGCTCACGTTCTGTTGCCACTGCGATTGCAGTCGCTTCACCTGGATCCAAATAACTTGATAAGCCCCTCTGCACATCTGTCTTTGGCTTTACAACTTCTATCCACTCCGGAACCGGTTGATTGAACTCTTTTAAAACCGTCTCAGAAATATGAATTGTGCCGTATAGTTTTTTCAGAAGCTCCAGCTCTCCGATCTTGTAGAAAAGAATGAGGCAACTGGTGTCAGATACTGTGACGCTGGGCATTTTCTATGTCTTCGTCAAGTTCATCTGCCGGATAGTTGATCAGTGATACATTGTAATCCGCAAGTAATTCCATGAATGTTTCTTTCGAGTAGCCCGCCAGTTCAGCCGCTTGTCCCAGTGTGAGCTTTCCTCTTTCATACAATTTGGATGCCAATGACATTCTTGCCTCTTTGTCATCTATATCGGCTGTGTTTGGTATGTTTATCGTTAACGTCTTCATAATGTGAAATGTAAAGAAATTTTCTGTTTAACGATAATCAATAGATCTTGGTCTGAAAAAGGGATGATTCAAAGTGAAAACCATAACGACCATCGGGATAAGCGGCTTGGGTATTATGTATTCAATTTAAAAATCGAAACAATAACTGCAAGTTGAAAGGTCAAAATACATTTTTGACCAAGTCCGCTTAATGCCGTTGTTATGTGAAAATGTTACGATTCGTTTTTATTTAATATCCAACAGCAATTTCTCGACATTTCTTTTTGTCTTCTACTAATTCACTTAATCGAAAAGGATTATACTGGTAGTTAAGTAATGGACAATATTTCTTAATAAGATCATGTTCAATTGAAAAGTCACCGTCCACTTCCTGAATAATAAACTCAGTGTTTTTAAGAAGCCAATTTGTAATAGCCTCAGTGTCAGCTGATGAGAATTTGTAATTGTTTTGGTTGTTCTTGCCTTTTAGATGTCCTGGTATAGGCTTGTACTGTAACACCGCACCGATGCTTCTAAAATATGTACCTGGATTAATATGAAAAATCTCTTGTCCTAACCTTTCATTTAGAGATTGACTTTGAGCTTTTCCGATATATAAAATTCTATGGGATCTTTTATCTAATATCTTTTGGTATCTGGGTGGGAGTTTAGAATCTTTTTTCAGCCTTATGCAATACAAACCCATTTTGCTAAGAACTGAGTCACTTAAATCATTGAAATCTCGGAATTCACTATTCTTGAAAGGGTCAGAAATAAGACTAGTTTTTACAGTGTCTGATTTCTTAACAAACCCTTTAAGTGTCTGTTTAGTAGAGATATTTGTTGCTGAATCATCAATAATTTTAATCTGTTCTTTTCGAACCAATTCTTCTAAGTCAGAAATGTCATAACCTTTTTTGGGAGAGAAGTCTGAAAAATAAAATCCAATTTTTCTAATCGCGTTGCGAATCTTTTTTTGTTCGTTTCTCTCTGCTGATACTTTCTGTGAAATAAGTTTTCTCAATTGCTCAAATTCACTTTTTGTAAATGTTGTTTTTCTCATATTCAATGTGTCCTAAGATTTGCACATAACGTCTAGCGCGTAACCGGCAGGCGCCAGAGTGTTGAACTGTTTATAATTGACAGAGTAACTATAAAACCTCAAGCGAGCAAGGGATAGCGAGGCCTGTCCGCCGTTGACGCGCTGGTTATAGGACGCTTTTATTTAGAATAAGAATTTGTGGAAATGAGTATCAATAAAGGACTGTGCTTATACACTGGTATTGTTCTTTTATAAATCCATGTTGGGCAGGTCAACAGTAATAATTGTTTGCAGTGCAGGCTTGTCCTCCAAAAACCGGTTGATGGCATTTTGAATTTCATCAGAAGGCACGTCAAAGAGATTATGTCCAGCATTCCTGACCTTAATTCGAGTCACATTTTTAAGTCCGGCTACCGCCTCGCGTTGACTTTCAATATACGTCCTGCCGTCCAGGGTACCGCTCAGAAGCAATACCGGTACTTCACTGATCGGGTTGGTGCGAAAGTGGTCTCCTAAATCCAGCTGCGGGGCAATTTCATCGTAGTAAAAAGTAAAGTTCAGATAACCGTTTAATATTGCCGTTTTTGCTTGTTCTTTTACGTTTGCTTTTCGTTGCTCAGTCATGCCGGAAGCTATATCCATGGCATACGGCATGGCTTGCATGGTTATGGGTTGGCCTGGGGCCACAAAACGATCTGGAAGGAGACGTCCTGGAATATTTTCAAAAGAAGGCTTGGTTCCCCGGTCAATCGTCCGATAAACCTGAAGTAATCTTGCAGCATGTTGGGGATCAGAGATTAAGCTCGCTGCAAGCAACTGCATATCGCGCCTTTGCAGTAAAAAATCAACCTTTTCTCCGCCTGGTAATGCCAATTGCAAGGGCAGCGGGTGCTGATCAAGTTTCGCATGTACGCGTTGCATCAACGATTTGATATCAGGGTACGCCACTTTAGCTTTTGGTTGGCTGTTAACAGCTGCTTGCAGGCGATCCAGATAGGCGTTTGTCCGGGCTGGTAATTTGATCGTCTGATTTAAGCCCTCCACACTTGACATGACAATTTTTTCAATCTTTTCGCCCATAGTTTTTAAAGCGGTCAAAGCGAGATGGCTGCCATAGGAAGTTCCCCACAGAATAATTTTCTCCGCTCCCAGATGTTGACGCAGTGCTTCAAGATCACGGGCATTTTCCAGGGTGTTATATCCGCCAATATCGGTACCTCCATTTTTCCAGAATGCCAGGCACTCTCTCAGTGCATGCTGGTGTAATGTGATAAACTCAAGGTCAGAGATCTGTTTGTTTGCAGGTACGCTGTGCTTCGATCGGCACTCAGGCACAATATTAGAAGCACCTGTTCCTCGTTGATCCAGTGCAATAACATCGCCATACTGGCGCAAAGCCATAAACATGTCGTAGCGGTAATTGATCGCCATAATACCAGATCCTCCCGGCCCACCGGAAAGATATATAATGGGAGAGCCGTGATTTTCACGCATAGCTGGAAGCCGAACGTATTGAATGGAAATCATACGACTATTGTCGGCACTTCGGTTTTCCGGAACTTTTAAAGAACCTCTAAATGCTTCTACTTTCTGATTATTCCAGGTCTCGTATATAAAACTTTCCTCGTCAGCCTTTGTGGATTGGGCAAAAAGCGTAGATAATGAGAGCGTGATAGCTGGTATTAATAAGAGTAGTCTTTTACCCATTTTAAGAGATTTATTTTAATTTTTTGCAAATTTGTTTGCTTTTACTAGGTAATACTTAATTTTTTATCTAAAGTTACAGGAAAGGCATTCAATTCTTTGAATTTTTTATAAAAGCGTTCTATAACGGTCTGGCGTTTAAGCGGCGAGCCGAGTAGTTAGAATTAAGGTTCCGAACCCTAATCGAGTCCGCTTGGAACGCTGGTTATAGGGTTATTTCATCTATTTTCTAGGTTTCGCTTCAGTACCTGCTAAGATTCCACCATCAATGGTCAGTTCAATACCTGTAACATATTTACTCTCATCAGTAGCTAAATACAATATCCCATAAGCTACGTCAGAAGGCTCTCCAAAGTGACCCATTGGAATACCAAATTCAACATCTTCAATTATCTTTTGTCTTTGTTCCCCTTCTCCAAGCATTGCGTCCCACATAGGTGTCATGATCGCTGCTGGATGAACGCTATTACATCTGATTTTATATTTCTTTTCTGCACAATGAAGCGCAACGCTTTTTGTATGATTTCTTACTGCTGCCTTACTTGATGCATAAGCTACGGCACTTGGTATTCCTACAATTCCACTCCTTGAAGATATATTTACGATGCTTCCTCCTTTTTCTTTCATAAGTTTGATAGCATATTTACAGCCAAGCATCACGCCCGTTGAATTAACCCTATGAACTTCCTCCCAGGTTCCTAAATCGGAATTCTCAGCGTCCCAAGGTCCCGTTGACTCTAAAAATCCTGTGATTCCTGCATTATTTACTAAAATATTAAGTCTTCCGTAATTTGTTGATATATATTCAGTTACTCTTATCCAATCGGCTTCATTTCCAACGTCTAAATGTAGGTATTCAGCATTCGCGTCCAATTTCTCTGCAATAGCTTTTCCTTCTTCATCCCTAATGTCAGTAACAATTACTATTGCCCCTTCCTTATGAAATAGTTCAGCAGTGACTTGTCCAATCCCGCGTGCTGCCCCAGTTATTAATGCTATTTTGTTATTTAATCTCATTTTTGTCTCAGTAATTGTTTTTAAATTAAAGCCCTATAACGGTTTGGCGGCTAACCGGCGAGGCGACCAATTTTCCTAAAGCTCCGAACCGCAAGCTCGTCCGCTTGAGCCGCTGGTTATTTGACGGTCAGTTTACGATAAAGATTCCAAAATTGCTTTTGGCCTCTTTTCTGCGATCTTTAAAAGTACTTTTGCTGGCCCTTGCGGCTTTCGCCTTCCCTGTTCCCAATTGCGAAGGGTGCCTACACTGATTCCCAGCAGGGAAGAGAACTCCTGTTGGGTCATATTGTACTTTTCCCGGATGGCTGCAACATCAGGTTCTTCCATCACAGTGTGCCTGGAGGGCTTGCGTTTACCTTTTCGAATCTCTCCAGCCTGTTTCACGCTTTCAAGTAATTCATTAAACATTTCATCATTCATGACAGTTGATCCTTAACCACTTGTTTCAGTTGCTTCAATTGATCTGCTGTGAGATCATCTTTTTTGTTTTTTGGGTAGGCATAGAGCATATAGATTTGGTGATCTTCGGTGAAAGAGTAATAAATCACCCGGATGCCACCACGCTTTCCTCGTCCTGAGCCGGCCCATCTCAACTTTCGAATACCACCACTTCCTTTAATGACATCTCCGGATTCCGGCCGGATAGATAACTGCAATTGAAGCAGATGATATTCCTTGTCGGAAATGAGCTTAGAAATCAGTTTCGTAAATATGGGCGTTTCAAAGAACTCCATTCAGTAACGTTCTGTTTCCAAGAAAAGTACGTCAATGACGCATATATTGCAAATAGAGAAAACGTAGTTGATTCAGTAAGAAATTCAGGTAAGGAAAGGCAAATAACGTTCTTGCGGTTGTGCGGCGGGGCTGGATAAAACCCGCCTGTCTGCCAGCCGAACACCGTCCGTACGAACCGCTGGTTAAGGGAATGTACTCGTTCAGGATGAAAAACCCAACGGCCTCAACAAACTTACGAGCTTAAAAATATGCGCCACCAGACAGGCAGGCGCGGGAAAGACGCCGGCAGGTGATTGCGGCCAACATCTTTTCGCTTTTCACATGCAATATTCATCCAACTGCGATTAGCCACCCGTGGCAGCAGGCGCCGCGGGAAAACCCGGGAAAAAGCAGCGCAGGCCCCATGCTCTAAGCAGCTGGCGGACAACTGGCAGCAACCCGGAAAGGGCAGGGATGCCCGGACCAGGCCAACCCCACCAACACCAATGGCGGCCATCCTTTCCGGCAGCATTTTCCCAAAATCAATCACCCCTTACAAGCCAAAAATATTTTAAAAAAGGTACCGCCCCAAAATTACCGGCTGCCAATCATCCAGCGCCCGCCGTTTCGGGAAAAGCAGGTACGCCGCGCTGCCCGGCCAAACCCACCCGGCACGAGCCTGCCCGGATTACTGGCAGGATTTCCGGACGAGCGGTTCGGCGCCCCGTTTTGCCAGGGAAAGACTTCGCAGAAGCAGGCCACAAAACGGTCTGGAAGTGATGCACTTTTTGGGAGCAACGAACAGGCAACATCCCCTCATACTTTTTGGAAAGTTTGTATGCGCCTGACGCCCTTAACGTTCTTGCGGTTGTGCGGCGGGGCTGGATAAAACCCGCCGGTCTGCCAGCCGAGCACCGTCCGTACGAACCGCTGGTTAAGGGAATGTACTCGTTCAGGACGAAAAACCCAACGACCTCAACAAACTTACGAGCTTAAAAATATGCGCCACCAGACAGGCAGGCGCGGGAAAGACGCCGGCAGGTGATTGCAGCCAGCACTTTTTCGCTCTTTAAAGCAAACATCCATCCAACTCCTGTTAGTCAACCGTGGCAGCAGGCGCCGCGGGAACACCCGGGAAAAAGCAGCGCAGGCCCCGTGTTCACAGCAGCTGGCGGGCAAGTGGCAGCAACCCGGAAAGGGCAGGGTCGCCCGAACCAGGCCAAACCCACCACCACCACCAACGGCGGCCATTATTTCTGGCGCCATTTCCCCCAAAAACAAGCACCCCTTACAAGCCAAAAAATTTTAAAACAAGATGCCGCCTCGGAATTACGGGCAGTCAGCCATCCAACACCCGCCGTTCCCGGAAAAGCAGGTACGCCGCGCGACCCGGAAAAACCCACCCGGCACGAGGCCTGCCCGGTTATCTGGCAGGATTTCCGGACGAGCGGTTCGGCGCCCCGTTTTGCCGGGGAAAGACTTCGCAGAAGCAGGCCACAAAACGGGCTGGTTCTGGCGGACTTTTGACGAAAAATCAGAGAAGCAACATCCCCTCATACTTTTTGGAAAGCTTTGATGCGCCTGACGCCCTTAACGGTCTGCGGTTTAACCGGCTTGGCCTTATTGGCTGGTAATGTAAATAAAACTGGAGTTATCTTTTAGCCCACGAAATTTGAAACGGCAAACAGCGGCCAAGTCCGCGTTGAAACCGTTGTTATAGCTCAATATTTGGATTGACATAATTTTCTATATTTCTGTTTTCATACTTATCTCTTAATTTCTCTAAAACATGAAGTTCTACACCACCAAATTCCTCATTATGTTCGATGAAATAATATTCTTGATATAATTTTACACATGATATATATGCTTCATCGTACCTCTGGTTATATTTATCCTCATTCTTTTCAAAACTATTGAAATCTTCACTACTCCATGACCAACTCTTCCTTTTTGAATTGGTGCTCGTAAAGTACATGTGAAGCCCTCCTAAACAATAGATTTTTGATACGTTTTTAGAAATTGATGAAAGTAATACCGCAATTAAATCGTGCTGTGATAGTAAGTGCTTTTGTTTTAAAATCTCATCTAATTTTTCCAAATCTATAAACTGATCTTTCACTACATGTGATACACAAGGTGATTTTTCTTCTTCAAGCATTATATGATCGTAGTGAGAACTGTAAAAATTTGTAGATTTATATTTTTCAATATTTTCTTTTCCAATATACTTTGCAATGAATTCACCACTGTATGCCTTCGTCATTAAGTCACCAGTTCTGTGATAAACTTTATCATCTGTAAGAAGTATTGGGAACGGGTCTATTGATAATCTAAATACTGCCACTGCTCCAATACATTTTCTTAAGTAGAACTCAAATTCTTGAGAAAAGTTATTTTTTTTATTTCTATTTACAGGATGATTTCTAGAGACATAAAATGTCTTAAAACCCTGTTTATGAACATATTTGTTCAGCTTTTTCTTTATTGATTTTATTTCTTGAAAATAATCTGACATACAATTTCTAATTTCAGAGAATACAGGCCCATGTTTTTTAAGATGTTTTATCATTTGGCTGTACATAGGGAACCAACTTTGAGATTTCCACTTTTTTAATTCAGAATCCCGAATCTCCTGCTTATTGTCCACTAGATATATCATTGTAGTTGATACCTCCAATGACTGCCTTAGAGAATAAAAAGCGCAATCAAAATACCCTTTTTCAAAAAGGGCAATTGCATTTACAATAAGCTGGTTAGATTCCAATATAAAAGTATTACTGATTTGAGCGTCAATTCTACCTGTCCAGCTGAATTCTAAATTGTTAAGATCATGATAATAGCTTTCTTTCTCCTCTATTTTTTGAGGTAATAAATTATTTGTCTCTTTGTATGTTGAAAAGTTAAATGACATCTAAAATTATATTCAATTTATTATCTATAAAGGTATCCGTTTAAATCAAGATTTTACCTTTAATCAAATTCTTAAGCAAAGCCTCTCTTCCTAAGTTACTTTTTTCCAAAGATATCAGATATGAATATGGACTATCGTTCTTTATCTTTCTCATATTAATATAGCTTTTAGCGCCCAAAGCAAGGAGAATAGAAGCAGATCCAACATTTTTTATTAGAGAAGAAAATTCATCTTCATTGGGTAACAGTTGAAGAGCTGATGGAATCGAAATACCAAGCAATCCTTCATAAACTTCAATTCCTAAACCCTTTAAAGACAATCTCAAAGCATCTACGGAACCATCTATTTCCTTTTTTCTAAAATTTAAAATGTCATTGACAGTATTCTTATCAGTAATTTCATTGAGATCCTTTACCAAATCATTAATGTTTGAATAGAACCTTATTCTTTCCGGTTCATGTTTTTTTCTGAACTCAATTAATTGCCCAACAGATACATGATTGATATTACGCGGCAGGTAAGACTTAATAGTTAAGCTTGCAAGATTAAAAGATATGTCCTCGTTAATATTTGATGTTTCAATTTGTGTGGTATTTAATGCAACCTGATTTTGTTCATAATCTGTTATAACTGGCAAGTTTTTATCATTACCGATTTCATTAGCTAAAAAAGCCATGTAGGTCAATCCTAAAACGGGAGAGAATGAATACCACTCATGATCTTCTTTGATATTAACAAGGTCTTTGATCTCGTGAATTAGTTTATGACCAATTTTATCATGATGTACACTGAATTGATTTTCATCATCTCTTGAAACGACCTTATTTAATTTTTTATCATCAAGTATTAGAATATTATTTTTCAGATAATCTAAATATTTATCAGAGGCTTGATTTGCATAGCTTTTAGGGTCTATATCTTTTATGTAATCAATTTCATCATTTACTTGTCTTATTTCATCGTGATCATAAACTTCGATATTTTTTGGAACGATTCTATCTAATCCTTCATAAAATAAAGTTGAAAGCTTAAACCAGCTTAAATTCCTAAACTCTATAGAAGGGTAGTAGAGGGCTCTTCCGTATTTAATCATTTTTTTCTTTTTAATGTAAATAGAACCGCAATTTGTATTGAGCTATAACGGTTTGGCGGCTAAGCGGCGAGGTAACCAATTTACCAAAGCTCCGAACCGCAAACTCGTCCGCTTGAGCCGCTTGGTTATAGCTCCTGTTTACCGAACAGAATCAGTTTTTTTCATCTGTTGAAAATTCTTGAGCTTTGATTTAGACTTTTTCTCTTCCTTTTTGAAGTGTTCGAAGAGCTTGTTCAGATCGTTGTTAAACCGCTCGGATAATTTTTCCCGGTTTTTCCGTACTTCTGATATGATGTGATCTTGTTCCATAAGTTTAAAATAATAATTCTTCCGGAGTTGAAATAATAGGTAATTTCATTTCTTTACTTGTTGCCAATATTTCAAGTTTAGAACGAATAGAAGCATTGGCTATGTGTTTAAAATTCCAGGTCAAAATGAAATCCATCCGGTGAACACATGCAATGGAAATGTGCAATGCGTCAATTGCTGCATTTTCAGGAAAAGGAGTCTCTTCAACCAGGAACTTAGCAAATTCAATGGACTCATCAGTTACTTCCAGTAGAGGCAATTTTTTTATAACAGATAATCTCTTCTTAGCTGCTTGTTTGTCACCATCGGAAGCTTCTGAAACCACTGGTTGAGAAACAAACATTTTGTACTGCGATTTTTTGACCTCCCACCAATCAGTTGTCAATTGTTGACGGGCAGCAGTAACAAGGTCGCGAGAGGTACGACTGGTCAAATAGCTGATGACAGAAGTTTCAATGTAGATTTTAGGCTTCATATATGAATGTAACCGAAAACCTGCCTACTGTCAATGAACTGTGAATTTGAGGTGCTATAACGGTTCGGCGCTTAACCGGCTTGGCCATTACAGGCTATTAAAGTGATAAAAAACTGGATGTACTGCAACTCTGAAAATTTTCGACAAAGGTAATGAGCGGCCAAGTCCGCGTTGAAGCGCTGGTTATGGTTGCGAACGATCCGGTTTAGGCTTCATTTGCTTTCACAAGAACTCGTTCAAGCAATCGTTCTGAAACACGAAAATTTGTTTTCTGGATTTTTTCAATAATTGGTTTGACAGCTTTTATATGTCCCTTCTTTTTTGATGCAACCAGCACGCCAAGCGAGCCGGTCATGGAAATTCCCAACTCTTTCGCTGCTTTTCTCCCCTTTACCTCATCAATAATCAAAAGTGAATGCTCACGTTCTGTTGCCACTGCGATTGCAGTCGCTTCACCTGGATCCAAATAACTTGATAAGCCCCTCTGCACATCTGTCTTTGGCTTTACAACTTCTATCCACTCCGGAACCGGTTGATTGAACTCTTTTAAAACCGTCTCAGAAATATGAATTGTGCCGTATAGTTTTTTCAGAAGCTCCAGCTCTCCGATCTTGTAGAAAAGAATGAGGCAACTGGTGTCAGATACTGTGACGCTGGGCATTTTCTATGTCTTCGTCAAGTTCATCTGCCGGATAGTTGATCAGTGATACATTGTAATCCGCAAGTAATTCCATGAATGTTTCTTTCGAGTAGCCCGCCAGTTCAGCCGCTTGTCCCAGTGTGAGCTTTCCTCTTTCATACAATTTGGATGCCAATGACATTCTTGCCTCTTTGTCATCTATATCGGCTGTGTTTGGTATGTTTATCGTTAACGTCTTCATAATGTGAAATGTAAAGAAATTTTCTGTTTAACGATAATCAATAGATCTTGGTCTGAAAAAGGGATGATTCAAAGTGAAAACCATAACGTTCTTGCGGTTGTGCGGCGGGGCGGGATAAAACCCGCCGGTCTGCCAGCCGAACACCGTCCGTACGAACCGCTGGTTAAGGGAATGTACTCGTTCAGGATGAAAAACCCAACGGCCTCAACAAACTTACGACCTTAAAAATATGCGCCACCAGACAGGCAGGCGCGGGAAGGACGCCGGCAGGTGATTGCAGCCAGCACTTTTTCGCTCTTTACAGCAAACATCCATCCAACTCCTGTTAGCCAACCGTGGCAACAGGCGCCGGGGGAACACCCGGAAAAAAGCAGCGCAGGCCCTACGCTCAAAGCAGCTGGCGGGCAAGTGGCAGCAACCCGGAAAGGGCAGGGATGCCCGGACCAGGCCAAACCCACCAACACCAACGGCGGCCATCCTTTCCGGCAGCATTTTTCCGAAATCAACCACCCCTTACAAGCCAAAAAATTTTAAACCAAGATGCCGCCCTGGAATTACGGGCTGCCAACCATCCAGCACCCCCCGTTTCCGAAAAAGCAGGTTCGCCGCGCGACCCGGAAAAACCCACCCGGCGCGAGGCCTGTCCGGTTTCCTGACAGGATTTCCGGACGAGCAGTTCGGCGCCCCGTTTTGCCGGGGAAAGACTTCGCAGAAGCAGGCCACAAAACGGGCTGGTTCTGGCGGACTTTTGACGAAAAATCAGAGAAGCAACATCCCATCATACTTTTTGGAAAGCTTTGATGCGCCTGACGCCCTTAACGGTTTGGCGGCTAAGCGGCGAAGCAACCAATTTTCCAATGCCTCGAACCGCAAACTCGTCCGCTTGAGCCGCTGGTTATAGAGCGCACTATCAGTTTAAATTGTGCTGGAATACTTTCAGCATCGGAGCTCCTTCTTCATTTTCTGTGCTGACAAATATTTTGCGATTTTGAATACGGAGAATATTTCCCTCAAAATGCTCATTAAAAGTAGCAATTAATTCACCATTTTCTCTGAAAATTAACCACTCAGCCTGATCATTATCTATGATATTTAACCAGATATGACCTGAGAAATCGTCATATTTTAACATCCTTACTTTACCTTTGGTATTAGGCATTTCTGCTACCAGACTTTGTTTTTGATCTTCTCCTGCACCTACTCTTTCTATTAAATCATCAACAAATCTACGCCGCTCATCGGAAGACAATGGCTGATCAGGACGATTTAAGGAAGTTTCACTTGTATTTTCACCCGTAATTAAATCAAATATTTTGAACCCAAGCTCATCTGATCGATTGTACACAAGTTTATCATTAGCAATATTTATCAGGTTTCTGGAATGGGGCGGTGAAGATGTTGTCATCAACGGTTGACCTGCATCATTGTAAATTACCAACTGTTCATTAGGTTCAAATGTTATCAAAGCCTCTTTTACAATTTCACCATGTAAGTTGGCAACAACTATTCTATCATTAGGGTTATCGTCTGGCCTGAATGAAGGTGTAACATAGAGGATTATTTTATCTTCACTTGATAAATAAAAGTCATTTGGAAATAGTTCAAGATTGACATCTCTTATTACGTTCAGGTCATTTTCAGATAGTTCGTAAAGGGACACTCTACGTAATGCTGAGTCGTATATTAAAACCTTGTCATTTGCCGTGATGCTTATATTGCCGGCCATCCGTTGCACTTCTCCTGGCCCGCGTCCTTCGGATAGGTAACTTGCTACAAATTCACCATTCTCTTTAAAATGATGGAGTTTTTTTCTTGTCACGTCAGCAACTAAAATATCTCCATTTGAAGTAATTTGAACGTCAGATATCCACCCAAACAAAATTTCCTCACTATCGTCAATTTCAAATAGAAGCTCAGCATCAATTAAAGGAGCAGATATGCTATCATATTTATCGTCATGTGAGGAACAAGAAGTTAAAATGAATAGTACTACTACAGTTACTAAAAAAGTTCTGAAAGTATTAACCATATCTATTGATAATTTGGAGTTCTTTAAGCTCTATAACGGGTTGGTGCTTCTGCTGCCGGGCGACCAATTAAAAGCTCAATTACAAAACTTAAACCGGTCAGCAGAAAGCACTTTGTTATGTTTTTTCATTTTTTAAAGGTAATCAATCTAAATGCTCACTTATTAATTGATCAATTTTTGATACCATCTCTTCGCCTCTTAAATCCCTTGCAATTATATTCCCATCTGGACCAATCAAATACATTCTTGGAATACCTGAAACATTGAATAACCTCGGCAGGTCACTTTCCCATCCTTCTTCAACAAAAACCTGATTCCACTCCATTTCTCTCTCTTCAATAAAGTTGATTAAAGTATTTTTATCCCTGTCCAATGAGATTCCGACAATTGAGAAATTTTCATTTTGGTAATTTTCATGTAAAGCTTTTAAGTGAGGTATTTCAGGTATACAAGGACCGCACCAGGTAGCCCAAAACTCGAGTAAAACAAATTGACCTTCAAAATCTGAAAGTGAAATTTTTTGGCCATCAATTGTTCGGGTGGTAAAATCAGGTGCTTTTTGACCTATGTTTAGCGACTCAAACTCATGAAGATAGCCAAGCCCTTGTTGTACGTGGAAATCAGTAGCATTAATTTCTACAAGCTGTCTAGCTAAATCAACAGTAAGTTCTTCATTTGGGTCCTCTTCACGTAATTCAGATCTGAGTAAAAATAAAACTGCTTCTGATTTACCCCTTGGTTCTGTAAGATTTTCAGATAAATACTCCATCAGTTCTTTGTGCTCTTCTGCAGAAAAGAGATTTCTAAATGTAAATATTATATATCCCCATATTTCTGAATCATAATCCAACAGCTTCAGAACTTCATCCACGTGATCAGAAGTCTTCGTGTTGCCCCACATCATAAAACTATTTCTGATTGCCTTTCGAGCTGTTGCAGTTTCTGGATTATTTTGAAAATACTCATAAAACTCTTTGGCATATATTAATTGTAAACTATCAGACATCTCCGCCTCTTGTATTTCCTGCCAAGCCTTATTCATATAATTTTCAAATGTTGTATCAACTTTTGATGAATAATCTTGTGAATAAACAATTGACTGTACTCCAAATCCAGATAAAACAACTATCAGTAATACTCTAAAAATGGTTTTCATCTTTCTTGAGTTTTGTTAGAGTTAGAAAACATAACGGCCCCGCGCGTAACCGGCGTGCAGACCAGCGTTGACTATTTAAAAATGTACTACAGAATTTGATGAATTAAAACCGGGCAGCCAACGGCGAGGCACGTCCGCGTTGACGCGCTTGTTAGGTGTATTCTTGGGTTTTCTCGATGTAAGAAGTAATGCCTTGATTTATATTTTTTATGGTTTCCTTGTTTACAAATGGATTAAGAATAACCGTTCGTAACCACTTACCATCGTTGTAGGTTGGTAATGAAAAGAAAATTTCGTGCTTATCGAGTAAATACTTTTGTAAATCTTTGTTCCACTCATCCCACCTTGAAGAACAAATCCATTTCGGCTGGCCACGAAAACAGATGATATTCATTTCTGGAGTACTGGCCAACTGGATACAGTTGATTGCTTTGAGTTTATTATGAAGAAAATTAGTCAGATGGTAACTTTCATCAATTAATTGCTGAAAACCTTTTCTGCCGATGTGTTGAAATGAAGCCCACAATTTTAGAATATCAGCGTGCCGTGTTCCTTGTAAGCTGATTTCACCAAAATTAATTAGATCTTCATCTTCTTCCATATATGGAGCACCAATCCTAAAATTTTCGACCAATTGATTTTGGTCTTTGAATAGAACCATTGCACATGTTTTAGCTACATAAAGCCATTTTTGGGGATTTAAGATAATTGAATCGGCACCTGATATTCCTGCAAGTTTATCTTTGTGTGAATTTGAAAAGACTAATGCTCCTCCATAAGCGGCATCAACGTGGTACCACAGGTTTTCTCGTTGTGAAATTTTTCCAATCTCCTCGAGCGGGTCAATATTTCCTGTGGTTGTTGTGCCTGCGGTAGCAATCACACAAAAAGGCGTCTTACCTTCATTTCTTGCCTGTTTTATTCCTGTCTCGAGTTCATCAATAATCATCTTAGACTCCGAATCGACCGAAACGGCTCGGACGGAATCTTGGCCTAAACCTAAAATCATCGCTGCTTTTTGGATGGACGTATGTGCTACTTCAGAGGCAAATATAACAGGCTTTTTTGTCAATTTCTGAATTCCTCCTTCTTTTGTATTGAGTTTCTCATTTCTTGCAACTGCCAATGCTTGCAGGTTTGCAAGACTACCACCACTACATAATACTCCTGAGGCATTTGGCCCGAGACTAAACATTTGGCATATCTTGTGGATGACTTGCTGCTCCAATCTGGAAAATGCGGGGGACATTTCTATACTAAGCATATTATTATTGACAGCTGACGTAGCAAAATCACCAATTATTGAAGCTGTGGTAGGCGGTGGGTCCATGTGCGGAATCCATCCAGGATGTGAAGGATTTATAGAACTTAAGAGCAAGATCTCCAGCTTATCAATTAATTTCTCATCTCCAATTGATTCTTCAGGAATAGTTTGGGTTGGAATATTAATTTCTTTAGGTAGGGAAGAACGAGTTTCTGAAGATGAAATAACAGAAATAATTCCGTGTAATGCTTTAGATACGAAATTTTCGATTGACTGCTTATTGGAACCTGATGGATTTATAAAAGCATTAACAGGTAATTCTTGTCGATTCATTTTAAGTTTAGATTTTATTTACAAATGACGTTAGAATACACCTAACGGTTTGGCAAATAAGCGGCGCGGAAATTAGGAATTAGTAAAATTCCATAAAGTAAATTTACAAGAAAAATGGAGGCCAGCTCTGTCCGGGTCCGCTTAATTTGCTTGTTATGTGGTTCCAATTTTAACTGATAAATTAGTTCTGGTTTGAGAATAAAATTCTATAAGAGATTCAATAATTTCACGAAAACTTTTGATATAGTTTGTATCGGTAAATTCCGGTTTAATTATTCTATGGTCTGCATCAATTCTATAATTTTTTACTTCCTCAATTATTTTGAGACCATTATTATTAGCATCTAATTTATTTACCAATTCAGAAAAGAGTTGCATGGTGCTAAAATCTCTACCAGATTTTATATGCTTTAGATCTGAATCAGTTAGTGAAAACTCTTTTTTCAAGATGTTTCTTAACACCTTCTTTTTCATTCCATCTGGTCCAATAATCTTGTATAGTTCACTATTACTGTCTGCAAAATGTTTTCTAGTATTATCGACTGGGAAAGTAAGATATGGGTTAGATAGACCGGTAAATAATTTTCCAAGATTAGCTTGAATTAGTAATCGATTAATTGAAGTCAAAACGTCAGCAAGTTCTCCAATTGGGTTTGAATAATCAGTTGGTATACCTTCAAAATATCTCAAGTAAAAAGGAAGGAAATCTTTATCGGGGAAAGAAAATGTTGGTTTAGTTATCTCATGTGAATGCCAATAACTTTGTTCTTTAATTGGCAAATAGGAAAGATCTTTTAGAAAAACTACTATTGCATAATTACCATCGGATAGAGTTCTTTTTCCGAAATTTATACTCGAAATATATTCGCTGTCATCTATATTTTCTGCATAAGTGCTATTACTACATAGGTATCCCCCAGAAGCGCTATCCTCAAGTTCATATTTTTCTTGTTGATCTTGATATCGCTTTAAAACTGAGATTGAAAAATAACATAGTTCAATTTGTGAATGCCCCAAGTAAAGCCGCTTTTCAAATTCGGGGTGATTTTCTTTAGCTAATTTTGAACTGTAATAATAATCAGATAGAACATTCTTAGAAGGGAAAAAAATAGTTGTTACTACCTTTTTTTGCTTCATCGAACCTGGTTTGTTAGGAGTAATGCTAACGCTCATTAGTTCAGCATCTTCATTTATACTACCTTTTCCATTATCCCTGAATTTTCTAAAAATATTTCGAACCTTTGCGTGATCAATTTTCAGTTTTTCCGCTACATCAATAGCACTAGTCCCCCCAAACCTGAGATTCCATCCCTCAATGCATTTTTCCATTATTGATGTTTCTATATCAATATTACTCATCAAGCCTACATTATTGATTTCATTTCATTAATCATATCATCTGGTGAATCCCATTCAATTAACTCAAGAATTTTAAAAGCGTTATTTTCATTAGATGGAAAAGTTATTCCTGTCTCATTTTGAAGCGTGGTTAGTAAGTTAGTAACACCAGCCCGAGGATTATTCTCTTCCCAATGCATGCTATGATTTCTACCTTCCCAAATAATTTCTGTTAAGTCGATAGTCGCAATATTTCTTGTATTAGGTAGATTGCCTTTCGGACCATATCGATATGATAAGATCTTTTTACCAAATTGAAGTATCGATCCTGCTATTGTGGCTAATGCTTCTTCTGTTGCTCCTATTCTAATCAAAGCCTTTCTAATATGATCTTGATCTTGTTCACCTAATTCCTCTCTTCTTTCATTAAGCCTTTTCATCCTTTCAATATATTGGGCATGATGGTAATTGGCAGCATATGACCATTGTCCTTCATGTATGAAAAAATCTCTTTCAATTTCAGCAACCCTATCTATTTTTTTTAGCTCTTCACGAATACCGTTTAATTCATTTGAATAATCAGAAATAGCACCAAAATTACTTTTGATGGCATAAGTATTTGATTCAATGAATATTATAGAGTCTTCTTTTGGATTAGGCATGGTATTTTATTTCTAAGGAACCGCATAACGACCCAGCGCATAACCTGCACGGGGATTACTGATTTAAATAAGGGTATAAAATTTTAAATTGGCAAAAGATTAAAACAACGGCGAGGCCGTGTCAGCCGTTAATGCGCTTGTTATGCAGCAAGTTGTGTTGGGTTATTTTTGAATTTACCAAAAGCTTTGAAATTAAAATCGCACACCAAGTAGCTATTAAAACCCAAGTTGCTAACTCGAAAGCCCGACTCCAAAATGGTCCTAAACTACCTGTTGGGATTACAGTTGAAATAAAGACTGTGATAACCAAGGGAAGTGATAAAATGAATGATGTAATTCCATTCTGTAATTTAGTTTGACCACTCAGGTTAAATTTTTCTTTCAATTTGATATAGATAAAAAAGAAAAAGGAATAAGGAACAATGCATAAAACAGCAATAAATCCACCAAAATAAAAAGCTCCAACAATTCTACTCTCACTAAACCTGATGATTTCTTCCAGTGATTCACCAAGTACTAATGGATGAATAAAAGTTAGAATCAAGATCCAACAAATTGCACCAATTAAGGCAGCTATGAACGCCCAAGAAATAGATATTCCAACAATTGACTTGTTTGATTTCATGATATTAGGCTTTGCTGCATAACGGCCTACCGCATAACCGGCGCAGGGATTATGATTTTTTAAAAGGCTACACATTTGAACAATCATAGGCAAGAAATTTAACAAAAGCCGCGACTGCGTCCGCCGTTAATGCGGTTGTTATGCAGTTAAAGTTTTGAGCTACTATCCAGATATCGTTCATAATTCATTCTTTTAGATAGATACTCTTTCAAATAATCTTTTGCTTCACTATAAAAAGGTTCGAAATTCGTGATGCTAAGTTTTCGATTTTTTTCAAAATACAATGTAATCATATCTACATATGACTTTTCAGCATCGTAAGTTTCTATAGTTCTTAATTCATTCAAATAGTAAATGTTAGACTTTTTACCCCTTTTCTCTTCAATATATTCATCATAAAAAGTCAATGAATTTTCTTTTTTTATTGAACTACGAAAGAAAAAAGCGATTAAAAAAGAGAGAAGAATTAAAGCGGGGGTGCCAATCAATAACTCATACCTATAGCTCCAATCACTTGTCCAGATTCGAATTAAAACAACAAGAGTAAGCGGGATAAGAATTAGACTGGCTTTTAAATAGTGGGAATTATATTCCTTAGTGCCGGTTGTATAAGAGAATGTCTTTGGACGATGAGATTTGATAGGTTTTGGAATTTGATCTCTTTTCAAAAATCGATAACCCGATTGAACTTTTACAACTTCAATATCTTCAGGTTTTTTCTTTTCTATTTCGGAGAGAATTTCTTCAAAACGCTCGGGGAATTTATCCCGATTTACATTTCGAAAACTTTGCAGCAATTGATGATATGAATAATTACTATAGTTTGGTCCCATCTAGATTTCTTAACTGCATAACATATAATTATACTCACCGGGGTGATTGTATAATTTATCCGCATAATAAATGAAATCAGGCTTTGGGGCAAGTTGATGTTGAAATATTTCTGATAAAAGGAAAAAGGGTCGGATAATCAGTTCCGATAAAAGGTCCGGATAAAATTTTTATGAGGTGTAAGGATTGTGTCATTTTTTGTTCTTACGAAGAAAAGACTATGAAAAAGAAAAAACTGATCCAACAGCTTAAGGAGGAAATACGGAGAAGAAATTATAGCTACAGTACCGAAAGGTCATACTCTTCATGGGTGATCCGGTATGTTCGCTTTCATAAAATGATTCACCCGTCTGAACTCAGCGAAAAACATGTTACCTCTTTTTTGAATCATCTGGCAAATGATCTGAATGTTGCAGCATCAACACAGAATCAGGCTCTTTCGGCTCTTGTATTTCTCTATGAATATATCTTAAAAAAACCGGTACAAAGTCTCGAAGACTTAAAAAGAGCCAAAAAACCAAAACATCTGCCGGTGGTACTCACAGAAAAGGAAGTGGAGTCGATCATTCAGAATCTTGGAGGCTTGAACAAACTGATGATCAGCCTTATTTACGGATCAGGCCTCCGCATTTCAGAAGCGCTGCGACTCCGGGTACTGGATATCGATTTTGATTACAAGCAAATTACAGTACGGGACGGCAAAGGATTAAAGGACAGGGTAACCATTTTGCCGGAAACGCTGATTTCAGACCTTCGTGTGCAAGTCAAAAAAGTTGCAAGACTTCATGAACAGGACCTTATGAAAGGCTATGGTAAAACCGTTCTTCCTAATGCACTTGCAAAAAAGTATCCGAAAGCCGCAGCACTGTTGAAATGGCAATATGTTTTCCCTTCGAAGCAGCGGAATAAAGATCCGCGCTCAGGAATTGTACATCGCTATCATATCTCGCCGCGTTATATCAGGAAGGAACTGCAGAAGGCTGTGGCCACATGCAACATTCAGAAACATGCCACACCCCACACGTTCAGGCACTCGTTTGCAACACATCTTTTGCAAAACGGCTACGATATCCGGACGGTTCAGGATCTGCTGGGACATAAATCCCTGAAAACAACCTCTGTCTACCTGCATGTTCTGAACAGGGGAGGACACGGCGTGAAAAGCCCGCTGGATCAGTTTTGAACTGAGTGCTATATCGAATCTCAGTTTGTTAAAACCCCGTCTTTCGGTCTGTCAGTCCGTATCGTAAATGGCATGGATTAGTTTCTCTTTCCAATAAAAATCCGGTGTTTGCACGCGAATTTTTTCTGAAATCCGCTGATCTATACTTCACCGATTTGTGGTTATAATCGCATCTGGTAACTATCTTAAACAGTTTGTTATTTACGCTGATTATTTTAAGCTTGATGTAATAGATAAAAAATATGTAACGAAGGGCTATCTTAAATGAAAAGCAGATGCAAGTAAAAAATCTTGGAGAATTCGGGCTTATTCAAAGAATATCAGGCAAATTTGAGTCTCCGGACCAGCAAGGTTTTATCGGTATAGGGGATGATTGTTCTGTGATTCCGAAAGATGATTTGGATTCTTACCTGGTAACGTGTGATACACTGGTTGAAAATATTCATTTTTTGATTTCTAATATTGAACCCCATGACCTGGGTTATAAATCACTTGCTGTAAACCTGAGTGATATTGCTGCCATGGGCGGTATCCCGGAATATGCATTCTTGTCGATGGCTCTTCCGGTTGAAACTGGTACCAGCTGGATTGATAAGTTCCTGGACGGATTACATGACCTTGCAATCCGCGAACATGTAGTTCTCGCCGGTGGGGATACGACAAAATCACCACGGAACATTGCCATTGCCATAACGGTAATCGGGATCATAAAAAAAGGTAATATAAAGAGACGGAATGGGGCAGAACCCGGCGATAAACTGTTTCTGACCGGATCTGCCGGGGATTCGGGCGGTGGCCTCCGGCTGCTGACTGAAGGGCATGAGAATGAAGCGGATCAATCTGCAACGGACTTAATCCAGGCGCATAATCGACCAAAAGTTCACACATCTGAAGGCGCATGGATTGGAACACTGTCTGCCGTTCACGCAATGATTGATCTGTCTGACGGACTGGCTTCGGATGCCCGGCATATTGCAGAATCTTCCGGGGTTTCAATCCGTATCGATCTCGATAAGGTACCGGTTTCAGAAAGCCTTCTGATAAAAGCCGGTGAATATGGCTGGGATGTAACAGAACTTGCCGTTTCAGCAGGTGAAGATTATTCCCTTCTGTTTGCCGCAGATGCAAGTGAATCAGACCGGATTCAATCGGCTTATTTTGAAAAATTTGGTGAACATCTGACTTGTATCGGTGAGGTTCGTGTGGGTGAAGGTGTGGATTTTTACCGGAAAGGAAAAAAGGTTAAAAAACCTTATCACGGGTTTGACCATTTTAAAAAATAGAGTTTTGCAGCAGCTGAATGCAGATCTTAATAATTAAAAATTACTTCGTGAACCTTCAAAGTAATTAACTGCTGGTTTTACCACGAGGACACCAATCAACAAAGAGAGGTCGGGCTATATCTACCTAACGTTAAACTAAAATGAAAGGTGAATGGAAAAACCGTCACTATCCAATAGCTTTATCTATACGGTTTTTTAATGCAGCCACGAGGGGATGACCGCTTTCATCCGGGAGATCTTCAAGTACGATTTCAGAAATATTTTTTTGATCCGCCAGCCGGAACAGGTCATACAAGTTTTTGGCAAGTGCTGCAAAATCATGTTCGAATGAATAGTGAATCACATTTTTACCCGATGGAATTGCCGCTCCGGAGTGAGTGACATACATCACATGCTTGTCGCCCGGTTGCACAAAATCTGAAAGCCAGTGCACATTTGCTTTCGGTTTGTAATGAGAGTACTTGAGTCCGGGACTTTTGACCGGACCTCCTTGTTCAGTTTTGGAATAAACAACCGGGATTCCGCATGCATCCTGCAGTTCTTCAGGTTCAAGCTTGCCCGGCCTCAAAATGGTATAGGGCTCTGACGTTACATCCAGCACAGTTGATTCCAGCCCGATATCAGTTTCTCCGCCATCCAGTACCGGGAAATCATCTCCAAAGTCTTCGTGTACATGAGATGCACGGGTGGGACTCGGCCGGCCCGATTTGTTTGCGCTTGGTGCCACAATAGGACCTGTTTTTCTGATCAGTTTCAGTGCCAGCGGATGACCAGGTATTCGAACGGCAACGGTGTCAAGACCGCCTGTTACTACATCGGGAACTTCCGGTTTTTTCTTAACAATCAGGGTAAGGGGACCCGGCCAGAAATGTTCAGCCAAAGAGAGTGCAGGATCCGGTATATGATCCGCAAATTGCTGTAACTCTTCTGTTTCGGAAATATGCACAATCAGCGGGTTATCGGACGGGCGTCCTTTCAAATCAAATATCTTTTTTACCGCATCCTGGTTGAATGCCAGTGCTCCAAGACCGTAAACAGTTTCGGTGGGAAAGGCAGCCACTCCGCCATGAAGGATTATGTTTGCGATTTCATCGATCTTCAAGCAGTTACCTCACTCTCATTCTCTTTGGTCACTGCGTCCAGATGCTTCAGAAATTCAAGCGCAGTTTGCGGATCAGGTATATTCTGTATCACAATACGAACCGTCTCATCTTTTTGTACAACCTGGTATTTATCTTTTCGCTGTGATTCAATTTCGCCAAGCATTTTCTGGAAAAATCCGCTGTCATAAAAATCAGCACTCAGCTTACTGTTATTTTTTGGACAAACAAGCCACATTCTGTCTGCCCTGATAGTCACCTTTGTAAGAAGCAGTCGGGATGCAAAGAGTTTTATTTTTGTGGCGAGTATCAGGTTTTCTCCGCTCCTGGGAAGCGCACCAAACCTGTCTGTGATTTCATCCTGCCAGTCAGATATCTCCTCTGCTGTTTGAGCTCCCGCAAGTCTCCGGTAGAGATTCAGCCTCTCCACATTATCCTGAACGTAATTGTTGTCGAGATAGGCTTCGTAGTCAAATTCAATCTGAGTGTCTGGGTAATCGATCCGGGATGGTTCGGATTCAAATACGCCTTCAAACTCGGTCTCTTTCAGCTCCCGAACGGCATCGTCCAGGATTTTTGTGTAGAGTTCAAATCCTATTTCATTGATAAACCCGCTCTGTTCTGCGCCAAGAATATCACCGGCTCCGCGAATATCCAGGTCGCGCATGGCAATGTTGAATCCTGAACCGAGGTCAGAAAATTCCTCAAGTGCCATGAGCCGTTTTCGTGCCTCCGGCGAAAGCTGATGAACCGGCTGTGTGAGAAGATAACAGAATGCTTTCCGGTTCGACCGCCCCACGCGCCCGCGCAGCTGATGTAACTCCGACAGCCCGAAGTGATTGGCATTGTTGATAATCATCGTGTTTGCATTCGATATATCAATCCCGTTTTCAACAATATTGGTTGACACAAGAACATCAAACTTGTTCTGATAAAAGTCGCGGATAATCTTTTCCAGTTTGGAACCGGTCATCTGCCCGTGAGCAAAGCGAACTCTCACATCAGGCACCAGCTGGCGGATCAGATTGGCAACTTCCTCAATATTTTTGACACGATTGTGAATAAAGAAAACCTGCCCGCCCCGGGAGAGTTCCTGGATAACGGCATCGCGAATCAGTTCTTCATCAAAGGTGTGAATCTCAGTGTAGACCGGCTGGCGGTTGGCAGGAGGGGTGTTGATGATGCTTAAATCGCGCGCACCCATCAGTGAAAACTGCATGGTGCGGGGAATTGGAGTGGCGGTCATGGTAAGCACATCGATGGTAGCGCGGAATTTTTTCAGTTTCTCTTTTACCTTTACACCAAAACGCTGCTCTTCATCGATCACGATCAGCCCAAGCTCTTTAAACTTCACATCTTTAGACACCAGCCTGTGGGTGCCAATCACAATATCAACTTTACCGGCTTCAAGATCTTCAATAATCCTTTTTTGCTCAGCCGGTGAGCGGAATCTGGAGAGCGCTTCAATCTTCACAGGAAAGTCTTTCATTCGTGTTGTGAAGGTTTTCAGGTGTTGATCGGCAAGAATGGTGGTGGGGACCAAAACAGCAACCTGTTTCTGATCCATCACCGCCTTGAAAGCAGCGCGTATGGCCACTTCTGTTTTTCCAAAGCCGACATCACCGCATACCAGGCGGTCCATAGGGTTACCTGATTCCATATCCTCTTTCACTTTCGTGATGGCATTCATCTGGTCAGGCGTCTCTTCGAATTCGAAACGGGCTTCCATTTCGGTTTGCCAGGAATTATCCTCCGAAAACTCCCAGGCTTTCAGGGCTTTTCGCTTTGCGTAGAGCTGAATCAGCTCCCTGGCAATATCCTGTACTTTCTTACGGGTTTTGGCTTTTTTTCGTGCCCACTCGCCTGATCCCAGTTTCGTAATCCGCGGCGTTTTCCCCTCTTTGCCCGAATACTTTTGCAGCTTGTGCAGGCTGGATACATTCACATAGAGAATGGAATCATCTTTATACCTGAGTATGGCCGCTTCCTGGATGATATCACGTACTTTAATTTTTTTGAACCCGGCAAACGTCCCGATTCCGTAGTCGACATGAACCACATAATCCCCGACATTGAGCTCTTTCAGCTCTTTGAGTGAGATGCCGCCGGTAACCCGTTTTTGTCGTATTTTCGGCCTGTGATACCGGTTGAAAATCTGGTGGTCGGTTAATACTGCCAGTTCATTATCCAGGATGAAACCTTCATGCAGGCTTATCAGAGTTGTATTGTAGTGAAACTCATCGGTTGAATTTCCAAGAAGGTCATCAAACCGCTCTTTCTGATTGATGTTATCGCACAGAATAATCGTCTGAATACCTTCGCTGCTCTTTTCTGATATGAAACTGCGGAGCAGCTTAAAACTGCCGTTAAACGATGGATGCGGAGATGAATCAAGCGTGATGACATGATCGGCTTTTGATCCAGCAGCAAACGATCCGGTGCCCAGCTTCGGATAGTTTTCCAGAACCGATTGCCACTCCCCGGGTACCAAAAATTCACCGGAGGGTTCAGGCAGTTCAGAATCTTTTTTTCCGGAATAGATCTCTTCTGCTTTTTGAAAATAGTTCACAATATTTGACTGTATGAGATCGGGGTCTTTCAGAAAGAGCAGGCTGCTGTCCGGCAGGTAGGAAAACAGGCTCTCCTTTGTACCGTTTGTTCCGAATGTCGCATTTGGAACGAGGCGTGTTTCACTCAAAAATGCAACCGATCGCTGCGAATCGGGATCGAACTCCCGCAGGGAGTCAATTTCATCTCCGAAAAACTCAATACGTACAGGGTAACTGCCTGAAAACGGGAATACGTCAAAAATACCGCCGCGTATCGCAAAATCACCCGGTTCATCCACAAATTTTACGGAATTGTAACCCTGCTCAGTAAGATCTTTGCGAAGATCTGCCGGTGATAGTTCCTGTCCCTTTACAAGCGTAATAGAAGATTCGGTAAATGAGGATGACGAGATCAGTTTGTCAGCGATAGCATCAGATGACGTTACTATAACGCACCGGTCAGAGTTCTGAATTTTTTCAAGCACTTCTGAGCGCTGAACCAGCATAGAGAGATCCTGCAGCTTTTCGTCATCGTAGGGCTTTGTACGTGTGGGAGGGAACAGGTATACATTTTCAACTCCCATCTGTTCAAGATCAGACGCAACAGCTGCCGCGTTTTCAAATTCAGGTTCAATAATGGTTACAGAAGAAAAATTCTCCGTCAGTTTTGGAACTGAAAAATAGCGGGATGATCCTGTAAATCCCCTGAGATGAACACTCTCCCTCTTTTTTAGATGTTTTATCAAAGATCGTGTATCTAATCTTTGATAAAGTTTATCTGAAATGTATTGAATCATATTAAATTGTAAGACTGCTGTTGGTCATGCGGTCACTTAAAAATCCAAATAAGCAGAATAAAATTCCGGGAAAAAGATATCGGTGATAAATATCTTCAACGTCTGTATAGATAATTTCTTCTATTTCGGTTTTTTCCATCTCATTGATTTCGTCATAAATATCCCGGAAAGATTCTGTATCCGTAGCACGAAAATAGCGGCCGCCTGTAAGCTCGGCAATTTGCTGCAGCATCTCTTCGTCAATATCCACTGAAACATTGCGGTAACGGGTTCCGAAAATCGGGTCTTCGATAGGGTAGGGTGCCATACCGCGGGTTCCAATGCCAATGGTGTAAACCTTTATTCCCAGGCTCTGTGCAAGATCGGCAGCAGTTACGGGGTCTATTTCACCGGCGTTATTCATGCCGTCGGTGAGCAGAATCAATACCTTGCTTTCAGCTTCACTATCGCGCAGACGATTGATACCGGTTGCCATCCCCATTCCGATTGCAGTGCCATCCTGAACCATTCCCATTTGAATGGAATTCAGCATCTCTTTCACAAGTGTGTAATCGATTGTCGGAGGAACGACCGTAAAACTTTGCCGGGCAAATACAACAATTCCTATCCGGTCTGATATGCGATCATTGATAAATTCAGTTGCTACTTCTTTGGCTCCTTCCAGACGATTTGGTTTAATATCTTCGGCCTTCATGGAGGTGGAGATATCAATCGACATCACAATATCGATTCCTTCTGCTTTTTGTTCAACAGTTGTGTTAGTCAGTTGTGGACGTGCCAGGGAAACGGTAAGCAGTGAAAAACCGGCCCAGTAGAGCAGGGGTGCCAGCCAAACAAGGTGTACGCGCCAGTTACCCGGCAGCTTTCTCAGGTTTTCAACAGAAGAGAATGTAAGTTTGGCCCTGCGTCTTGAAAAGTACCGCCACAAATGGAACCCGATTAAAACGGGTAAAAGAGTAAAAAGCCAAAAATATTCGGGATTAGCCCACGTCATTCTGAACCGGTTCTTTATTCAAATTCTGATTGATTGCTTCAACACGCTCTTGTTCTGATTGCTCATGGTTCTTCCTGAGCTGATCAATCCGTACTGAGTCGAGTGAACGAGCGGTATTCAGAAAATCTTGCGCGAGGTCGAGCGCTTCCTTCGCCTGCTTTCCGCTTGGGGTAAATCGTGCGAATTTCACCATGTCCGCTTCATTCAGCACTTTTCTTGTTATGGTAATCATCTCTCTGTCAGCAGGATATTGCTGCATTGCTCTCAGTATCTCACGGGATGTCATTTCAAGAGCTTCTATTTCATATACCCGTTCAATATACTCACGAATTGCATCGCCTAATTCTATGTAAAAATGCTCAAATTCCTCTCTTGCAGATGGGAATTGACCGCTTCCCAGCTTAATGAGTTTCGACTCAAGTACCTGCAGGGGATTGGCAAAGGGAACCTGCTCTTCCGGGGTTCTTGGTTCAGGTTTTTTCTCCATTCGGGAAAGACGTTTGTAAATATACCAGCCGGCAACAAGCAGCAGAATGAGCCCGAGTAAATAGGGCCAGATGAGTGCTGCAAAATCAAATATGGGTTTCAGCGGCCTGAATTCTTCATCCCCTTCACTCAGTGTTGTTTTGAAGTAAAGCGGAACCGGGTTGGATGTGAGCAGGGTATCACCCTCCGCTCTGCCGATCAGGATTTCCTGTTCCGGAAGTGTGAAATCTGACGTCCCGAAATATTGCAGCCGGTAGACGAGGCTGTCACGCAGGGGAGCTGCCTGAAATCTTTCGCGCTTTAAAAATTCCAGGTTATCGCCGAACTCTTCTCCATCGGGAAATACAATAGATCCGTATTCACGATCCCGGTTTAAAACCAGGGTATAGGTAAAGGTATCTCCGACTTCAAGAGAATCAGCAGATACATACGTATGAAGATCCTGGCTTTGTACAGCCGGTATCCACGCAACTGTCAGAAAGAAAAATAAAAATGTTTGCTTTATAATAAACCGCATATCTGGATTCAATTGTCAGGATGTAAACGCATTGGAATCGTGTTATTGTATTGGAGGTAACAAATCCGAATGAATTTACAAGGCAGTGAAGTTATTAAAACTTATCCACAACTGTAACAGCGATTATCATAAAAAAAGTAAATCATATGGATGGCCATCGGCTTTATCCCGGAACCTCTTCCGGTTGAACACTGTTATAAAACATATAAACTGAAAGTTCAGTTTTAACATGAAGATAGCGTAGCCGGTGAAATTGATTAATTATGATTTTACAGCAGAATACTGTAATTTTTAAGATTATCAAATTGGATGTGACTATCTAACTAATTATTTAAATGCTAATCAGGTTTCAGTAAGAATGCAAAAAGTCTTATTTCAGGTACTACTCTGCCTATTAATTTTAGGTTGTAATCGCTCTTTTGATTTGGAAAAAATCCCGGTACAACTGATAACAATCGAAAACTTTAATGAAATCCCGCCTTTACCTGCCCTCGACAAACATGGATTTGAAATAGGCGAATATTCAATTGAAGAAAAAAGAATAAAGAGGAATGAAAATTTGCACCTGATTCTCAGCAAAAATGGTGTTTCGCCGGAGATGATCTATCAGATTCAGCGTGAAGCAGTTGGAGTGGTTGATTTAAGAAAAATGATACCCGGTCAAAAGTTCTACCTGTACAAACCGGGCGAAGCTGCTGCCGGTTTTGTTTGGTATCAAAACCCTGTTGACTTTGTTACTATGAAATGGACGGGTGAAAAGATAGAAATAAACAGAGACGCTGTAGAGCTGACAGCCAAAGAAAAATCCTTCTCCGGATCTATCAAAACCTCACTATATGATGCCATTAACGATGGGGGAGCATCAAGACTTCTCGGGCAGAGTATTGCTGATGTGTATGCCTGGGAGATCGATTTCTTTTCTCTTCGAAAAGGAGATTCGTTTAAAGTTATCTATGATGAGCTATATGCAGGAGATGAGCTTTACGGCGCAGGCAGGGTAAAAGCTGCTCAGTTTACTCATCGCGGAATTGAGTATAAAGCCTACTATTTTGAAAATGACGAAGTCTCCGGGTTTTATGATGAAAATGGAAATAGTATTGAAAAGGCTTTGTTGAAAGCACCGTTTAAATACAGCCAGAGGGTGAGTTCCGGTTTTTCACACAACAGGCTGCACCCGATTTTAAACCAGCGCAGACCGCATTATGGTGTAGATTATGCCGCCCGGCCGGGTACACCAATATTGGCAGTTGGAGACGGAACTGTTACAGAGGCACAATACAGGGGCGGAAATGGCAATATTGTGCAAATCAGGCACAACAGTACGTATAAAACTGCTTACCTGCATATGCAGCGTTTTGCAGATGGAATTAAGCCGGGTGTCCGGGTGAAACAGGGCCAGGTAATCGGGTATGTCGGGTCAAGTGGTCTTGCAACAGGACCCCATCTTTGTTACAGGCTCTATAAAAATAGTCAGCCGGTGAATTCATTGAATCTGCAGCTCCCGTCATCGGATGCACTTGAGGATATACACCTTGGTGAATTTATGAGAATGAAAGAGACAATGGATAAAAAACTTGAAGAGATCGATGCCGGCGACAAGCTTGCTTACTCGAATTAATCAGTATCGGTTTATACGTCTTCGGAAAAAATCGACAAGAGGGCGGATGTAGGATTGATTAGTATAGACCCTGATTGCATCAACCTTATTTCTCAAAAAATATTCATTTAACTCTTTTTTTTGTTTTAACCGGCGAGCTCTATAAGCATGACGCACCTTCTCGCTTGATGTATCCACAAGGATTTCTTCACCGGTTTCTGCATCCCTGAAGGGAACAATTCCCAGTTTTGGGAGATCATCTTCAAGCTCGTCATTGATGACAATATTTACGAGATCATGTTTCTTATTAGTCATCTTCAGCTGTTTATCGAAGCTGTTGTCCTGAAAGTCGGAGGCAAGTACTATAATCGCTTTGCGGTGCAGCAGCCTGTTCACATAGGAGAGGGCATTGCTGATGCTGGTATATGTGCCCTCGGGTTCAGCGGTAAGAAGCTCGCGAATGAGGCGCAAAACATGAACACGCCCTTTTTTGGGAGGAATTACTTTCTCAATTTTATCAGTAAAAAGAAGCATGCCCACTTTGTCGCCGTTTTTAATAGCACTAAAGGCCAGAACAGCACACATCTCAATGGCAAGTTCCATTTTTGTCTGCGATCGGCTGCCAAAAAGACCGCTGGGTGAAATATCTACACAAAGCATAAGGATCTGTTCACGCTCCTCCTCAAATACCTTGATAAATGGCTCATCACTCCGGGCTGTTACATTCCAGTCGATCTGACGTACGTCATCGCCAAAAGTGTATGCACGCACTTCAGTAAACTCCATGCCGCGGCCTTTAAAAGCAGACTGATATTCTCCGCCAAATATATTGTTGACGAGTCCCTTGGTGCGGATCTCGAGTTTACGTACTTTCTTTAGAATTTCTTTGGATATCATAAGTCATTGTTTTGATCGAATGAATGTAACGCCATTCAACGCATGAAATCAAAAATGAATTGTTAATAAGAGTGAAATAAGAAATTAAGCGGGGATATTTTACAAATCATTCTTTTGATGAAGCATGTAATCAGCTCGGTATTCATTAAATATATAATCAGCAGTGAAACTCTGCCGATATATGATAGATCCAAAGCCTGAGATAAAAAGTTAACAATAGCTTAACAATAGCTTAACGATTTGTTTAGCTGATATGGTGATTGTTCAATCTGATATTTTCACAAATAATTATCAAATGATTATTGGCAGTAATTTCAGTAAAAAATGTGATCAGGTACTTCTGGAAGCAGCAAAACAGTCGGGAAATAAGGTTGGTGTAAAGATATCGGTAAAATCTTTAAACCAGGTTTTTAAGTTTGATAGAACTGAGATCAAAAATATTCTTGAATTTATGCAGAACCGTGAACTGGTTGAACTTGAAACGATCGGCGGCCCACTTCTTTACGGTCATATCTCATTGACATCAAATGGGTTGAAGAGAATAGAGAAGATTAAAAATAATTAGTTCAAAAAGGACAAACCAGGGAGGTACCTCACATTGGTTTCGCACGAAATTTGTAAAAAGAAACTGCATGCGATGAGTTTGCAGCAGTTGATTGCATCACGCAAAACAAAATAATACTATTCAGAAGCGAATATCTCCAGTGCAAGACAAACTAACCATCAAAATCTCGCTGCATTCCCGGCATGCTTATCATCTTACCGCACTTTGCGTGAAATTCTTACAAAGATCCCGCTCCATCGCCTCACTTAAAATTCCCCGCAAAATACAGCAAGAAAAAATGTGTAAAAGAAGATAACCACCGGTCTGTCGGACCCATCTTTGAATGATCAAAAGAGGAAATCTCAGAAGGTCCGGCTGACCGGACTTAAGGGCAGTTACTGTTGTTCCGACGGCCCCGGTGCAGCATACAGCAGATACTGTCTCCTGTGGTTCCGTCAGCCCGGTAATGTCGATCTGAATAATGGGGGGGATTTGTGTAAATACGAGAATTTTACAGATGGATAACCTGATGCTTACCGGACAGACGGAGGTTCCCCCCGGTCTGTCGGACTCCACTTTGAATAAACAAAAGAGAAAATCACAGACAGTCCGGCTGACCGGACCCACTGGCAGGTACTGTTGTTTCGACGGCCGGGTGTCAGCGTACCGCGAAACGGCCTCCTGTTGTTCCGTCAGCCCGGTAATGAGGATTTAAGTAACGGGAGGAAATTGTGTAAATACAAGAATTTTACAGATGGGTAACCTGTTGCTTACCGGACAGACGGAGGTTCCCCCGGTCTGTCGGACTCCACTTTGAGTAAGCAAAAGAGAAAATCACAGAAAGTCCGGCTGACCGGACCCAGGGGCGGCGTAGCGCGAGACTGTCTCCTGTTGTTCCGTCAGCCCGGTAATGAGGATTTAAGTAATGGGGGGATTTGTGTAAATACGAGAATTTTACAGATGGGTAACCTGTTGCTTACCGGACAGACGGAGGTTCCCCCGGTCTGTCGGACTCCACTATGAATAAGCAAAAGAGAAAATCACAGACAGTCCGGCTGACCGGCACCACGGGCAGCGTAGCGCGAGACTGTCTCCTGTTGTTCCGTCAGCCCGGTAATGAGGATTTAAGTAATGGGGGGATTTGTGTAAATACGAGAATTTTACAGATGGGTAACCTGTTGCTTACCGGACAGACGGAAAAAAGGGTCACATCTCTTCAACTTGATCTTCATCTTCTTTGATAATCCCGCGGTGCCGGATGTTCACATGCTGGTTGACCCGATGACCGTTAAAATCGATTTGAAATTCAAGTCCTTTGAATTCCGGAAACTGTCGTATCACCTCATTTAGGTAATTGGGATTACCCGCTGTTTGAAGTGCATTCAGCAGGTAATTTCCCGTATCATATCCAATCCTTGCGAACTGGTTTGGTTCAACTCCGAATCTGAGTTCAAAATCTTCTTTAAACTGATTCAGTTCCAGGGAATCAGGTTCTGCGCCGAATGGTTCAGTAAAATAGATTTCGAATCTTTCAAGCTGTGCATCGGTCAGATTTGCCGCGCCCCACTCTGCAGAGCCAAGCAGTGTTACATCGGTACCCATTGCTTCGAGATCTGTTAAAAGCAGGTTGATGAGCGTAGGGGCAGCCTGACCTGTAAAAGGTGCATAGACACCCTGAACAGGAGTATATCCGAGCGAATCAATCAGAACTGAATCAGGTGTTAATACTTCAGTAAAGGGTTGTAAATCATAACCTGTGGAAGCGAAATCCTCTTCAAAATAGTAAGCAATGTGTGCGCCAAGCTTCTCTGCTTCGTAGCGGAATCCAAGTGCAGAAGAGGTACCAAGTGCATTTGTTTCAGTGATGATGGCAAGAGTATCCATGTTCAGCTCATTCACAGCGTAACGGGCAAGGTTTCGTCCATGAACCTCAAAGGTAGGATTTAATTGAAAGGTGTAATTGTAATCCATGTTAATGGAATCTGAATTTGCAAGCGGTGTCAGCATAGGAATCATGAACTCTTCAGCCAGTGAAGCCGTCTCCTCAGCCGCTTCCGAAAATAGGGGACCGACTACAGCGTCAGAATAATGTGTCCATTTTAAATCCGTGAAAGCCTCCCCGATACTAACAGAATCAGAAAGTGAATTTTTATAGTTTAAAAAAACCTTTACATCGGGGTTACTGCTGTTAAAATCTTCTGCTGCCAGCATTAAACCGAAGTACAAATTTCTGGATACTGTAAATTCAGGTTCATCCTCATCAAACGTTGGGAGTATAACCCCGATGTTATAAATCATCCCGTTTGGCGGATTCGGATAGCGAAAGCTGAAAGGAGCTGCCGAACTGTCAACTAATACGTCTTTGTAGGAAGCTATCTCAAGTGAATCGGTTAATGTGCTTATGTGTTGTTTTACCAGTACGCGGTATTCATCACGCGGCATCCGGCTTTTTGAGTTCTCCAGAAGATCCTCCTTTATAGATGCATTATTCAGCCGGGAGTAGACCCTGAATCGTTCGCTGCTGCTTAAAAAACGGAGTATTTGTCCATAAAGTCGCTGGGACTCAACTCTGAGCCCTGTTCTGTTGTTTGAGTTTAAAAGCTTGTGAAGCAGTTCGAGGCTTATATCATAATTTTTGGTTTTAAACCGGGTAAGTGCAAGAGTGAACCACGCCTCATGCTGAATGGCAACGGCTGATGTATCTTTCACAATATTCAAAAAACGAATCGCCTGAGGGTAATTACCGTCCGCAAAATAACTTTTTCCGGCAAACAACAGGGCACGGTCATCTTCCAGCTGTGAAAAAATTACTGCTGCAGAATCATAATTTTCACTTTGATACAATTCGTATCCCTCTTCAAAAGACTGAGAAAAACCGGGAGTTAAGATCAACAGAAAAACCGGTAAAAAAACTAAAATTTTATTCATGGTTATAGCAATTTCAAGTGACTATCAAATATATACGTTTTCATCCCAATTGTTCCCACTCAAATTTTTTCCGATTCCTGTAATTCCGATTCTCTGTGATAAAATTCACTATTGTTAAGAATCAAAACGATTCATCCTCCATAAATCTATTCCCACTCGATAGTAGAAGGCGGTTTTGAACTGATATCATATACAACACGATTGATTCCCCTCACATTGTTGATAATGTCATTACTTACCTCAGCCAGAAATGTGTATGGAAGATGAGCCCAGTCTGCCGTCATTCCGTCAACACTTGTTACTGCACGAAGTGCAATTGCATTTTCATATGTTCGTTCATCGCCCATAACACCAACCGATTGTATAGGAAGAAGCACAGCAAGAGCCTGCCATACCTTGTCATAGAGATTATGCCTGCGAAGTGCTTCAATAAAAATGGTATCAGCTTCCCTGAGCAGATCAAGCCTCTGTTTTGAGAGAGCGCCAAGTATACGGATGCTGAGACCCGGTCCGGGAAATGGGTGCCTTTTAATAAAAGATTCCGGAATCCCAAGCTCTCTTCCAACTTCCCGGACTTCATCTTTGAAGAGCTCTCTGACCGGTTCAATCAGTTCCATTTTCATGGTATCAGGCAATCCGCCCACATTGTGATGAGACTTTATTGTAGCAGAGGGTCCTTTAAATGAGATACTTTCAATCACATCGGGATACAGGGTTCCCTGTGCAAGGAAGCTGTAGTTATTCTCTTTCGTAATCGTTTTTTCGAATACATCAATAAATGTATTTCCGATAATTTTTCTCTTTTCTTCGGGATCTTCTACACCTGTTAATCTTTCAAGAAATAATTTTGACGCATCAACTCCTTCTACAGGCAGATGCAGATGATCTTTATAGGTTTTCAGAACGTCCAGGAATTCATTTTTCCTGAGCAGTCCATTATCCACAAAAATACATTGAAGCTGCTCACCGATTGCTTTATGAATAAGAGTTGCTACAACCGTTGAATCCACTCCGCCTGAAAGTGCACAGAGAACTTTTTTATCACCGACTTTTTCACGGATTGTCTCCAGTTCCGTTTCAATGAAAGACGCTGGTGTCCATGATCCTTCACAGCCGCATATTTCGTAAAGAAAGTTTTTGAAGATCTGCTGACCCTGGTCGGTATGAACAACTTCGGGATGAAACTGCAGTCCGAAAATATTCTTTTGTGTGTGACGCAGCGCGGCCACTTCAGCGTTTGCTGTATGTGCAATTACCTGGTATTCAACCGGCAGATCGTGAATATGGTCACCATGACTCATCCATACCGAAGAGTTATCATTTACCTGTTTCAGCAGATCAGAAGCATCATCTACTATAAGTTTTGCCCGGCCAAATTCACGTTTTTCAGCTTTATCAACGGAGCCGGGCTTTACAGCATGTGCCAACGCCTGCAGGCCATAACAGATTCCCAGAACAGGCACATTCCAGTCAAAATACCGTACATTCAGGACAGGAGCATCCGGGTCATAAACACTTTTCGGACCTCCCGAAAGAATAACTCCGTCAGGGATTTTATCTTTAAATATCTCCGGATCTGTATTGAAAGGGTGGATTTCACAATATACATTCGACTCCCTGATCCTGCGGGCAATTAGCTGTGTGTATTGGGATCCGAAATCCAGGATCAGGATCCACTCATCGTAATGATTTTGCATGTTCTGCGGATAAAAAAATTAAAATCTGGCCCTGGGACTACAATACCCCTGTGGTAACAGGCTGAGTGATTTGAACCAGGTACTTACTCGGCAATCTCTTTATATTCATCAGCACTCATCAGGCTATCGAGGGCAGCCGGATCAGATAACTTAAATTTAACCATCCAGCCTTGTCCGTACGGGTCACTGTTTACCAGTTCGGGGTCTTCTTCAAGATCTTCATTTATTTCTATGATTGTACCCGCTACAGGTGCAAACAGCTCGGAGACCGTTTTAACAGCTTCAACAGTTCCGAAAACTTCATCTTTGTCAAACTCTGAATCTTCCGGTTCAAGTTCCACAAATACGATATCACCGAGCTCACTTTGTGCAAAATCCGTTATTCCTATTGTTACGGTTCCGTCACCGTTATCGCGAACCCATTCATGTTCGCTGGTATATTTTAAATCTTCAGGATAGTTCATCTTTTTATTTTTTTAATGTGGTTAAAGGTATAGAAATCATCCATTATGTCAGGATGACATTTTTTACTCTTTTACAGGGATAAATTTAAATTTATCCTCAAGATATTTTGTATTAAAATTTCCGGTTTGAAAGCCCTCGTCGTTCATAAGCTGTATATGATATGGAATATTGGTTTTTATTCCTTCCACAACAAACTCTTCAAGAGAGCGTCTCATTCTGTTTATGGCTTCTTTCCGGGTTGGCGCACTCACGATTAGCTTTCCGATCATTGAGTCATAATGTGGCGGAATGCGATAGCCGGCATAAGCATGTGTATCCACTCTCACACTATGTCCGCCGGGGATATTGAAAGCTGAGATCAATCCTGCAGAGGGCCTGAAGTTGAATTCAGGGTCTTCTGCATTAATACGGCATTCAATAGAATGGCCTCTCATTTTAAGAGGCTTATTCTCCAGTTTCTCACCTGCAGCTACTTTAATCTGCTCAGCGATCAGATCGTAGTTGGTAACTTCTTCCGTTACAGGGTGCTCAACCTGTATTCTTGTGTTCATTTCCATGAAATAGAAATTGCGGTCTTTGTCAACGAGAAATTCTACGGTGCCGGCACCCTCATAGTTGATTGCTTTAGCCGCATTGATTGCTGCAGTTCCCATTTTCTCTCGCAGTTCCGGAGTCATAACAGGAGAGGGACACTCCTCGAGTACTTTCTGATGTCTGCGCTGTAGCGAGCACTCCCGTTCACCAAGATGGATTATATTACCATGCTGATCACCGAGAATTTGAATCTCAATATGGCGGGGATCTGCGACAAACTTTTCGATGTAGACAGCAGCGTTCCCAAAAGCAGATTCGGCCTCGTTACGACATGTGCTGAATGCGTGCTTAAACTTTTCTGAATTTTCAACCACGCGCATTCCCCT